>Ga0137415_10003997_pt1 | contig 14623 bp, 17 predicted proteins | sample CZODoug3_1_1_16f_FD_183082 | JGI IMG/M metagenome (GOLD analysis project Ga0137415, IMG submission 183082) | Vadose zone soil fungal communities from Angelo Coast Range Reserve, California, USA - CZODoug3_1_1_16fungal (Hybrid Assembly) | ecosystem: Environmental > Terrestrial > Soil > Vadose... | reverse complement strand
GAATCTGATCGTGAACAAAGAGCAGCGGATTCCGGACATCGCCTATTTCCGTACGGACGCCGACCCGGTCTCCACGCCCACGTTCCTGCTCCGGCACGCGCAGGAATTTCACACCAGCGCGTGGGGCCACATGGGACTCCTCGGCCTCGGCTCGCACTACCTCCTGCCCGAGTACGCCGGCTATCCCAACACCGCCGCGTCGAGTCTCGCGCTCACGAACGCGATCGTGGCCGATCTCGCGCATGCGCAAGGCGCGCTCGTCGGCTACGTCCATCCATTCGACACGAAGCCCGATCCCGCGGATACCACTGCGCCGCTGTTCTACGAGCTACCGGTCGACGTGGCGCTCGGCAAAGTGGACTATCTGGAGGTCATGGGATACTCGGATCACCTCATCACGTCCGAGATCTGGTACCGCCTGCTCAACTGCGGATTCCGGCTGCCGGCGGCGGCGGGGACGGATGCGTTTGCCAATTTCGCCAGCCTGCGCGGTCCGCCGGGACTGGTGCGCGTGTTCGTCCAGTCCGGGGCGAAGCTCGATCACCGGAGTTGGCTTGCGGGACTGAAGGCGGGACGGACGTTCGTGACCAACGCGCCATTGCTCGAGTTTTCGCTCGCCGGTCACGCCATAGGCGACGAGATCCGGCTCGCTCCGGGCAACCATCGGCTGACGGCTCGCGTGGCATTGCGCTCGAACGTGCCGGTCGATCACCTCGAGATCATCGGCAACGGCAAAGTCGTGGCGACTATTTCTCTCCGCAGCGACGGTACGACGGCTCGGGAAACGGTCTCGATTCCCGTGAGCGGAAGCGGCTGGTATGTGTTGCGCGCGTACAACACTCGCGCGACGCTGCCGGTGCTCGACCTGTATCCTTTCGCCTCGACGAGTCCGATTTACGTCCGAGTCGGCGATGACCCCGTACGATCGCGTGAGGACGCGGCGTTCTTCGCGCGCTGGATCGAACGGCTGGAGCGTTTCGCGCGGGCGAGCCCGATGTGGACGACTCCCGACGAGCAGGCGGCGGTGCTGCGTACGTTCGCGTCGGCCCGCTCGGTATTCGAACGGGCATCACAATAGCGCGGGTCGCGGGTCAGCAGCGGGACTTGAACTTGGTCGATAGGCAGAGTGTACCATTGGTTTGTGAACGAACGACTACGAATCGGAGATGTGGCAGTCCGCAGTGGCGTGACGCGCGACGCGATCCGTTTTTACGAGCGATCTGGTTTGCTCAATGAGCCGGGACGTACCAAGAGTCAGCATCGACTCTACGACGCCAGCATCCTGGAGCGCATCCGCCTTGTGCGACAGCTGCAGAATTGCGGCCTCACCATCGGCGACATCAAGGAAATCCTGTTTCTGCGGGATGCCGATCGCCCCGTCGCGTCCAAGCGGCTGTCGGAGATCCTGCGCGGGCGATTGGGGTTTCTGGAGGAGCGCATCGCCGCGATGGAGAGCTGCCGGTCGCGGCTCATCGATGTGCTGCGCGACGTCGCCGCCGGGCGCTCCGCTGGATACGACGTGCTCGAGTCTCTGCCGGATGTTGCGGTCTTTCCGCCGTTCCGGTTCGGACGGCGCAGCAAGGCGCTATAGAGGCTCGACTCCGGCTGCGGGTTCCGCTCGCGTCACCGTGGCGATCAACCTCTGCTGCTTTTCGCCCAGTCGCTGTACGGCGTCATCGCGCTCCCTCTCCTTCTTATAGACCGCCGCCACGGCGCTCCCCGAGCCGGACAGGCGTACCCAGACGGGCCCCGTTGCGGCGACACGCTCGAAGAGCGCGCGTAGCTCCGGATGCTTGCCGAATACAACCGTCTCGAAGTCGTTGCCACCGAGCCGCCCGATGCTCCCCCAGGTGCTGAGCGCATCCGCATCGAGCGTGACCGGCCCCCGCGGAGAGGGAGAGCGATTCTGCGCGTCCCACCAGGCGTACGCGTCGGGCGTCGCCACCTGGACTCGTGGAACCGCAACCAGGGCCGGTTGTGATGGCGGCGCCGGCATGCGGAACTGGCGCTCGCCGCGGCCCCACGCCAGCGCGAGCGCTGCGCCGCTGGCGAAAAACGCGACATCGGCGCCGAGCTTGGCCGCGAAATGGTGGAGCTCGTGGCGCGGCACGGCGTTGGCGGCCAGCGCGTTCACCGCGTGCAGCGCCGCGGCCCCATCGCTCGAGCCCCCACCGAGTCCAGCCCGCACGGGAATCCGCTTGGTCAGCTTCATAGCGACGCCAAAGCGATTGCCGGTCGCGTCGAGGACCATGCGGGCGGCACGCACCGCCAGGTTCTCGTCGTTCGGGCCGAGGTCCGGTCCATCGACTTCGAGTGTCACTCCAGAGTTGGTCCGGCGCACGACGAGCTCGTCCGCCAATTCCAAAAGCGCGAATGCGGTTTCGATCTGATGAAAGCCGGATGATTCTCGCGCGAGAATCCGGAGGAAGAGATTGACCTTGGCGTGCGCCAGGACGCGCAACGCGTCGCTCACGCGCCGCTCCCGCGAGCGGCATTGCTCAGCTCACCCAGCCGCAGGTGGAGGCGCGACAGCGACCACAGGCCGAGCAGGGTGATCGGAATGAACGTCGTCAGGTGATAGGTCAACGCGTAGGCGATGGCCAGGCTCGGATTCACGCCGTACAGCTGCAGGGTCAACAACGTCGCGGCTTCGAAAACCCCGCCGTACCCGGGTGTCGATGGAATGGCCACCCCAAAGCCGATGATGCCCTGCAACAGGAGCGCGGCCTCGAGTGGGACATCGAGTCCGAAGGCGCGAAAGCAGATCGCGAACGCCGCGGCGTTCTTGATCCAGAGCACCAGCGACCACAGGACGACACCCGCGAATCGTGCCGGACTCTTGAGTACCGCCAGCCCTTCGACGATGCCATCCGAGGCCCGAACCACCCGGTCCGCCGCGCGGACCGGCAGGACGCGCCGCGAGATGCGGTCCACCAACACCAGCCAGGGACCCGGGCGGTTTGCGATGAGCAGTGCCATCACCAGCACCACTCCAAACAGCACCGCCGTCGATGCCGCGATCGCCGGCAGTGATCGACCACCGACGAGGGCGTGAGCGGGGAAGGACGGCGCCGCGATCGCGACGGCCATCAGCCCCAGCATGACGAGCGCGTCGAACACCCGCTCCACGGCGATGGAGCCGAGTGCCGTGGTGAAGCGCACCGGGAGCTGGCGCGAGGCGACCCAGGCGCGCGCGACTTCGCCGGCGCGAGCGGGGAGCAGATTGTTCGCCATGAAGCCGATCGTCGTGGCGTGCCACAGCGGCATCCAGGGGAACGGCCGACCGTCCGCATCGCGCAGGATCAGACGCCAACGAATGGCGCGCACGGGGAAGGTGACGGTCGCAACGAGGATCGTGAGCAGCAACAGCCAGCCGTTGGCATGCTTCGCGTAGTTCCAGACTTTTCCGGGGTCGATCTTGTACAGCACCCAGACCAGCAGTGCCGCGCTGATGGCGAGCCCGATCAGCCAGGCTCCCCTCCAGCGGTTTTTCTTACTCGGGTTCGATGGCGAGGACAACGAGATCGCAGACTTCGTCGATGATCGCGCGCAGGCTGTCGCCGCTCGCGCGCTTGGCCGCTTCGCGCAACTCCAGCGCGCGTTGGCGGGCACCGGCGCCCTTGTAAAGCAGAGTCCTGATGTCGACCGGCTCTCCGCCGTTCCCTCCCTTGGAAGAGCCACCGGCGATCAAGACCTCGAGCGAGGCCGGTCCCACACCAGCGGCGACCATCTGGTGATACCGCATCCACGTGCCCGCCAGATCCGGGGACGACTCCAGTCCGAGGCTCGGCGGCTCCGGAGGTTTTCGAGCTGTGACGGCCGTTGGTGGAGGCTGGGGAGGTACAGCCGTGGGCATACCGAGCCGGCGTACTGCGAGCGTGACGCCCGCGAGCGCCGCGGCGGTCGCCGTCTCGTCGCCCGTTCCGGACGCGGTGAGAATCTCTCCCGCTTTGCGCAGCTCGGCGGCGAACAGCGCCGGCTGGTTCACGGCGATACCAGTCGTCACCGCCTCGCGCGCTGCCTGCGCGAACTCGGCGACGCGCTCGGCGACGGGCCCTCCACCCGCGGAGCCAAGCGCGCGGAACGTGCCGGCCAACGTATGCGCGCGCAGCTCGCGCTGCGTCGCGCTGGGCGCCCGTTCCAGCGAGTCGGCGGCCTGCCGCAGATGCTCGCCGTGGCTCACCAGCTCCAGACGACCGAGGGTCGCGGGCCGGGCACTATCCCCACCGGGCGGCGTGCCCCGGCGGACAATCGTTCCCACGGTTTCGATGGATACGACGTCAGGCTCGCTGTCCATGAAGTGCACCAGCAGCCCGGCAAACTTCCGGAACTCCGCGCTTTCCGGATCGGGCCGGCCGCGCTCGGCGACTTCGCGGGCGGCATGTGCGATCGACGTCGCCGCCATCTGGAACAGCTCGGCGATCGTGTCGCCAACACCGGGCGGCGGGGCAGCGCTGGTTCGGCTCAGTTCTCCGATGGCCTGCTCGATGCCCTCCAGCAGGTCCGGCAGCGGCGGGAGATCGGTCAGCGCGGCGAGCCCACGCAGCGGTTGCAGCGCTTTCAGCACGAGCTGCAGCGGATCGTGCGCCATCGGATTGGTGCGCAGCGCCCGTCCGGCGCGATCGAGCGCGCTCGCGATGGCGGCGCCCTCCCGCGCGACGAAAGCGCGTGCGCCCGCGTCGAGCCCAATCGCCTCCGCCGCCCGGACCTGGGCCGAGGGACGCCCGCCGAACTGTTCGAGCTGGCTTGCCAGCGCCTCGGCCTTGGCGGTATCTGCCTCCGTCCAGCTCGCCGCCTTGCGCACGAAGATCTTCAAGTCATCGACCGCGCGAATCGCGATCTGCTTCGTCGCCGCGTCCCAGGGTCGCCGGCCCTCGCGCACGCCGCGGGCGAACGCCTCGAGTCCCGTCGCCGCGCGCGCGATCCCCTGCTGGCTCGCCATCAGGGCGCTGCCGCGTAACGCGCGCGCCAGACGCACCAGCTCCTCCGCCGCCGGCGGGGCCGGAGGCTGGAGCAGGGCGTCGAGCCGGTCGAGATACTCCCCCGCCTCGAGGGCGAAGAAGTCCGACATGCCGAGCGGAGCGGTCATAGTTGGAACAACATAAGTAGATTAGGCGCTCGGTGGCCATGGTACTCGATGTGCAGGACCTGCGTTATCACCTGCCCGGAAACGGGAGACCCCTGGTCGACGGGATCTCGTTCTCCGTGGGAGCCGGCGAGACGCTGGTGCTGCTCGGACGCAGTGGCGCCGGGAAGACGACGACGTTGAAGCTCGTGAACCGACTCCTCATACCGACGGGCGGCGCCGTCCGTATCGCGGGCGAGTCGGCGGCGGCCGCCCGTGCGACCGCGCTGCGGCGTCGCATTGGATACGTGATTCAGGAGGTCGGACTCTTTCCGCACTTCTCGGTCGCGGCCAACGTCGGACTGTTGCCGCGGCTCGAGCAGTGGCCCAGGGATCGCATCGAGCGGCGGGTGCGCGAGCTGCTCGCGCTGGTGGGACTCGACCCCGACACCTTTACGTCGCGCTTCCCACATCAACTCTCCGGCGGCCAGCGCCAGCGCGTCGGGGTGGCCCGCGCCCTGGCGCTCGATCCACCGCTCCTCCTGCTCGACGAACCCTTCGGCGCCGTCGACCCTATCACGCGCCTCGAGCTCCAGCGCGAATTCCGCGCCCTCGCAAGCAGACTCGCCAAGGCATTGGTGTTCGTCACGCACGACGTCCGTGAGGGGTTGTTGCTCGGTACGCGCATCGGGTTACTCGACGCCGGACGGCTGGCGTTCCTCGGGACGCCGGACGAGTTTCGCGCCAGCGCGCTGCCCGAGGTTCGCAGATTCGTGGAAGCCGCCTGAGGTTGTTCGAGTTCTACGCCCGCCACGCAGGCGAAGTGTGGTTGCTCCTCGGCCAACACATCGGTCTCGTGGCGATCTCGACCGCCATTGCAACGGTCATCGGACTGCCGCTTGGCGTTCTGGTCGCTCGCCGTCCCGCCTGGCGCCGGCCGGTGCTGGGCCTCGCGAACGTGTTCCAGACGATTCCCAGTCTCGCGCTCTTCGGTCTGCTGATTCCGGTGTTCGGCATCGGCGCGTGGACGGCAATTACCGCACTCGTCGTCTACGCGCTCCTGCCCATCGTCCGCAACACGTATGCGGGGATTGCCGGCGTTGACCCCGCGGTGCGCGAGGCGGGGCGGGGCATGGGGATGACTGATGGTGAGCTGTTGCGGCTCGTCGAGCTGCCGCTCGCTGCCGGCGTCATCCTCGCGGGTGTGCGCATCGCCACCGTGGTCAGCGTTGGGATTGCGACGATTGCCGCGGCGATCGGCGCGGGCGGGCTCGGCGTCTACATCTTTCGCGGCGTCGCGACCGTGGACGACACCCTGATCCTCGCGGGCGCTATTCCCGCCGCGCTGCTCGCGCTCCTCGCTGATGCGCTGCTCGGCTTCGTGGAGCGAAGGCTCGCCTGGCGGCAACGGTGAAACGCGTGTTGTTGGTGGCTCTCGTCTTGTCGGGTTGTGCTAGGCGAGATCGTATCGTCGTCGGCGCGAAGAACTTCACCGAGTCTGATCTGTTGGCGGAAATCGTGGCGCAGCAAATCGAGCGGCGCACGTCGCTGCCGGTGGAGCGGCGGCTGCACCTGGGGGGCACGTTCGTTTGCCATCGCGCGATCACGGCGGGCGACATCGACCTGTACGTCGAGTATACCGGCACGGCGTTCACCGCCATCCTCAAGCAGCCGCCCATCGCAAACTCGGACAGCGTCTATCGCTTCGTCGCCGCGGCGTACGCGCACGATTTCACACTGAAATGGACGGCGCCGCTCGGGTTCAACAATACTTTCGCGATCCTGGTGCGGCGCGCCGATGCGGAGCGGTACGGTTTGCGGTCGATTGCCGACCTTGCGCGCGTGGCGCCGCGCTGGAAGGCGGGGTTCGGGTACGAGTTCCTGGAACGCGCGGACGGGTTCACGGGTCTCGCCAGGGTGTACGGTTTGAGATTCTCGCAGCCGCCGACGGCGATGGACCTCGGGCTCACCTATCGCGCGCTGGCCGACCGTCGCGTCGACGTCATCGCCGGGAACTCGACCGACGGACAGATTGCCAAGCTCGATCTGGTTGCGTTGCGCGACGATCGCGGCTACTTCCCGCCATATCAAGCAGCACCGGTCGTGAGAGCAGCAGTGCTCGAGAAATATCCCGCCGTGGGAGCAGCGCTGGAGGAGCTGGGCGGCAAGATTTCCGAGGCGGAGATGCGACGGTTGAACGCGCTGGCCGATGTGGAGCACAAGGACATCACCGAAATCGCGCGGGCGTGGCTCGCGCAGCGGGTTCCCTAAGGACTAAGGAGGGGTTCTATGGCTGACGTAGAGGGTGTCGTTGTCCGGGGTGGTGCCAAGGGCTTCGTGCAGGAGATCACTGCGGGACGTCATCATCTCATTGCGGATGAGCCCGTTGCCTCCGGTGGGACGGACCGAGGCTTCGGTCCTTACGATTTACTCCTGGCCGCCCTCGGCTCGTGAATGTCGATGACCATCGCGCTGTATGCGCGAATGCAGAAGTGGCCGCTCGAGAGCGTGGTCATTCGCTTGCGGCACTCGCGGATTCACGCCAAGGATTGTGTCGATTGCATGACCAAAAGCACGAACGCGATGCTGGATCGGATCGACACCGAGGTTCAGCTTACCGGTGCGCTGACGCAGGAGCAGCAGGGCAAGCTCATCGAGGTTGGGGGGAAATGTCCGGTGCACCGCACCCTGAAGTCAGAAATTGACATCACACGGCCACGCGCTGCACCACCGCCATGATGTTTCCCTCGCTGTCCTTGAACCACGCGGCCTTGGCGCCGCCGGCGGTGACGACGCTGTTCTTCATCTTGGCGCCCGGCATGGCGTATTCCTCGAACACCACGCCGCGCGCCTTCAGGTCGGCCACCTCGGCTTCGACGTCCGCGACCTGCCAGAAGGCCTGGCTCGCCTTCGATGTGCCCGCATTGGGCGTCGGGTACATGAATACCTCGGCGCCGCCGCGGATGTAGATCACGCCTCCGGCGTACTCTGCCACGGGCTGGAGCCCAACGATCTGCTCGTAGAATCTCCTCGCCCGTTGGATATTGGATGCGGGGATATACGCGCGAATCGGTGCACTGTTGAGCATAGAGACTCCTCATGACATGCGTGAAGCGACGTGGGTCACGCGGTCTCGAGCCGTGCCAAATCCTCGGGCGTACGCTCGAGGAGTGTGCGCGGCCATTCCCCCAGGTTAGCTGCCGCTTCGTACGTCCGCTGCGCGAACGTGAGGAGGGCGGCATCCGGATCCGGAGCGAGCCGTACCGCCTCATACGGCAGGATCCACTCGCGCATGCGCATGTCGTAGCTCGCCGCCGCGGGACCGATCACGGCAGCGGGGCAGCCGGGTGGCTCGGGATACGCATAGGCATAAAACGCCGGCTCCGAGATGGGTGTAGTCCGGCCGCCGGGCCACCACCCGACACTGATGCACTCGTGTGAGTACGACTCGCGCGTCACCGCATCCGACAGGTTGGGGATGCCGCCTGGGTGAACGGGAGCCACACGGCCCGAGAATCGCGTGTGGGCGAGGTCGAAGCTTCCCCACCAGAAGTGAACCGGGCTCGCCTTGCCGACGAAGCGGCTCCGGAACCGCTCGAGCACCCGTTTGGTTTGGACGAGTGCCTGCCAGCATGCTCGCGCTGCGGCGGGATCGTAGGAGCGGTGGATCTGGTCCGCGTCGAACCGAATGGGGTTCGGCACCTCAACCGGCATCGTCCAGATCCGCGCGCGGACGTCCAGTCGTGCCAGCACCTCCATGGCGAGTCGATAGAACTCGGCGACCGGCCGCGACTCGAGCGAGATGCTGGCCTCGCGCCCGTCCGAGCACTCGAAAAGGAGTTGATCCGCGACAAAGTCGAACGTGATGGTGACGGTGCGATGTTCGGCCGTGAGCGGCAGCGTGGCGAGACCGTGTGACGTCACCTGGAGAGCGCTGTTCCAGTAATGGTTGGTGAGCGGTGACAATTTCAGAGCGAGCTTGCCGACTATCTGCGTCCACATGTGGAGCGTGGCGTAGGTATCCTCCCAACTGTCGAGCGGGAGCGGCGGCCAGGTTCGGTCGGGGAAGTTCTTTGTGTCGTTCACTCGCTCGAAATTGAGGGCCGCGGTCTGGGTGGTGCAAGCGCCACGGAGGCGTGCCGGATGGGATATAATTGCAGTGTGTCGGCATCCTCACAGGTCGCCCCAGATTCCATCGCGATCGGGGCGGTCGACCTGGTGATGGCCGAGCAAAGGAGCTCATGAGCGGCTACGGTAGCTGTGCACACATGAGTGCGATCAAAACGGTAAAGCACCCGGTCAAGCAGGAATGTGCCGAGTGTGTGAAGATCGGTGCGAAGTGGGTTCACCTGCGCGTCTGCCAGCAGTGCGGGGTCACCTTGTGCTGCGACAGCTCGCCCAACCGGCATGCGACCAAACACGCCAACGCGACCCGGCATCCCGTCGTCGCTTCTGGGGAGCGCGGGGAAAGGTGGCTCTATTGCTATCCTGACGATGTATTCGGGGAGTATTGAAGAGCGCGAATTCGCGCGCGCTGCAGCCCTGGGCCTTTCGGATCACCCCCGTTGGCTGCCATGCCGTTATCTCTACGACGCCGAGGGGAGCCGGCTCTTCGAGCGGATCACCGAGACGCCCGAGTATTATCTCACGCGGACCGAGACCGCACTGCTCGATGGTTCGGCCGACAGCATCGCGCGGCTCACCGGCAACAGGACACTGGTGGAGCTCGGCGCGGGAAACGCCCGTAAGACGGAGCGTATCCTGACGGCGTACACACAAGGCTTTGGCGCCGGGCGCTACGTGCCCGTTGACGTGAGCGGCGACGCGCTCGCCGAGACGACGAAGACGCTGGCCGGGCCGTTCCCGACGCTCGCGATCCGGGGCGTGCACGGCACCTACGAAACGGTGTTTCCGTTGTTGCCGAGCCTGTCGCCGCTGGTGTTGCTGTTTCTCGGTAGCACGATTGGAAACCTGAATCAGACGGAGGCTGCCGTCTTCTGGAGCGAGGTTCGCTGTGCACTCTCGCCCGGCGATTTCATGCTCCTGGGTGTCGACCTCGTGAAGGACGCTGCGATCATCGATGCCGCCTACAACGATGCCGCCGGGTGGTCCGCCGCTTTCACGAAAAACATCTTCGCGCGCATGAACCGCGAGCTGGGCAGCGAGATCGACCTGGATGCCATCGACCACGAAGCCGCGTACCGTCCGGAATGGCGCCGGGTCGAGATTTTCGCCCGGATGACGCGCCGTCAGGAGATCCGTCTGGCGCCGCTCGATCGGACCATCACGCTCGAGGCCGGAGAGCGGGTGATGACGGAAATCAGCCGCAAGTTCGAGCTCACCGAGCTCCGCGAGTATTTGGGGTCGTTTGAGCTCGAGACCGTACAGACGTTCACGGACTCTGATCGGCCTTACGCACTGCTGCTCCTGCGTCGAGGGAGTCCTCATGACTGATACGGCCGTCCGCCCGGCGAGCGCCGATGTCGCGCAACGCTACGGCACCGTTCGCGAGGCGACGACGCAACTCAGCGCGCCGCTCGCACCCGAAGATATGGCTGTGCAGCCCATGCCGGATGCGAGTCCCACCAAATGGCATATGGCACACACGACGTGGTTCTTCGAGACGTTTGTCCTGAAGCCCGCCGCGTCGAACTACCGGCCGTTTCACCCGCAGTTCGAGTACCTCTTCAATTCGTACTACAACGCGCTCGGTCCCCAATGGTATCGCCCGCATCGGGGGCTGCTCACGCGCCCCACGGTGGCCGAGATTCTCGACTATCGGGCGCATGTCGATGCCGCGATGTCACGTCTGCTCAACGATGGCGCGTTCCCGGCGCCCGTCGTCGAGCTGGGGCTGCATCACGAGCAGCAGCATCAGGAGCTCATGCTCACCGACGTGAAGTACCTGCTGTCGCAGAACCCACTGCGCCCCATTTATCGCGAGGCTACGCGAGCCCCGCAGGCCCGTGCAGCACCGGCCGCGGCCTGGATCGAGGGGACACCGGGGGGGGGCATTCAGGCGATCGGATACGACGGCCCGGGATTCGCCTTTGACAACGAGTATCCGCGTCATGACGAGTTGCTCCGGCCGTTCCGCATCGCGAGCAGCCTCGTTACAAATGCCGAATACCTGGCTTTCATCGCGGACGGCGGATACCGGCGCCCTGAGCTCTGGCTGTCCGATGGGTGGACGGCCGTGCGGGAGCGCGGTTGGGAAGCGCCGCTGTATTGGGCCGAGCATGAGGGCGGCTGGTGGAGCTACACGCTCACCGGATTCCGCCCGCTCGATCCGGCCGAGCCGGTGTGTCACGTGAGCTACTACGAAGCGGAGGCGTACGCTCGCTGGCGCGGGGCGCGGCTGGCGACCGAAGCCGAGTGGGAAGTCACCGCGAGGGATAGGCCGGTAACCGGGAATTTCGTGGAAAGTCGTCGTTTCCATCCTGCCCCGGGCGACGGCGGGACACAGCTGTTCGGTGACGTCTGGGAATGGACTGGCAGTCCGTATCTTGCCTATCCCGGATACCGACCGGTGGCGGGCGCTCTCGGCGAGTACAACGCGAAGTTCATGTGTAACCAATTCGTGTTGCGTGGCGGGTCGTGCGCCACGCCGGCGTCACACATGCGGTCAACCTATCGCAACTTTTTCCCTCCCGACGCGCGCTGGCAGTTCAGCGGGATTCGACTGACGACTGACGGCTGAGATCGACGCTCCACCGCCGGTCCGACTGTCGCCCTAATCCGAGGCCACCCGATGAAAACCCCCTTGAGCCGGCGTGACACCATCAAGCGTGCCGCAGCAGGCGTAGCTGCGCCGCCGCTTTCCGAGTCGCCACCGTTTCAAAGTCCCGGCGCCAGTCCCTCGCGTAACAGAATCAGGGTAGGGCAGGAAAACTCGACGCCGATCGAACTGTACTACGAGGATCACGGGTCGGGGTCGCCGGTGGTGCTCATCCACGGCTGGCCCTTGAGCGGCGCGTCGTGGGAGAAGCAGACGGCGACGTTGCTCGCCGCGGGGCATCGCGTGATTACTTACGATCGACGCGGGTTCGGCCGATCGAGTCAACCGGCGGTGGGTTACGACTACGACACGTTTGCGTCCGATCTGAATATCGTGCTCACGACATTGAATCTGACGGGCGTAGCGCTGGTCGGTTTCTCGATGGGGACGGGTGAAGTCACACGCTACCTCGGGAAGTACGGCAGTAAGCGGGTCCGCAAAGCCGTCCTGATCGGGACGCTCGGGCCGTACCTCGTGAAAGCTGCGGACAATCCGGAAGGCGTAGATGCCAGTATCTTCGACGGCATTCGCGCGGGGATCAAAGCCGACCGGCCGACGTTTGTGCTCGACTTCCTGCACAACTTCTACAACTACGATGTGCTGGGCGGAAGACTCGTGAGCGAGAGGGTCGTCGCAGACAATTGGAACGTCGCCGCCGGCGCTTCCGCCATAGGCACGCTCGCCTGTGTCGAAGCGTGGATCGAGGACTTCCGCAAGGATATTCCGCGCAACGATGTACCGACGCTGATCCTGCATGGTGATGCGGACCGGATTTTGCCGCCCGACGCGACCTCGCGACGGCAGGCAAAGCTGATCAAGAACGTGAAGTTCGTTGAGCTGAAGGACGGGCCGCACGGCGTGTTGTGGACGCATGCCGGCCAGGTGAACGCCGAGCTGGTGCCGTTCCTGGCGTAGCATGACGACCATCAATCCACTCACGGGCCTGCCTGTCGGGACCGTTCCTCTCAACGAGGCTCTCGGTCAGGCGGGCTTGGAATTCCTGCAGGGGATCGCGGCGGGGCGTTATCCGATGCCGCCGATGTCCGCCGTGATCCCCGTTGCTCCGCTCGAAATCGAATTCGGCCGTGCTGCTTTCCGGGCGGTCCCCGAGGAGCGCTTTTACAACACTATCGGCTCGATCCATGGTGGTTACGCGGCGACGTTGCTCGACACCGCCATGGGGTGCGCCGTCCACTCGACCATCAAAGCAGGGGAAGGCTACACGAGTCTCGAGATCAAGATCGCCTACCACAAGCGGATCATGCCCGAGGCGGGCGAGCTGCGGATCGAGAGTCGCATCGTGGCCCGTGGGGCGCGCGTCGCCGCCGCGGAGGGACGTATCACCGACGCGAAGGGCGAGCTGCTGGCATCCGGTACGACGACCTGTCTGATCTTCGCAGTGAAAGGGGATTCACAATGACAGATTCGACTGAACGTGCCGTGCTCGCGGGTGGCTGCTTTTGGGGAATGCAGGACCTGCTTCGGCGGTACCCAGGCGTGATCGCAACGCGGGTGGGTTACACTGGCGGCGACGTTCCCAACGCGACATACGGCAATCACGGCACGCACGCCGAGGCAATCGAGATCACGTTCGATCCGCGGCAGATCAGCTATCGCCGATTGCTGGAGTTCTTCTTTCAGATTCATGACCCGACGACGCGAAACCGTCAGGGCAACGACGTCGGGACCAGCTACCGCTCGGCGATCTTTTTTACCAACGAGAATCAGAGGAGCACGGCGTACGACACGATTGCCGATGTCGAGGCCTCAGGGCTGTGGCCAGGCAAAGTCGTCACGGAGGTAGCGCCTGCCGGTCCGTTCTGGGAGGCGGAGCCCGAGCATCAGGATTATCTCGAGCGGTATCCGGACGGATATACCTGCCACTTCATTCGGCCCGATTGGGTGCTACCGATGCGGGCGGCCTCGTCGCCGGCGCACTCTTGACCGTGAGCAAGCTCAAGGGACTCACGGCGTAGACTCGCTAGCGGGTGACAACGCGATGTAGTGCGTGGTGCTTTCGCGACCGACGGTGAGTTGGCGAACCCGCACCTGCATTTCGCGGTCCGAGCGGGTGGTCCGTTCATGTTGACGCAGGTGTTCCGCCCATGATTCGACCAGCCAGCATTCGACGCAGCGGTCCGGCTTCGCGGAGTCGACGAACACTTCCCAGAAGACCGCACCGTCGCGCCGGCGCATTGGCCGCAAAAGACTCCGTGCGGCGGCCGCAAACGCGGCCCGCTTGGCCGGTTCGACCGTATACTCCACCACGACGAGCACCGGCCCCGCTTCGTCGGCCAACTGCTCGGTAACGACGGGGTCCGGCCAGTTGCGCGACGGCTCGAGATCGAGGGCCTCGGCCGCGGCCAGGCGAAACCGGGGAATGAGACCCAGCCCGAGCACCATGCCGCCTGCCGCGGCTGTGAGCGCCCACTCGACCCCGAAGCGGTTCGCCACGACGCCCCAGAGCACGGCCCCGACCGCGAGCGAGCCGAATAACGTCAGCGTCGATATCGCGAGCGCCCGGCCGCGCACCCAGCCGGCGGCTCCGCGTTGGGCCGCGAGCAGCAGGCTCGAAACCGTGGTGAGCCAACCAATGCCCGCGATCACCATCGCTCCGGCGAGAACCGCGAAATTGCTGACCCACGCGAGCGCGACACATCCAAGTGCGAAGACGGCTGTCGCCACCGCCGTGATCGCGTCCGTTGACCAACGTTTGCGCCAGCCGGGCAAGAGTGCCGCGCCGATGAGACCACCGAACCCCAGGCCGCCTACGAGCGCGC
>Ga0137415_10003996_pt1 | contig 14623 bp, 16 predicted proteins | sample CZODoug3_1_1_16f_FD_183082 | JGI IMG/M metagenome (GOLD analysis project Ga0137415, IMG submission 183082) | Vadose zone soil fungal communities from Angelo Coast Range Reserve, California, USA - CZODoug3_1_1_16fungal (Hybrid Assembly) | ecosystem: Environmental > Terrestrial > Soil > Vadose... | reverse complement strand
GTCGGCTGCGGGAACAGCGCCATGAAGTCGTAGACCTCCTCGGGCATGTCCGTGCTGATCGGCAACCCGAGCTGCTTGGCCTCCTCGGCGCCGATACCGTAGTCGTGCGTCCAGGTGCCCGTCGTCAGCTTGTCGGCGAGCGCGGTCGCGGCGTCCTGCGCCATCCGCTCGCCCAGGAGCTCCTGCACCGTCTTGCGCAGCTGCAAGATGGCCTTGCGCGAGACGTCGGCCAGGATGAACGTCTTGTCCTCGATGTCCTCCGGCTTCTTGCGCTCGAGGACGCTGAGGATCGAGGCGGCCGGCGCCTCGCCGAGCTGCGGGTCCAACGGACCCAGCACCGCGTTGGCATCCATCACGATCTCGTTGGCGGCCAGCGAGATCAGCGTGCCGCCCGACATCGCGTAGTGCGGCACGAACACCGTCACCTTCGCCCGGTGGCGGCGCAGCGCGTGCGCGATCTGGCCGGCGGCCAGCACCAGACCGCCGGGCGTGTGGATGATGAGGTCGATGGGCGTGTCCGGGTCGGTCAGCTTGACGGCGCGCAGGATCTCCTCGGAGTCGTTGATGTCGATGTAGCGCATGAGCGGAAAGCCGAGGAAGCTCATCGTTTCCTGGCGGTGCACGAGCGAGATCACGCGGCTCTTGCGCGACTGCTGGAAGCGGTGGAGCAGGCGCAGGCGACTGGCCTCGAGCATCTTCTGCCGGATGATCGGCTGCACCGCCGAGATCATGAAGAACAGCCAGAGCACGTCGCCGAAGCCCATCGTCATCTCCCTCCTACTCGTGGGACTGCGTTCACCAGGGGGCGTACTCGGGACGCCAGGGCCGCCGCTCTGGTTGGCGCGCGCGAAGCAGCGCCGCCACCGCCATGCCCATCACGAACCCGCCGATGTGCGCCCACCACGCCACGCCGCCGCCGTCAGCGTCCACCGCCGCGAGCCCGACGGCGCCGCTCAGGACCTGCATCGCGAACCAGAAGCCGAGGTACACCGCGGCCGGAATCTCGAGCACGCCGAGGAACACGAAGACGAACGGCACGAGCGTATAGACGCGGGCGTGCGGGAAGAGGACGAAGTAGGCGCCGAGCACCCCGCTGATGGCGCCGCTGGCACCGACCGTCGGCAGCGTCGAGTCGGGGGCGAGGTGGGCGTGCACGAGCGCGGCGCCGACGCCGGTGACGAGATAGAAGACCAGGTAGCGCACGTGGCCGAGGCGGTCCTCGACGTTGTCGCCGAAGATCCACAGGTAGACCATGTTGCCGAGCAGGTGCAGCCAGCCGCCGTGCAGGAACATCGACGTGAAGATCGGCAGGTAGCGGCCGGCCCAGTCGCCGGGGTTCAGCTCGCTCAGGGCGAAGTAGCGCGCGGGGATGAAGGCCCAGGTGCGGATGAAGGCCTCCAGCTCGGGCCCGAGCAGCAGCTCGTCGAGGAACACCCAGACGTTGATGGCGATCAGCAGCCAGGTGACGACGGGCCAGCGCTGCACCGTGACCGAGTCGCGCAGCGGGATCATCAGCCGGCCCGCTCGATCACCGCGTAGGCCGTGCTCCCGCCGCGGTTGACGAGCACGACGATGTCGCGCCCGCGCACCTGCTCGACCGCGCGCGCGAACTCCTCGGCGGAGCGCACGGGCTTTCGATTCACCTCTTGAATGACGTCGCCCGGACGCAGCCCCGCCTCCGCGGCGGGCCCGCCGGGAACCACCTCCGTCACGAGCGCGCCCGCGAGGCCCGGCGGCAGGCCGAGCTTCTTTGCCACCTCGGGCGTCACGTCGGTGACCGAGAGGCCGGGACGCTCCGGCGCGCTGGGCAACGCCGCCGTCGCCGGCCCCCGCTCCGGGGTCTCGCCAAGGGCGACGTCGAGCGTCTGCTCGCGCCCGTCGCGCAGGACCGTCAGCTTCAGCGTCGTGCCCGGCGCGGTGCCGGCGACCAGATTGCGGAAGCGTCCCACGTCGTCGATCGGCTTGCCGTCGACGGCCATGATCACGTCACCGCGCTTGAGACCCGCGCGCGCGGCGGGGCTGTCGGGCGCCACGTCACCGACGACGACACCGCGCTCGGCCGCAACGCCGAGCCCGCGGGCCAGCGCCGGCGTGATCTCCTGCAGCGACACGCCGAGGTAACCGCGCGTGAGGCGGCCACGCTTGACGAGCTGATCCATCACCTGCCGGGCCATGTTCACGGGCACCGCGAAGCCGATGCCCTGGTAGCCGCCCGTCTGCGAGAAGATCGCGGTGTTGATGCCGATCAGCGCGCCGCGCGCGTCCACGAGGGCGCCGCCGGAGTTGCCCGGGTTGATCGGCGCGTCCGTCTGGATGAAGTCCTCGTAGTCGGCGATGCCGAGGTCGGCGCGCCCGACCGCGCTCACGATGCCCTGCGTCACCGTCTGGCTGAGCCCGAACGGATTGCCGAGGGCCAGCACGACCTCGGCGACCTCGACGCGGCTGCTGTCGGCGAGCGCGACGACGGGATATCCCGCGCCCGGCAGCTTCAGCACGGCGAGGTCCGTCTTCGGGTCGGTGCCCACGAGTCGGGCGGAGACCTCGCGCCGGTCGGCGAGCGTCACGCGGATGTCCTGCGCGCCCTCGACCACGTGGTTGTTGGTCAGGACGAACCCGTCGGCGGTGACGATGACGCCGGAGCCGAGCCCCCGCTCGCGCCGCGGAGGACGGTGGCCGAAGAAGAGGCGGGAGAAGGGGTCGTCGGGCAGCTTCGCCGCGCGCGCGGTGGCCACGTTCACCACCGCGGGCAGCGCGGCCTTCGCGGCGGCCGTCCACCCCGGCGGCGGCGACGCGCTCGGCGGCGCCTCGACGACGGCGACGCGCGGCGTGCGATGGAACGGCCACCACCAGTGCAGGCGCGCGGCGCCGGGCCCGATCAAATACCACGCCAGCACGATCCCGAGGATCCAGAAGGTCAGCTGCGCGGCGGGGCTGTAGAAGCGCATCGACCGCGGCGACACGCGCTCGCTCGCCACCGACGGGCCTACCATCGCGGCACCCTCCCCACGAGCCAGGGCCACGCCCGCTCGTCGGAGCGCTCGCGCGCCTGCTCCTCGAGCACGGCGGAGGCCGCGCTCGTCGCCTCCGCGAGCCAGCGGGCGCTCTCGCCGCCGTGCCCGCGCACGGCCTCGAGGGCGGCCCGACACACGGTCTCGACCACCTCGGGCGGCGCGTCCAGCTCGCGCACGAGGCGGCAGGCCGCGCGCATCGCGGCCTCCACGGCGTCGCCCACTTCACGGGCGCCGAGCGGTCCGCGCTCGATGCGCGTGACGATCAGCTCGCGAACGGTCAGGCGCACGCCGCGCGCGGGGACGCCCGCGCGCAGGAGGCCGGCCAGCTCGCCGGCCATCGTCTCCTCGAACAGGCTCATGACGTGGGCTCCACGCGCAGCGCGTCGCCGACGACGTCGACCCGCACGGCGCCGCCGTCGCGCAGCTTGCCGGCGACGATCAGCCGCGCGACCGGCGTCTCCACCTCGCGCTGGATGGCGCGCTTGAGCGGGCGCGCGCCGAAGACGGGGTCGTAGCCGACGCGGGCGAGATGGGCCCTGGCGGCCTCGGTGACCTCCAGCGTGATGCGCCGCTCGGCCAGCCGCTTGCGCAGCCCCTCGAGCTGGATCTCGACGATCTTCGCCAGCTCCGCCTCGGTGAGCGCGCGGAACACCACGATCTCGTCCACGCGATTGAGGAACTCCGGGCGGAACTGCCGCCGCAGGGCGTCCAGCACCTGCTCGCGCATCCGCTGGTAGGTCCGCTCGTCGGCGCCGCGCATCTCGAGGATCAGCTGGCTGCCGATGTTCGAGGTCATGATGATCACGGTGTTCTTGAAGTTCACCGTGCGGCCCTGGCCGTCGGTCAGCCGGCCGTCGTCCAGGACTTGCAGCAAGACATTGAACACATCGGGGTGGGCTTTTTCGATCTCGTCGAGCAGCACGACCGAATACGGCTTCCGCCGCACCGCTTCGGTGAGCTGACCGCCTTCCTCGTAGCCGATATAGCCCGGCGGGGCGCCGATCAGGCGCGCCACCGTGTGCTTCTCCATGTACTCGGACATGTCGATGCGGATGATGTTGTCCTCGCTGTCGAACAGCGTGGCGGCCAGCGCGCGCGCCAGCTCGGTCTTGCCGACGCCGGTGGGGCCGAGGAAGAGGAAGGAGCCGATGGGGCGCCGGGGGTCCTTGATGCCCGCCCGTGCCCGCACGACGGCGTCGGCCACCGCGCGCACGGCTTCTTCCTGTCCGACGACGCGCTTGTGCAGCTCCTCCTCGAGCCGGAGGAGCTTCTGCATCTCGCCCTCCATCAGCTTGCTGACGGGGATGCCGGTCCAGCGCGAGACGACCTCGGCGATGTCCTCCTCGTCCACCTCTTCCTTGATGAGCCGGCGCCCGCCGCCGGCCGGGGCCTGGGCTTCCAGCGCCTTGAGCTCGCGCTCGAGCTGGGCGAGCGTGCCGTACTGCAGCTCGGCCGCGCGCGACAGGTCGCCCGTGCGCATCACCTTTTCGATCTCGACCCGCGTCTCCTCGATGCGCTTGCGGAGCTGGCGCGGCTTCTCGATGGCCGCCTTCTCGGTCTCCCACTGCGCCCGCAGCGCCTGCGCCCTCGTCTGCAGCTCGGACAGCTCCTTCTCGAGCTTCTGCAGGCGGTCGCGCGAGGCGGCGTCCGTCTCCTTCTTCAGCGCCTCACGCTCGATCTCGCGCTGGAGGATCTTGCGCGTGATCTCGTCGAGCTCGGCGGGCATCGAGTCGATCTCCGTGCGCAGCCGCGCCGCCGCCTCGTCGACGAGGTCGATGGCCTTGTCGGGCAGGAACCGGTCGCTGATGTAGCGGTCCGAGAGGACCGCGGCCGCCACCAGGGCTGCGTCCTTGATCCGCACGCCGTGATGGATCTCGTAGCGCTCCTTGAGCCCGCGCAGGATCGAGATGGTGTCCTCCACCGTCGGCTGGTCCACCGTCACGGGCTGGAAGCGGCGCTCGAGGGCGGCGTCCTTCTCGATGTGCTTCTTGTACTCGTCGAGGGTGGTCGCGCCGATGCAGTGCAGCTCGCCGCGCGCGAGCAGCGGCTTCAACAGATTGCTCGCGTCCATGGCGCCCTCGGCGGCGCCGGCGCCGACCACGGTGTGCAGCTCGTCGATGAACAGGATGATCTGGCCCTGCGCGTCCTGGACGGCCTTGAGCACGGCCTTGAGCCGCTCCTCGAACTCGCCGCGGTACTTGGCGCCGGCGACGAGCGCGCCCATGTCGAGGGCCACGATGCGCTTGTTCTTCAGCCCCTCGGGGACGTCGCCGCGCACGATGCGCTGGGCCAGGCCCTCGACGATCGCCGTCTTGCCGACGCCCGGCGGCCCGATCAGCACCGGGTTGTTCTTGGTGCGGCGCGAGAGGATCTGGATGACGCGGCGGATCTCCTCGTCGCGGCCGATGACCGGGTCGAGCTTGCCCTGCTGCGCCAGCGCCGTGAGATCGCGTCCGTACTTCTCGAGCGCCTCGTACGTGCCCTCCGGCGTCTGGCTGGTCACGCGCTGGCCGCCGCGCACCGCCGCCGCGGCCTCCAGCAGCTTGTCCTTGGTGAGGCCGGCGGCGCGAAACGCGTCCGCGACCGCGCCGTCCTTCACGCCCGCGAGTGCCAGGAGCAGGTGCTCGACGCTCACGAACTCGTCCTTCATGCGCTGCGCTTCGACCTCGGCGTTGCCGAAGACCTCGTGCACGCGCGACGAGATGTAGACCTGGCCCGCCTGCGTGCCGCCGCCCGACACGCGCGGCATCTTCTCGATCGCCTGCTGCAGCCGCTGCAGGAGCGTGGCGGGCGCGACGCCCGCCTTCTCCACGACGCGCGCGGCGACGCCGCCGTCCTGGGAGAGCAGCGCCACCGCCAGATGCTCCGCCTCGATCTGCTGCTGGCCATGGCGCTGGGCCAGCGCCTGCGCCTGGCGCACCGCGTCCTGGGCCTTCTCGGTCAGGCGATTCACGTCCATCGTTGTCTCCTCCATCTCGTCAGCTCGGCGTCCAGGCGGTCGAGGGCCTCCATGAGGTCCACGATGATGGCGGCGCCCGCAAGGTTGACGCCGAGATCGGCGCGCAGGCGCAGCATGCGTCGCAGGCGGACGGCGGTGGCAGCGCTGAACCGGCCGGGCGCGCCCGGCTCCGGCTCGAGCAGCCCCAGGCGCACGAGCCGCGCGAGCCGCATCGCGCTGATGCCCGCGGCGGCGGCGAGCTCGTTCAGCGACAGGTGGACCTCGGCGCGCAGCGGCGCCCGCGTGAGGCTCATGGCGTGGCCGGCCGGTCGGCGGGCGCCGACGCGCTTCGCCGCAGCATCTCGTAGGCCTCGCGCTCGGCCGTGCTCGGCCGCGTGGGCACCACGATGCGAACGACCGCGTCGAGGTCGCCGCGCGCCCCGTCGCGCGGCAGCCCGCGGCCGCGCAGCCGCAGGCGCTGTCCGCTCTGCGTGCCCGGCGGTACCGTCAGCGTCACGGCCCCGTCGGGTGTGTCCACCCGCACCTCGGCGCCGAGCACCGCCTGCCACGGCCAGAGCGGCAGGTCCATCTCCAGATCGTCACCGACCACGCGGTAACGCGGGTGCGGCAGCAGCCGCACGCGCAGATACACGTCGCCCGCCGCGCCACCGTTGACACCGGGCCCGCCCTGGCCCGCCAGACGCAGCGTCGCGCCGTCGCGAATGCCGCGCGGGATCGTGACGTCGAGGCTCTTGCCGTTCAGCGTGATCCGGCGCTGCGCGCCGTGCAGCACGTCCTCGAGCGTCAGCGGCAGCTCGGCCTCGAAGTCGTTGCCGGGGATCTGCACGCGGACGCCGGCGCGTCCCGCGCGTCCCGCACCACCGCCCGCCGGGCGCCCGAAGATCGACGCGAAGAAGTCGCTGAAGTCCCCGAGGTCCTCCCACTCGGTCGTCGTCACGGTCGGGCCGTGCCCGCCGCCCGGCGGCGGCGTGAAATCCATGCCGCCCTTCCAGTTGGCGCCCAGCGCGTCGTACTTCGCGCGCTTGTCGGGATCGCTCAGCACCTCGTTGGCCTCGTTGATCTCCTTGAAGCGTTCGGAGGCGCTCGCGCGCTCCGAGGCCACTTGTAAATCGGGATGGTGCTTGCGCGCGAGCTGTCGGTAGGCCCGCTTGATCTCCTCGGCCGTCGCCGTGCGTGGCACCCCGAGCACCTCGTAGTAGTCGCGGAATTTCACCGCCATCGGTCGGCGGGCTCCTCGGCCGTCGCCACCACGACCTGCGCCGGGCGCAGCAGCTCGTCGCCAAGCCGCCAGCCGCGCCGCACCTCGCGCACGACCGTGCCCGGCGCGACCTCGCCGTCGGCCGGCACCGCGGCCACGGCCTCGTGGAGGTTGGGATCGAACGGCTGCCCGACGCTCTCGATGGGCTCGGCCCCCGCCTCGCGCAGGGCGGCGAGGAAGAGGCGGTGCGTCGCGGCGACGCCGTCGTAGAAGTCGCGGTCCGTCGAGCCGGTCGCGAGCGCCCGCTCGAGCGAGTCCAGCACGGGCAGCAGCGGGAGCAGCGCCGCGCGGCGGCCCTCGCGCCGCGCGGCCTCGTGCTCCTTCGCGGTCCGACGGCGGTAGTTGTCGAACTCCGCGAGCAGCCGGAGATGCCGATCGTCGGCTTCGGCGGCGCCCTGACTCACGCCTTTCTGTCGTCCGCGTCCTTGAATTCGGCGTCGATGACCTCGCCGTCCTGCCCCCCGCCCGCGGCGCCCTGCGGGCCGGCGCCAGGGTCGGTCGGTCCGCTGCGCGAGGCGGCCTCCGCGAGCATCTGTGACACGCGCGTGAGGTTGTCCTGGGCCTTGCGCATGCGCTGGGCGTCCTCGCCCTTCACCGCCTCGCGGGCCTCGTTGAGCGCCTGCTCGATCACGGTCCGATCCGGGCCCGAGAGCTTGGCGCCGTGCTCGGCGAGCGCCCGCTCGGTGGCGTAGATGAGCCCGTCCACCTGGTTGCGCAGCTCGATCTCCTGCCGGCGCCGCGCGTCCTCGCTCGCGTTGGCCTCGGCCTCGCGCACCATCCGCTCGACCTCGCTCTTGCTGAGACCCGAGGAGGCGGTGATGGTGATCTGCTGCTGCTTGCCGCTGGCCGTGTCCTTCGCCGACACGTTGAGGATGCCGTTGGCGTCGATGTCGAACGTCACCTCGATCTGGGGCAGGCCGCGCGGCGCCGGCGGGATGCCCTCGAGGCGGAACCGGCCGAGCGTGCGATTGTCGCGCGCCAGCGGCCGCTCGCCCTGCAGCACGTGGACGTCGACCGCCGTCTGGTTGTCGGTGGCGGTCGTGAAGATCTCGCTCTTCTTCGTGGGGATCGTCGTGTTGCGCGGGATCAGCACGGTCATGGCGCCGCCTTGCGTCTCGACGCCGAGCGACAGCGGCGTGACGTCGAGCAGCACGACGTCCTTGACGTCGCCCGCGAGGACACCGGCCTGGATGGCGGCGCCGACGGCCACGACCTCGTCGGGGTTGACGCCCTTGTGGGCTTCCTTGCCGAAGAGCTGCTTGACGAGGTCCTGGACCTTCGGCATCCGCGTCTGGCCCCCGACGAGCACGACCTCGTCGATGTCGTTCGCGCTGACGTCGGCGTCCTTCATCGCCTGCCGGCAGGGGGGCACGGTGCGCTGGATGAGATCGTCGACGAGGGCCTCGAGCTTGGCCCGGGTGAGCTTCAGCACCAGGTGCTTGGGGCCGCTCGCGTCGGCGGTGATGAAGGGCAGATTGATCTCGGTCTCGAGCGTCGAGCTGAGCTCGATCTTCGCCTTCTCGGCCGCCTCCTTGAGGCGCTGCAGCGCCATGCGGTCACGGCGCAGGTCGATGCCGTTGTCCTTCTTGAACTCCTCGGCGATCCAGTCCATCACGCGCTGGTCGAAGTCGTCGCCGCCGAGGTGCGTGTCGCCGTTGGTGGCCTTCACCTCGAAGACGCCCTGGCCGATCTCGAGGATCGAGATGTCGAACGTCCCGCCGCCGAGGTCGTACACGGCGATCTGCTCGTCGCTCTTCTTGTCCAGGCCGTACGCGAGGGCGGCGGCGGTGGGCTCGTTGATGATGCGCTGCACCTCGAGCCCGGCGATCTTGCCGGCGTCCTTGGTCGCCTGCCGCTGGCTGTCGTTGAAGTAGGCCGGCACGGTGATCACGGCCTGCGTCACCGTCTGGCCGAGATAGGCCTCCGCCGCCTCCTTCAGCTTGCGCAGGATCATCGCGGAGATCTCGGGCGGCGAGTACTGCTTGCCTCGTATCTCGATGCGCACGTCGCCGTTCGACGCCTTCACGACCTTGTAGGGGACCTTCTTGATCTCCTCCTGCACCTCGTCGTACCGGCGGCCCATGAAGCGCTTGATCGAGAACACGGTGTTCTCGGGATTGGTGATGGCCTGCCGCTTGGCGACCTGGCCGACGAGGATCTCGCCGTCCTTGGTGAAGGCGACCACCGACGGCGTCAGCCGGCTCCCCTCCTGGTTGGGGATGACGGTGGGAGTCCCGCCCTCCATCACCGCCACCACCGAGTTGGTGGTGCCGAGGTCGATGCCGATCACGTTGCTCATGGTGTCCTCACGTCCTCACGGGAATGCGCCGCGAGCCGTTGCCCGCGTGCGCCTTCGGGAACCGCACGGTCAGCACGCCGTGCCGCACACGCGCCTCGGCGGCGTCGAGGTCGATGCCCGGCGGCAGCGGGATCGTGCGCACGAACGCCGCGTAGCGGCGCTCGCCGTCGCGCGCCTCCGCGCGCTCGCCGCGCACGATCAGCCCCTGCGGGCTGATCACGAGGCTGAGATCCTTGGCGTCGAGGCCGGGGACGTCGAGGCTGACGACGACCTCGTCGTCGCGCTCGCGCACGTCGGCGGCGGGCAGCCAGCGCCCGGCGAGTGCCTGCGGGTCCCCCGCCGCGTCGATGAACCGCTCGAACCACCGGTCGAGCCCGTCACGGAGCGAGAGCACGTCGGAGCGTGAGGGCTCCCGGCGCTCGTTCCGCCACGGCAGCAGCGCGCTGACCTTGTCGATGATCCCCATGACGTGCCTCCTGCTACTCGGTGCGCACCGGAATCTTCTTGGGCTGCATGCGCGGCGACTTGGGAATTTCGACGCGCAGCACGCCGTCGCGCAGCGTGGCCGTGGTGTTGTCGGCGTCGAGGTCCTCGGTCAGGCTGAACGCGCGGTAGTAATCGGCCAGCTCGAACTCCTGGTAGTCGGGCGTCGTGGTAGGGCGCTCGACGCGCCCTCGGACGACGAGCTCGTCGCGCTCCGCGACGACGTCCAACCCATCGGGCGTCACGCCCGGCATGTCGGCCAGGAGCACGTAGCTCTTCTCCGTCTCGTAGATGTCGACGCGCGGCGCCATCGTGCGGACCGCGCGCTCCGGCGCCTCGCGGCGCTCGGGGGCCTGGGTGGGAGCCGTCGTTACCGTGGCCATCGCTTGCGCTCCTTCCTGCCGTCAGCTCGTGATCGAGATTTTCTTCGGCGCCGCCTCGGGTGCGCGGGCGAGCCGGACGCGGAGGATCCCGTGCGCGTAGCTCGCTTCCGCCCGGTCGGGATCGAGGCGATCGCCGATGCGCATCGTTCGCGCGAAGCTGCCGAGCATCCGCTCGCGCCGGTGATAGGCCTCGTCCGGCACCCCGGGTTCCGCCTTGCGCTCGCCGCGGATCGTCACCGTGTCGCCGATGACCGTCGTCTCGAGGCTCGCCCGCTCGACGCCGGGGCAGGGCGCCTCCAGCGTGATCCCGCCGTCGTCGCGGGTGAGGTTGATGGGCGGATAGTCGCCGGCGAGCAGCCAGCGTCCACCGGGGGCGGCGTCACCGAACACGGTCGCCATCTCGCGCTGCAAGCGCCGCATTTCCTGCCACGGATCCCACGTCGATCGAGTCTCCATCGCGGTACCTCCTCGGCCCCGAAAACGCTCGCGCCACACGCCGGTCTGTATGCGGATTGTCGATCCCGGGGGGTGTCCGGCCGTCCGGAACGGGTGACCGATCGTCCGGGGGATCAGCGGCTCAGAGCGTGATCTGGATCCGGTTCTCCACGGCGGTCACGCCCGGCGCCGACCACGCCGCCCGCTCCGCCTCGTCGCGCTCGGCCCAGGAGCGCACCTTGCCCTCGAGGATCACCTTGCTTCCCTCGACCCTCACCTGGATGCCCTGCGCGTCGAGCTCGGCCGTGCGCACCAGGGCCTGCTCGATCTTCTCCTTGAGCTGGGTCGGTGACAGCCGCGGCCGCACCACGATGAGGTTCGACACGCCCCGCACGCCCTGCAGGCGGCGCACCACGCGCTCGGCGTCCTGCTTCTGGTACTGCCACTCGACCTCGCCGCGCAGGGTGACCCAGCCCTTGGAGACGGTGATGTCGAGCATGTCCACCGGCACCGCGGCGTCCCACTCGAGCGCGCGAACGGCGGCGGCAGCGATGTCGGTATCCGTGCGCTCGGCGGCGGTGGGCAACCGCACCTCGATCTCGTTGGCCACGGCCAGCACGCCGCGCACGCGGTGCGCCGCCTCCTCGGCCGCCCACTTCTTGGCGTACGAGTCGACCCACCCCGTGAGCGCGACCACACCGTCTTTGACGACCACGCCGATCTCGTTCGGCTGCACGCGGGGCTCGAACTTCAGCTCGTTGAGGACGTCGCGCTGGATCTCCTCGTCGGTCCGCGCGCCTCGCACCACCGTCGCCATGTCGTTCTCCTTTCCGTGACGAGCGTCTGCGGCGAACGCTCACCCCACGACAGTCGCGCGCGCCGGGTGTCCATGAATCCGGAAGGGGTGCCCGCGCGTCCACCGCCGTTGCGTTGGGCGTGAGGGCATGCGACGAGTGTCGTCGAGCGGCGAGAACGTTCGACAAGGAGACGCACGATGAGCGCACTGCAGGCGGGAGCGAAGGCTCCGGATTTCTCGCTTCACACGACGCCCGATCAGTCCGTGGGCTTGCACGAGTTCCGCGGGCGGCGGCTGATCCTGGCCTTCTACCCGGCCGACTGGAGCCCGGTGTGCAGCGACCAGATGTCGCTGTACGAGGTGGTACGGCCGGAATTCCAGCGGTACGGGGCCGAGCTGCTCGGCATCTCCGTCGACGGCGTGTGGTGCCACCTCGCCTTCGCGAAGGACCGCAAGATCCACTACCCGCTGCTGTCCGACTTCGAGCCCAAGGGCGAGGTCTCGCGCGCGTACGGCGTCTACCACAAGTCGGGCGTGAGCGAGCGCGCGCTGTTCGTCCTCGACGAGGAGGGCACGATCCGCTGGAGCTACGTCTCCCCGATCGGCGTCAACCCCGGCGCCGACGGCATCCTCAACGCGCTCGAGGCGATGGGCGGAGGCCAGCGATCATGAGCACGCACGTGCCGCAGCTCGTGCTGCCGGTCACCCCCGAGCGCGATCACATCCGCGGCCCCGTGACGGCGCCCATCACGCTGCTGGAGTACGGCGACTACGAGTGTCCCTACTGCGGCGCGGCGCATCCGATCGTGCAAGAGGTTCGCCGGCGGATGGCCAAGCGCCTGTGCTTCGTCTATCGCCACTTCCCCCTGACGAACGTGCATCCGCACGCCGAGCTGGCGGCGGAGGCCGCCGAGGCCGCCGGCGCCCAGGGCCGGTTCTGGGAGATGCACGACCGGCTCTTCGAGCACCAGAACGCGCTGAGCGACGAGGCTCTCGTCGCGCACGCCGACGCCCTCGACCTCGACGTCGAGCGGTTCGCGCGCGAGCTCGCCGACGGCGCCCACGCGCCGAAGGTGCGGCAGGACTTCGTGAGCGGCGTGCGCAGCGGGGTCAACGGCACGCCCTGCTTCTACATCAACGGCGTGCGCTACGACGGGCAGTACGACCTGGCGGCGCTGCTCGGGTCGATCGAGGCGGTGCTCCGGGCCGCCTGAGCCGGCGCGGGGTGGGCGTCAGGCGATGGCCCGCTCGACCCGCCGCGCGATCTCCGACTTCGGCTGCACGCCGACGATGCGGTCGACCTCGCGGCCGCCCTTGAACACCAGCAGCATCGGGATGCTCCGCACGTCGAACCGGCTCGCCGTGACGGGGTTCTCGTCGACGTTCAGCTTCGCGACCCGCGCGCGCCCGGCCAGCTCGAGCGCGAGCTGATCCACGACAGGCGCGATCATCCGGCACGGCCCGCACCACGGCGCCCACGCGTCCAGCAGCACGGGCAGCGGCGAGGCCTCCACCTCGCTCGCGAACGTGGCGTCGGTCACGGTCACCGGCCCCTTCGCCGGCTGGGCGGCGCCGACGGGCAGCGGGGTCTTGCACTTGCCGCAGACGGGCTGCAACCCCTGCGCGAGCTTGGCGGAGGGCACGCGGTTGGTCGCCCCGCACACGGGGCAGCGGATGAGCTGGGCGTCGGCCATGCCTGGATTATCCTCCCTGGTCGCGACCGTTGCCGGTCTTGAAGCGGCACCCCGCTTCGAGGAGGCGCTGGCGCAGATCGTGGCGCGCGTGATCGAGCAGGCGGTGCGTCTCGGGCGGTGTTTTTCCCAGCGCCTTGGCGAGTTGCGTCCCGTGCAGCCCCTCGACGTAGCGGAGGAGCACCGCCCGCCGCCACTCCCGCGGCAGCGCCTTGAGCGCCGCGCTGATGCAGTCGCGCAGCTCGCGGGTGGCCGCCACGTCGTCCGGCGTCGGGATCTCGAGGTCCGGGAGCACGTCCTCCAGCTTGAGGTCCTCGTCGGGCTCGTAGAACTCGAGCCGCTCCTCGCCGAGCGTGGTGACCCACTCGCTCGGCGGCACGTCGGGAATGTCGGTCTCGATGCGCGCGGGCGTGCGCCGGCGCCAGGCTCCGGAGCGCTTGACGGCGGCCGCGATCGTCTCGCGCGCCAGCTCGATCAGGCGCGCGCGCAGCCGCTGCTCGTCCCACTCGCCGTCGAACTCGCGGTACGCGCGCAGCAGCACCTCGTCGACGGCCTCGTCGGGCGTCAGCTCGCCGGGCGTGAGATCGCCCGCAGCCTCGGCGTACGCGATCTGGTGCCGGGCGAGCTCGGACACGTGCTCGAGATGACGGGCGATCCGCTCGAAGAACATGGCGTCACCTATAACGTCGGCAGCGTTCGGGGACGGCGGCCGAGCGGAAACGCCTCGTCGATCCGCGCGATCTCCCGAGCCGTCAAGCTCAGATCCGCGGCCGCGGCGTTCTCGACCGTGTGCTCGGGCTTCGCCGCCTTGGCGATGGCGAGCACCGACGGACGCCGCACCACCCATCGCAGCGCGACCTGGCGCGGCGTCGCGCCGTGCGCCTCGGCGATCTCGCGCAGCACGCGGCCGCCCTTCGTGTGGGGGCCGGCGACGCGCCCGGAGCCCAGGGGGGCGTACGCCACGGTCGCGATGCGATGTTGTTCATCCCACGGCCCTACGGCGTGCTCGATCGCCCGCTGCTGCACGTTGTAGAGGACCTGGTTGCACGCGATACGACCCGCGCCGGCGATCCGGGCGGCGGCGTCCAGGTCGGGAACGTCGAAGTTGCTCACGCCCCAGGAGAGAATCTTGCCGTCGCGCTGCAGCGTCTCGAACGCCTCGATGGTGTCCTTCAGCGGGTGCTCGCCGGGCCAGTGCAGCAGGTAGCCGTCGAGGTGGTCGGTGCGGAGGCGGGCGAGCGAGCCCTCGCAGGCCTCGATCGTCCCCTGGCGCGTGGCGTGCTGCGGGAGTACCTTCGACACCAGGAA
>Ga0137415_10003994_pt1 | contig 14625 bp, 8 predicted proteins | sample CZODoug3_1_1_16f_FD_183082 | JGI IMG/M metagenome (GOLD analysis project Ga0137415, IMG submission 183082) | Vadose zone soil fungal communities from Angelo Coast Range Reserve, California, USA - CZODoug3_1_1_16fungal (Hybrid Assembly) | ecosystem: Environmental > Terrestrial > Soil > Vadose... | reverse complement strand
CCGAATTCAAGCGCCGCGCCGCGACCCTGGAGCCTGCCCTTTGGCGGGCACTGAAAGAAAAGGCTGCGCAATTCCATTCGACGCCTGTTGGCACATTGCTGGCGGCGTATGCGGAAGTGCTGGCCATCTGGAGCAAGAACCCGCACTTCACTGTAAATCTCACTTTGTTCAACCGTCTGCCGTTGCATCCGCAATCCAATTCGATCATCGGCGATTTCACCTCGGTAAACTTGCTTGAAGTTGATAATTCCACGCCCGCAATCTTTGCGGCGCGCGTGCATCAGCAACAGGAAAGGCTCTGGCAGGATCTGGATCATCGTTACTTCAGCGGGATTCAGGTGATGCGGGAGATGGCGCGGTTTCAACGCGTCGGACCGACGGCCATTATGCCGGTTGTTTTTACGAGTCTCCTGAATCTGGGCGAACAAAACGATGGCGCCACGTGGTCCAGCCGGTTGGGCCGGCGTGTCTATGCCATCACGCAGACACCCCAGGTGTATCTCGACTATATGGTGTACGAGGAAAACGGCTCCCTGCAGATCAATTGGGATGCGGTGGAAGAACTTTTTCCCGCGGGCGTGTTGGACGATATGTTTGCGGCCTATCAGCGGCTGTTGCAGGACCTGGCTACAGACGATTCCGCCTGGCAGCGAACGCTTGCGGAAAATGCGCGGCGCCTGATTCCGGCTGCACAAATGGCCTTGCGTGCATCCGCGAACAACACCAAAGCGCCCCTGACCGATGATTTGCTGCACACTCCCTTTCTCCGGCAAGTTGCAGAACATCCCAAACAGCTCGCAGTCTGCACTCCTAATTGGCGCCTCACTTACCTGCAAACCTACCGCTACGCCTGCCGCATAGAAGAAGAATTGCTTCGCTGCCAGGTAAAACCGAACGAGTTAGTCGCCATCATGATGGAGAAGGGCTGGGAGCAGATCGTTGCGGTCCTGGGGATTCATTTTGCGGGCGCGGCATATCTTCCCATCGATCCTGAACTGCCTGCGGAACGCCAGCGCTACCTGCTGGAGCACGCGAACGTGAAGGTCGCGTTGACGCAGAGCACCGTGCGAAATCGCTTGAGCGTGCCCGCGAACGTCGAAGTTTTCGAGGTCGATCAGATGAAGCCGGCGGACGTCGATACGCCCACAGACCGGCGCCGGCAAAAACCGGAAGATCTCGCCTACGTGATTTACACCTCGGGGTCCACAGGACTTCCTAAAGGCGTGATGATCGACCATCGCGGCGCGCTGAACACGGTTCTGGACATCAATCAAAGATTTGGAGTCGGTAGGAAAGACCGCATCCTCGCGGTTTCCCGACTGAGTTTTGACCTTTCGGTGTACGACGTGTTTGGAATGTTGGCGGCAGGCGGAACAATTGTGATGCCTACTGCGGACCTCGCTTATGACGCCAATCACTGGGCCGAATTGATTCTCGCGGAAGAGATCACCATTTGGGATACGGTGCCCGCCCTGATGCAACTGCTCGTGGATCAAGCTGGGAAACCTGAATTGCTTGGCGACTCCTTGCGATTAGTCATGATGAGCGGAGACTGGATTCCGCTGGGTTTGCCGGACCAGGTGCGGCGAGTTCTGCCCAAAGCGAATGTCGTAAGTCTTGGCGGAGCAACCGAAGCTTCCATCTGGTCGATCCTTTTTCCAGTCGAGAAAGTGGATCCGAATTGGAAGAGCATTCCTTACGGCAAGGCCATGTTCAACCAGAGTTTTCACGTGATGAATAAGGCGCTCGGGCCGTGTCCCACATGGGTGCCGGGACAACTTTACATCGGAGGGATTGGGCTCGCGAAGGGTTACCTGCACGATGAACTGAAAACTAAAGCCAGTTTTATCGTGGATCCCGCGAGCGGCGAGCGTCTATACCGCACTGGAGATCTGGGGCGATTTTTGCCCGATGGTAACATCGAGTTTCTCGGGCGGGAAGATTTTCAAGTGAAGGTGCAAGGTTATCGGATTGAGCTTGGAGAAATTGAGTCACGCCTGCAAGAGTGCGCGGGAGTTGATTTGTGCATTGTGGTCGTTCGCGAAGATACTCCCGGAGAGAAGCGACTGGCCGGATATGTGGTGGCCAAGCCGGGAATCTCCGTCGATCCAGCCGAGGTGAGAGAGCACCTTCGCACCAAGCTGCCGGAATACATGGTTCCTTCGGCCATCGTAATCCTGGATCGTTTTCCGCTGACGCCCAACGGGAAAGTAGATCGAAAGAGTTTGCCGGCGCCGGCGCGCTCGGGTGCGGAAGCGGGCTCGACGTCCGCTGTCTCTCGAGATTCGCTGGATTTGCAGATGATCAAACTATGGGAGAAGGTCCTGAATATCCGGCCCATCGGCTTGCGGGACAATTTCTTCGATCTCGGCGGGAGTTCGCTTGTCGCCGTCCGGCTTTTTTCGGAGATGAGGAAGTTATTTGCGCGCAGTTTTCCATTGTCAGTTCTATTTCAGGCGCCGACTGTTGAAAAACTGACGGACATTATTCGGAAAGACGGCTGGACGCCTCGCTGGAATTCGCTGGTCCCGATTCAGCCGGGAGGAACCAAGCCGCCGTTCTTCTGCGTGCATGGCGGAGGCGGCAACGTCTTGATCTATCGCGAACTGGCCCGCCATCTTGGCTCGGACTATCCATTTTTTGGCCTTCAGGCTCGAGGACTTGACGGACGCAGCGATTACTTGACGACGACTGAGGCAATGGCCGAGGCCTACCTGCGCGAGATGCGCGAATTGCAGCCGGAAGGGCCTTACTACATAGGCGGATTCTGTATGGGCGGGCAGATCGCCTTTGAAATGGCGCAGAGGCTGGTCCGGGACGGGCAGCAGGTGAATCTGCTTTTTGTGATCGATGCCCATAATTTCAACGGCGTTCCACTACAGCTCACTCTAAAAGAGAAAGTTCAGCACGCCGGACTGAAAATCAATTTTCACTCCTCGAACATCATGAATCTGAATCTCAAAGAGCAGATTGCCTACCTCGCCGATAAATCAAGAATTGCTCTGCGAAGAGGAATTGAACGCCTACAGATCAAGGTGAATCATATCCTCAAGCGGAATCCCCACCGGGACGTCTCGGGACCCAAGGAAGAATTTATAGAAGACATCAACGATCGCGCATTCTTTGCCTATGTGCCCCGCGTCTATCCAGGAAAAATGACGATTTGCAGGCCACAAAGAAATTATGCGTTTCTGCGCGATCCCTTCCACGGTTGGCGCGAAGTCGCCGCTGGCGGCTTAGAGGTTATCGAGTTGCCCGTCGACCCGGGTGGCATCTTCGTTGAACCGTATGTGCAAACCTTGGCTCAGAAGCTCCGGGAGCAAATTAATCAGGCCATTTCCAACGGCGCCGAAACTCCCGATCCGACGTCAAAAAATGTTCTTGTGTGAGAGACCAGGGATGACGCGGCAATCCGCTGGGTGACTCGAAAGTTAAATTGAGTTTACGTCCGCAGCGCCCGAGGCAGGGACTACCCAATCCCAATAGCGCAGTTGGAAGTCTCCTCCCCCGTGAACTCCTTCGTGAATCTTTTCGTGAACAACAGCCGCAGCAAAGTCCGGCGCGGGCTTGAAGGAACGTAAGCGCCATCGGTGAGCGTCCTCGCTCTCGAGTAATTCCGGCCGGTTTGGAGTGAGCGAAACGCTGAAACTGTCCAGCGGTATTTGCAGACCCAGACCCCGCGCCTTCACGTAGGCTTCCTTGCGCGTCCAGCACAGGGAAAATCCCTCAGGTCTCATTTCTGGCGGCAGGGCAATCAGTTCCGCGACTTCCCGCGCTGAAAAATAGCGTTTGGCGATTTCCTCTCCAGCAAATTCCCGGCTGATCGGCTCAAGATCAATTCCAATCTCGCAATTGCGCGCAAACGCCAGCACGGCATGACCCGAAGAGTGCGAAACGTTGAAGTGAATGGGCGGGCCGGAATCTCCCGGATGGTGAGCAGGTTTACCGTAGCCTCCATAAGAAAACTCGATCGAGGCAGGTGAACTGCCCAGATATCCACCGAGCAGTTCTCGTAAAATTCCGCGGCAGGCCGTGAAATGATTCCGGTCACGAGCGAAATGAAACCGGGCCGCGCGAGCATTTTCATTGTTGTCGAGTGTAAGCGCGAGACGGTCGAGGATTTCCGGCGCAAGATTCAAATCTGCGCGCCATATGTGCAGCTCATTTTCCGGAAGCTCAAGTTTTTTAGGCGGGGAAGACCAAATGAGGGGATCGGCCATTTCGCTAGGTCTTTAATCTTTCGTCCGCGTCTCGGACATAAAGTCGTCATTCATCCAGGAAGATTGAAAAGTCATCACATATATTGTAAAGCAGCCGGCAAGTTCGGCTAGGAATCATCGAAGCCGGGTGTTCTCGAAAAGCTATGGGACGGCGCCGCGCCAGCCCTGAAAGGAGCCTTCCGTGGAAAACTGGTTATCTCTTTCGGCAATCCAGCGCACGCAGGTCTGGATGGGCCGCGCTGCGGTTTCATATAATGGATATATACGCAGCGACGTTCATAGGCTCAGGAGACACCATGGCTGAAACTTCCTATCCGGTAAAGCGCGCCAATCCCCGCTTCTCGTTCTTCGCGGATGGTGAAGTGACTTTGCGCGACGGATCGACCGTTCTCACTCAGCTGTCCGAAATAAGCTCGCGCGGTTGTTATATCGGAACGCTTGAGCCCATTCCCACCGGTACGGAGTTACGTATCTGCATCCAGGATGGCATGACCACGTGCGAATTGAACGGCAAAGTGATCTATATGCATTCCGGCGGCGGCTTGGGAATTTTCGGCATGGGCGTGCTGTTTGGAGAGATGGATAACCAACAGCAGTCCGCAATCGACGCATGGCTGCGCGAACTCGCCGGGAAGCAGACTGCCTCCCGCTGATAATCTAATTCCCCAAATGCGTCAGGAACGCCGGCAGTTAGCAACGTAAAGGCGAACCTTCCCTTACTTTTCTAATTGTATTTTTCGGTATTGACCTGCGGGCCGATTTTTTCTGCGGAGTAGACCTCTCCGTTTGGGCACAATGTTCTATCTTCTGCTACCAGACAGGCGCCCCTTCCAACAATTCGACCACTTCCGCGGCCGCCAGCGGTTTGGAGAAAAAATATCCCTGCGCATATTTGCACTGCAGTTTCTTCAGCAGTGCAACTTGTTCAATCGTCTCCACGCCCTCGGCGATCACGTCTAACCGAAGATTTTTGGCCATGGGCATGATTGTTTGCGCAATCTCCATGCCCTCTCCCGTATCACTTACGCCGCTGATGAAGGAACGATCGATTTTTAATGTGTCCAGCGGAAAACGGTGCAGGTAACTCAAGGAAGAATAGCCGGTCCCGAAGTCATCGATTGCCAAGAGGATGCCCAAGGATTTGATTTGCTGCAGCATTTTCGCGGTCGCCGCGGGGTCGATCATGACGGTGCTTTCCGTAATCTCCAGTTTCAAAGTTTCGGGAGAGAAATCCAGTTCCTCTACCAAATCTCTTATCTCTTCGACCAGGTTCGGTTGCAGAAACTGTTTGGCCGAGAGGTTCACGTTCATCGTGAAATTGAGATAGTTATCGGACTGCGACTTCCATTCGCTGAGCTGCCGGCAAGCCTCCCGCAGATTCCACCAACCCAGTTCCCGAATGAGGCCGGTTTCTTCCGCGACCATGATGAATTGGTCAGGTCCAACCAATCCTCGGGTCGGATGCTGCCACCGCAGCAAGGCCTCAAAGCCGACAATCCGTCCGGAATCGAGGGCCACGATGGGTTGATAAAAATTCCGAAATTCCCCGCGTTCCAGGGCATGTCGCAGGTCTGTTTCAAGCTGTAAACGCGCCACCAGGCTGGCGCGCATATCCGCATCAAAAACTTCGTAACGCGCCTTGCCCAGGGATTTGGCCCGATACATCGCCGTATCCGCATCCCGGAGCATGTCATCCGGATTTTCGTAAGCGGAGCTGCTTAAAGCAATTCCAATGCTCACCGAGGTGAACACTTCTTTGCCACCCAATATGAAGGGCGGTGCCAGCACCTTCATGAGCCGATCCGCGGCAAGCCTCGCATCGCCCAGATCTTTAAGATCATCCAGCAGGACCGTGAATTCGTCTCCGCCCAGGCGTGCCATCGTGAACGTTTCTCCCAGGCGCGCAACCGTATCGGTCAACCGCAAGCACTTCTCCAAGCGATTGGAAACAGCGAGCAGGAGTTGATCTCCGACCAGGTGGCCCAGGCTGTCGTTGATCATCTTGAAGCCATCGAGGTCCAGGAATAGAACCGCGAACAAATGGTCTTTCCGGCGTTTCGCGTGTTTGATCAATCGTCCAAGCCGATCGATAAACAGAAGCCGATTGGGCAGGCCCGTCAGCGGGTCAGTCACCTTTCCTTCGGTAATATCGGTCTGCGACCCTGCCATCCGCGTGGCTTTTCCCGAAGCGTCGCGAACAGCGAGTCCTCTGCTCAGCATCCAACGAAAGGTTCCATCCTTGTTCAGCACACGCTGCTCGCTCTCGAAATGAGGCGTCAATCCTTTTCGATGGGCAGCGAGTTCGTCTTTGACACGTTCTCGATCCGAATCATGTATGCGGTCAAGCCATTCTTCCAGTTTGTCCCCGATTTCGCCTTCGTGATAACCCAGCATCGATTTCCAGCGAGGGGAGAAATACATGACGTTGGTCAACAGATTCCAGTCCCAAAGGCCGTCGTTTGCGCCTCGTGCCGCCAACGCATAGCGTTCTTCACTCTCTTTCAATGCCTCGTGCGCTCGCTTGAGTGACAATTGGGTGGCAATGCGCGCCAGAGCGACGGGAAAGTCCACCGGCTTCGTAAGATAATCGTTTGCCCCTAAATCGAGTGCCTTGACGATATCTTCGCTCTGGTTTTTTGCCGTAACCATGATGACTGGCAGTTCGATGGAAGAAAATCCTTCGCGCAGCTTTTTCAAAGCCTCCAGACCGCTCATGTCCGGCATCTCGATGTCCAGTAGCACAATGTCCGCGCTGTCCGGCTTGATATCTTGCAGCAACTGTTGTGCGCTCTCCGCCACCTGGATCTGATAGCCTTTGCGCTCCAGGCGCCGGGCGAGCATGTCCCGGTTCATTTCGTTGTCATCCACAATGAACAACCGGCCGGTAACAGGGTTCATTACGCTTTCCTCACCAACAGCAAATTGTCAATTTTTTCACTCAAGCGGGCAAATTCCACGGGTTTCGTATCATAGTCATCGAAGCCGACTTCGAACGCTTTTGCCCGATCGGTCACCAAAGCGTGGGCCGTTAGCGCGATGATTGGAATATGGCGTGTGGCCTCATTGGCCTTCAGCAGACGCGTTATTTCCCAACCGTCCATCACCGGAAGACTTATATCCATCAAAATGATGTCAGGGTTTTCCGAGAACGCCAGTAAGTGTCCCTGCTCGCCATCGTGCGCGGTGACCACCTCATACCCCTTCCGTTGGAGCCGCCTGGTGAGCATATCCCTGTTCATTTCGTTGTCTTCGACAAGCAGAATTTTGGGCATTATTCATTTCTCCTGGATATTAAATTCGATTGTCCGGCCAATCGAATTTCCTTCAGCCATAAAGGCACGCGATGCGCGCATGATTTAGTTATTGTTTCTCGGTACCGTCCCTTTCAAGCGACCTTTCTCCTTTTTTGAAGAAGAGTCTCGGCGTTGGGATACGGTGACGGCCTCGCCTTCCATGACGCCGGAAGCGCGAGCAACTCGGTGTTTTTCTATGAGCACCGCAAGACGGTCACGGTCAACGGGCTTAATCAGATAATTGGACGCGCCCAACTCAATGCCCATGGCTTCATTGTCTACAACGGTTACCATAATCACGGGGATCTCTGCCAATTCAGGATCTGCTTTGAACATATTCAGAACGGCCCAACCATCGCGGTCCGGCATAATGACATCCAGCGTTACAACGAGCGGGTTCACTTTCTTGGCCAGACGCAAACCTTCCTCACCACTAGAGGCGGCGACCACGTGGAACCCGAGTTTCGTCAGAAATCGGGACATCAGGTCGCGTACCGTTGCGTCATCATCGATCACCAGGATGGTATCCAGGTTCGATTTCTCAGGGGAGGCGGCCGGAAGATCGTTGGTCTTCTCCGTCTGCGAGGCTTCAGTTATCTCTGTCGTGACCTTGGCTGGAAGATGCACTGTAAAAACCGAACCCTGGCCGGGCTCACTCTCGACTGAAATGCGGCCTTTCATCAATTTAACGTAGCGGTAACTGATGGCCAGTCCCAAGCCGGTCCCTCCATACTTCCTGGCAATGGAGACATCCGCCTGGGTAAACTCTTGAAATAGATTTGTTTTCTGTTTCGGAGTGATCCCAATCCCTGTATCAGCGACGCGGAAGCGGATCCAGTCTTGACCTTCGTCCATGCTCCGATCCACGTCGATTGAGATTGTGCCGTGATCGGTGAATTTGCTGGCGTTGCTGAGCAAATTGAATAAGATCTGGCGAACCTTGGTGATATCGGCCCGCATCGCTCCCAGTTCCTGCGGCACGCGGACCTCCATGGTATTGGAGTTCTTCGCGATCGCCGGATGAAGGGTGGCGACCATTTCCTCGATCATCTGAGATATATCGAACGTCTCCAGATGCAGCCCCATCCTGCCGGCCTCAATCTTTGACAGGTCAAGCACATCATTGATCAGGGACAATAGGTGTTTTCCCGCGCCCTGAATTTTTTGTAAATCCTTTACGTTTTCCAGCTTGCCCAATTCGTGTGTTTCTTCCTCCAGCATTTCGCTATAACCAATGATAGCGTTGAGCGGAGTGCGCAATTCGTGGCTCATATTGGCTAGAAATGCGCTTTTGGCACGGTTGGCATCCTCGGCGGCAAGCTTGGCATTGAGCAATTCCTTTTGCATTTCCTTGCGATGAACGATTTCGCCTTCGAGCTCCATGGTCCTGGTCTTCAGCTCATCGTTAGCGTGATGCAACGCCGAATCGCGGTGCTGGATTTCGGACAACATGGTATTGAAGCCGTCGATCAGCCGTCCGATTTCGTCGCCATAAAATTTCTTGGCTCGAACTTCGTAGCTTTTTGTTGCGGAAACCATTCTCATCGTATCTTCGAGATGCAAAATCGGCCCGGAAATCAATTTCTGAAGCTTGGAAGATACGAGGAGCGCAAAGAAGCCGGAGATCAGCACAAAACTCAAGAAGATACTGGCGTATCGTTTAGCCCGTAAATTCCATTGCCGCATGTCCGACTGCAGAAACAGTGTTCCGAGGGGTTCCCCGTTCAGAGTGACGTCGCGAAAGACTTCCAGATTACTTCCTTGAAAACGATAACCTCTCTCTTGCGGAGGAGCTGGAAGAAGTGGCGGGCGGGAGTTCGCGTGAAAATAGTGGGCGAAGATTTTTCCATCGCGCGTGTACAACACCGCCGATACGATGTCTTCCTTGGCCTGCAGGGCCGACAGAGTTACAGTCGCGGCCGCTTCGTCTTTAAAAGCCATTGCTGCCGCGCTGTTATAGCCGATGATATCGGCCTGGGTCATCAAATCCTGGCTTAATGAATTGCGAAATGAAATTAGATCGTAAATCAGGAATCCCGCGGAAGACAAAACGACGGCGAGGCCGCTCGTCAGCATCGTGATGAGCATCAGCTTTCGCTTGATGGAGAGGTCCTTCAGATTCATTCGGGCTTCCTTCCATCAGCCGCCACTTGCGGGACGATTCGAGCCAATGTGAGCAGCCTGGAACTGATCGTCAGGTCTGCATGCTTGGCTGCCTCGACGTTCACCTCGAAACGAACTTTATTGTCCTCCAGCGTGAAATTAATGATTCCGCCGCGCCTCGCAAAACCGGGCGCGTCTCCGATTGTCAGGATTGGAAGCCATTTCATCGCGTCAACCACGCTGTCCAGGTGTTCCTTTTCCGACGAACTGATAAACAAGATGTTGCAGTCCCTGAGATCTTTGAGATCCCTGCCCCATTTCAGACGTTTGACGGCAATACCTCGCCCATTGATTTTCTTGTCCGTGACGATTCTGTCCAGAGTCGCCCCAAAGGGATCCTCGCCCAAAATTCCGATCACTATTGGGGAATCGGGCTGGGGGAAAGCGCTCGAGGGCCATTCTACTAGTTTTGCGAAATTGTAAATAAAGCCGGCCTTAATCAAATATTCCGAGGAGTCAGAGGCGTCCACCCCTTCTGCATGGCTTCCTAAGGCCATGGCGGACAACAGACAGGTGATGGCGATCAGTATTACAACTTTTTTCATGAACCCTTTGCCTACCTGCTTATGAAATCTGACTTCCAAGGCTCTACTCGCCAAACTACTCAAATCTCCAGGTGATCGTTGCACGGACGGTGCGGCTCACCATGGTAGGCATGGTGTTGATGAATTCTGGAATAAACTCGATGTGCTGGTTATTCAGCAAGTTTTGGCCGCCAATGGACAGCGCCAGGCTGTTAATTGGCCTCCAGCCGAGGTTCGCATCCAGAGAGTAGTAGCTGGGTATATTCAGGCTTGGAAGCCGATCGATGTATCGAAGCGTCACGTCATGCTCTAAATGCAGAGGCAGGTCTAACGAAGACCTCACGTACCATTGATGACGCGGGCTCGCTCCATCCGGATTGTCGGGGGTTGGATCCAGGCTGTCGGCGTTCTTCCGGATGTTCATTTGCAAATAACTGTAAGAACCCATCAGTCGCCATTTGGGAAGTACTTTCCAATCCGTGAAAAGCTCGGCGCCATATGTTCCGCCACTCATCTTATTGCTGGCAGTAAAAGGCACGACAACGTCCGTCGGGAAGGGGTTAGCTTCCACGAAAGGTGTGCCCGGCTCAGCTGATCGGAGGTTCGTGTAACTATTGTAAAAAGTGGCAATATCCGCGGAGAAAGTGCTGGTTGCTTGGACGCGGTAACCCACTTCGTACGCGAGAAGATCCTCGGACCTGAACTGATTGCTGCCGTAAATCGCTTCTACGACCGGCAGGGGGCTGTTGAACGGAGGAGCCCCTGGAGGAACCACCGCTTCATTCAACCGAAGACCTTCTTCGGTCAGGGCAGGCGTTCTGACGGCGCGCGAGATTGCCGCCCAGACCGATTGGTTCTTGCTAAGAATCCCTACGAATCTGATATTGGGCTCCACTTCGAACCCCGTGAAATCGTTATGCTCGAGTTTGGAGCCAATCGTTACGCGCAAACGATTATCGAACAGGCTCACCTGATCCTGCAGAAATGCACTGAACTGGTTCAGGCTGCTGTGGCTTGGCTGCAAGGAAACGGTAGGGCTGGAACTGTTGGTATCTTGAATCGAGCGATAGCCCAATCCCCAGATCAATTCATGCGATTCGCCAACGTGAAGATCATGTTGGAAATCAATGTCGTAAACGCCTTCGCGGTCCGTAAAAACTGAATTGTCGACTGTGCGTGTATTGTCATAGTACATCTGCAAGGACGTTGAAGATCGCGCAAAGGAATGGTTCCAGTGGCCCAGGATGTTGCCTCCACTGTAGGTACCAGCGTTGGGATACGTGCTTGAATAAGGGGCCGCCACCGTTGGAACAGTCAGAGTCTCGCCGTAATTAGTTCGATATAGATCTCCCTGTACGGTAAGCGAATCGGCTCGCGACGGCGTCGTGTCCATCCGAAATCCGCCGCGCAGTGTATGCCACCCATCGCTGGCCTTCGCGCCTGGGGCGCCGTAAGCCGGCTCCCAATCGGAATATTTTGAGTAGGCTCTGTAGAAGACATTATCGCCAGCCTTGCCGCCGTACTGGACGCCTTCTTCGGTTCGTTGTTCTGTTCCGACTTCGGCTGTGACCATTGCACCTTGGGTGAGCTTGGCCGGCTTGGTGATGATGTTAATGACGCCATCGACTGCGTTGGCGCCCCACAAGGTCGCTCCCGGACCGCGGATGACTTCAATGCGATCCACGTTTTCCAGCATGACGTCCTGCACATTCCAATACACCCCGGAGAACAAGGGGGTGTATACGCTTCGGCCGTCGATGAGCACTAGCAGCTTATTGTCGAAACGACCATTGAATCCTCGCGAGCCGATGGCCCACTTGTTCTCATCGATGCGCGCTACCTGGAGGCCCGGAACCATTCGCAATGCCTCAGGAATGCTGGAGGCGCCCGAACGCCGAATATCGTCCTGCGTGATCACAAAAATGGCTGCAGCGGCATCCGCCAACTTTTGCGCTCGCTTGGAAACAGAGGTGACCTGGAGGTTCATCAGATCTTCCAGAGTGATTGCCGTAACGTCGGGGATGTTTTGAGACGTCTGAGCAGACGCCGAAACCGCGAGGAAAGCTCCCAGCAAACCGTGCAAGACGAGCCGTCGCACAGACGCGATGGGGCGGAGTTCCCGGCCGCGGACCGGAGAGGTGCGTCCCTCGTCCCGAGGCGCACTTGTAGCTAGGTCGCCGCTTGGCTTCCCATGCCAGACCCTCCCAAGCAGCCAAAACCGGCCTCCTGCTTGTTTGTGCTGGTCTCGCTTTATCCTAGGCTTCATACAAAACTCCCCTCCAGAACTTTTTAGGCAACACGCGATTCATTGGCCCGCTTTCCAATTCCGCTCCTCGATCTCGCAAATATCTCGATACAGAGCTTCCCAGGCTCGCGGTGCGGACAAAAACTATGACAGGGGGAACCCGTGTTGCATCGACCCGTGTTGCATCAACTGGTGCTGCATTGACCTCAGTTGTATTGACCTGTGTCGAAGAATTCATATTCGTAGCCGATCCTAAATGGAGAGCGCTGGCTGCAATCCATGCCTTTCCGCTCGAACTAATAGTCTTGAGTAGAAACGGTCCACATGCCGGTAAAAGCCAGCATTGCCCTCTTTAAGCCAGATTCCCTGGCAATAGTGACGAACAAAGTCAACTCCAAGCTTAACCATGGCAGGCACCGCGATTTGATCCGCGATCACCGGGATCTCATCAAGCTCAAAGTCCCGATAGGCCATCGAAGATGTCCTCAGGAGAGAAGCCACAACACCGAGAGCTTCAGATTCAGGAAGAGATGGATTGAGGAGCAAATCGCAGCGGTTTTCAAGATAGCTAAAATTCAGGCCCAAGGGACCGCGATAGACGATGGCTGCTCCGACCGGCTCCTCTCTGTTGCTCCGGTAGGCCAGCCATACGTGGCGGGTGCGACGAAGACCGACGCGCCGATAGAGTTCATCGACCGCCTCAAATTCAACATCCCCTTTCAACTCTTCCGCGGCGACATAAATATTGCCGCGTGCGGCCGAAGCGAGCGCACAGAGGGCCGCCTTATGCGATGAATTGTAGGGTACGGTGCGAATCCCTCCCGCGGACGGCAATCGCATCCTCCGTGAGAGGGAGAAATATGCGTGGCGCTGAACAGAAGAATGAGATTCGCCAATGGTCTCGACCATGGTGCCAAATACCCGCGTTGGAAAACGATTCTCCGGCCGAAACCAATTCTGGTGGGATTCAGCAACGCCCTTCAGGATGCTGGCGGCCGATCCGTCCAGCATGACGGCGCGCGATGCGTATGGATTGCTTTCTGACACCAGATGTTGCGACATCCAGCCATTGAGGGTCGTGCGCCAAACAGCAAGCGATGCCCGTCCGCGTTCTTCATCACCGGCGGTCAAAACATACAGGAGGGATTCCCCGCCACGAAGCATCCGTCGCCAGTTCTCTCTGACTTGCTCGATGTGCGGAGTGAGACGAGCAGCTTTGTCGGGATAAAGAAAGCCTGTCCGTTCGTATAGATCGAAGAGCTCGCTGACGGGGATCGAATTCACCTGCACGCCATAGGCTTCATGCAATTCCGACAGGCGCGGCAGTTTGTCGACGATCTCCTGATCTTGGACGTCTAAGAGCATCTTGCCTCCGCTACTTTCTTCGCGACTCCGACCCGCTTCTCCGCCTGCGATTTGACTGCCCAAGCGGAAAAGAAGGTCTGATACCGCATGTGTCGTTATATGTGTTTGGTTAGTGCCCCAAAATGGACCATCGGTACTGTTTTGCGGAATGCCCCCGAGCGCTATTAACTTTTTGGGTACACCCAGGGAATGGGCGCCAGCTTGTTTGGTAACAACCTGAGCGGTATACACTTATCTCAATCTGCAGGTCAGTCGGCGAAGTTACTCGAGGATTTCAACACTCGACTGTTCACCTTTTGACCAAACCATCTCGTGAAGTTAGTCGAATCGCGTGCAATTGCTGATACGCTTTTAATTACGGGAACGGGCTCTAGAAATTAAGGACAAAAAGACATTCGTCTTTTATTTGTGCCGATATGAACCAGGCGCGTAACTACATCATGGACGATCCTCGGGAAGCGCAGCGCCTCCTTGACAAGGTGGATGCTGCCTCCTGGATTTCGAAGTATTTCGAGGAGCATTTGCAGGATGCTAAAACGGTCCTCTCGGTCGGTTGTGGCCCTGGTGTCTTCTTGCGAGAAATGGCTGAAGTCCATCCTGACGCCGAGTTTGTTGGTGTGGACCTCAGCGCGGAGCGAATCAACGATGCGGAGGCGCGGCTGCAGGGCGTGCCCAACGCTCGCGTTCAAATAGGAGACGCCGTAGCTTTGCCATTTGAGTCCGGCAGCTTTGATTTTGTCTTTTGCAGATTTCTGATGGAGTATCTGCCTGACAAACAGCGCGCGGTGTGGGAGATGGTACGAATCTGCCGTTGC
>Ga0137415_10003993_pt1 | contig 14625 bp, 15 predicted proteins | sample CZODoug3_1_1_16f_FD_183082 | JGI IMG/M metagenome (GOLD analysis project Ga0137415, IMG submission 183082) | Vadose zone soil fungal communities from Angelo Coast Range Reserve, California, USA - CZODoug3_1_1_16fungal (Hybrid Assembly) | ecosystem: Environmental > Terrestrial > Soil > Vadose... | reverse complement strand
CCGCGCGCAAGCGAGCGCTCCTGCGACACTTCGGCTCGGTGCAGGCGATCCGCGAGGCGCCGGTCGAGGAGATCGTCAAGCTCGGCATTCCGGAGCGACTGGCGGCTCGCCTCAAAGAGACCCTATGACCGTAGAGTCCCGGACGGCGACCGTCGACGGATCTTCGGCGCCGATGCGGCCCATCTGCGTCGTTGCGGCCTGCGCTCCTCGCTCACGCATCAATGGATGCGCTCGCTCCGGTGCTCGCCCGCGCCTAGCATCTGGGCCACCTCGCCACCGAATCTCTCGCCGAGGTCGCCGTCCGTGACTCTGGTCATCGTCGGAGCCTCGACACGCGAGCGGATGGAAGAGGCGGTGGAGGACTTCGAGGCCGCCGGCTACGCACGTATCGGTGAGCTCGACGGTGTGGCCGGCGACCGCGACGTCGTCCTCGGCGTCACAGGCGACGCCGCCGACCTGCTGCGCGAAGCGGACCGCCGCGCCATCAGGTACGTCCTGGTCCACGATGGCGAAGACGACCGCCATGAGGGCGGCACGTTCGAGCGCGCACATCACCGGATCGATGTCCATCAGCGCCGCGAGATTGCGGACCACCTGCGCAGCCGGCAGCGGCCGCTGATCACATGCCTTGCCTTCGGCTACAAGAACGGCGCGCCCGGCGAGGCCGCGCTGCTGATCGACGCGAGATTCCTCGAGAACCCGTACTGGGTGCCGGAGCTGCGGCCGCTGTCCGGTCGCGACCCGGCGGTGGTCGATTACGTGATGAAGCAGCCCGCGGCGGGCCGCCTGCTCGACGACGTGCAGAGGATCGTGCGCGACCTGCTGCCGCTCTATCAGGAGAAAGGACGCATGCACCTCGTGGTCGCGTTCGGCTGCACCGGCGGCCGGCACAGGTCAGTCGTGCTGGCGGAGCAGCTCGCGCGCCGGCTCGGTGGTGTCGAGGGCATCGACGTCGAAACCGTGACCCGCGACCTCGATTGACCCGGGCTTTGGTGCTAGGCGGCGCCGGTTTCATCGGAGTCGCCGCGTGCAAGGAGCTCATGCGGCGCGGTGTCGAGACGATCGCCGCGGGGCGAAGGGACCGCGCGTTCGGCACATTCACGAGCTACGTCGCGTTCGACCGCACCGACGAGGATCAGCTCGCGGCCGCGCTGGAGCACACGCAGCCCGATGTCCTGCTCGACCTCGCCTGCTACCAGCCGCATGAGGTCCAGGCTGTGGCGCGACATTTCAAGGGCGAGCGGTACGTTTTCGTTTCGACGGGTGTGTATCCCGACCTGCCCGGCAGGCCGGCGCGCGAGGAGGACTTCGCGCCACTCACGGGTGACCCGCCGGACTCACTCGATTACCGCGAAGGCAAGCGCTGGTGCGAGACAGCGCTTTCCCGCCTCCTCGATTTTCCGTGGACCGTCGTGCGTCCACCCGCGGTGTTCGGCCCGGCCGACCACACCCTGCGCATCGCTGCCTACATCGAGCGCGTCGCCGACGGCGGTCCTGTCCTGGTGCCCGCGGAGACATACGAGCAGCAGGCGGGCCTGGCGTGGGTCAAGGACATCGGCTTCGTCTGCGCCCTCGCGTGTGACCTGCGCAAGGACACGACGCATAAGGCATACAACGCGGCGTTCGAGGGGGTGAGCCTCCGTGACCTCGTCGAGGGCATTGCCCACGCGCTCGATGTGACAGGGCGGGCATACCCGATGCCATTCGAGCAGATCCCGGAGGGGGCGAGGCCATATGGCCCCGACCCGCGCCGCTCCGCCGGCTACGTCATCGATCGCGCGCGTCGGGAGCTTGGCTTCGAGCCGTCGGCGCTCGAGGACGCCCTGGCGGAGACGCTCGCCTGGTATCGCGTGGCGCGGCCCTCGCATCCTGGCTACGCCAACCGGGCGCAGGAGCTGGCCCTTGCCGGAAGCACGTGACGTCCTCGCCCGACGCCTGAGGCGGCAAGCCGCCTGGTGCGCCGAGCTCGAGTCGCCGCTCTATGCGTCCCTGCTGGAGTCGGCCGCGGACGACCTGGAGGTGGGGGGGCCGGTCGGGGACGTGCTCGACGGCTTTGCGGAAGAGCCTGGCACCGCCGCGCTTGCGCTGCGCCTCATGGGCGCGGTCCACCGTATGGTTTTGGACGACACCCTGCCGGACCTGGCGAAGCACTACCCCTCGACGGGCGGCGAAGGCGACCCCTCGGCGACCTGGCCGGCGTTCAGGCAGGCCTTGATCGAGCATCGCTCGACGATCCGTGCGCTGCTTGTCAACGGCTGCCAGACCAACGAGGTCGGGCGAAGCGCGGCGCTGGTGGGCGGATTCCTGGAGGTGGCGCACCGGACCAACCTGTCGCTGCGCATCCTCGAGATCGGTGCCAGCGCCGGGTTGAACCTCCGCTGGGACCGCTATCGGTACGAGTCCGCCGACGGGTCGTGGGGGGACGCTGCTTCGGCTGTCCGCTTCACGCATTCATTCGAAATTCCGCCGCACCTGAACCGGTCCGCGGACGTGGTCGAGCGCAGGGGCTGCGACCTTCATCCGATCGACCCGACCTCGGAGGAGGGCGCACTCACTTTGCGCTCGTTCGTGTGGGCGGACCAGCTAGGGCGCCTGGCGCAGCTTGATGGCGCCATCGAGATCGCCGGCGACACTCCGGTCGAGGTGGAGCAGATGGACGCGCGCGCATTCCTCGAACGCGAGCTGGCGCGGCCGCGTCCGGACGTGGCAACGGTGGTGTACCACTCCGTCTTCATGCAGTACGTCGACGAGCCCGGCAGGCGGCGGATCAACGAGGTGATCGAAGCCGCTCCGGTGTTTCACCTCGCGATGGAACCCGGTGACGACACTTTTGAGATTCGCCTCGACGGCGAGCTGCTGGGCACATGCCGCGCGCATGGGACTGGGGTGCGCTGGCTCTAGTACGTCGACGACTGTCACGTCCGTAGGCTTTCGAGGAGGCTTGATACCCGCTTTTTGGGACAGCCGTTAGGGGTTGACCGGATTCGACTCCCACGGGTCCATCCCGGGCAATCCGTGTGTTCCGAGGAGGATCGAAACCTCACCACAGTGAAACGAATCGTGCATGACGAGCCTCGTCAGAACCGATTGGCGAGTGTGCCGCTGGATCTCGCCATCGCGCTCGCGAGTGAACGACTCACCGAGCATCGCAGGCGTCCAGCGCTGCAGACATGACTCGACGATCTGCCACGAGCTTTTGACGGCAGACATCAGCTCCTCGGTGCTTCGCGGAACGTCGAGCCGATCTTCCCAACCCTCGCCCGGATCAGCAAACGGGGTTGTTTCGGCGCCGGGCTCCTTGCAGACCTCGCAGAGCCAGTAGACACGGGCAACCGCGATGTGGCCCACGATTGCCCAGATCGGCCACCCTTCGGACGATGCCCTCAAATGAAGCTCGTCTGGGCTGAGCGTTCGGAGTCGGTTGGTGAGGCGCCCCTGAACTCGGTGCCAGCCCTCAAAAAGTAGTGCGACGCTCACTTTTGCAAGAGTAGCCGGGCTCAAACGAGCCCGGCCGGCTTTACCATGACCTCGCCTTTTTGGCGGGGCATCGGCGGTGAGGCGGTAAGAAAATGGGCACAGGACAGTTCAACATCCGGCCGGAATCGCTGGCTCGCGCCTCCAGGCGGTTTCAGAGCTCCAGCGAGGACCTTGACCGCGCCATCCAAAGCCTCCAGGCCAGAGTCCTCGGGGCGGGCTCTCCGTGGGGTCATGACGAGATCGGGAGCGTGTTCGCTGAGGCCTACACCGAGTGCAGCACCATGGGGCTGCAGGCCATGCAGCACCTCGCGACTCAACTGGGCAGCATCGCCGAAGCGCTGCAGCGGATGGGACAAAACCTCGAATCGGCCGACCAGGCGGGTCAGAACGCATTCGACCAGTTCCGCTCGAATCTCTGATGAGCCTCACCCTGCCCGATGACCTGACCTGGGTCCTCAACCTGCTCGGTTTCATGTGGCCCGAAGCGGACGAAGACAAGCTCCGGGCCACCGCCCAGGCGTGGCGTGACTTTGGCGCGGAGGTCACGCGGATCAACCAGGATGCCCGTCTGGCGGCCGCCCAGGTGACAGGCGACAACAGCGGCCAGTCGATCGACGCGTTCGCTCGCTACTGGCATGGGGTTGGCGGCAGTGGAGGCGACTTCGACAGGGCCAAAGAGGCCGCCGACCACATGGCGACAGCTCTCGATGGCATGGCGATGTTGGTCGAGGGCGTCAAGATCGCGGTGATCGCTCAGCTCGGACTCCTGGCGGCTGAGATCATCGCCGACCAGGTGGCGGCGCCCGCGACGCTAGGCCTGTCCGAAGGCGCGATGGCCGCGGAGGTCATCGTGACCCGCGGCATCATTCGCCGGATCATCCAGGAAGGAATCCATCGCGTCGGCCACGAGATCGCTCATCAGCTGAAGGGCCGCGTGATCGAGCTCTTTCGAAGGATCCTGGCCACGGCGGCAAGGCGAGCGCTGGTCGGCGCGACTCTCGCGGGGGGGACAGACCTGGCGAAGCAGGAGGTCGACATCTACGTCTTTCACAGCCGCACCCACGTTGACGTGACCGAGCTGATCGGGGCAGCTGGAACTGGCGCTGTTCTCGCCGCTGTCGCTCCAGGCCACCCCAAGACCCACGTCGTGTCTCGGAACGGATACCGATACATCCTGGATAGCCACGGCCGTCCAACCAAGATCGAGGGACAGCTGGTGCTGAATCCCAGCCAGGGACGCGACAGGAGCGTGCAGCTCGCGGCCGGTGGCAAGGATCGAAAGCCTTCCGACGTCGGCGGCCACTATGTCGCTCGCCGATTCAATGGTCCGCTCGACGACTTCAACCATTTTGCGCAGGACGGAGACTTCAACAACGGGTCGTACAAGGCCCTGGAAAACAAATGGCAAAAGGCCCTCGATTCAGGAAAGTCGGTCTACGTTCTGGTCAAGCCGGCCTATCCGGGAGATTCGCTGCGACCAAGTACGCTTGAGATCGTCTACAAGATCGACAACCAGCCGGTGTCCGTCGACCTCGTGAACGGCCCTGGCGGAAAGTAACGTGGGGAGCACGCGATGAGCGCGACGTCCGTCGAAGACCTGTTGCAGGAGATCGGGCGGGAGGCTGTGGCCGTCGCGGGCCACGATCTCGCCGGAATGCTGCTCGTCTATGCCGAAGTCGAGGACCGCGCAATCTCAGCCGACCTTCTTTACAAAACGCGCAAGGGTGACGTGCGCCTCGTGCTCAGCCCGCGGCCCTTGAAGGAATTCGTCTACGAGCTATGGCAGCGGTGGAAGGCGCAGCCCGGCAATGAAGAGTGGCGAGTGATGTCCTACCTCGTCGATAGGGATGGCAAGCTAACCGTCGACCTCACCTATCCCGATGACGTAGATGGTGAGGAAGACGTCACGGATCGCAGGCCTCGGGCAGTTACCAAGTATTTCGGCGATGTCAACGTCATCCTGCCCGACCCGTTCGCCTGACGCTATTCGCGTCCAGTGCGGCGTTTGATCGCCGCGACCAGGTCTTCAAGCTCGACTGGCTTGATGAGGTAGTCGGTCGCGTCGAGATCCTCAGCCATGGCACGCGAACCGGGATCCGCGGCGCCTGTGACGACGATCGGCCGCGCGGCTCTGAGCGCGTCTCGCTCCGCTCCGTCCATGTGCGCGGAAACGCCGAGGTCCAGGACGACCACCTCGCGGGGACGCAACGCACGAAGCCGGCCCGCGGCCTCGGCTTCATAGCCAAGGCGGCGCAGCCCGCGCGCCGTCAGCTCTGCGAGCCGCTCATCGTCATCGATGACAAGCACCGGCACGATCGCAAACGCCGCCGACTCGACCTGACCCAGCAGGTCCAGCGCCTCGCGTAGGTCACCCAGCAGCCGGTCGACCGGGGGCCCTTCGGCGTCCGCCTGCGCGAGCTCGAGCTCCGCGCGCACTCTCGCGAGGGTCGACCGGAGGCGGTGAAGCGCCGCCGCCAGCTCAGGCCCAGGCTCAGCTCTGGATGACAAACCTGTAGCCGATGCCGCGGACCGTCTCGATCCACCCTGGCTCCCGCATCTCGTGGCGAATCTGGTGGACCGCTTGCTCCAGGCTGTGCTCGAAACCCCTGTACGAGCTGCCCCAGACGCTCTCCAGCAGTACGGCGCGCGGAACCACCTCTCCCGATCGGTTCGCGAGCAGCTGAAGCATCGCCAGGGGCCGCCTCTCGAGTTTCAACAATCGATCACCCAGGCGCGCCTCGCCTCGCGCGGCGTCGACATGCAAACGGCCCCGTGCGATCGCTCCAGGGCCCGCGGCCCGCTCGCGTAGCGCGCCGCGCACGCGCGCGAGCACCACCTGGCGGTCGGTTCCCTTGACGATGAAGTCGGTGGCGCCGCGCTCGAAACCGACCACCTGGTCGGCCGGCGCGTGCCGGGCGCCGGTCAGGATGATGACGGGAAACGGGACGCGGTCGGCGCCGAGGCGGAGCAGATCGAGGACCTCAGGCGCCTCCATGTCGGGCATCTCGTAATCGAGGAGCATCAAGTCCGGCGAGTCGGTGCGGACGCGCTCCAGAGCCTCGGTGCCGCTACCCGCCACATCAACCGAGTAACCCGCGCGGCGCAGGATCTCCGCGGTCAGCTCGGCTGTCCGCGGCTCGTCATCAACCACCAGCAACTTGGCGGTCATGCCTCCAATCCCCGGTTGCAAGCTAACAGGTTCAGGGTTTCTTGAGGAAACGCTGAACCTCCCGTGAGGTCAGAAATCCTGCCCGGCAATAACCTCCTGGCATGGGCCAGCTTTCAGACCTGCAAGACGCCAGGCGCCGGCTGGGACTGGCCCTCGACTCCGTTTGCCACGACCGATGGGTCCTGGGCTACCTCCGCAACGGGTCGCTCCAGCCGATCGCCGCGTCCGAGATCTCGCGGCGCTTCATGCAGACCCGGCCGCTGATGCCGCTCTCCCGCCGCGCGCTGTTCGAAAAGCGACCGTTGGTGCTCAACTCGGTGTTCGAGAAGCCGGACCCCTCGAATGGCTACGACTGGGAGCTCGACTGGCCCGCCATCCTCTACACCCCGATTGGCGAGATGGGCCACCGACCGATCGGCCTACTCGTCATCGGCTGCCGCAACGACCACTGGTATACAGAAGAGGACGTCGCCTACGCCCACACGCTCAGCTACAGCCTCGCTCCGCTCGTCGCCGCGCTGCGGGGGCCACTGAGCAGGCTCAACGAGAGCGAGGGCGAGGTCGCCCAGCTTCTGAGCTACGGACTATCGACTCAGGAGATCGCGCGAGCGATTCGCACCGACGACCGTCATGCGCGGACCCTCGTCTCCAGCGTCGTCAAGAGGCTTCAGTCGGTCAACGCCGACGACTTGATGTTTCCGATCATCCAGATGAAGCGACGCGCGTTTCGGCTGTGACCTGGTAGAGGCGCTAGTTCGGGCCGAACAGGAACACCGTGGTCCCGCGGCCTTTTGTGCTGACCACTTCGAGGCGTCCGCCGATGCCGGCCGCCCTCTCCCGCATGCCTACCAGCCCGTAGCCCGCCGCGGCGCTGCTGGCAAATCCGCGACCTTCGTCCGACACCTCGATCAAGAATGGCCGCGCCGCAAATCCCATCTTGACCCGACAGATCGCAGAACCCGAGTGGCGGCGAACGTTGGTCAACGCCTCGCGCACGACCAGGGCAACGACCTCGCGCTGGTGTGGCGACAGCATTTCCTCGGTCCCGTTGCTCGACAGCTCGACTCGAATGCCATAAACGCGAGAGAACTCATCAGCTTGGCCGCGCAGGTCCCCGAGAAGTCCATCCGGGCTGATCGCGGCAGGCCGCAGGTCAGCCAGCGACTCGCGCACGTGCTTCAGCGACCGCTCGAGGATCTCGAAGACGTTTCGCAGCGTCTCGTCCGGCTGCCCCTTTCGCTTCTCGAGATAGACCTTGAAGAGTGAGATCGCGCCCGCCAGCTCGGTCGCGATGCCGTCGTGCAGCTCGCGCGCGATGCGCGAGCGCTCGCGGGACACGGCGTCTTCTACTGCCTGCTGCGCGAAGGTGTCGGCCGAATCAATGCGCGACCGCCCCGCGGTCATCGGCCCGCCGCCCGGCGCCGCGCATATGACTGGAGAAGCGCGATCGCGATCGGGTGCCGGAGCCAGCGCAGAGCCCTGCGGTATGGCCTCCATAGGACCTGGGTTTCAGCGAGCGCCGCTCGCAACCGTTCGAGGTCGGCCTGCAGCTGCGCCTGCTCAGAGGTGAGCCGCTCGCTAAGGGACCGCGAGCGCTTAACGAGGCGGACGCTCCATAGCCCCGCGAGGGCGCCCTCGACGACGATAGCCCCGACACCCGCGACCAGCAGCCAGACGCCGACCCTGTCCAGGTTGCTCACTCTTTTCCGTCACTCTCTTCGATCCCCGCCACCGGCGCGATCGCCACCACCTGGTCGTCCGGCGCGAGGCGCATCACGATCACGCCCTGCGTCTGCCGGCCGATGCGCGAGATGGCGCCCACCTGCGTGCGCAGCACCATTCCGCTCGCGCTGATCACGAGCACCTCCTCCTCAGGGTCTTGGACCACTCGCACCGCAACCAGCTTGCCCACGCGGTCAGTGACCTTCAGCGTGAACACACCTTGCCCGGCTCGGTGGTGCATGGGGTACTCGGACAGAGGTGTCCGTTTCCCGTAGCCGCGCTGGGTGATCACGAGCAAGTCACCGCCCTCGACCGCTGTCGCCATGCCCGCGACGGCGTCACCCTTGCCCAACTTGATGCCGATCACGCCCTGCGTGTCGCGGCCCATGGCGCGGACCTCCGTCTCGCCGAAGCGAATCGCCTTGCCGAGCTCGGTGGCGATGATCACTTCGTCCGATCCCGTCGTCGGTGTGACCCAGTCCAGCTCGTCGCCTTCCTGGAGGCTGATCGCGATCAATCCGTTGCGGCGGACGTTCGCGTACTCCGCCATCGCGGTCTTCTTTATATATCCGTTCTTGGTCACCATCAGCATGTAGTGCGCCTCGCTGTCACTTTCAGGACGCACGAACACCGCGGTGATCCGCTCGTTGGACCCGATGTCGATCAGATTGTTGATCGGCATTCCTTTGGCCTGACGCTCGCGCTCCGGAACCTCATGTACGCGCAGCTGGAACACGCGCCCGCTCTGCGTGAAGAACAGCATCGAGGCGTGGGTGTGCGTGGTAAGCAGGTGCAGCGCGTAGTCCTCCTCGCGGGTGCCGCTAGGAGCCTCGCTGCTTGCTGTCGGCCGTGCGCCTTTCAGCCCTACCCCTCCGCGCTTTTGCGCGCGGAACACGCGCAGCGGCTGGCGCTTCACATATCCGCGGTGGGTCAGGGTCACGACGACATCTTCCTTGGGGACGAGATCCTCGGCCGAAAGCTCGGTCGGCTCCTGATCTGTGATCTCGGTGCGGCGGTCGTCGCCGTACTTCTTGACCGTGTCGTCCATGTCTTCTTTGATCAAAAGCCGGACCTTCTGGTCGCTGGCCAGGATGCTCTCGAGGTAGGCGATCGTCTTGATTACCTGCTCGTACTCCTCCTCGATCTTGCCCCGCTCGAGTCGCGTCAGACGACCCAGGGTGAGGGCGAGCACGGCCTTGGCCTGGCGCTCGGAGAGGCCGAACCTCGACTGCAGCTGGGTGGCCGCAGCGTCCTGGTCCGAGGCGCCGCGAATGGTCTTGATCGCCTCGTCCAGGTGGTCGAGGATGATCTTCAGACCCTCGAGGATGTGCGCCCGCTCCTGGGCACGCTCCAGGTCGAACCGAGTGCGACGCAGGATCACATTGCGGCGGTGGTCGATGAAAAGCTGCAGCGCCTGCTTCAGGCTGAGGACGACCGGCCGACCATCGACGATGGCCAGCATGATCACGCCGAACGTGTTGCGCAGCGGCGTGTGCTTGTACAGGTTGTTCAGCACGCTGTACACCTGCGCCTCGCGCTTGAGCTCGATGACGATGCGCATTCCGTTGCGGTCGGATTCGTCGCGCAGGTCGGCGATCCCTTCCAGCTTCCGATCGGAAACGAGCTCCGCGATCTTGGCCACCAGCGCCGCCTTGTTGACCGCATACGGAAGCTCGTAGACGATGATCCGCTCGCGTCCGTTGGGCGCCTGCTCGAGAGAGTGCCGCGCCCGCACGACGAGCCGGCCGTGGCCCGTCGAGTAAGCGGCCTTGATGCCGGTGGTGCCTTCGATCACGCCACCCGTCGGAAAGTCCGGGCCCTTGATGAAGCTCAGCAGGTCTTCGGCGGTCGCGTCCGGGTTGTCGACCAGGTGCTTCACCCCGGCCGCCACCTCGCGCAGGTTGTGCGGGGGGATGTTGGTCGTCATGCCGACCGCGATTCCGGACGCACCATTGATCAGCAGGTTTGGCACGCGCGCCGGCAGCACGGAAGGCTCCTCTTCCGAGCCGTCGTAGTTCGGCCCCATGTCGACTGTTTGCTTCTCGATGTCCGCCATCAGCTCGCCGGTGATGGCCGACAGCTTTGCTTCCGTGTAGCGCATCGCCGCGGGCGGATCGCCGTCGACGCTGCCGAAGTTGCCCTGCCCCTCGATCAGCGGATAGCGCAGCGAGAAAGGCTGAGCCATACGCACGAGCGCGTCATAGACCGCTGTGTCGCTGTGCGGGTGGTAAAGCTTCAGGACATCCCCGACGAACGCGGCCGACTTCTTGGTCCTGCTGCCGCTCGTCGCGCCGGCGCGATGCATCGCGTAGAGGATGCGGCGCTGCACCGGCTTGAGCCCGTCACGGACGTCGGGCAGTGCCCGGCTGATGATGACGGACATCGCGTACTCCATGTAGGAGGTCTGCATCTCCTCTTGGAGGCTGCGATTGATAACGGTGCCGACCGTGTCTTCTGCCATTGGGTCAGTCCTCGTACTTCGCCAGGACTACGACCGCGTTGTGCCCGCCGAAACCAAAACCGTTGGAGATGGCGATGCGCACGTCCTTGCGGCGCGCGGTGTTCGGCACGTAATCGAGGTCGCAGACCGGGTCGGGATTTTCGTAGTTGATCGTCGGGTGGATGATGCCGCGGTTGATGGTAAGGAGCGTCGCAATTGCCTCGACCGCGCCGGCGGCGCCAAGCAAGTGGCCGATCATCGACTTGGTGCTGCTGATCGCGACCCTGTAGGCGTGCTCGCCCAGTGCGATCTTCAGCGCTTTTGTCTCGCCGGCGTCGTTCAGCACCGTTGACGTTCCATGCGCGTTGACGTAATCGATGTCCTTCGGCTCGAGGCCCGCGTCCTTTAATGCAAGCGTCACGGCCTTGGCCGGCGCCTCGCCCGTCTCGTCTGGCGCGACCTGGTGATACGCGTCATTGGTGGTCGCATAGCCCAGCACCTCGCCGTAGATGCGCGCTCCGCGTTTGATCGCGTGCTCGTTCGACTCGAGGATCAAAATGCCCGCCCCTTCGCCTGGCACGAAGCCATCGCGGTCGCGGTCGAATGGGCGGCTTGCCTTTTCTGGCGCGTCATTGCGGGTCGAGAGCGCGCGGATGGCGTTGAAGGATGCGATGCCCACCTCGCACAGCGACGCTTCAGTGCCGCCGGCGAGCATCACGTCGACGTCGCCGCGCTGGATCATCCGCGTGGCGTCGCCAAGGGTTTGGGTCGAGGCCGCGCACGCGGTCGTCACCGTGGTGTTCGGGCCGTGGACGTGGAAGTGCATCGCGACCGAGGCGCCCGCCATGTTCGGGATGATGGTCGGTGCATAGAGCGGATTGAGCCGGCCCTTGGTGGCGAAAGAGATCGCACCCTGAGTCATCTCGTCGAACCCGCCGATCCCGGTTCCCATCGCCACCCCGACGCGGTAGGTGTCTTCCTTGCTGAGGTCCAGGCCCGAGTCGGCCAGCGCCATCCCGGACGCGGCCACGGCCATCTGCGAGAAACGAGCCATGCGCTGCGCAGCTTTGCGCTCGATGTAATCCTGCGGGTCGAAGGTGTTGACCTGGCACGCGAACTTCGTGGTCAACCGGTCGGTGGGAAACCGCTCGATGGCGCTCGCCCCGCTGCGCCCTTCGATCAGGCCGTGCCAGTACTCCTCGAGGTCCTTGCCAAGCGGATTGACCGTCCCCATGCCGGTGACGACAACGCGGGCGCGGCCGTTTTTCATGGCTTCCCCACCTCCGCCCGAATCTTACCGACGAGCTGATTCTCGACCGCGTCGCGCGTCACCCGGATCGCGTTCTTCATCGCTCGCGCGTCAGAGCGCCCGTGCGCGACCACGGCCACCCCATCGATGCCAAGGAGAGGCGCCCCGCCGAACTCACGCCAGTCCACGCGCGCCCGCAGCTCCTGGACGCGCGGCCGAATCAACGCGCCGCCAACTCTTCCAGACCAAGTTTTGGGGATTTCGTCGCGCAGGTTCCGGAACAGGAACTCGGCGGTCGCCTCCGCCATCTTGATCGCGACGTTGCCGACAAAGCCGTCTGCCACCACCACGTCGGCGCGCGCCGCGAAGATGTCTTTCGGTTCGACGTTGCCGACAAAACCGGGCAGCGATCCTTTGAGCCGCCGCGCCGTTTCGCGGACGAGCTCGTCGCCCTTGCCTTCCTCCTCACCGTTGCTGAGGAGCGCGACGCGCGGCTGAGGCCGGCCCAGCATCTCGCGCGCGTAGACGGCGCCCATGGACGCGAACTGGACGAGGTATTCGGGTTTGGAGTCGACGTTGGCGCCGACGTCGAGGAAGTAGGCGAAGCCGTTTTGGGTCGGCACGATCGTCCCCAGCGCCGGCCGCTCCACTCCTCTGATGCGGCCCTGGATGAGAAGCGCCGCGGCCATGATCGCGCCCGAGTTTCCGGCGGAGACCCAGCCGTCGACGCGGCCCTCCTTGCACAAGCGGGCACACACGTTGATCGATGAGTCGGGCTTGGACCTCACGGCCTGCGCCGGATGCTCGTCCATCGCGATCACCTGGGTGCACGGAGCCAACCGCAGCCTTGGATGGTTGTCGAGCAGGGGCTGCACGACGTTTGGCAATCCCACGACCGAGATGTCGAGGCTGTAGGCCTCCGCCGCCATGGCCGCGCCGCGCACTATCTCAGCCGGCGCGTAATCGCCGCCCATGGCGTCGACCGCTATTCGCATCTCCGAAGCAGCCTAGATGTCGAGGTTCCGGACGCTCTTGGCATGCGCCTGGATGAATTTCTTGCGCGGCTCGACATCGGGTCCCATCAACTTCTCGAATGTCTCGTTGACCGCGGCGACGTCTTCGACCGTCACCTTTAGAAGGACGCGCGTCGCCGGATTCATGGTCGTTTCCCACAGCTCTTCGGCATTCATCTCGCCGAGACCCTTCATCCGCGCCGCCTCCGCGCCCTTGCCGAGCTCGCGCATCGCCTTATCGCGCGCGGCCTCGGACTGGCACCAGATCACCTTCACGTTCTTGCCGGTGCCTTTCGACACCTTGAACAGCGGCGGCTGCGCCATGTAGAGATACCCCTTGTCGATGACCGCTGGGAAGTAACGGAAGAAGAAGGTGAGCAACAGCGTGCGGATGTGGCTGCCGTCGACGTCCGCGTCGGTCATGGTCACGATGCGGTGGTAGCGAATCTTCTCGATGTTGAAGTTGTCACCCACGCCCGCGCCCATCGCGGTGATCAGGTTGCGAATCTCGTCTGAGGTGAGCACCTTGTCGAGGCGCGCCTTCTCGACGTTGAGGATCTTGCCGCGCAGCGGCAGGATGGCTTGCGTGCGGCGGTCTCGACCGCCTTTCGCCGTGCCACCGGCGGAGTCGCCCTCGACGATGTAGAGCTCAGACAGCGCTTGGTCGCGCTCAGAAAAGTCGGCGAGCTTGCCCGGCAGCGTGCTGGACTCGAGCAGGCTCTTGCGCTGCACCAGGTCGCGCGCCTTGCGGGCCGCCTCGCGAGCGCGCGCCGCGGTCAGCGACTTCTCGATGATGCGCCGGCCTTCGGATGGATTCTCGTCGAGGTACTGCGTGAACCCCTCGGTCAAGGCCAGCGACACGTGTCCCTGCACCTCGGCGTTGCCGAGCTTGCCCTTCGTCTGGCCTTCGAACTGCGGCTCCAGGACCTTGACGCTGATGACCGCGGTCAACCCCTCGCGCACGTCCTCGCCCGTGAGGTTGGGGTCCTGCTCCTTCAGGATTCCCGCCTTGCGCGCGTACCGGTTGAGCACGTTGGTCAGCGCGGAGCGAAAGCCCGTGAGGTGGCTCCCGCCCTCAGTCGTGTGGATCGTGTTGGCGAACGCGATCACGTTCTCGACGAAGGTGTCGTTGTACTGGAGGGCGACCTCGACCTGGGTGCCCTCCACCTCGCGGTCGACGTAGAACGGCGGCACGTTGACCACCGCCTTGTCGCGGTTCAGGGCGCGCACGAAGGCGATGATGCCGCCCTCGAAATAGAAGGTGCTCGAGTAGCCGAGAGTCTCGTCCGCGAGCGAAATCTCCAGCCGTTTGTTCAGGTAAGCCATCTCCCGCAGGCGGCGCAGAATGACCTCACGGTCGAATTTCGTGTCCGGGAAGATCTGAGGGTCGGGCCAGAACCGAACGATGGTTCCGGTGCGGTCGGTCTTGCCCACGGGCTTGACGCCGGCCTTGGGCACGCCGCGCTCGTACTCCTGCTGGTAGACCTTGCCGCCCCGGTGAACCCAGACCTGCAGCCGCTCGCTGAGGAAGTTGACAGTGAAAACGCCGCCCCCG
>Ga0137415_10003990_pt1 | contig 14628 bp, 11 predicted proteins | sample CZODoug3_1_1_16f_FD_183082 | JGI IMG/M metagenome (GOLD analysis project Ga0137415, IMG submission 183082) | Vadose zone soil fungal communities from Angelo Coast Range Reserve, California, USA - CZODoug3_1_1_16fungal (Hybrid Assembly) | ecosystem: Environmental > Terrestrial > Soil > Vadose... | reverse complement strand
TAACCACAATATGTGGTGGCTAGCTGAAACAACCGGATAAGCAGAAGTTATCTAGGACAGCCCCTTAGCTTTTTGATGGGGACCGAGTTGTTTGCCAGAATCCGTGGTATCTGGCGCAGCCTCTTCCTCGACATCGAGAAACTTGGGCAGAACGCCGGAGACACCACTGGTCGCGTGTTGCCGGACCAGCTCCGCGAAAGCCTCTTCTGAGTTATCACCCTGCAACAGTTCGGCGACTTCAATGGGTTTAGCGGGTTCCTCCAGCACAGCGCCGGCAGCAGCTACCTGAATGCGTCCCACCATATTTCTGCCGATCACCGAGAGGAGGGACATCGGGCTTGCGCCGATGTGGGGACCGAACTGCTCCTGAAGCACCTGGAGCAGGTATCCCTCCGGCAGGTTCATCTGCAAAACCGGGGAAAGCTGGTCATCCCAGGTGTAGGACTCTGTACGCACCGGCATGGTCAAAGAGACAAAATCGTCTGCTGCCGTATTCGGCATGTAGGTGAGCACACTCTTGAAGTCGCCAACAGACTCTAAAACGGCGACCTCGCGGCCAAGAACATAGACGGAGAGCTTCATACGCCACCCCGCTCTCGCCGCAGTTCATCCAGCGAGCCAGACATGCCCGCCTTTACGAATGTCACTTCCATGCCCAGAACTGCGAGAACGGCAAGGAGCTTCCTCGCACCGAATTCGGAAACCTGTCCTCGTTCAAAGCGCAGGAGCAATTCCGGGGTGATACCAGCTTGGGCCGCTACGTCCTTCTGCTTCAGCCGGAGTTCCCGCCGCGTGGCTGCTACGGCTTCACCGAGTTCCTGAAGAGTCTTCATAATTGATTTATACATCAATAAAGCAGGATAATACGAGTAAAATTGATGTATAAATCAATTTACAGATCGGTTTACCCTGCTGCGTCCAAGCTCCACAGGCTTTCGAGGACGGCCTGGAGGCGGATTCATACGAGTGTGGATAGCGGCGAACTCCAGATCGCGGTCGCTGAGAGGTAAAAGCGTCCGCGAAGCAGCATTGCGAGGAGATGTAACCGAGCGGTGACATTCCGCACAGTAACCGAACGGTTACAAGCGGGATCGCCTCAAAGTGGCACCTGGACGAAGTGTTCATCAAGATAATGCGAGAGAAAGACAGCGGAAGCGCTTTCGATCTCCGCAGCAGGCTCAGCACTTCCTGTCTATTTTCGAATCGATCAACTCTTCCTTTCGCTTGCGTCGACATCTGCTCTCTACAAACCGGCATCGTCAGCTGCTCAGCAAAGCTTTTCAACTCTGGCAGCAGACCACTCCCCTGGCTTACACCTTCTAGCTCCGTACGGAACCACCATATCGGACTCCCACGACACCCCTCTCTTCTTTTTCTCCTTAAGTTGACTATGCCTTCGCGATTCTTACTCTACCCCTAGCTCCGAAAATTCGATTCACTTGACTTTTAGTGCACAGTCTTGCATGGTTGTATGCATGTTGTTACACGTTTCTAAATTGACCGATGAAACGGCTCCGCTGCCTGCTGATCGGCAGAGACACATTCTCGACCGCCTCAGCAAGGATGGCCAAGTGAACGCTTCCCTCCTCGCGATGGAGTTCTCTACTTCAGAAGACACGATCCGTCGCGATTTGAGAAACCTCGCAGCCCAAGGGTTATGCCAGCGTGTGTACGGCGGTGCGGTTCTTATGTCCCCAGCGTCTGCATCCATCGCGATCCGTGCCAATGAGTCGAACGCCCGGAAGGAAGCTCTTGGCAGAACTTTGGCTACGCTGCTTCAGCCTAGGCAATTCTTGTTCATCGATGCGGGCTCCACGAATCTGGCGTTCGCCCGGATGATTCCCATGGGCCTCCAACTCACGATCGCAACACATGATCCGAGCATCGCCGCATCTCTGGTCGGGAAGCCTGATGTCGAACTCATCGTTGTGGGGGGCAGCATACACCCGGAAATTGGAGCCGCTTTGGGCGGTCGCGCCATTCAGGAAATCGCGGGCATGCGTCCCGATCTCCTTGTCCTCGGAGCTTGCTCGTTTCATGTCGATCATGGCGTTGGAGCATTCAATTTTGAGGACGCCCAGATGAAGAACGTGCTGATACAAAACGCCGGCTCCGTTGCTCTTGCTCTGCTAAACGAAAAGCTCCGTTCCGCAGCCACGCAGATCGTTTCACCGATCGACTCGATCTCCGACGTCGTTGTTGAGGTTGATGCTCCGCTGTCTGAGACAGACGCCTTTGTGCAAGAAGGATTACGCGTTCATAGGGCCGACGCAGCAATCGGCAACAGCAGAGGCCAAAGCACAGCGATTCGAACGAACACTCAAAAAGGAGAAGTATGAAAGGAATTGATAAGAAACGAGTCTTCGTCACTGGCGCGGTTCAGGGGATTGGGCGAGCTGTAGCAGAGCGCTTCCTCTCAGAAGGAGCATCAGTTCTTCTGACAGATGCGGCCCCCGCAGAGGTCATCAATGACGTAGTGGACTCTCTTGAAGATCGCTACCCAGGGTTGGCCTTTGGAACGCGTATCGACATTCAAGAGGAGAAGCAGGTTGTTGATGGATTTCGCTACATGCAGGAGGCTCTAGGCGGCTGCGATATCCTGGTCAACAACGCCGGAATCAATCGTCAGAATCCGTCCCACAAGTTCAAGACGGAAGACTTCGATCAAGTCCTCGGTGTAAATCTCAGAGGTGCGTTCCTTTGCAGCCGTGAAGCGCTCAAACTATTTCTCGAACAGGGCGCTGGGATCATCCTCAATAACTCTTCCAATCACGAGATCAGTCCAAAGCCCGAGTTTCTTGCCTATTCCGTTAGTAAAGGTGGCCTTGGCAATCTCACACGCACTCTAGCCCTAGAGTATTCCGATCGAGGAATCCGAGTGAACGCAGTCGCACCAGGAGCGACGGTAACCCCGCTCAATGCGTCCTGGACCGAAAACCCCGAAACTCGAAAGAAGGTGGAAAGCCATATTCCTCTTGGCCGATCTGCATCGGCGGAGGAGATCGCGGGTGTTTTCGCGTTCCTTGCCAGCGACGATGCAGCGTACATCACGGGCCAGACGATCTACGTGGATGGCGGCCTAACGCTTCACATCGACTTCAAGAACAACTGGTCGTCTTAGTAGGCAGGGTCCCACGCCGGGTTCCACGGCCCTACGACAACCCATATTCACAAACCTGCTCAGGATGTTCAGCCCCATGAGGTTCCATCTTGACCTTGCAGTTCAGAAAGCCGTTGTCCATATTTGCGTGCATGAACATATGTCTACTCAAAGGCGAAGGAAGCCTATGACGCGAACACAAGCCATTGTCTTCGATATGGACGGGGTGCTTATCGACTCCGAAGAATTGCACGCACACGCGAAGCGCATCGCTTTTGCGCACGCAGGGATAGCGTTGTCAGATGCTGATCTGTGCTCCTATGTAGGCCGAAGCGATGCCGTTATGATCGACGAGATCGGTGCTCGATATGGACTGACTGACGGGCAAAGATCGACGGTCCTGAATGAAAAGACGCGGATCTACGAACAAGAAGAACAAGGGATAAAGATAGTTCCCGGTGCGATTGAGTTCGTCCGGTGGGCGGCTCAGCATTATCGTTTGGCTCTTGCAACCTCGGCAACGCCGCGCAATCGAATGACGACTCTAAACCGTCTTGGCATAGCAAACCTTTTCGAAGTCGCTGCTGATCTAGGAGATGTTTCTGAGCCCAAACCCTCGCCGGAGATCTACTTAACCGTTACTTCGCGTCTTGCGCTTCAGCCGTCCCAATGCCTAGTGGTGGAAGACTCTTTGACGGGAGTCCTTTCTGCCAAGCATGCAGGATGCTGCGTTTCGGCCCTGACTCGAAGCTTCGCAGCCCATGAATTGCTCGGTGTGGGGGCGGATTTTATTTTCGAAGACCTTCAATCGCTAAAAGGTCTGCTGAGATCGAGAAGTACTGCCGTTAGGATCCCTCGACGAATTGAAGGGGACTTTGTATGAGACGTATTCAGGGATTCGCCCTCTTGTCGATTCTGTTTTCGGCCACTGTGATGGCTGACCAGAACTCTCAGACGTTCTATCTTGCCACCGCTGCCCGAGCAGGGAACATTCAGCTTCCTCGTGGAATATACGAGGTCACTTGGAGCGCACCCTCGAAATCGCGAGTGACGTTGACCATCAAGACGGATGACGAAAAGACATTCAAGATTCTCTCGCGCGTGATTGAGGGAAAGCAGGACCGAACCGGCGTGGTCACATCTGTCGTAGACGGGGTTTCGTACCTGCAGGAGCTTCACACCAACAATGCCAAATTCATACTTCAAAACGGGATAGAAGGGTCCAAATGAGTCCCGTCGGGAGACAAATGCAGAATCGCAAGTTTGGTTTTTACCTCCGTTGCACCGTCATCGCAGCCTTGGGAACGATCATCGCAACCTCCGTAGCCGCCGCTCAGGTCGCAGACGGGCCGTGGATGAATCCCAAACTCTCCCCAGAAGAACGTGCCGATATGGTTCTCAAGCAGCTCACTCTCGACGAGAAGCTGGCTTTATTGCACGGGAACGGGATGGCTCACGCGCCCCAGTGGCAGATGCCCCTGTCGCACCTTACCAACGGCGGGGCGGGATACGTTGAGGGCGTCAAGCGCTTGGGAATTCCTCCCCTAGTAATTTCCGATGCGGGCTATGGAGTGAGAGACAGCGGGGCGAACGGAAGGTATTCGACAGCTATGCCTTCGAGCTTAGGCGCTGCGGCAAGTTGGGATCAAGACTCCGCTTGCGACTTCGGCACTGTGATTGGCCAGGAACTCCGGGCGCAAGGGTTCAACATGACGTTGGGAGGCGGGGTAGATTTAGTCCGCGAGCCACGGAATGGACGCAGCTTCGAGTATGCGGGTGAAGATCCACTCCTCTCGGGCACCGTCGTCGGCAACCTTATGAAGTGTGAACAGGCGCAACATGTGGTCGGCGACATCAAGCACTATGTGATGAATGATCAGGAGACGGGGCGTCTCTTTGTGAACTCCGTCATCTCGAAGCGGGCGATGCAGGAATCTGATTTGCTCGCATTTCATATCGCCATTTCCATCGCGAATCCCAGTGCAGTGATGTGTTCCTACAACCGGATCAATGGCGACTTCGGTTGTGAGAACTCCTACACGCTGCGCGATGTGCTCGAGAATGAATGGGGCTTCAAGGGATTTGTCATTTCCGACTGGGGTGGAACACACAGTACGGAAAAGGCATCCGCAGCAGGTCTTGATCAGGAACAGCCTATGGCCAACTTCTTTGGTCCAAAGCTGAAAGAAGCAGTTGAAGCCGGCAAAGTTCCGCTGTCGGAAATTGACGACCATGCACGCCGAGTTCTGTATGCCGAGTTTCTATCGGGAATAGTAGACGATCCGCCGCAGACGGGCGTGGTGGATGTCGAGAAAGGATTTGAAGCCTCCCAGCGAGTAGAGGAAAAGAGCATCGTTCTGCTGAAGAACAGCTCGACGGTGCTTCCGATCAATCCATCCAAGGTCCACACCATTGCGATGATTGGCGGGCATGCCGACGTCGGGATGATCTCCGGTGGAGGATCGGCGCAAGTCGATCCTCCCGGCGGCAATGCCATCATGCCTCCTGGCAAAGGCGCGACGATCTGGCAGAAGCCCGTTTGGTTCCCAACCTCCCCCTTAAAGGCGCTTCAGACGAAGCTGCCGAACGCAAAGATTGATTTCGATCCGGGAACAGATCCGAAGTCGGCTGCGAACCTCGCCAAGTCTGCTGATCTTGCGATTGTCTTTGCATATCAGTGGCTGGCAGAAGACATGGACGTGCCGAGCCTTTCGCTTCCGAATAACCAGGATGCATTGATCGAGCAGGTGGCGGCAGCGAATCCTCACACCATCGTCGTGCTCGAAACTGGCACCGCCGTCACGATGCCCTGGATCGACAAAGTAGCGGGCGTAGTCGAGGCTTGGTACGCCGGAAGTTCAGGACACAAGGCGCTAGCAAACGTGCTCGTTGGAGACGTCAATCCGGCGGGCAAGCTCCCGCTGTCTTTCCCGAAAAGCGAAGCGGATCTTCCGCATCCTGATGCGCCTAAGATTCCATCCGAGAGCCAGGTACGCGCTGGAGATGTTGCCGGTAACGGTGCGCCCACAGCGAATGCTTCGACTCACGCTGGTTACGCTGTCCACTACGATGAGGGGCCTGAGGTTGGCTACAAGTGGTATGAAGCACAGAATAAGAAGCCACTGTTTCCCTTCGGCTTCGGTTTGTCTTACACCACCTACGCATACTCCGGCCTGTCTGTCGATTCAACCGCCAAGACTGTGCGCTTCACTGTCAAGAACACCGGCAAGCGAACCGGCACCGAGATTGCTCAGGTCTACGGGCGGCTTCCGAAAGGTTCAGACGAATCCTTCAAGCGGCTTGTCGGCTGGAAGCGAATCACGCTTGCTCCTGGCGAATCTCAGACCGTTACGGTTGCGATCGATGACCGGGTGTTGAAGACCTTTGATGAAGAGAAGAACGCTTGGAACCTGCCCCCGGGCGAATATCAAGTGCTGGCCGGGAGTTCTTCGGACAACACGCCTCTGATCGCAAGTCTTGTGGTTCGCTGAAACATCCGTCGCTGCAAAACGCGCATAGAGAAAGGCGCGGAGCCCGAATTGTGGAGAACTGTCCGATGAATGTTGCCATTAATGTCGACCGTACGAGTAGTGGAAAAGAACACTTTGAAGTGCTGGATGGCTTGAGAGGAACCGCGGCCTTTCTGATCGCGCTCTTTCATATATTCAACTACCCATTTGGCTTTAAGCCTCCTCTTCACTTAATGCACCACGCCTATTTGGCGGTCGACTTTTTCTTCGGGTTGTCCGGCTTTGTGGTCGCGTATGCATACGACGATCGCTGGACACGGATGACGATGCTTCAATTCTTCCGCATCCGTCTCATCCGGCTTCACCCTCTGGTTCTGATCGGAGCCACTCTGGGCCTGCTGGGTTACATCTTCGATCCCTTCAGCAAAGCGATGAATCATACTGCCGCCCCGATGCTGCTGCTCACTTATATCGCCTCATTGCTCCTGCTGCCGTCACCTCCGGTTGGGGGGAGATTACACGAGACTCAGGCACTCAATGGGCCTGCCTGGTCACTGATGCAGGAGTACCTCGGGAACATCGCATATGCTCTGATTCTTCGCAGGCTGCGCACAATCACTCTGGCGATTATCTTTGGATTGTCAGGGCTGCTTCTTATTTGGACCGCGAATACGAAAGGATCACTTGACGGAGGTTGGGGTTATCCGGAGATCTGGATGGCGCCGCTACGTCTCACGGTCTCCTTCGTGATGGGTCTCTGGCTTTATCGAATTCATGACCGCATTCGCTTCCCCAAGATTGGACTGCTCCTACTTTCGATTGTTCTTGTGGTGTGCTTTCAGATGCCACAGTTCTTGAAAGTGAGTGGTCTCTCGTTAAACGGTCTTTATGACGCGGCATGCGTGCTCTTCTTATTCCCGCTTGTCATCCTTTGTGGAGCGCACTCGAATGCAGGCACAGGCATGATCAGGCTCTGCACGTTCAGCGGCCGACTTTCCTATCCCCTCTATATCACTCACATTCCGTTCGTATATGTCATTGCAGGCTACTCGTGGACGAGGCATCCGAGCACGGATGTGAAGCTGATATGGATTTTCTTGCTTATTCCATTTGTGATCTTTGTGGCTTGGATTGCTCTGAAGTACTTCGACGAGCCCGTTCGCGCTTGGCTGACCCGTCGTTACGGCATCAAGCGGAGTTCCAGCATCAAGCCAGTGACCGCTTAATCACAGGGGAGAGAGGCCATTGGAAAACACGATGGGTTGGACATCAGCGATCCGGAGATGGGCGGGAGCACACTCACGAATTTCAACGTGGATGCGATTCAGGATCTGCAATCAAGTTCGGGCTGGATAACCTATCCGGACGGTAGCACAGACACTCTGCAGGTGAATGTTAATCCTGAGATCGCAACTGTACTGGCCCGCTACGACAACCCATATTCACAAACCTGCTCAGGATGTTCAGCGCCATGAGGTTCCATCTTGACCTTGCAGTTCAGAAAGCCGTTGTCCATATTTACGTGCATGAACATATGTCTACTCAAAGGCGAAGGAAGAGGTTACCAGGGTCATGACGATAATGAATTCAGATTTGACAATGCGGAACTACGCTGATGCCTATTGGCTTGAATCAACTGCCTTTGAATTTGAACCAGTGTCAAGAATCCAGCCGCTGGGCAGGTGGTTGCTTAGACACTTTAGAGCTAAATTTCCGAAGAAAAAGCATCGGTAAACACTGACTAACTAAATAAGACCTATTCACACCGTTCGAGATGTGTCCTTCAAAGCAGCACGGCCATCGTCTCGACTACGGGGATTTTTTACAGACATCAGAGCTATGAATGGAGATGACCTCGTGGACCCTGCCGTTTTGAAACCCTTTCCAAGATTTCTTTTTGCCTTATTCGTTTGCCCTTGTGTGATGGGCGCTGCTTTAGCTTTGCTGCAGGGCACAGGTGCGGCCGCCGCAGCGTACGGTCAGACTCAAAATACGACGGCACGTACCGGCTCCCAACCCGTCTTCCGCCTCGATGGCGGCAACACGACCTACGCCTTTGGCGTGAATGAGCGCGGCGAGTTACAGCAAATCTACTGGGGCGGCAGGCTTGGAGAGCATGATGTCATCGGTCCGGCCAAATCGGAAGCTGAACAAGCCGCCATGGACTCCTCGTACAACAACACGCCACAGGAGTATGCGGGTTGGGGTACCGGGCTATATCTAGAACCGGCTCTGAAGGTTACCTTTGCGGACGGCAATCGCGACCTAGTCCTGCATTACGCTTCGAGCAGCAAGCACGATGATAATTCTATCGACGTTGTCGTGAAGGACATCAGCCGCGCGGTGATAGTCACGCTGCACTATAATATTGATCCCGAGTCGGGTATCGTCGCACGCTCGGCGACCATCGAAAACCATGAACCGAAGCCAATCATGATCGAGCAGGCTGCGGCTGCGGCTTTCTCACTCCCCGCTGCGCATTACACACTGAGCTATTTGAGCGGACGCTGGGCGGGCGAATGGACGCTGAACGAGGAGACGATTCACCAAGGGCAGCGAGTGCTGGAAAGCCGGCGCGGATCGACTGGGGTTCAGCTCAATCCATGGTTCGCTATCGGTAAGGCTGACGCGGGTGAAGAGCATGGCGAGACATGGTTTGGGGCGCTTGGGTGGAGCGGTTCGTGGCGCATCACCGTCGAACAGGATTCGCTGGACAAGGTGCGCGTGACTGGCGGCTTCAATCCCTTCGATTTCGGCTATCCCCTCAAGCCAGGCGAGAAGTTGGAGTTGCCGGTCTTCTACGCGGGCTACACAGATCACGGCATGGGCAGCGCTTCGAGGCTGCTGAACCGCTTCACGCTGACGCATATCCTGCCCCAAGCACCGAGTCCCAAACTGCGGCCAGTAATCTACAACTCATGGGAAGCAACCGAGTGGAATGTGTCCGAGACCGTACAGGAGACGCTGGCGGAGAAGGCTGCGGCCCTGGGTGCGGATCGCTTCGTGATGGATGATGGCTGGTTTGGCCAGCGCAAGAGCGATCACGCGGGATTGGGCGACTGGTATGTGAACAAGGAGAAGTTCCCAAACGGGCTCAAGCCTCTGATCGACAAGGTGCATTCCTTAAATATGGATTTCGGCTTGTGGGTCGAGCCGGAGATGGTCAATCCCGACTCGGATCTCTATCGCAATCATCCGGATTGGGTGCTGAATTTCCCCGGGCGCCCGCGCAATGAAGAACGCAACCAGTTGGTCCTGAACCTGGCCCGGCCAGATGTACGCAAGTATGTCTTCGGTGCGATGGACAAGCTGTTGACCGAGAATGATATTGCCTTCCTCAAGTGGGACTACAATCGAAATTGGAGCGAGCCGGGGTGGGATCAGCTCCCCGCAAACGAGCAAAAGAAGGTCTATGTCGAGTTTACGCGGAACCTGTATTCGATCCTAGCCGAGCTGCGAGCTAAGCATCCGGGGGTGGAGATCGAGAGTTGCTCGGGCGGTGGCGCACGCGTCGACCTCGGCATTCTGCACTACACCGACGAGGTGTGGCCCTCGGACAACACCGATCCGCTGGACCGGCTGACGCAGCAGGATGGTTTTACACATGCTTATCCGGTCCAGACGATGGTGGCTTGGGCCACCGACTCGCCGCACTGGCTCAATAACCGCACGACCTCAATGACCTATCGGATGCTGGTTTCGATGCAGGGCTCTCTAGGCGTTGGCGGCAACCTGAACAATTGGACCGACGAAGATCTGGCAATTGCCAAGCGTATGATCGCGGCCTATCACCAAGTGCAGAAGACTATCACGCAGGGAGATTTGTACCGGCTCATTTCCCCGACCAATGGCAGCGAATTCTCCGCCACAGAGACCGTCTCTCCCGACAAGTCACAGGCTGTTTTTTTTGCCTTTGTGCACTCGACACGGGAGGGACGCAGTTTTCCGCGCTTGCAGTTGCTGGGGCTGGATCCCAAGGCGACCTACGCACTCGGCAGCATCGAAGGCAAGGCAGCGGAGGGAACTCCGGCAGAGGCCTCTGGCGCATGGTGGATGAATCACGGAATCGAAGTTGCGCTACGCGGCGACTTCCAAGGCGCGGCCTTCCGGCTGGATAGCAAATAGCGTGAGAGGGAAAAGAGGCTGCTGTCTACATTGGGAGGCAGCGAGGGCGAGAATGAAGTATGGCCGGATTTTCGTCTCCGAGTGTGAGCAGGACCTAATCCGGTAGACCGAAATCATCGGGGGACTTGAATGAATCGCAAAATTACTTTCGAAGATAAAGGACGCCCAAATGCGCTGGCTTTATACAGCAATCATCGCCTCGTCGGCTATACTCATGCGCGGGGAGGCGATTGGCCAGGCTGTTGATGTATCGCTCTATGGAGCGACACCTAACTCCGGTCAGAACAGCAGTCCAAGCGTTGCGAGAGCGATCGATTTTGCATTACGCCACCATCGTTCCAAGATATTGTTCAAACGAGGAAGGTATGACTTTTGGCCCCAGGGCGGGGTTATACGCCACCTTTTTATCTCAAACCATGATGGAGTGGCCGAGCGCGCGGTTGCCATATCAATCGAACACGTCAGCGGCCTCGAACTTGAAGGCAACGGATCGGAATTTGTCTTTCATGATTCCATGCTTCCTATTGTTATTTCACATTCGGACGGGGTAACTCTGCGTAATTTTTCGATAGATTATGCAAGCCCGCACATTGTGCAGGCAAAAGTAGTCAGCAAGAACGATGGTTTTGTCGATCTCCATATAGATAATCCCGCGTCCTACAGAGTGAAAGACGATCACCTCTTCATTTTGGCTGAGGACGACTCTCCTGGATCAGAACAGGTCGCGCGTGGAAGCGTCGTCTTTGATCCCGAGGCAAGGTGGCTTGTTGCCGGAACAGGCGACAACTGGGAGGTTGATAAAACAACAGCTAAAAGGATAGATCGAGATGATGTGCGTTTATTTGGTCTGACACAGCAAACCCGACCGGGTGATGTACTTATACTGTGGAATGGCGATCGTCCCAGTCCCGCAATCCTGGTCAGCCAAAGCCGCCACATCAATATCTCCAGTGCGCAAGTGTATAGCGCGCAGGGTATGGGCCTCATCGCCCAGTACAGTGAAGACATTCATCTCGATAGATTTAATGTCATCTTGAAGCCAGGAAGCGGTCGTTACATCTCGACAACCGGGGACGCCGTACATTTTTCGAACTGCCGCGGACAAATCATCGTCGAGAACGGTCTTTTCGAAAACATGCTCGATGACGGAATCAACGTGCATGGCTCATATCTTCGAATAGCTGAAAAAATGACACCCGATACCCTTGTTCTTGAGTTTGGCCATCCACAAACATTCGGCCTGCCATTTGCATTTTCTGGAGACACACTCCGTTTTATTCAGCCTAAGACCCTTGAGCCTTATGCCATTGCCAAGGTGGCGGAAATGCATTCACTTGACGACAAGCATCTCTGGATACGCTTCACTGAAGCACTTCCTTCGTCTGTGGCGGTTAAGGATGCAGCGGAGAATCTGGCATGGCAGCCTAACGTAATTTACCGGAACAATCACATTCGTCATAACCGTGCGCGAGGAGCATTGTTCGGAAGTCAAGCCTCGACCGTTGTGGAAGATAATTTCTTTGATCATTTGTCAGGTCCGGCGCTCCTATTTAACGCAGATGCTTCCGACTGGTTCGAGAATGCTCCTGCTCGCAATGTGCTGGTTAGGCACAACAGATTTCTTGATACAAATATGGGTCCTTATGGCCAAGGCTCCATTTCGATCATCTTCCCGGTTGAAGGAACCAAAGACGGACAATATTTCAACGCCCGCAACATACGTATCGAGGACAATTCGTTCGAACAGTTCCAACAGCCACTCTTATACGCCGCTTCGGTGGAAGGCCTGAGTTTCAAGCATAATCGCGTTCTGTTTAATCACGACTATCCTACAAATCTACCTGCGGATGCACCGGTCTTCTCGCTGAGCCACACGCGATGCGTAGACGTATCTCAAAACGTTCTGCAGAGTATCGACCATGCGAGTACTCCAGATTCCACGTTGCTGAGTATCAAAGAACCGGGTACCCCCTTTGATACGGCAAGTTGTATCGACAGTTTCCGACCTCTGAACGCTAAGTAGGCGAGAACATGTTTTAGTCTGCGTAGCTCGGCGTACCAGAAGATTCCGGCGGTCTTATCAGCCTTCCTTTCAGCGAGCCATCATGAGAGGCTCTCACTCCTGAGGACTGAGACTTCGGGTCGCGAGGCGCATGCAACACTCCACAGCAAAACATCCTCAAATAGGGTCTTTTGACGAACATCATCGTACAGGTCGCAGGGTTCGGTTCTGGTGCAAATTTTATGGGGTAAGAGTCGACGGCGATAGATTGCAGATGAGAGCGATGGCTTTGTTCAAGGGGCGTCATTTCGATCGGGAAATCATCGTGCTTTGCGTGCGTTGGTACCTTACATACAAACTGAGCTCTCGGGACTTGGTGCAAATGATGGAGGAGCGTGAAATTCTGTTGACGCACACGACGATTCTGCGCTGGGTACAGCGCTTCGTTCCAGAATTCGAGAGACGTTGGAACCGATACTCTCAGACAGTAAGTAGGTCATGGCGTTGTGATGAGACTTATGTCAAGGTGAAGGTGGGAGGACATCGACTTCGAGAACGGACGGCAGACGTACTCCGTTCGGTCGTCGATGGAGTTGTCGGGGACTGCAAGTCGGAGATCTCGAAGCAGCCTGTTCCTCTCGATGCTGTGACGCTGGATGAACTCAGGTCGTGGAGGGCGCTTACCATCTACGCGGCCGATACGGACTGGGCGTTTGCCAGCGAGCGTCTCTTCGGAAAGATGCCGATCTGGGCCAATGCCTCTTTGCAGAAGGTGGTGCAGCCTGCGGCTCGGAAGGCGCGGATCATCAAGGTCATCGGCTGGCATACGTTCCGGCATACCTACAGCACGATGTTGTCCGAGCACGGGGATGACGTGAAGGTGGTGCAGGAGCTGATGCGGCACGCGAAGCTCTCGACAACGATGGAGATCTACACGCACCCGCGCATGGAGAAGAAGCGGGAGGCGCAGAGCAAGGTCGTGGATGTGCTGTTCGGACGTCAGCGCTTGGAGGTAGTGGCGTGATAAGGGGAGATGTAGCGGGTCTTGTGCCCTTTTTGGGTAGAGGAGGAATCGTAAGTTGTTGAATATATGGTAGGCACGAGGAGGCTCGAACTCCTGACCTCTACCGTGTCAAAATTTGGGTAACCGCTAACTTATTGACTCTGAAAAGCCTTCGTCGCTCACAAAGGCCCCGAAAACCCCTATAAAACCACTTATTGTTCCCAGATCGTTCCCCGAAATTAGCTTTCTGTTCCCATATCCGAAGCTTGTACCACCAACGTTAATTCCTTTTGCGCGATCAGAGATTAGGTGTCTAGGTTGACGGCTATCTAACTGCCGGACGTGCCGTTCGGCATCCGGCGATCATAACTCTCAAATATCTACGCCAAATAATTCTCAAAGCAACGCATCTAACTAAGCGCAATAAATTGGACTAATTTCTTAGGCTGGCCCTCAATTATTCTGTTTATCGAAAATACTAAGGTTCCATCGGGAGATCCACGCGATTGTAAATTCGCCGGAGTTCAGGTGGATTGGTAGCCAGACATATCGTCCATCGATCGCATTTTCAGGATGCCACTGGTCTGCGATGAAGATGAATGCCCCGGGTGTGCCTGCAACTGACAGTACATAGGTGCTCTGAGCATGAAACGTGATCTCGGCATCGGGGCCGCGAGCGGGATTCCCTAGCATCTTCCACGGGCCGAAGAGAGAGTCCGCTACCGCGGAGACTGCAGGATTCGGTGCCCATCCCGTGCAGTGTGATCCGACGAAGTAGTATTTGCGGCCCTGTTGCAAAAAATGGATAGCAGAAATGCGACCACGACAATGTAACGCTTAGACTAGCCTTCGGGGTGAAGGGCAGATGAGGCATGAGTTTAAAGGGCGGCATTTTGAGGGAGAAATCATCCTCTGGGCAGTGCGCTGG
>Ga0137415_10003989_pt1 | contig 14630 bp, 12 predicted proteins | sample CZODoug3_1_1_16f_FD_183082 | JGI IMG/M metagenome (GOLD analysis project Ga0137415, IMG submission 183082) | Vadose zone soil fungal communities from Angelo Coast Range Reserve, California, USA - CZODoug3_1_1_16fungal (Hybrid Assembly) | ecosystem: Environmental > Terrestrial > Soil > Vadose... | reverse complement strand
TCCCTGGCCAGTGGAGGGTTTCGCGCGTCCGACGATGTGGACCTGAACCTCATCGTCGAGGATGGGCACCGCCATCTTGCTTACGTCGTCGTGAACTTCCTCGGCTTGCTGCACGCCCTGCCGCATCGCAACAAACCGACCGACGACCTGACCCGCCGGCCCATCGCGCCACGGCTCATGACCGCCAATCTCATTCTCGAGCGCTCGCAGTGCCGGCCGCTGCAGAGGCGGGACGAAGACATGGCCTTCGAGCTGCTGGTTGCGGAGCCTGTGTTCGGACTTGAGGCCATGAGAGAAGTCGTCGAACAGAATCCAACTCTGCTCGATCACTTTCCGCAGCTAGAGGAGAGAGCAGCGCCCCTGCTGCTCGATGCGCCGAGACGCAGGCTGCCAAAAATGTTATTCCCGGCAATTCTCGACAGGCCGGCTCGGTATCTCGGCGAGTCGGCCTGGCGGTACATGCAGTGGACGCGGCGCCACCGCCCCGACGCCCTCGCGCGCGTGGCTTACGTCCGCTCGACAATGCGGCCCTACACTCTTTTCGACGCGCCGTGATCGCCATCATCAGCGTCGCCGTGCTGACGGTGACCAGCGTCCTTCTGTTGGCGTTCGGCCTGAACCTTCTCTATCTAACCCTTCGCGCGACTCGCCTCCGGCCGTCTTCGCGCAGAGCCCTTGTCATGTCTGGCGAACCGACCGTTTGCGTGCAGCTGCCGATTTACAACGAGCGCTACGTCGCGGAACGAGTCCTCGACGCCACGTGCGCAATTGACTGGCCGCGCGATCGTTTTGAGGTCCAGATCCTGGACGACTCAGACGACGATACGGCGCAGATTATTGCCAGGCGCATGGCCCACTGGCGCCGGCAGGGAACGCGCGTCAGCCACGTGCGGCGCGTCTCGCGCGTGGGCTTCAAAGCAGGCGCGCTGGCACATGGCCTCGTTCAGACGAGTGCGGAGCTCATCGCGATCTTTGACGCGGACTTCGTGCCACCACCGGACTTTCTTCGCCGCACTGTCGGTTCATTCGCCGACCCGAACGTTGGATTCGTGCAGGCTCGCTGGGGGCACCTCGACGAGGGCTACTCATGGTTCACGCGACTGCAAGCGCTCTTCATCGACTTCCACTTCCTCATCGAGCAGGCGGTGCGGTCGGCGGCTGGCTACTTCGTCAACTTCACTGGCTCAGCCGGCGTCTGGAGGCGTTCCGCAATCCTTGACTCAGGCGGCTGGACGGCCAACACGCTGACCGAGGACCTCGACCTCAGCTATCGGGCCCAGCTGCGAGGCTGGAAGGCGGTCTACCTCGAGGATCTCGTGGTACCGGAGGAGCTGCCCGTATCGATTGATGCTTACCGGCGCCAGCAATCGCGTTGGGCGACGGGAAGCTTCCAGTGCGCCTTCAGGCTGCTGCGTCCCGTCTGGCGGAGTCAGAACCGATTCGCGACCAAGGTCCAGGCGACCATCCACCTCCTTGCGTACGGCGTGGGACCGCTGATGCTTGTCCAGCTCGTCTGCTACCCAACGCTGCTGCTGACGGTAGGCCGCCACAACATTCCCTGGCAGCTGGGGGACGCCCTGCTGCTCGGCGTTTGCGTCGCGGTCTCGCCCTGGGTGGGTTTTATCGTCGCGCAGACGCGTCGCGGCCGGCCGTGGTGGACGGGCGTACCGTCGCTGTTCTGTCAGGTGATCGGAGCGGGGATGTCGGTCAGCGTGATCGTGGCCCTGTTCGCTGCCTTTCGCTCGGGCGGCACCTTCGTCCGGACGCCCAAATACCACATCGTCAGTCGGGGCCAGGAGTGGCGGGACCAGGCCTATGTGCGGGTCGGTGATCCTCGGGCCCTGCTCGAGGCCGCATTCGGAGTTGGCGCTCTTTCGATCGTTCCGCTTGCCGTCGTGATGAACCAGACACTTCTCGCCATCTACTCCGGGCTGTTCGCCACAGGGTTCCTTCTGGTCGCTTCGCTCAGTCTGGTCGACCTGGTGGAGGTCCTCGCGCTGCGCCGGCTTGGCAGCCGTGCCCTGACGCTCGTGCGCGCTCTGGGGCCAGCGGCGACGCTCCTCGGACTCGCCGCTGTCTTGCTCTTGGTTGCCGCTCAGGTGCCTGAGCCGTTCGAGGACGGGTATGGCCACTGGCTGATCGCGGCCAACCTTGCTTCGACCGGAAACCTGCACGACCCGCTTTTCGGGATGGAAGATACATGGCTGCCCGGCTATCAAATCCTCGCCGCCGCCGTGCTGAAGCTGTTCGGCCTCTGGCAGCTGGGCCTGCTCAAAGCATTGAGCGCGCTCCTCGGCCTGGCGATCGCGGCCTGCGTTTACGGACTCGCTCCCAATATCCGGCAAGCGCGCCTGGCGGTCGGGCTGCTCGTCCTCAACCCGATATTTCTCTTCACGTCCGGCTCGGCGGTGGTCGAGCCATTGCTGACAGCCCTTCTCATGGCCGCGGCGCTTGCTGCGTCGCGTGGGCGAATGAAGCTCGCAGCCCTGCTCGCTGCGCTGGCATGTTTGACCGCGACCAAGGCGTGGATCTGGGTCGCTGCCGCAGCCGCGTTCGTGCTGATAGAGGCGATCAGGTCACGGTCGGCGGTCGGCTCCCGCGCACGCGCGGTTGCCTGGGCGATGCCAGCACTCGGGGTCTTGATATTCCTACAGCTGGGGTTTGCGCCCGCCGGCCACTCGATGGCGCGCGGCACGGTGGAGGTGATGTCCGCGTCGGCCCGCGGCAGCCTTCCTTCCGGCAGCCTCGGTCGCCTGAGCGAGCTGGCCACCACATACGGGCTGGCGGCGCTTCCCCTTTTTTCGTTCGGAGTCGTCGGGGCGTTCGCCGCGATTCGCCGCCATTCGGCTCCGCTGTGGCGATTCGTCTACGTCCCCGCCGCCGTCTACCTCGCCACGGTGTTCGGCCTCGTGGCCATCGGTGCATACAGCGGCAGTCATCGCTATCTGTACCCAGCACTTCCTGCGATGGCCCTGCTCGCCGCGGCGGCGCTCGACAAGTACGCCGGTGTGGTCAGGGTGCTGACGGTTGGGGCCACGGCGCTGCTGGCCCTGGCATTCCTTCCAGTTTTTACAAGCTTCGCCTCTGACAATGCCGGCCTCGTTGCGGCGGGTCGCGCTTCGTCGGGCAGCCCTGGCATGCTGCTGACCGACTCACCGGTCGCCGCTTACTACAGCGGCAAACATCCTTCGGACATCACCGGATCGGGGGTCCTGCCTCTCGATCGCGCGCAAGCCCTGGACTGGTTGCGCGCCCACCAGGTCAACACCCTGGTCCTCGAGGACATCAGCTACTACCGCGCGACCATGGTTTTTCCGGAGCTGGCGCGCGGATCCGCGGCGCCCCCGTTCGCCTCGCTCGGCACTCAGGGCCGCTACCAGGTGACCGGCGGCAAGACGGTCTATGTCTATTCCCGCGGCGCGGCTCGCACTTTCCAGTCGGTCTACCCCGGTGTTGACACCGACCTCTTGCCCATGCCGGCGGAAGGCAAGACAGCGCAGCTGGCCAAGGGGCTGGTCTTGCGCGTCGGCCTTTCGCAGGCCGCCGGAGAAGGGATGGGATTTGGCGTGCCGATCGTCCATTACGGCGACGGCTGGGTCTACTCGCGCACCTCGAGCGACGTCGACCTCTCAACGCCCTCGTCCGCGATATGGCGGCGGACCTTCCAGCTGGACGAGATCGGGGGCGACGCGACACACAAATACCAGTTCGTTCCGATCGCATCGCGTGGCGAGGTCGAGGTCACCTACACGGTCGACCCCACCGGCATCTCGGTCGTTATCAAGCCGTTGTGGCTCGCCCCGGGGTACTCGGAGGTCGGCGTCCTCAATGAGCAGTCCGCGGAGTTCAACGATTTCGCCGCCGACCATCAGCCAACGCTGGTCGACCAGCAATTCGGCAACTGGGTCCCGGTGACCGGATCATGGGCCCGGCTTCGCTCCGGATCGCTCGGGGTCGAGTGGTCGGTGCCATCGCTCTCGGCCGGTTCCCTCCATGGAGGGCGCGAGCTCGTGGCGCCGGACTTCAACTGGGCCGGGCTCGACTACATCTTTCCGGGGCAATTCACAGGCGCCGGTTACCACATCAATGTCAAGGAGGCTCAGTGATGCAAGGCGCCGACGTTGTCTTGGTCTACCCGCAGCGCGCGCCCAGGCAGGGCCGCCACTGGATCATGCCCTCGCTGGGCTTGATGTATCTCAGCGCTTCGCTCCGCAACGCGGGATACACCGTGCGGCACATCGACCACACGTTCCTGGAGCGACGTGAGGTGCTCGAAGAGATCGACCGCTTGCGGCCATCTGTGATCGGCGTCTACTGCATGATCACCATGCAGGACGAGGCGCTGTCCCTGGTGGAGCAGGTGCGGGGCAAGGCGCTCACTGTCGTCGGCGGTCCGTACCCGTCGGGCGAGCCGGAGACGTTTGCCGACCAGTTCGACCTCGTCGCGGTCGGCGAGGGCGAGGAGACGATCGTCTCGATCATGGAGCACCTCGACGACCGCAGGTTCGAAGAGATCCCAGGGGTCGTCTTCAAACGCGACGGCGAAGTCGTGAAGAGCACGGCGCGCCATCGCAGCAAAGACATGTCGAACCTGCCCTTGCCCTATCGCGGCGATATCCCGAACGACGAGTACATCCGCTACTGGCGCAGGCACTGGAAGGACGCGACGACTCCTCTGATGTCCACGCGCGGATGTCCTTTCCGCTGCGACTTCTGCCACAAGTCGGTGTTCGGCGACCTCTTCAGCGCCCGGCCGATCGAGTCGGTCGTCGCCGAGATGCGCGAGATCGCGGAACTCGGCTACGACCACGTCTGGATGTCAGACGACCTCTTCACGCTCAACTACAAGCGCACCTTCGAGCTCGCCAAAGCGATCGAGGGGGCGCATCTACCTCTCACGTGGGAGTGCCTCAGCCGCGTCACTCACGTCGATCAGCCACTGTTCGAACAGATGCATCGCGCGGGCTGCAAGCGAATCTTCTTCGGCATCGAGTCGGGCGACGAGAACGTCCTCAAGGAGATGAAGAAGGGAATCACCCCCGACCAAGCCCGCGCCGCGGTCGAGGCATGCGTTGCGGCTGGGATCAAGGCGGCGGGCTTTTTCATGGTCGGCTATCTTGGCGAGACGACGGACTCGCTGATCCGGAGCATCAACTTTTCCAGCAGCCTTCCTCTCGACTACGTCAGCTACACGATCGCGTACCCGCTGCCTGGCACGGGCTTTTACGAGCGCGTGCGCGAGCGCCGGCTGCGCGGCGAGTGGCACAAGGTGCGGCACAATCGCCTGCTCTTCAACACCGACTTCTCTGAGCACAAGCTGCGCGCTGCGATTTTGAAAGGCGCGATACAGCACCGGCTCAACCGCATGCATATGCGGCCCGCGGCGCGGGCGTTCCAGCTCGCGACCGACCCGGTGCTGCGCGTCATGAAGTAGCTACGCTCTCGTCCGTGCAGGAGGTCTGGCCCAGCCTTTTCCGCATCGCGGTGGGCCTCTACTGGCTCTACTTCGCCAGTCAGAAGTGGCAGGGCATCGGCTGGATGAAACCGGTGCTCGTGGCCAGCGCGCGAGTCAACCCTATCCCCGGCCTGCACGAATTCCTCGTTTCAGTGGTGGTTCCGAACTGGGTGCCATTCGCGCTCGCGCAGTCGGTCGGCGAGACGGTGACAGCGGTCCTGCTCATCCTGGGTCTGGCCGGCCGCTGGGCCGGCGTACTTGGCCTGCTGCTGGCGGCCAACCTTGCGCTGACGGTCGCCTTCGCCCTCAACGACGATGGGTTCCGCTGGCTCTACTACCTCGCGGTGCTGGTCAACGCGCAGGTCATCGTGTCGGGACCCGGGCCTATCGCGCTGGGCCGCTTCGGCTGGGTCCCTGCCTGGTTGCGATAGCCTTACTCGTCGTGAGCATCGACGCCGAGGGTTACGGGTTCCCTGAGCATCAGCGGACGCTGTCGCGCCTGATCGACGACATCCGCGTCCTGTCGCCCGCGGGCGTCGAGCGCGCCGCCCAGGGCTGGGACCGGCACGCGCGCTTGCATGGACTCGAGGAGATCCACGCCGCGGAGAAAGCGGCGATGCATGCCATCGAGACTGCCGACCGCGGCCCGGCGTGGGACGAAGTTCGCCGCAACCTGTTCGGCCTGACCGAATCCGGCAACTCGCTGGTGAGCTGGAAGGCGGAGCACGGGGAGATCGGTCACAAGGCGGAGGACGCGGCTTTCATGGCGGCGCTCGGCCTGGTCGCCGGCAACCTGATCAGCAAAGACCAGGCGGCGACCCTCATGCGGCCGTTGTCGGAAGCGCTGCCCTGGCTCCTGCCCGAGGAGAATCAGCCGGTCGCCTGACCAGCTCCGATGAGCGCCGCCAGGTCCACGGCGGGGTTGGCGAGGGAGGATGCATCGACCGGACGGCGGCTCTCGATCAGCTTGCCCCCGAGCTCATTGGTCTTGGTGTCGTTCATCGAAAGCACGGCCTCGACGAGACCGCCGCGCAGGTAGAACACGGTGAAGACAAGGGCTTCGCGGTCGCCGCGCCACACCGCTGTGTCGTCGCCCGACGCCTGGCCTCGATACTCGAGGTTCACGTCGTACTGGTCAGACCAGAAGTAAGGAATCTTCGTGTAGGACGCGTCCCCGCTCGCGATTGAGGCCGCAATCCCACGGCCGTGCCCCTTCGCCACCTCCCAATGCTCGACGCGGATGGCCCGGCCGAATACCGGGTGGTCGTGAAGCGCGACGTCGCCTCCCACGTAAACGTTGTCGGCGGCTTTGAGCGCTGCGTCGGCGCGCACGCCGCCGCCCTCGATGTCCAGGCCCAGAGCTCTGGGTAGGTCGAGGTTGGGCTCGATACCGACTGCGACCAGGACCAGGTCGGCATCCTCGCGCTTCCCGCCTGTCAGCGTGACCCCAGTCACGCGGTTGCGGTCGGTGTGCCAATGCTCGACCCTGGCGCCGGTACGGACGTCCACGCCGCGGCGCCTGTGAAGCTCCGCGTAGATCTGACCGACTTCGCGGCCGAGCGCCCGCTGCAGTGGCACCGGCAGCGCCTCCACCATCAGCACCTCCTTGCCCAGCTTTCGCGCTGATGCAGCGACCTCGGCGCCGATGAAGCCAGCACCGATGAGCAACAACCGACTGGCGTGCACGAGCGCTTCGCGAAGAGTGCTGCTGTCGCGCAGCGAGCGAAGGGTGAGGACATTTTCGGCACTTGGTAGATCGGGCAGCCGGCGCGGGGTGCCGCCCAGGCCGAGGACGAGGACGTCGAAGTCGATTTCGCCGCCGCCGACGAGTGTGAGCCTGCGCTCCCTCAGCGATCCACCGCTGACGCGCTCGTTGAGCCGCAGCTCAATTCGCTCTTTGGGGTAATCGGCTTCCTCGTGAAGGAAGACCTTGGGCAGCTCGATCTCGCCGCGGAGGAATTCCTTCGACATGTACGGGCGGTCGTACGGCCGGTCGAGGTCCGCGCTCACGATCACGACCTCGCCTTCGAAGCCACGCATCCGCAGAGCGAACGCCGCAGCGTCACCCGTGCCGCCCCCGCCGACGATGACCGCGCGCACCATCTACTTTTCAGACCGTGCGCGCGCGCGGTACAGCCAGCCGTGTGGATCGGGAGCAGAACCGCGCTGGATGTCGACGAGCGCCTGGCGCAGGCGCATGCTCACCTCGCCCGGGCCACCGTCGCCCACGGTCCAAGAGCGCCGCGCCGATTTGACCGCGCCGACGGGAGTGATCACCGCGGCAGTGCCGCACGCGAACACCTCCGTGAGCGACCCGTCCTCGCAACCCGACCTCCACTGATCGACGCTGATGCGGCCCTCCTCGACCGAGTAACCGAGGTCCCGGCCCAGCGCGAGCAGCGAGTCGCGTGTGATGCCGGGGAGGAGCGTCCCCGTCAGGGCAGGGGTGAGCAGGCGCGCGTCGCGGCCTTTGCCAAAGACGAAAAAGAGGTTCATGCCGCCCATCTCCTCGACCCACCGGTGCTCCTGCGAGTCGAGCCAGACCACCTGGTCGCATCCTTGCTCGGCCGCCTGCGCCTGGGCGAGCAGGCCGCCGGCGTAGTTGCCGCCGGTTTTGGCCGCACCGGTTCCGCCCGGGGCCGCGCGGCTGAAGTCTTCGGAAAGCCAGACCGTCACAGGCTTCACGCCGCGAGGGAAATATGACCCGGACGGCGATGCGATCAAGAGGAAGGTGACGGAGTCCGCGGGATGCACCGACAACGTCACCTCGCTCGCGTACATCAGCGGCCGCAGATAGAGGCTGTGGTCGGGGGCGGAAGGGACCCACTCATGGTCGGCCTCGAGCAACAGGTCGATCGCTTCGACAAATGTGTCTTCGGGCAGCTCGGGCAGGGCAAGCCTTCGGGCGGACGCCCGGAAGCGGGCAGCGTGCGCGCCCGGGCGGAAGGCCGCGACTGCGCCGTCAGCCTGACGAAAAACTTTCAAGCCTTCGAACACGGCCTGGGCATAGTGGAGAACCACCGTGCCGGGGTCGACGGATAGCGGCCCGTAGGCCGTCAGCTCCGCGTCGTGCCAGCCGCGAGTGGTGTTCCACTGGATGCGGACCATGTGCTCGGTGAAGATCTGCCCAAAGCCCGGGTTGGCGAGCAGCCGCTCGCGCTCAGCAGGCGAGACTCGCGACTGAAGTTGGTTGACCCTGAAGGTCAGTTCGGAAGTCCGCGCGCCCATCTCTGAGATCCAACACTACCCCTCTGGAAAAGAGGCCGGGTCTTGCGACCCGGCCTCGCGAGAGGAAGGAAGGGGTTCTTTCTTAGAGCGTGCTGGTGGGGATGGCGATGGCGACGGCCACCACCGGGTCGACCATTTGAATCGTGGGAACCGAGGGGGCCGCGAGCTCAGCCCCGACGAATAGGACTGGCTCCTGCGACCTCTTTTGCCGCCCCCTGCGGATGGGCGGCCTCGCGGCGACCACGGGGTCGAGCATGTACCTCAGTCCGAGCTCCAGCAACCGGTCGAAGTCGTTCATCTGTAGCAGAAACGTCTCCCACAACCGGAGTACCTGAGGACGACAAGATTTTCCCCGCCGAGTCGCCGAGCGGGCCCCGGAAGGCCCCGACGAGCAGCCTACGCCGCGCGCTGGGTGGGCTGAACAGCCGGCCCCTGTAGTTCACCATGTGGGCCTTCGACGGGTTCCACGACAAGCCCGTTCTGGTCGAGGTTGTGGGCAAGCTTGACCAGCTTGAGGCGAGTGGGACCGGGACCGAGAACCCTGGCCGCCAGGACGACAAAGGGCTTGACCAGGATCATGCTGGCTGAACCGTTGACCCGTCTCAAGGCTCGCCGAGCAACCACCGCGATAAGAGAACGCCGCCGCCTCGTTGAGTACCGCCAAACCGGCCTTGTTTCGACCCTCTGCATTGACTCCCCCACACTCGTCACCCCAACCTTGAGGAGCTCCCCTGAAGCAACCAGCAAGAGCTCCCTCGTTTGATCAACGCGACGAGATCGATCAGTACTCGCGCGTACGTGCGAAGATATTCCGCTTGCCTATGGACGAGGGAAGTAAACTCCTGTTTAGGCGCCGAGGCGCAGAAAGGGGGAGCCTTTTGGAAAGCGTCGGCCTAGACGCCGGCCACGGCGACGTGCTGGAAGCGTTCGAGTCCGCGACGGCGGAGTTGGCTCGGTTCAAGACCGTGCCCGAGGTCGCCGAAGCAGCCCTGGGCCTTGCTCTGGGATTGACCAGATCCTCCGTCGCCTACCTGGCGCTGTTCGATGAGGACGGCGAAGGGAAGCGCATCTTCTCCAGGGCCGCCGACGCCCAACAGACGATGCCTCGGGACGAGATCGAGCGGATTTTTGCCGCGTCAGCGAAGTCAGGGTCGGGTTCCTCCATCCGATCGACCTTCACGGAGCCGCTAAACGCGGGCGGCGGGTCTGTGGGCATGATCGGCGTCGCCAGCCCGCGCGGATTCAGCGCCGTGCAGCAGCGCATGTTCACGATCCTGGCCAACCAGGTGGCTTCGGCCCTGGCGCTCGCCCAGCTCTACGAGCGACGCCAGGAGATGGTCGACACGCTCGTCAACTTGCGCGCCGACCTCGACCGAAGCGAGCGCCAGAGGCTTGTCGGCGAGGAGCGCGCGAGGAGCGCGGAGCGTGTCGAGCACGCCCATGAGGCATCGGTCGACGCCTTGCTCGCGGTCTCCAGGCACGCCCGCAGCGGACACGGCCTGGCTGACTTCTATCGCCGGCTGACCCGCAGCATCGCCCAGCTCGTCGCCGCCCGGAGGGTCCTGTTCTGGCAGGTCACCGACGAGCACATGCTCATTCCAATCGCGGGAGCCCACGGCGTTGACGACGTGTTCCTCGCCCACCTGCAGCCGGTGCCGTGTGGTCCGGACCTCGACGACCTCGACAGCCGCGTGGTCTACCACGACTTGATGTTCAGGGCCTCACGCGCGGACGAGTCTGGCGACTTTCTGTACGTGCTCGACACGCTCAACGTGGAGAACGCGATCGCCGTGCCTTGGCGCGCTGGAGACCAGCGCCTGGGACTGGTCGCGGCCTACGACTCACGCCGCAGCGAAGGCTTTACCCGGGAGGACGCGTGGGTGCTGCAAAAGTCCGGTCTCGCGGCGGGCCTCGTGTGGCAGATCAAGTACGCGGACACCGATTTGAAAAAGACCACAGAGCGCCTGCAGAAGGTTGACGCGGCGAGGCAGATGCTGCTCAAGAACGTATCGACCGCCGTGGACAAGGCGCGCAAGCGTTTCGCCGGCGACCTCCACGACGACGCCCTGCAGAAGCTGACCGCCGCCGAGCTGCAGCTGCAGCGGCTCCATGATCCGAACGGAGACACGGGTGCTCTGCTCGCCGAGGCGCAGGTCCTGCTGGCTGAGACCGAGGAGGCGCTCCGGCGCCTTCTCTTCGAAGTGCGCCCGCCCGCGCTCGAGATGCCGGGCGGATTCGCGGAGACGATCCGCGAGCGCATCGTGATGCTCAGGTCACTGACCGGGGCCGAAGTCGAGGTCAAGCTCGAGCTGCCTGATGACCTTTCCTACGAGTACCGCTCGATGCTGTTCCGCCAGCTGACCGAAGCGATGGCGAACATCGAGAAGCACGCCGCCGCGACGCGGGTGCGGATCTCGCTGCAAGTGCTCGACGGCGGCTTGCACGGAATCGTGGAAGACAACGGCCGGGGATTCGTGCTCGCCGAGCGCGACCGGTTGCCCGGACACCTTGGCTTGCTCGCGCTCAATGAGCGCGCCCTACTCGCCGGCGGATGGAACAAGATACAAAGTGAGCCAGGTCTCGGCACCACAGTAGAGTTCTGGATGCCGCTGTCCGAATCCAGAGTGTAGGGAATGAAAGCCGAAGCGACGCGAGTCCTCATCATCGAGGACCACCAGGTGGTGGCCGAAGGGCTCGCCGCGCTGATCAACGACCAGAAGGACATGACGGTCGTCGGCCACGCCGGCTCCGTCGCCGACTCCATTACGCGCGCCGCCGAGCTCAAGCCTGACCTGGTGCTCATCGATTTCCGGCTGACCGACGGGACGGGAGCTGACGCGGCCAACGGCATCCGGCAGCTGCGACCTGAGACGAAACTCATCTTTCTGACCCGGGAAGACAGCGACGCGGCGCGCTTCGCGGCCATCGAGGCGGGCGCCAGCGCGTTCATCCACAAGTCACGCGCCGCCCAGGACGTCGTCGACGCGATCCGGACGGTGGCCGACGGCGGAACTTTGTTCACGCCCCGCAGCATCGCCCAGCTGCTGAACAGCCGGCGCGAGGTGGAGGCACAGCTCGAGAGGCTGACACCGCGCGAGAAGGAGGTGCTCAGGCTGATGGCCGAAGGGACGTCCAGCCGCGACATTGCCAGCAGGCTCGGGATCAGCTACACCACCGTGCGCACGCACATACGGAGCCTGGGCAGCAAGCTCGGGGTGCACTCCAAGCTCGAGGCGATCGTCAAGGCGCGCGAGCTGGCGCTGGTCGAGTAGGCCCGTCCTCCCCATTCATGGGGAGGTGGCGTCAAAGACGCCGGAGGGGCACTAGGCTCCCGACACGCGCCGCCGCCCGCCACGGCCGAGGAGACGGATTGCCGGAGCTTGATCTTCCTGCCGCCACCGCCGCAAGGTCTTGCGCCGGCGTTTGTCCTCGTACAGGTCTTCATCGGAAGCCTGGTAGACCGCCTGCCAGTCCTGGCCGGGCCGCCACGCCGCGAGCCCGACGCTGACCTCGACGTGCTCCGGCGCCTTCATGCTCAGATCGGCATGGTGGACAGCTCGTCGTAGGCGGACCGCGACATCGCGAGCGCGGTCGAGGTCGGTCTCCGGCATCGCGACCGCGAACTCGTCGCCGCCGACACGCGCGCAGACATCTGACGCCCGCACGACGCGCTGGAGCTGTTGGGCGACGAGCCGCAGCGCGCCGTCGCCAGCGCCGTGGCCGAGGCGGTCGTTGATGCGCTTGAGGTTGTCGAGGTCGATCATCATCAGCGACAGCCTGCGCTTGTGCCGCTCGGCCAGCGCGACCTCTCGCTCCATCACTCTCTCGAACTCGCGCCGATTCGCCAGCCCGGTGAGATGGTCAGTGCGCGCTTCGCTGGCGAACTGCCGCGCCCGGTCGATTGCGATCGCGACCTGGTCCGCCACCGCAGCCATGAAGAGCATGTCCGACGCGTTGAACACGCGATCGCCCATGGTGCCGACGGTCATCACGCCCACGGTCCTTCCGCGGACACGCAGTTGACCGCGCAGCGCGTTCCACTCCTGGCCCGAGATGCGGTCGACCTGCGACTCAGACCTGCCGACAGCGGACGCTGATGCCTTGACGTGTGGTCCGACCTGGTGCGCGAAGTCCTCGACCTGGTCAGCGTCGAGTCCGACCGTGTGCACGATCTTGTAGGACGAGCGCTCGCGCAACCACAACGCCCCGGTGCTCAAACGGAGCGCGGCCAGCGCCTCGACGAGGGCAACCTCGGCAGTCTCGGTGAGGTCTAGTGAACGCGCCATCGCGGTGACGATCGTCGCGAGCCCGTACATCTCGCTCTCGCGGGCTCGGTGCTCCTCATCGATGTGGTCGACGTAACCCCGCGCGATCGCTGCCGTGAGCCGTTCGGTCATATCGTCGAGGCGGCTCTGGGCGAGGGCGATGATCTCGTCGTAGTGCGCCTTGCCCTGGATCGGCCGAGTCAGCAGCTCGATCGTCGCGCGTCTGTAAACAGCAAGCACGTCGATGAGCGACTCGAGGGGAAGCCCTTGCGCTGCTCTCAATCTGCCGTAGTCGCGCGACCGGTGCTCGAAGTCAGACCACGGAAGCTCGATGTCGCTGCGAAGCGAAGCGAGCAGCATCTCGATGAAGCCGGCTGAAGTCGTGACGAGATCCTCGCCGGTCTGCTCGATCAACAGCACGAGCTCCGGCGATCGCGCCCGAACCACTTCGAGCGCCTTCCGACCGCTTTCCATCGAGTCGACCCCGAGGCCACTCGCCAGGGTGCCCAGCACGTCCAGCGCGTAGCTTCCGCCCGACTCCGCGCCGGGATTCATCCTTCATAGAAACGTCGCTGGGCGGGTCAACACCTGCTACTGCAACTGAGTTAGGCAAAATCCGCGCATTGGTACGGCGACCACGAGGGCACTTGTGTTGGAGAGTAGTGCCAGGTGAGCAAGCCCTCACCGAACTCACGGGGGGTCAAGGAACAGATGGCGGAGCCGATATCTGCGACGACAGCCGGCGAAGCGCGCGAACCTACGACCAAGTACGAAGCCGGCAACGAAGCGGACTTCGAGCGCCTTTATCAAGCTTCATATGGAAAAATCCTCGGCACTCTGACGGCGATGCTCGGCGACCGGGCCGCCGCCGAGGACTGCGCGCAAGACGCGTTCGAGCGTGCTTATAAGAAGTGGGCAACCTGGCAGCCGATCGCGCCCGCCGAGGCGTGGGTCCACCGGATCGCGATCAACGCCGCCGTCTCCTATCAGCGCAAGATGCGACTCCGTGAGGTCGGCGAGGTCATTCGCAGGCTGGGCCGGCCTGGGCTCGCGCCCGACCCGCAAGAGGTGGTCGAGCATCGCGACCTGGCGACCGCGCTCGCCAAGCTGCCGCCGAAACAGGCCGCCGCGATCGTCCTCCGCCACTACCACGGTTACACCAACCGCGCGATCGCCCAGGCACTCGGCATCCCCGAGCGCACTGTCGCGTCGCGGCTTGCCGTGGCCAAGGAGCGGCTGCGCGTGATGCTGAAGCACTCATACGGCCCGCAGGCTGCCCTCGAAGAGAGCGCCGAGCGCGGCTACGCGGTAGCGGACTGAACCAACCCGTCTGACTCTCGGCCGGCCCGCCGGATCATGCAACCTGTGGTGGGCGTGTAGGTGCCAAAGTTGACTTGACCACCCGCAGGCGTGGTCAATGCACCCGATGCCGAGTAAGTTAAATTTTGAGTGAATGTCGGCAGCACTGGCGGGGTTGCGGCCGGATTGCCCCCCGTACCAACCGCCGTGCCGTCAACATACAAACGTGTCTGCCATTGATTCGCTGTGGCGGTCTTGACGAAATACATCGTGCTGGTATGAGCAGCGCCCAACGAGTCATACACCGTAACCGAGGTTGCGTTGTTGTAACTGGAAGCATCGGTCGGATCGAAAGTCGCATTGGTGGGTTGCGCAACATTAGC
>Ga0137415_10003988_pt1 | contig 14633 bp, 14 predicted proteins | sample CZODoug3_1_1_16f_FD_183082 | JGI IMG/M metagenome (GOLD analysis project Ga0137415, IMG submission 183082) | Vadose zone soil fungal communities from Angelo Coast Range Reserve, California, USA - CZODoug3_1_1_16fungal (Hybrid Assembly) | ecosystem: Environmental > Terrestrial > Soil > Vadose... | reverse complement strand
GACTCATCCTGAAGATTCCCGCGGGGATCGAGATGAACGACCGGACCACGGGCGTGACGCGGCCGACCAGCACCGCGAGGTCATCCCAGCGGTCGAACCAACCCTCGGCCCGGTCGAGTTGCTCGGGGCCCAGGTGCAGCCAGCGTCCGCGGCGCTCGAGCAACGGCCGCCCGCCGTAGCGCCCGATCGCCCAACCTACGATCGAGCCGAGCAGATAGCCGAGCGTGCCTGCCAGGGCCATCGCGACGTATGCCGACGGGCGCGAAGAGATGCGTGTCCCGAAGAGATCGACGTTCTGTCCGGCGAATGCTCCCGCCGCGAGGGCGCCGGCGTAGACCATCACCAGCTCGCTTGCCGCGGGCAGCACTGCGTCGATCGCCATCAGGCCGAACACGGCGTAGAGCCCGTGGTTGCCGATCAGCGAGGTGAGTGAACTGGTGATACCGGCGACCGGCACGCGACGGAGCTTACTGACGTCAGCTGTCGCCGAACGGCAGACCGAGATGGCCGAGGGTTGCCGTCAGGTCGACGCGCTTCTCATCTTTAGTCGTTTCCGAGTCGCCCCATTTGGGTCTGTTCCTGCGCGAAGGTCACTGAGAAGGTTGTCGGCGTGAGTAGACGAGGCTCGACGATCGTGATCGTCGAGCAGAGCGCGGGGGTGCAAGAACTCGTTGAGCAGGCGCTGCGCGAGATGGGCCACCGCATACTCGTGACCCAGAATGCGCTCGAAGTGCTCGATGTTGCGCGTCGAGTGCGTATCGATCTGGTCGTGATCGATCTCGATTCGGAGCCGGGGCTCGTCGACGAAATACGCTCGTCCCAGCCGGATTTGCGACTCCTCTACGTGTCGGATCGCACCGACGAGCAGCCGGCAGACTCCGAGCACCACCCGTCGCTTCTCACGCCGTTCTCACTCGACGAGCTTCGAGTGGCGATTGCGGGGCTGCTCGAGCGGTCCGAGTCGGAGGCTACCGACGGAGGCGGAACGGGGCCGTGAGCTCCACCGCCCCGATCTCGTTCGTTGCGGTGACGCTGAAGAGATAGCTGCCGGGACCGCCGCGCCAGGAGATCGTGCCGTCTCCTGCCGGCAAGTTCCGGCTGGCAAGAGTCTTCACGCTTCCGCCGCCGGGTGTCTCGATCCGTAGGGCGACACGCGCAGGCCGTGCGAGCTTGAAGCTCGCCGTAACGAGTCGGTGGCTGGCGCTCGTGCTGACGAAACCGAGTGTGTTGTTGAGCCCGAACTGGCGGTCGGCGACGGAGTGCCTCCCGAGATCGTCGTCGGCGACCGTCCTGAACGTCCAGGCGCCCTCAGGCTGGCCCGCCCCCGTCCAGTCGAACTTGTAGACGCCGGGCGCACGCGATCCGGAATCGAGGGGAACGACGATTCCGCCCGGGCCGGTCAGCGTCGCCGTCACCGTCGAAGGCCGCACGAGCTTGTAAGAGAAGGTCTGCGTGTCGTCCACGCCGTCTGCATTCGGCGACAGGACACGAGCAGGCAGAGCCGGCGCGTACACGCCGTAGTAGAAGAGGGTGAGCGCGTCCGCGACGGCGCGCTCGCCTCCTGGATCGGATGGCCTGTTCAGCAACTTGCCGTCGAAGGCCATCGTCGTCGAGCCGCCGGAATCGAGCGCCGAGGCGGTGACACAACCGAGGCGCATCATGGTCAGCGCCAGCTCGAAGTTCGTCAGACCGCTGCTGTAGCCGGGCTGATTGCCGTCGACCGCGACGAGCAGGATCCGGCCGTCGGCTGTCTGCCCGACCCCCGTGCGCGGACGGCGGTACGCGAGCTGGTCGGTGGTGAAGTCCTCGAGCGAGCGGAACGCCGGCTTGCCGTCGCGAACGATGATCGGGCCACCCCCGACCGCCTCGAGGACGTTCGCCCAGGGTGGAGTGAGCGTCAGCAGCACCGTGACGTTCGCACCCTGTGGCGCTTCCGCGGACAGGAACCCCGCCTGGGAGCCGCGTGCGACGAGAACCGCTCCGTCCGGCGGAATCGGCTGGTTGCCGCCGCTGACGTACTGCGTGACGACGCCGGTCAGCGGCGTGTTCGGCTTCGACGCGGGAAACGGCTGGATGATCGCCTGCGCGCCGCCGTTCTCGGCCGGCGTGCGTGCACCCCATGCGCTCGTGTACAGCGTCGTGCGATTCGCGCGAGGCACTTCGTTGATACCCAGAATCCTGCGCTGTCCCGATCCCTGCCACGTGCCGGCAAGGCGCACGCGCTCGACGTGAAGAACACCGTCGGTGTCGATCCCGACGGTGGAACGGAAGTCGACTGGACCGCTGTCGAGAATCCCGCCGCGAATGAGCCCGCCCGTCGGGTGGCCGTCGCTCAAGCTGAACAGATCGCCGTTCACTCCTGCGACTGTTGCTTCCGCGGACGCGCGCTTCTGCATCGACGTCACGCGTTCGCGGCCGAGGATCGAGCTGTTCGAAAGGATCGGCTTCAGCGCGTAGAGACCCGTCGGCTTCGGGACGGAGATCACGTTGATCACGACCGGACCATGTCCCGTGAACTCGACCTGCCGCGAATAGATCACGCCGGGCAGAAGCGTCTGTCCTCGGACCGGCACTACCGCGAGGGCCGCCGGTACGACAAAAAGTCCTGCAAAGCAGACGCAGATGACGGCTCTACGGACCACGACCCCGCACGAGGTTAGCTGAACCGGTTGTCGGCTATTGAAAGGAGACTGTTAGCTTCGTTCGTCCGAACGCCCAGTGCTGCTCTAGCGCCGCGTTGTCGAGGGCCTCGCGAACTCGAGGCCGTGAACCTTCAGCTTGGCGGTGTTGATCACCTGCGCGCAAGCCTGACCGACGTCGAGGAGATACATCGTCGGCGTATCGCCCTGCTGCGCGACGTCGAGCCCCGTGGTGATGAAAGTGGTTCCGTCCGTCGCACGCGACTCATAACCGTCGTATTGGATGATCGGGATGCCGCTGGTGAAGCAAGCACCGAGCACAGCCTGGATCGCGTTGTCGTCTTTCTTCAGCGTTGCGACCTGCTTCTTCAGCGCGTTGAACTCAGCGCGTGACGGCCCCGCCTGCTGGCCGCCGACCGCGGTCGTGACGTACAAGAGTGCGGCGCCCGCCAAGGCGGCCACGAGTAGCGCGAACCCCTTCATTCGTTCCTCCCGTCCAAAGACGATGACCCGATCCGGCCAACACTGGCAGTCCGGGCGGACTACGGCAAGGGTGACTCGCTCAGTTCCAGACCTTGACCTCGCGGTAGAGCGTGTCGCGCTGAACCGGCGTCTTGCCGAGGGCCTTGATCAGATGGACGAGCTCCTCGGTCGACGTGCGATGCGTCGTCCCCGCGGCCGAGACGACGTTCTCCTCGATCATCACGGAGCCCATGTCGTCCGCGCCGAAGCCGAGCGCGACCTGGCCGATCTTCATCCCTTGCGTCACCCAGGAGGATTGGATGTGCGGCACGTTGTCGAGATAGATGCGCGAGACGGCCTGCGTGAGCAGATAGTCGAAGGACGTAGGCATGTCCTCGGGTGCGACCTTGCCGGCGAGCCGGTTGCCGTCGTTCTGGAACGTCCACGAGATGAAGGCGCGAAACCCGCCCGTCTCGTCCTGCAACTCGCGGATGCGCCGCATGTGCTCGACTCGTTCGGCAAGGGTTTCGACGTGCCCGTACATCATGGTCGCCGTCGTCGACATCCCGAGGCGGTGCGCGTGGCGCATGACGGCGAGCCACTCGTTCGTCTTGGTCTTTTTCGGGGCGATGACGTCCCTGACGCGGTCGACCAGAACTTCGCCACCTCCGCCCGGGATGGAATCGAGGCCCGCATCGCGCAGGCGGGAGATCGTCTGCCAGAGCGTCAGCTTGCTGCGCCTGGAGATGTGCTGGATCTCGGGCGGCGAGAGGGCATGGAGGTGGATCTTGTAGCGCGCCTTGATCGAGCGGAACAGATCCTCGTAGTAGTCGATCCCGAGATCAGGGTGGTGGCCGCCCTGCATCAGCAGCCCGGTGCCGCCGAGCGCGAGCGTCTCCTCGATCTTCTTGAAGATGACGGACTTGGGGAGCAGGTAGCCCTCGCGTGTGTCGCCGGGGCTGCGGTAGAACGCGCAGAAGTCGCAGTCGGTGTGACAGATGTTCGTGTAGTTGAGGTTGCGGTCGATGATGAAGGTGATCCGGTCGGGATCGGCCCGGCGATTCCGGATCTCGTTGGCGGCCCGCCCAACTGCGACGAGGTCGCGCGACTCGAGCAGCGCGAGCGCTTCGTCGTCCGAGAGACGTTCGCCGTCGAGCACCTTGTCGAGGATTTGCGTGACGCTCACGTCACACTCGCGTACCCGTGCCTGGCACCGGTACGTCCTCCTCGATGCAGCCGCGCAAGCGGGCTCGCTGACTCTCGTGACGATTCGTCGTGCGTTTCGTACCCGTGCCTGGCACCGGTACGTTCACGCGACGACAGCCTCGCGGACGAAGCGAAGCTCCGGAACCTCGTCCAGCTCGCCGGCGTCGTGCGCGAGCTCCAGGAAGGTCATCAAGCCGGCTCGCTCGCGCGGGCCGAAGCGGTAGCGCAGCTTCTCGAAGTAGCGGGCCAGGAAGCCGGCCGGATACCCGTAGCGCTCGCTCGCCTCGTAGGCCAGGCGCTCGGGCTCCGCCCGCGCCAGCCGCACGGAGGCGACGAGGGCGTCCTCGAGCTCCGTCAGCCCGGCCTGCACGGGCTCGGGGCAGGCCCAGACCGCGAACACCATCGGCAGGCCGGTCCGCTCGAGCCAGAGTCGGCCGAGGTCGTAGTGCGGCGTCGGATCCTCGAAGGCGGACTTCAGGGCCGCATCGCCGATCAGAAGCTTCGCGTCGGCCTCCTCGCCGAGCGGCACGTGCTCGGCCTCCGGCAGCAGCACCTTCGTCAGGACGACCGAGGTCGCCGACTCCGGCGTGATTGCAACCGTGCGCACCTGCTCGAGCGGCTTGCGCGAGACGAGCTGGATCGAGTCCACGGCCCCCTCCGAGCTCACGCACAGGCGCGGCAGCAGCCGCAGACGATCCGCGTTCCTCGCGTACTCGATCGACGAGATCGGCGCGAGGTCGAGCTCGCCGGCGAGCACACGACGGTTGAGGTCGGTCGGCACACCCTGGATCTCCTCGACGTCGGCCTCGAGCCGGTAGAAGACCGGCGCCATGTTCACGTACGAGATGCGTCCGAGCTTCACCATCGATGTACCTCGTTGTAGAGCGTGTCGCGCTGCACGGGAATTCGCCCCGCCTCGCTGACGACACGCACGAGCTCGGGGATCTTCTGCTCCGTCTCGGTGCGGGCGCCGGCTGCATGGAAGATCTGCTCCCGCACGACCGTGCCCTGCACGTCGTTCGCGCCGAAGTGCAACGCGACCTGGGCGAGCGGCAGGCCCATCATGATCCAGTAGGCCTTGATGTTCGCGATGTTGTCGAGCAGCAGCCGCGACACCGCGATCATCTTCAGGTCGTCAGAGCCACTCGTGTGCTTCCAACCGCGTCGCTCGAAGACCGTGTTCTCCGGATGGAACGCGAGCGGGATGAACGCGAGAAAGCCGCCGGTCTTGTCCTGCTGCTCGCGCAGTCGCAGGAGATGGTCGACACGCTCCTCGTAGGTCTCCACGTGTCCGTAGAGCATGGTGCAGTGCGTCGGAATCCCGAGCCGGTGCGCGGTGTCGTGCGTGTGGAACCAGAAGTCCGGATGCTCTTTCCCGGGCGCGACCAGCCGGCGCACGCGGTCGGCGAACACCTCGGCGCCGCCACCTGGGAGCGAGCCGAGCCCGGCCGCCTGCAACTGGCGCAGCACCTCCTCGTGCGTGAGGCCGGAGAGCTTCGTCATGTGGTGGATCTCGCTCGCAGTGAAAAGCTTCAAATGCACGTCGGGAAGCGCTTGGTCCAGCGAGCGGACGATGCCGACGTAGTAGTCGAAGTCGACGTGCGGGCTCTCGCCGCCCACCATGTGGATCTCGGTGAAGCTGGTGAGCTCGTGCTGGCGGATCGCATCCTCGACGAGCTCGTCCGGCGTGAACGTGTAGGCATCGGGCTGCTTGTTCGTGACGGCGAAAGCGCAGAACTTGCACTTCACACGGCAGACGTTGGTCTGGTTCAGATACAGGTTCTGGACGAAGTAGACGCGGTCGTCGCCCCCGCGTACACGCCGTGCGAGGTCGGCCAGCTCGCCGAGGGCGAGGATGTCGTCGCTCTCCATCAGCGTCACGCCGTCCTCGAAGTCGAGACGCTCTCCCGCCTCCACCTTGTCGCGGATGGGCGCAAGCAGGTCGGTGCGTTCCAGCAGGGCCACTAACGCTCGCGATCCACGACCGCATAGGTCAGGGCCTCGAGCTCCTCGCGGTGCAGCTCGCCGTTCAGGCACGCGCGCGCATTACGCGCATAGGCCAGCGCGACCTCGCGGCTCTCCTCGATCGCACCTGTCGAAGCGACACGCAACAGCGCGCCTTCGAGCTGGGATCCGCCCGCGAGCGCCGCGCGCACGGCCTCGTCCCGCTGCCCGGCGAGCAGCAACGGCAGCGTCGGGGTCCCCTCACGTAGGTCGGTGCCGGCGATCTTGCCGGTCTCGATCGTGACCCCCGAGCAGTCGAGGATGTCATCGGTGATCTGGAAGGCCACTCCGAGTGCGAGCCCGAACGGCCCGGAGCCACCGGCCAGACGGCATGCCGCCTCGAACAATTTTCCCGTCTTCAGCGTGCAACGTTCGAGATACGCGTCGATGCTCGTGTCCGGATCGAAGCGCTGAGAACGCTGCAGCGCCTCGCCACGCGCGAGGCAGAGAGTGGCGTTGGCGAGCACGGCCACCGCGCGGCTGTCGCCCGTCGCGGCCAACTCCGCGAAAGCGCGGGCGAAGAGATAGTCGCCTGCCGCGCGCGCGGCCTCGGGACCATGCGCCGACCACGCCGACGCGTGCCCGCGTCGCAGACGCGCACCGTCGATCAGGTCGTCGTGCATCAGGGTCGCCAGGTGGACGAGCTCGACGGCGACCCCCGCAATGACCGGCGGTGCGCTGCCAGGCGGTGTGGAGAGGTACACGAGCTGAGGGCGCAGCCGTTTGCCGCCTGCGGCGAGCGCCTCGGCACCAACCTCGGCGACGACACCTCGATACGCACCGACCGCATGCTCGAGCCGTTCCTCGAGATCGCCGAGGTAGGCGTCGAGGCCGGGCGCGTCGCGAATCTCCGCGGGAGCAGTCATCTAACGGCCGCGGTGTGCAAGGCCACGATCCCTCCCGCGAACAGCCGTACGCGAACGTCGCGGAACCCGGCCGCCGCGATCATCTCCGCGAGCTCGACCGGGCCGGGAAACCGACGGACGCTGGCGGGCAGGTACGTGTACGCGGAACCACCTGGAAGCAGCTTGCCTAGCAACGGCACGACTCCGTCGAACCACAACCGGTAGAACGCCGCGAGCGGGCCCCGCGGACGCGTGATCTCGAGGATGCCGAGCCGGCCGCCGGGCCGAAGAACGCGACGAAGCTCGGACAATGCGCGCTGCAGGTCGTCGACGTTTCGCACGCCGAAGCCGACCGTCGCCGCGTCGAAGGCCGCAGCGCCGAACGGCAGCTCCAGCAGATCTCCGCGGATCCATTCGAGCTCGGGCGCCTTGCGCCGCGCGCGCTCGAGCATCGGTTCGGAGAAATCGAGACCCGTCACCCGTCCACCGGCGCGAGCGGCGGCAACCGCGAGATCGCCGGTGCCGCAGCATGCATCGAGCACGTCGTCGCCCGGCCGAACGACCGCCTCGGCCGTCAACCGGCGCCAGCGCCGATCGAGACCCGCCGTCATCGTCCGGTTCATGGCGTCGTAGACCGGCGCGATGCGGTCGAACATGCGCCGGACTGCGTCCGGCGCCAGCTGGCCCGATTGGTAGTCGATGCTCATTGGCCCCACCGTTTCGAGACCTCGATGTCCAACCCGAGCTGGTCCAGCGCGCGCGCCACGATGAAGTTCACGAGGTCGTCGACGGTCTCGGAGCCGTGATAGAAGCCCGGCGCGAGGAACAGCACGGTCGCCCCCGCCTCCTTGATCGCAACCATGTTGCGAAGGTGGATGAGAGACAGCGGCGTCTCGCGCGGCATCACGATGAGCTTCCGTTCCTCCTTGAGCGCCACCGACGCAGCCCGGTGGATGAGGTTCGACATCGCGCCGGAGGCGATCGTCCCGAGGGTACCCATCGAGCAAGGGCAGATGACGTAGGCGTCCACCTTGGCCGAGCCGCTGGCGTAGGGCGCCTTCCAGTCATTCGGCTCGTAGACCGTCACGTTTCCGCCGCGCGCGTGCTCGAGGAGGCGAGTGAGCGTCTCGTCCCGCGACAGCCGCGGATTGCCGTAGAGCTCAGTTGCGAGCACTTCGATGCCCGCGCTCGACGAGCAGATGCCGAGCTCGACGTCGGCGCCCGCGAGCGCCTCGACCAGCCGAGCCGCGTAGGGAGCGCCCGAGGCGCCCGTTATGCCGAGGAAGATGCGCACCGCGGGCCTATTTCGGGCCCTTGGAGGCGAGGAGGAACGCGGCCAGCTGGGAGAGTTGCTGGTCGTTGAAGCCGAACTTCGGCATGACGTTGTTGCCGAACTTCGACGGGTCGCGGATGTATTGCATGAAGAACTGCTTGTTGCGCCCCTTCTTCCCTTCGGCGCTGAGATCGGGCGCGCCCTGGTTCGAGCTGCCCGTGCCGAGATACGTGTGACACGCGGTGCAACCCGAGCTGGCGAAGATCTTCGCCCCGGCGATCGCCTCGGCATTGCCCGCGAAGCCCTGACGCTGCGCCCACGTCGGCACCGCCTGCACGACCTCGCTCGCGAGCGCCTCCTTCGCCGTCGCGCCCTTGTAGGTCAGGACGCCCATCGAGAGGACGACGAGGATCGCGCCGACGATTGCGACCGGCCGCCGCGTGAGCCGCCGCTCCATCCGCCGGTCGATGAACGGAAGCAGGAACGCGATGATGAGCAGGACCGTCGGGATCCCGACCGTGCCGAGGATGACGGAGTCCGGCCACTTGAAGATCCGCAGGAGGTAGAAGAGGAAGTAGAAGTACCAGTCCGGACGCGGGACGAAGTTCGTCGTCGCCGGATCTGCCGGATCCGAGTAGCGCGGGCCGAGCAGGCAGGAGTCGCCGCTGCCGCACGTCTTGGGATCTTCGCCGGACGTGAAGTACCACACGGACGCGAGCCCGATGATCACGGAGACGACGACGAGGCTCATGATCGTGTCCTCGAACATCGCGTACGGATAGAACGGCTTCCCGCGCTTCTTGACGTCTTCCTTGTACTTCGCGAACTGGCGCCGCCACTCTTCGGTGCTCGCCATTAGACGTCGTCACCTCCGTTGCGGCGCCAACCGCTGCGTGCGGCCGGCTGCGTCAGCCCACTCCGTCCGTTGGTCGCAGGCTCGTCGGCGTCGTAGTCCGAGCCGGCAGCTTCGCGCGACCAGGGCGGCGACGACACGCCGAGCCTGATGACGAGATAGAGATGAAGCCCGATCAGTGCGAAGATCAGGCCGGGAATCAGGAGCATGTGCATGGAATAGAAGCGCGCAAGCGTTTCGGTGCCGATCTCGCCGCCACCGCGTAAGAAATCCGCCAGGAACGGCCCGAGGAACGGCGCCGTCCCGTTCAGGTTGATGCCGACGACCGTCGCCCAGTACGCGGTCTGGTCCCACGGCAGCAGATAGCCGGTGAAGCCCTCGAGCATTCCGACCGCGAGCAGCGTGACGCCGATGATCCAGTTCAGCTCGCGCGGGTACTTGTACGCGCCGAACAGGAACACGCGCGCCATGTGGAAGAACATCAGGATGATGAAGACGCTGGCGCCCCACTTGTGCATGCCGCGCACGAGCCAGCCGAGTGTCAGGTCGTTCGTGATGTGCTGGATCGACTGGTACGCGTTCTGCGGATCGGGCTTGTAGTACATCGCCAGGATCACGCCGGTGAGCGCCTGCACGAGGAAGGCTGTCAGAGTCGCGGACCCGAGCGTGTGCCACCAGCCTGTATCTCCCGGAACCTTCCGGAAAAGGAAGTAACGGAGCCCGCCGATCAGGCCCGAGCGCTCTTCGAGCCAGTCGATCGGATAGTTGATCGCAGCCTCCAACTGGCGGCGCCGGGCGGACTTCTTGTTGCGCGCGGCGGTGGCCATCAATGCGGCGGCTGCAGTGGGTAGAGGATCTGCTCCCAGCCGTCGACGTGCTCGCCGGGTCCGGTGAGCTTGTACTTGTAGATCAGGGCGTCCTTCCCCTCGCCCTTCACGTGCGAGACGCTGTACGGCGTACCGAGGATGAGGTGACCGTCGACGATCGCGAAGTCGTAACGGTCCAGCGCGCGAACCGGCGGTCCAGAGACGCGGTTGCCTTCGACGTCGTACTGGCCGCCGTGGCATGGACAGCCGTAACCGCCGGCGGGAATCGCGGGGATCATCGTCACCCGCTGGCCCTTCGGGAGGTTGATGTCCTTCTTCTGGTTGTCCTGTACCGGGCCGTTCGGCTGGACGGGGCAACCGAGGTGCGCGCAACGGTTCGAAATGATCGTGAAGCTCGGCTTGCCGTTCAGCTGACCGTTGTTGCGGATGTATGCGGTGCGGTGCGACACCTCTCCGGCGTCAGGGTGCATGAAGAACTTCGTCACGAACCACTGTCCTGGGGTGAAGTTGTCCAACGGGCCCAGGTCGACCTTCGGATACCCCTGCCCCTTGAACGCCGGCACGATCATGAAGCCGACCGCGGGCACGGTCACGAGACCGCCGATCACGGCGCCGAAGCCGAGCGTCGCGCCCTCGAGGAACCGGCTGCGCGGGAAGCGCTCGCCGGTGTCCAGCTCGGCCATCGCCGCCTCGCCCTGATGGGCCGGGACAGCAGGAGCGTCGGTGGACTCGCGCGGGCCGCCGCGCTCGGGTTCGACCGCCCCGACCGGCTCGACGCGGAACTCCTGCGTCGCGTCGCGGGCCCAGAGGAAGCCGCAGACCACCGCGATCACGACGCCGATCGGCACGATCACCATCGGGTTGATGATCAGCCCGACGAGGATGCACGCCACTCCCGCTGCAAAGCCGATCGGATAGAGCGAAGGGCCCGGGGAATGCGGGCGGTCCCCGTGCTGGGGTTCAGTCACCGAGCCTCCCCCTCGTGGGTCACCACTAGTGGATTCAATCCCCGCCCTGTTCTGTGTGTCAACGACGTATCAATCGGCGCAACGGGCCGGAACTCTGACGGATTCGCCCGTTCCCTGCAGAGGTGCCGAGCGAGATCCCGTACTCCTGCCAGCGGCGGTCGACGAGCGCCTGGACTTCGGGCGTCATCTCGATCTCCGGCGGCCACTCCCGGGTGCCCTCGCCTGGCCCCTTGTGCGTGGCGTCGATCCCGATCTTCCCACCGTAGAACTGGCGCGTCGGGGCATGGTCGAGATGGTCGAGCGGCCCCTCGGTGAGGAGGACGTCCCGGGCCGGATCGACGTTGGCACCCACCCTGAACATGACCTCTTCGTAGTCGTGCACGTCGACCCACTCGTCCACGATGACGACTGCTTTCGTGAGGCTGAGCATTCCTAGGCCCCAGATGGCGTGCATGACTTTTTGGGCGTGGCCCGGAAAGGCCTTGCGGATCGAAACGATGCAGCAGTTGTGGAAGGCGCCCGCCACCGGAAGGTCGTAGTCCACGATCTCCGGAACGGTCATCTTGATCGCAGGCAGAAAGATGCGCTCGGTCGCCTTGCCGAGCCACGCATCCTCCTGAGGCGGCTTGCCGACGACGATCGACGGATAGATCGCGTTGCGACGCATCGTGATCGCCGTGAGTCGAAAGACGGGGAACGGCTCGGCCGGTGTGTAGTAGCCGGTGTGGTCTCCGAAAGGCCCTTCCTCGGTGAGCTCGTCCTTGTCGATGTAGCCCTCGAGGACGATCTCGGCGTTCGCGGGAACCTCGAGGTCGACGGTCTTGGCCTGGACGAGCTCGACCGGCTCGCCCCGAAGGAATCCGGCGAGCATGAACTCGTCGATGTGTTTGGGGAGCGGCGCCGAGGCGGAGTACGCCGTGACTGGATCGAGGCCGAGCGCAACGGCGACCTCGATCCGCCCGTCGGTGGCGAGATAGTCGGCGCGCCCGTCCTTGTGGATCTGCCAGTGCATCGCGGTCGAGCGAGGCCCGAGCTTCTGCATGCGATACATGCCGACGTTCCGCGTGCCGGTGTGTGGATCGCTGGTGATGACCGCGGGAAGCGTGATGAAGGGTGCGGCATCCTCGGGCCAACAGGTCTGAATCGGGAGGAGGTCGAGCGACGCGTCGTCCCCTTCCAGCACGATCTCCTGGCTCGCCGCACGCCGGACCGTCTTGGGCCGCGAGTCGGCGATCGACTTCAGCTTCTGCAGGCCGCGCACCTTGTCGACGAGTCCGGAGGGTGGCTGCATCTCCAGGACGTCGGTCAGCTTCGTCGCCACCGCATCGAGCGACGGCGCATCGAACGCCATGCACATCCGGCGCTCGGTGCCGAACTGGTTGATCAGCAGCGGATGCTGCGAGCCCTTGACGTTCTCGAACAGGAGCGCGGGCCCTCCTGCCTTCACGGTGCGGTCGGTGATCTCCGTGATCTCGAGCTCGGGATCGACCTCGGCCGTAACACGGATGAGCTCGCCTTCGCGTTCGAGGAGCGCGATCCAGGCACGCAGGTCTGCGGGCGGAGCCACGGCGTCAGTCTAGGCTCGCGCGGACGCGTGGGTCAGCGGCGCCGGTGGCGCAACCAGTGCGAGGTCTCGCCCAGCGCGATCACGCCGATGAAGATCAGCCCGACGATGAGCATGGCCGTGATGACCTTCTTGCCCTCGGTCGCGGCGTCCTCGGCGGCGAGCAACTGGAGCAGGGCAAGCATCGGCGTGACTCTAACCTAGGCGTCCGCGGTGGGTGGCAAGGGCCTCGTCGACCGCCGCGTCACCGGCGCGGGACCGCGCCAGCCGCTCGAGTGGCTTCGGATCGTTGTCCAACCGGAGGGACGACCGGCCGTCCTCGAGCTCGCCGCGGCCGAGAGCTACGGCCGTGGCGGCCCAGACCGGCCCGTCACCAGCGATTTGTTCCGCGCGCAGATACGCGCAGAGGGCGATCAGCTCGGCGAGGTCGCTGACCGCCTCGACGCTGCCGACCTCCTCTATGCGCACGAGCCCGTGTGCATAGAGGTAGTCACCGAGGAGCAGGGCGGCATCCTGGTCTTCAGGCGCGAACAGCCGTGTCCGGCCGTAGTGCAGGAGGTACCCCTCGTAGATCGTCTCGATCCCGAGCGCGTACCGCGGTTCGCCGAGCAGCGAGAAGGCCGGAGCTCGTTCCTGCTCTTCGCGCGGACGCAGCGCCGCGTTCCACAGGGCGCTCTCCTGCCGCGCGTCGGCCGCGATCGTCTCCCAGAGATCAGCCGTCGAAGTCGGCAACGGCCTGAATGGTCCGGTCGATCTCCTCGTCGCCGTGGGCGACCGAGACGAACATGGCTTCGAACTGGCTGGGGGCGACGTAGATCCCACGGTCGAGCAGGTGGCGGAAGAGCGCGCCGTAACGGTCCGTGTCGGCGCGCTGGGCGTCGTCGAAGTTGCGCACGGGCTCGTCGGTCATGAAGAGCGTCGCCATCGCGCCGACGCGCTGGACGCGGCCGTGCGGCGCCAGTCCGGACGCGAGTCGCGCGCCGCGCTGCTCGAGCTGCTCGTACACGGACGGGTCGCCGAGACGCCTCAGTACCGCGAGCCCGGCCGCGGTGGCGAGCGGGTTTCCCGACAGAGTCCCGGCCTGATAGACGTCGCCGCTCGGCGCCAGGCGGTCCATGATCTCGGCCCGCCCGCCGAATGCGGCCAGCGGCAGCCCGCCGCCGACGATCTTCCCGAGGATGGTGAGGTCCGGCATCACGTCGAACAGTTCCTGCGCGCCCCCGCGTGCAACCCGAAAGCCGGTGATGACCTCGTCGAACACGAGCAGTGCTCCGGACGCGTCGCAGAGCCGGCGAAGCGCTTCGAGGAAGCCGGGCTCCGGCGGGACGACGCCCATGTTCCCCGCGACGGGCTCGACGATGATCGCCGCGAGCCCTTCGCCGTACTCGGCGACGGTCGACGCAACGGCGTCGACGTCGTTGTACTTGCACACGATCGTGTCCTTCGTCGTCGCCGGCGGCACGCCGGGACTCGACGGCAAGCCGAGTGTCGCGACACCCGAGCCGGCACTCGCGAGCAGCGCATCGACGTGGCCGTGGTAGCAACCCGCGAACTTGAGAATGCGATCGCGGGCGGTGAACGCCCGTGCAAGGCGCACCGCGCTCATGGCCGCCTCGGTCCCGGAAGACACCAGGCGGACCTTTTCCACCGAGGGGACCGCGTCGACGATCTCCGCAGCAAGCTCGACCTCGGCCTCCGTCGGCGCCCCAAAGCTCGTCCCGCGCTCGGCGGCGTCACGCACGGCGGCGACGGTCTCCGGATCGGCGTGACCGAAGATCAACGGGCCCCAGGACATGACCCAGTCGACGTAGCGATTGCCGTCGACGTCCTCGAGATACGCGCCCTCGCCGCGGCCGACGAACAGCGGCTCGTCGAGACCGACCGCGCGCATCGCGCGCACGGGCGAGTTCACGCCGCCGGGAATGAGGTCGAGCGCGCGGCGGAACAGCTCACTTCGCGTCCGCAGGACGCGCGTATCACTGCCGTTCATCA
>Ga0137415_10003987_pt1 | contig 14634 bp, 8 predicted proteins | sample CZODoug3_1_1_16f_FD_183082 | JGI IMG/M metagenome (GOLD analysis project Ga0137415, IMG submission 183082) | Vadose zone soil fungal communities from Angelo Coast Range Reserve, California, USA - CZODoug3_1_1_16fungal (Hybrid Assembly) | ecosystem: Environmental > Terrestrial > Soil > Vadose... | reverse complement strand
CAAGGTCGAAGAACTCCCGCTGCTTGCGCTTCTCAGCCTCCATGCCGTTTTCGATGAGTTCAACCAGCATCCTGTTGGCGCTCACCCTGCGGGCCTTCGCCAGGCTGCGAACTTGCGCTGCGACATTCGATGGCAAGCTGACGCTTTGCCGCACCGCCTTCTTTCCTGTCCTTATGACACCATTATGCACCATATTGGTGCGAATGGGAATGTGATCTTGCGGCACTTCGCGCCCCTGTGCAAAACGAGTCAAGAGTCCACGAGTCAACAACCGCAGGTTGCGACGGAATAACTAGCTACCTCAACCGGGTCTACTCGCTCCGTAAAGTCTGAGCAGGATCGATCCGCACGGCACGGATTGCCGGAGGCAGAGCCGCGAACACAGCCGCACCCGCCAGAATCAGAATTGGCGCTGCAACGCTGCCTGGGTCCGTTGCCTTGACCTCGAACAGAAGACTCTCGATGAAGCGCCCGCTCGCCAAGCCTCCAACCAAACCGATGGCCGAGCCGAGGCAAACCATCCCGACCATGTCGGTTGTGACCCGGCGCACCACGTGGGCGGGGCGTGCGCCGAGCGCCATGCGGATGCCGATCTCGCGCCGTCGCTGGGTTACCGAGTAGTTCAGGACGCCGTACAGTCCAATGGCCGCCAGGACGAGCACGACGATCGCGAAGAACAACGACAGCGCAGCGAGCAGCCGTTCGCGAAGTATTTGCCACCGCAGAAAATTGCTTTGTGGTTGGATGTTGATCAACCGGAAATCGGGACGCACCTCTGAGACTGCCCGGCGCACTATGGGTGCTAGCGCCAGCGGATCACCGGGGGTCTGTACCAGAAGTGTATTGTGCTCCTTGTTTAACATGGGCACATATACCGTAGGATGCATGGGTTCGCGCACGTCGTAATAGACGGCATCGCGCACGTAACCGACGATCTCCATGGGAGCGGAAGGACCGCCCATTTCCGTCTTGACCCACCCGGGATGGGCCGCGTTCACCTCGATCTTGGTGTCGCGCAGCTCGTAGGCAAGCTGCACGGTCCAGCCGTTCACCGCGGTCTTCGACACATTGTAGGCCGGCCATTTGAAGTCATAGATCGGCGAAGTCGGGTCGGAGTGCAGCGCCAAAGACGCGAGGATGCTCGACAGATTGACGATGCGCCCGGCCGCCGATTTCTTGAGCAAGGGCAGGAAGGCCTGCGTGACGGCAATCAGCGCGAACAGGTTCGTGTCGAAGGTCTTGCGCCACACATCGAGAGTCTCCTCGGACACCTTTTTCGAGCCGTTCTGAACAGCGATGCCGGCGTTGTTGATGAGAATATCCAGCCGGCCGAATTTCTTCTCGATTTCTTTGACGGCCGCGGCAATGCTGGCGGCGTCCGTCACATCGAGAGTCAGCGCTTCCACGTCGAGGCCTTCGGCCTGGAGTTTCAGCGCCGCGTCCACGCCCTTGGCGCGGTCGCGCGCGGCAAGCACGACGTGCACGCCGCCGGAGGCGGCCAGCTGCCGGGCAGTTTCAAATCCGATGCCTTTGTTGGCGCCGGTGATGAGTGCGATCTTGCTCATTCGAATCTCCTTTGAGTGGAATTGAGTATCAGTGAGAGTGCTGCGCTACCGCATCGAGCGCGGGCGGAGCGACATACGGGGCGTGGCGCCTTCGCAAACGACGCACGAGGTAGTAGAAAACCGGCGTCAGGACCAGGCCGAACAGAGTCACGCCGAGCATCCCGGAGAACACCGCGACGCCCATGGCGTGGCGCATTTCCGCGCCGGCGCCGCTGCTCAGAACCAACGGGATGACGCCCATGATGAAGGCGAACGACGTCATCAGGATGGGCCGCAATCGCAGGTGAGCCGCCTTCAGGATGGCCCGCAGCGTCGATGCGCCGCGCGCCTCGGCGTCGCGCGCAAACTCGACGATCAGAATCGCGTTCTTGCTGGCGAGGCCGACCAGAACGATCAGGCTGATCTGGGTGAAGATATTGTTATCGCCGCCGGACAGTTTCACGCCGAGGATCGCCGACAGCAGCACCATGGGCATGATCATGATCACGGCCAGCGGCAGCGCCAGGCTTTCATACTGTGCGGCAAGCACCAGGAACACCAGCAGCACCACCAGCGGGAAGATATAGATCATGGTGTTGCCCGCCAGGATCTGCTGGTAGGTCAGTTCGGTCCATTCGAACGTCATTCCGTTCGGAAGCTCACGGTGGGCGAGGTCCTCCATGATCTTCTGCGCCTGGCCCGTGCTGAAGCCGGGCGCCGCTGCACCGTTGATCTCGGCGGTCACGAAACCGTTGTAATGCATGACGCGGTCCGGCCCCGAACTCGATTCAACGTTGACGAAGGACTTCAAGGGGATCATGTCGCCGGCCGCGTTGCGGGTCTTGAGTTTGACGATGTCCTCGGCCTGCAATCGAAACTGCGGTTCGGCCTGCACATTGACTTGGTAGGTGCGTCCGAAACGGTTGAAATCGTTCGCATACAGGGAACCAAGATAGATCTGCATGGTGTCGTACAGATTCTGCAGGTCGACGCCCTGAGATTTCGCCTTCTCGCGGTCCACATCGGCGCGAATCTGCGGGACGTTGATCTGGAAGCTCGAGAACAACCCCGCGAGACCCGGCGTGGCATTGCCCTTGGCGATGAGGTTCTGAGTCTGCTTGTACAACTCCTCGAAGCCAGCGCTGCCGCGATCCTCGACCTGCAGGCGGAAGCCGCCGATGGTGCCCAGGCCCTGCACGGGCGGCGGCGGGAAAATCGCGATGTACGCATCCTGAATGCCCGCGAATTTCTGGTTGAGCGCGGCGGCGATTTCAGCGGCGGACTGCCCCCGGCCGTTGCGTTCATCGAACGGCTTCAAGGGCGTGAACACGATTCCCGAGTTCGGGCTGTTGGTGAATCCATTGATGGAGAGGCCCGGAAACGACACGGCGTTCGCCACGCCCGGCTGCTTCAAGGCGATCTCACCCATCCGCTTGATGACATCCTCGGTCCGGTCCAGGGTGGCGGCATCGGGAAGCTGCGCAAACGCGACCAGGTATTGCTTGTCCTGCGGGGGGACGAAGCCCGTCGGCGTCGTCGCGAACCCCAGCCACGCGAGACCGATCAACCCTCCGTATACCGCGAGTGCGATGCCGCCGACACGCACGATGCGTGCGACACCTTGAAGGTAGCCGCCGGATGCGCTCGCGAATATCCGATTGAAGGGACGAAAAAACCATCCCAGCACACGATTGATGAGTTGCTGCAACCGGTCGGGCGCGGCGCCCCGCGGCTTCAGCAACACGGCGGACAGCGCCGGCGACAGCGTCAGCGAATTGAAGGCCGAGATCACGGTGCTGATGGCAATGGTGAGGGCAAACTGCTTGTAGAATTGTCCGGTGAGCCCGCTGATGAAAGCTGTGGGTATGAACACGGCGCAAAGCACCAACGCGGTCGCGACGATGGGTCCGGTCACCTCTTTCATTGCCTGACGCGTCGCGTCGAGCGGGCTCAATCCCCGTTCGATGTTGCGCTCGACGTTTTCCACGACCACGATGGAGTCGTCGACCACAATGCCGATCGCCAGCACCATCCCGAACAGGCTGAGCGCGTTCAGCGAAAAGCCGAATAGTTGCATCACCGCAAAGGTGCCGATGAGAGATACCGGTACCGCGATCAATGGAATCACCGAGGCGCGCCATGTTTGCAGGAAAACGATGACGACGATCACCACCAAAATAATCGCCTCGAACAGCGTGTGTACCACGGCCTCGATGGAACTGCGCACGAATACGGTGGGGTCGTAGACGACGGTGTAGTCGATATCCGCCGGGAAGGTTCGCTTGAGCTCCTGCATCTTGGCGCGCACCGCCGTGGAGATGGCGATGGCGTTGCTGCCCGGGCGCGCGAAGATGGGGATGGCTACCGCGGGCTGGTTGTCGAGCAAGGACCGTAATGCGTAGGTGTCGGCGCCGAGCTCGATGCGGGCCACGTCGCGCAGACGCGTGATCTGGCCCGCGTCGCCGGCCCGCACGACGATGGCGCCGAAATCGGCCTCGGTGACGAGGCGTCCCTTGGTGTTGACCAAGAGCTGAAAGTCGGCGCTGTTTGAAGTCGGCGGCGCGCCCAGCGCGCCGGCCGCGACCTGCACGTTTTGCTCGCGAATCGCCTTGACGACGTCGCCTGCGGTGAGATTGCGCGAGGCAACCTTGTCGGGATCGAGCCAGACGCGCATCGAATAGTTTCCGGCACCGAAGATCTGCACGTCGCCGACGCCGTCGAGCCGCGCGAGCTCGTCCTTCACGCGCAGCTGCGCAAAGTTCGAGAGGTACAACATATCGTAGCGTCTACCGGGCGAAAACAAGTGCACCACCATCGTGAGATCCGGCGATGCCTTGTTGGTGGTGACGCCGAGCCTCTGCACTTCCTCCGGCAATTTCGGCAGGGCCTGCGCCACGCGGTTCTGCACCTGCACCTGCGCCTTGTCGACGTCGGAGCCGAGCTTGAAGGTGATGGTCAGCGTCATGACGCCGTCGGCGGTCGCCTGCGACGACTGATAGAGCATGTTCTCGACGCCGTTGATCGATTGCTCCAACGGGGACGCGACGGTGTCGGCGATGACCTCCGGGTTCGCGCCGGGATAGCTAGCCTTTACCACCACCGTCGGCGGGACCACCTCGGGGTATTCGCTGATCGGCAGATTCGGCAGCGCGATCAGACCGGCGATCAGAATGATCGACGACAGTACCCCCGCGAAGATCGGGCGTGAAATGAAAAACTGTGCAAGTTTCATGGATCAGGACTCCGCCGTGGCCGATGCGAGACTCAATGAGAAAGGCGTGCCGTGACGTCGCGTCCGTGCGCCGGCGACGCCTTGCCCGCTGAGCCGTCCGGTTCGACGGCGGCCACCTGGCGCAGGCCATTCCGGGTCATATCCATGACGACCTTCGTCGCGGAAACTGATACGCCGGGCCGCACGCGCTGCAGGCCATTGATGACGATGACCTCGCCTGCCCCGAGCCCGCTGTCGACCACCCGGAGTCCATCAACGTCGGGGCCTAGGGTCACGCCGCGGTAGCCGACCGTGCTGTCGTTCTTGAGTACGAACACGAACTTCTTGCCGAGATCGGTGCCGACCGCGCGGTCGTCGATGAGGACGGCGTCGCGCGTATCGCGCCCCACCAGCCGGATGCGCACGAACAGTCCCGGGGTGTAGATTCCGTCGGGATTGGCGAACACAGCGCGGGTGCGGATGGTTCCGGTCTTGCGGTCGACCTGATTGTCGACGAAGTTCAGACGGCCGCGATGCGGGAAGTCCTTCTCGTCGGTGAGACCCATATAGACGGGGTCCTCGCCGGCGACGCGGTTTGCGGCATTCCGGCTATAGCGCAGGAAGGTCTGCTCATCGGCATCGAAACTCGCGTAGACCGGATCGTCCGAGACGATCGTGGTCAGCAGGCTGTCGCTCGACACCAGATTGCCCTGCGTAATCAAGGCGCGGGATACGCGCCCGTCGATCGGTGCGCGAACTTCGGTGAACTCGAGATTGAGTTTTGCCGCGCTGAGCGCGGCGTTCGCGGCCGCCAGATCGCTTGCCGCGACAGCGTCGGCGCTCGAAAGACGCTCGAATTCTTCGCGCGAGATGGCGTTCTCGCCAATCAGGCGGTGCGCGCGGGCGTGATTCGCCTTGGCGAGATCCAGTTCCGATAGCGCACGCGTGCGCGCAGCCAGTTGCCGCTCGGCTTCGGCACGGAACGGCCGCGGGTCGATGCGAAACAGGAGCTGACCCTTTTTGACCCGCACGCCCTCCTCGAAGCCGATGCGATCGATGTAACCGCTGACTCGAGGACGGATTTCCACCGATTGCACGGCCTCAAGACGGCCGGTGAATTCGGACCAGTCTCGCAACGGCCGATGAATGACCTCAGCGACCGTCACTTGGGCGGCGGGTGGGGTCTTCGCCGCGTTTGCGGCCGGGTGCCCCACCGACGGTGCACAACCGCTCAGGGAAAGCGCTGCGGCCATGGTAAGGGCGGTAAAGGTGGTCAGGGTGAACAGCTGAAAGAACCGGGTTCGAAACTTCATGATGACATCCCTTGCAAATCAGCGACTTGACACAAGCTCTCGCGGCGACCACAATATATGTGAGTGACCGCTAAGTAACATTGGAGTATGTTAGTGACCGGTAACTCACATGTCAAGAGGAGTGGGCATGAGTACGAACAAGGCAGCGCCGACGTCGATCAAACCGGACCCTTCAAATCTTGAAGAAGCACACCCGTCCCCGGCCTGCGCCAAGCCGAGAGTCCGCGATCGCATTTTTCAAACGGCCTGCGATCTTTTCTACAAGCATGGCATTCGCGAAGTGGGCGTCGATGCCATCGCCACGGCGGCCAACACCAACAAGATGAGCTTCTATCGCAGCTTCGCATCGAAGGATGAGCTGGTCGCCGAGTACCTGGCAGAGAAGGGCAACGAATTTTGGATCTGGTGGGACGGCATCGTATCGGCCCACGAAGGCGATGCGCGGCATCAGATCGAAGCGTTGTTCGATGCCTTCGTGACCACTACCTGCTTCCCGGATTCGCGCGGCTGCGCGCTGGCCAATGCGTCGGTCGAGCTTGCTGAAGTTGAACATCCGGGCCGGCAGGTGGCCCTCAAGCAAAAGGCGGAAATGCAGCGGCGCTTTCGCGCCCTGGCGGCCAAAGCGGGTGCACGCAGGGCCGACGAATTGGGCGATGCCCTGATGTTGCTGATGGAAGGCGGGTACCTCACGCAGCGAACATTCGGCCATGGGAGCGGACCGCTGCAATCCGCGGCGCTGACGGCCCGGGTCCTGATCGACGCGTATACGCCGGCGCACTAAGGCGCAACCATCGCCGGTTGTTATCGACGTCCGGGCCGATCCGCACCCTGTACCGCGGCTCCGTGCGATCCACTAAGATGAGGACATGAGCAACAACGCCGAGTCGTTTGACCGTTGGATTCGCACCTCATTCGTCGAAATGAACACAGCTCTCGAGAATGTCTATTTCGCGCAGGAAGACCGCGCTCAGGTGATCGGCGTCGGCGATGACATCAAGGCGGAATTGCGCGACGAGGGGCATGTCTACATCGTCGGCCTGCTGAAGGAAGGCAACACGGGCGACGGATTCGACAGCGCGTTCGGCGTGCTCGGGAGCGTGGGACTGTATTTGGGCGCGATGCGGCGACACGAATTGACGAATCCGGCCCGAGAGAAGCGATCGCCGTTTGCGGAGGCTTCCGCACTCGCCTCGCACGTCGGCGCCTCGTTGGGGATGGCCCCTCGATTCTCGACCGGCCACCTTGCAACACACAACAAGGCCGTGGCGGGAATCCGCAAGAGTTTCACGTCGCTTCCGGACGAGTTTCTATTCATCGACGAGAATACCCGCGGCATCCTTTCCATGCAGGGTGCGGCGGATGCGTTGCGGCGGATCGTACCCTTGGGCATTTCCAGCCCTGTCGCCGATGTCTTGTTCGGCGTGGCCAAACAGGCATTGAGCGAGGTCATACGGTTCAACCAGCGGCTCTTCACGACGCTCGATGTGGACCGCTTCTTCTATTCCGTGCGGCCGTACTACAAACCGTACAGGGTGGGCTGGCAGGAGTACCGCGGCGCCAACGCCGGCGATTTTTCCGGCATCAATGAACTCGATTTGCTGCTGGGCGTATGCCGCGCGAGCGACCCTTACTACGCACAATTGCTCGTCGACAAGATGCTGTTCATGTTGCCCGACGATCAAGCACGCCTGCGTTCCTGCATGACTTACCGGAGCCTGCTGGACGAGTTCCTGGCGGTCGCGGACACGAGTTCGGACACGGATTGGTTTCAAGAAAATGCCGCCGCGTTCATCGAGGTCTGCGAATTGTTTGGGCAAACGGCTGCGCAGCATCACGATCTCTTGGTCAAGCGATTCATCGAAGGACCCGCGGCCGACCTCAAGCCCGATCACCTCGCCGGAGTCACGGCGAGCGGCCCCCCTCTGCCGGCATTGATCCGCTCGCTCGAGGTCCTCAAGGACATGCGCGTCGCGGCCAAGCGCACCGACCTCGTCACGCGGCATGACGATCTCGCGCGGCTCAAGAGCCGACTGCGGCGCGAACCAGCCTGCACCGGCGCGCGGCAACCGCAATGATCGCCGAGCCCGAAGGGGACGGGTCGGGCTATTTTCTCTACCATTCGATCGGCATGTTTCCGGACAAGGGCAAGCGCATCGGCGAAGCCTTGGCTGGGTTCGCTGCCCGATGGGGGACGCCGGATGATGCGCAGTGGGAATCGGCCCTGGGTGCGCGCCGGGAGTTCATCGATCGTTGGCGGATCCTCATCAATGCGCGAGAGGGAACGCTCACGAGTGCGGAGAACGTCACGTCCGCCCTCTACACGTTGATCAATTCGCTTCCCGGCCATTATCGTGCGCACCGCCGAATTCTCATCGCGGCGGACTGTTTCCCGAGCTTGCATTTTTTGCTCGCCGGAATGGCCGCGCGGCACGGTTTCATCCTCGACACCGTGCCCCTGCGTGCGGGAGAGACCTGGGTGCGGGAGGAAGATCTCATCGCACACTGGACCCCGGACGTGGGGGTCGCGCTGTTGACGACCGTGACCTCGACAGCCTCGTATCGATGCGATCTCGATGCGCTGACCGCCCATGGCCGGCGCATGGGCTCTCTGATCGGCGTCGATATCACGCAGAGCGTGGGATTGTTTCCCTTCGACGTACAGGCGACCGGAGTGGATTTCGTCGTCTCGACTTCGCTGAAATGGCTCGGAGGCACCCCGGGGGCCGGTATCCTGTACGTGCGGGCGCCTTTGCTCGAGACGTGCGAACCCGAATTGCGCGGATGGTTCAGCCAGCAGAACATATTTTCGTGGGATCTCGATGGGTTCGCGTACGCGCCGGATGCACATCGCTTCGACAACGGCACCCCCTCCATCCTGGCGTGCGTCGGGACCCTGCCCGCGCTCGAATGGCATGCGAAGCAGGACGGCGCCGCACTCCTGGCACATAACCGCGCGCTCGCCTCTCCCCTGGCCGAGGGCGCCGCCGACCTGGGCCTTCGCATCGCGAGTCCTCCGGAGGAGCATCGCCGCGGCGGTTCCACCATGATCCAGCTTCCCCCGGGCACGAACCTTCGGGTTCTGGCGGAACTGCGCGGTGCGGGCCTGTACGCCGACTGCCGGGGAACGACGCTGCGATTGTCGCCGGGCAATGTGACGACGGCCGACGGTGCCCTGCGGCTGTTGCGGGTGCTTGCGCGCCTTTTTTTCAGTTCCGCGTCGGGAAGGGGCCGCCGCCGGTGACCACTGGTCACGTTCTATCGCTTGCGCGACCCTGCCGAGTCGGCGGCACCAATATCCAGGTTATGAGAACGAGCGCGGCAAATGCCATGTAAGCCATTGTGAACACCCAGGCGGGAGCGTCGTAAAAGATGAGCTGGTCGATCCAGCGTTCGATGAAGCCACCCGCGGTCCGCTGGCCGCGCAACGAGTCCTCCCACACTGTCAGGGGACATGTAATTCCCAACAGAGACTCGGCAGCTACGAATAGGATGGCACCGAGGTGCAGCATGCGCCAACGCCAGCTTCTCACCCATGTCCAGTGCAGCGCAGCGCCCAAATAGACCAGCGGCACGCCCAGCAGAATGAAGAGGACGATCAGCAAATGAACAGCTACGACGACATCAGCGAGCATTTGCGCGACCCGGGCCCTAACTCGCCATCCCCGCACGAGTATCGACCGGCTTTTGCGCGTCCGCGGAAAGCAGATATCGATTCTCCAGGTCCTGAGCCGATAAAGGCCTCGATAACAGGAATCCCTGTACCTCGTTGCAGCCGCGCGAGCGCAGCCACTCCAATTGCCCGGAGCGCTCGATTCCCTCCGCCGTGACGATCAGATCGAGACTCTTGCCCAGTGACAGGATTGCGCTGGCGACGGCCCCGTCGCTAGACGACCGATCCACATTGTTCACGAAGGCCTTGTCGATCTTGATTCGGTCGGGCGGAAATCGAGTGATGTACGCGAGGGAAGAATAGCCGGTGCCAAAATCATCCAGTGCAATCCGGCATCCGAGCCGTCGAAGTTTTTCGAGAGCACTGCGAACTGTCGCCGAGTCCTTGACCAGCAGCGATTCCGTGATCTCGATTTCAATCAGCGCGGTCGGAACACCGAATGCGGCGGCTTCCGTTTCGACAACCCGCGCCGGGTCGCCGTACAGGAGTTCCTTCGCGGACACATTGACGGCCACGGGAACGGCAATGCCGCGATCCAACCACTTGCGCAATTGCCGGCATGCCGCGCGCACCACCCAGCTGCCCAGGTCGATGATCAAGCCGCTGTCTTCCGCGATTTCGATGAATCGGACCGGCGAGATGTCTCCATGATCCGCATCACACCAGCGAATCAGCGCTTCGACCCCCACGACCCGGTTATCGCTCAAACGGAACTTTGGCTGGTACTGCAGGCCCAGCAGATCCGTTTGAACCGCGCGCCGCAGACGGCCTTCCAGTTCGAGCCAATCGCGCAGCCGGCTGCTCATCGCCGGGCAGTAGACCGCGACCGAGCCGGTGGCGCCGGTCTTGGCCTGATACATGGCGGTGTCGGCGTGCTTCAGCACCGTTGTGACGTCCGGACCGTCCTCGGGATAGACGGCGAGGCCAATGCTGGGGCCCGAAAAGAATTCGAGCCCACTGTACTCGATCGGCTCCTTCAACTTGATCGCACAGGCATCGGCGATCTGCATCGCAAGCGCGCGCGCGCCGGCATCCTTGAGGAGAATGACGAATTCGTCACCGCCGAAGCGCGCGACCGACAGGTGCTCGCAACCGGCTTGGAATCGTTCAAGCGTCAGGGCGAGCTTGCCGGCAACCGTGCGCAACACCGCGTCTCCCACCGAATGGCCAAAGGTGTCGTTGACGCGTTTGAAGCTGTTGAGATCGAGATAGACCACGGCGACGGATTGTTGAGATGCCGCGGCCTCGCCAAACAGACGCTCGGCGGTCTCGATGCAACGCTGTCGATTCGGCAGGGACGTCAGAGGGTCGAAGTAAGCCAGCCGTTCGATATGCTCCGCGGCGGCCGTGCGCTCGCTCGTGTCCTGGCGCAGCACGACAACGTCGCCACCCTCGCGGCGGTTGAATCTCAGCTCGAACGAGCGGTGCAATCCCGAAGGATCGTCCTCGCGGTACGCGAGTTTGCGCTGTAGGCCGTCGTGTGCCGTCTGCCGGATGGACTCGAGGGCCTCGGGCAGACGCTCCGGTGGCGCGAGCACGGCCGCAGCGCTCGTTCCATCGGTGCGTCCGACCGCCTGGCTGCGTTCGCCGGGACCGGCATTCGGGCTCCACCGGATGTTGCCGTCCGGCGTGACTACCCACAAAGTATCCGGTATCGCCTCGACCAGCGTGTTTACCTGCGACACCCGTTCGGCGAGCGCGCGCGCTGCGGCGGCATTTCGCAAAATGTACTCGATTCGGCGCGGGAGAAGCGCCCAATTGACGGGCTTCGAAATGAAGTCGGTCGCGCCGGCCTCGAAGGCATGACCGATTGCGGCGGCATCCTCATGGCCGGTGACCATGACGATGGGGACTGTGGCGAGTCGCGGCTCGGCGCGAAGGCGCCGGCAGACCGAGTAGCCGTCCATGCCCGGCATGTCGACGTCCAGCAGGATGATCGCGACTTCTCGCGACAAGGCCGCGTCCAGAGCCGCCAGGCCGTTGTCGAAGGCCAAGGGCTCGAGGCCCGTCCCGGCCATCGATTCGGACATGAGCAGCCGCCCGAGTTCCTCATCGTCGGCAATGATCGCAAAGGGGGCCGTTTGGGTTGTCACGTTCACGCGCTCTCCTTAAGTTGCACGCGCATCAGGACGTCCATGAGCATTGGATGCACCGCTTCAAGACCGCCTTTCAGTTCCCCCACGCCGGCGACGTTGCCTTCGCGGCACATAGTCCCCAGCCGGCGAACCTCTTTCGCGAATGCCAAGGCGCCGACATTCGCTGCGCTGGATGCCAGCTTGTGACACACGCTCCCTGCGGTTTTAAGATCACCGGTCGCAAGGGCGCCGTGGAGTTCGGCCAGTGACTTAAGAGATCCCACCCGAAACAGATCGACGAGTTTCGAATACAGGCCGGCATGTTTTCCTGCCCGCAGGTTGCGCAGAGCGGAGACGGCTGTGGGATCGACGCTCGACAGCAAGTCACGGGAGGATCGCAACGATGGCTCGGCCGATGGCCGGACAGGGTTGCCTGCGATCCACCGACGCAAAAGCTGTGCGCATTCCTTCAACGTATATGGCTTGGTCAGCAAATCGTCCATGCCCGCCTCGATACAGGTTTCGCGATAGCCTGCAGCGTCATGGGCAGTGAGCGCGACGATCGGCACGCGCCGCAACTGGGCCTCGCGTTGCCGAATCAAGCCGGTCGTCGTAAAGCCGTCCATCGTCGGCATGCTCAAATCCATTAAAATTAGATCGAAGCGCTCGATGGCACTGCGTGCAATCGCCGCGGGACCTGTCTCGACCCAGACGCAGGTGCACCCCAATTCGGCGAGGTACCCTTCCGCCACGGCTGCGTTGACGGGTTCATCTTCCACCAATAGCACATGGCCCCCGATGAGCGGTTCGTCCGGCGCCGAACGCGGAACCTCGACGTGGGCCAACAGCGGTGCGCCCATCGCGGTCGATAGTGCCTCGTACAGCGCGTCGCGATGGACCGGCTTGGACACGATGGTATCAGGGTGCACGATGCTTCCGAGGTCCGCGATTTCGGCCTCCGCAGTCGACGCCACGATCACCACAGCCGAGCCTGACCGGCGGCGGGACTCCACGCACATTCGCAGAGAATCCGGGTAACTGCCCGCGTCCACGATGGCGAGTTCCTCACCGTCGGTCACGTGAGCTGGGCGATCGCGATCGTCCTCGAGCACCGTCAGCCCCAGTGCCGACACGGTGCGAGCCAGCGCTTCGGCCAGAGCCGGCCGACGCGTGAGTATTCGCACGCGCCGCGGTTGCAGCGGCGCTCGTCGCTGTCGACTTGACCCGACGTCCCCTATCTTCAGCGGCAATGCCAGCGTGAAAGTCGAGCCCACCTTGGGTGTGCTGGTCACGGCGATCGTGCCGCCCAGGAGCTCCGCGAGCTCCCGGCAGATTGCGAGCCCGAGGCCGCTGCCGCCGAAGCGACGGGAGGTCGACTCATCCGCCTGCGTGAATGGCTCGAAGATCTTCGCGATCGTCGCCGCGTCCATCCCAACTCCGGTGTCGGAGACGGTAATTTGCAGCGTCGCGCGGTCCGGCTCGATGGACAGGATGTCGGCCTTCACCACGACTTCGCCCTGCGCCGTGAATTTGACGGCGTTGCCGATCAGGTTCATCAGAATCTGCCGCAGGCGCAGCGGATCGCCCATCAGGCCCTGGTGGTCATGCGCCGTCGGGCATACGATCAGCTCGATGCCTTTCGTCGCAGTGCTGCCCGAAAATAGACTGGTGCATTCCTCGAGCAACGGGATCAAGTCGATGGGTAACGACTCAAGCTGAACCTTGCCCGCCTGAATCTTCGACAAGTCGAGTAAGTCGTTGACGATCTGCAGCAGCACCCCGGCCGAAGAACGGATGGTCTCCGTCAGTCGCGTTTGTGTCGACGAGAGCGGCGTACGCGCGAGCAGCTCGGTCATGCCGACCACGCCATTCATCGGCGTACGAAGCTCATGGCTCATGCGGTCCAGGAAGTTGCTTTTCGCCCGCGCTGCCTCGGCCAGCTGTCGATTGCTCTCGACCAGCTCCCGGGTGCGCAGCGCGACCTCGGATTCGAGGCGCTCCCGCGCCGCGACGATCTGCTGGAATTTTATGCGTTGCGATCGCAATCGGTAGGCGAGCATTGCGAGCACTGCTAGAGCATACGCGGCGTAGGCCCACGGCGAATTCCACGGCGCCGGCGCCTTGTGAATCGTGAGACGCAGCGGTGTTTCGCTCCACACGGAATCGGCATTGGCGGCACGCACCTCGAGCTCGTGATCGCCGGCATCCAGGTTGGTCAGCGTGATCCGGTGCTGCGAGCCCACATCGATCCATTGATCCGTCAAGCCCGCCATCCGATAGGCGAGACGATTGCGTTTGGGCGAAATGAAGTCGAGCGCACCGAAGTCCATCGAGATGATGCTCGCCCGGTGATCGACTGCGAGTCTGCCGAGCAGCCAGTACGGCGTGGTCGTGGGGACCGGCACCCCCATCACTTCGACCCGGGTCAACGCGAGCCGCGGCGGACGCCGGTCCTCGGACAGCCGTGATGGGTCGAAAATATTGAATCCGCCCGGGCCGCCGAAACACAGCCGGCCATCGCGTAACCGGAAATACGCGCCGTTATCGAATTCCTCGCCCTGAAGACCGTGCTCGCGGTGGAAGGTCTTGACAGCTCGAGACTCGGGGTCGAAACGCATCAGCCCGGCATTTCCGCTCAGCCAGAGGTGTCCCGTGGCGTCGCCGAGCACACCCCAGATCGTGTCGATCGATAGCCCATCGTCGCGCGAGATCACGTGAAAGCGCAGTGAATCCGGCGCTTCCGAGGAGCCGAGTACCTGAACAAGGCCGCCGCCGTCGGTACCGAGCCACACTCGACCTACCGAGTCGACCGTGATCGCGT
>Ga0137415_10003986_pt1 | contig 14634 bp, 8 predicted proteins | sample CZODoug3_1_1_16f_FD_183082 | JGI IMG/M metagenome (GOLD analysis project Ga0137415, IMG submission 183082) | Vadose zone soil fungal communities from Angelo Coast Range Reserve, California, USA - CZODoug3_1_1_16fungal (Hybrid Assembly) | ecosystem: Environmental > Terrestrial > Soil > Vadose... | reverse complement strand
GCGCGTCCCAGCGAGGACGGCTCGCATTTCATTTTGAACGGCGAGAAGCGGTACATCACGAACGCTGCGATTGCGCACGAGCTCACGGTGATGGCGCGCACTCCTGTGCCCGGCTCGGATAAAACCGCTGTCACTGCGTTTCTGGTGACGCCGGACATGCCGGGTTTCGAGATGCTCGAAGCGCGGATGCCGAAGACGGGAATCAAAGGCACGGCCACAGGACGGTTTGCGTTGCGCGACGTCAAAGTGCCGAAAGAAAATGTTCTCGGCCCTATAGGCAAAGGCCTGAAGGTCGCGCTGACGGTGCTCGATTTTGGACGTACCACATTCGGCGCGTGCTGCACAGGCGCAGCCAAAACCTGTTTGGAATTAGCTGTTGCCCACGCGAACACCCGCAGGCAATTCAACAAAACGCTGGGCGAATTCGAGCTGGTGAAAAAGAAAATCGCCCGGATCGCGGCTGACGCTTATGCCATGGAAGCGATGACCACGGTCACGGCGTCGTTCATCGATCGCGGGCTTGAGGATTACATGCTTGAGACCGCGATGTTGAAAGTGTTCACGACAGAACGGCTCTGGGAGTGCATCAACGACGTGTTCCAGATTTACGGCGGATCGGCGTACTTCACCGATCTGCCATTGGAAAGAATGTTGCGCGACGCGCGGATCAACCAAATCGGCGAGGGGGCCAATGAAGTGCTCACTTCATTCATTGCGCTAGTCGGGATGCGCGGACCGGGAATGGAGTTCAAAGAAATTTACGACACGATGATGAAGCCGTCGCGCGATGGAATGAGCAAAGCGTGGGCGGCCGGAAAGAACCGCCTCAGCGCGACGGTTCTTGTACCTGACGTGCCCGTGCAAAGCGAACAGCTTCGGGCGCACGCGCGGCAACTCGGCCGGTTGATCCGACATTTTAATTTTGCCGTTAATCGCGCGTTGATCACGTATCGTGAGCCGATTCTGGACATGCAGCTTGTCCAGGAGCGGATCGCGAACGCGTCCATGGATCTTTTTGCTGCGACGTGTGTTCTGAGCCGGATAGATGGTGAGATTCAATTCGCAGGCCGAAATGGCAACGCAGTATCGCCGGATCACTCGGCGGCAGATTTGTTTTTGCGTCAGTCGTTCCGTCGGATTCGCGGTTTCCTGGCGGGGCTGACAGATAATGACGACAAAGCAGTGATCGCCGCGGCAAAATCTTGCCTAAAGAGCGGCAGCGCCAAGACTGCCGCGTAAACGTTTTCGCTAACTCGCGTTAGATTTCGCTGGGCGGTTCAGGCGAAACCTGTGGTGATGGGCCGATGGCAGAAATATAAACTCCCGTCCGCGCTGCCGTGCGGGGAGCGCGGTATTCGCCCGTCATAACCGTCAGATCTTTTAGTATCCGACGCCCGGACGATGACCGTAAATGTCCATGTGGTGAGCAGTGGTCGGAATTGCAGCGAGACGATCGCATCGCTGCGGAATGCGCGAGTCACCCGTTACCACGTAACAAATTTTCTTTGTGTTTGTGGCACGCAGTGGCTGCGATGGCAGCGATACTACATTCTTGCTTGGATCATGAGCGAATGCTGATGCGCAGAATGCAAGGGCGAAGATCCCTATTGCAAATCGGACCGACCAGCCGCACCCGCGACTCAGTCTGGTTCCTTTTCCCATGCCAGGATTCTGATCCCATTAGGAATTTAAGCAAGCCTATTCCCCAATCCAGTTCGTATTTTTAGGCCAGCCCACTTTTACGACGCTCCGCGAGGAATGCTTCAGTCCGTCCAAAGAAAATGTTCGAGGCGAATGTTGTTCAGACGCGCCTTTGCTTCCTCGCTACGGCCGCCTCCGGCCGCGACGAGCTTATCATAGATCGCGACGGCGGATTCCCACTTCGAATCTTCCTCCAACAATCGCGCTGCGTTGAATCCAGCCTTGTAATACCAGAACAACTCACGGCGCTCACCGGGCCGCGAGTCGTCCTCAAGAATTTTATAGAACGTCGCCAGCGCGCCGGGTCGATCGCCTTTTTTTTCCAGGCATAATCCTTTTTTAAAGAGCGCCTGGCTACGCCAATGAATCGACCCCTCCTTATCGGCAGCCAATTGGTCGTAGGCCTCAATGGCACGTTGATAACTACTCGGGTCCATTGCGCCGGCCTCGAAGAAAATGTCGCCCTTCCCGCAAAGCGCCTCGCGTTTTTCCGATGCGCCGGCTTCACTCTTCAACACCTCATCATACAAGGCGAGAGCAGCTTTAGGTTTCCCAAGCTTGCGCTCGATCACCGCTTGTTCGTTGCGCGCGGCCCAGCGCATCGCGCCGTTCTTCTGCACGACTTGATCGAATAAAACGAGTGCCCGATCCAGGGTATGCTCGCTCATGCTCGACATGGCTGATTCTGCCGCGAAAAAGAGCGCTTTTTCCGCGAGCGGGTCATTCGGATTCTGTTGCGCGATAATTTCAAACTGCGTCTGCGCATTTGCGAAATCCTGGCGACGATAATAAAGCTCCGCCAATTTCATTCGAACTTCCCGAGCGAATTGCGACTGGCCGTGCTGCTCGAGAAATCGCTTTCCGAGCTCAATGACTTTCGATTCGTTTCCGCCGCCTGCTTCTTCTACCCAGATGCGAAGATAATCGGCGCGCTCGGCGGCAGCAGAGGTGGGTCTGGATTCAACTGCGTGGTCCAGGTCTTTTCGCGCTTCATCCAGGCGGGGCGGTGAGGAATGAAACGCCAACTCGGCCAAGCCCACCCAAGCCTCCGATACCCGCGGATTGTTTGGAAAATCGTGAATGAATCGCTGCAACGATGGCGCAGCTTTTTTGTCGCCCTTGGCAGCCTGTATTAAACCTTCCTCCAATTGCAAATCGGCACGCGATTGTTCGTCGCCGCCCTGTTTTTCCAGTTGGTTGTAATCAGCGATGAAACGAGTGTGATTGCCGACCTGCAACCAACCGCTGGATGCGTTAAACAGCGCGGCTTTCGACCAATGCGAATCGCGCTGCGCGATTTGTTCGAAGGCGGCTGTTGCGGTTTCGAATCGCCTCGCCAAATACTGCGCTTGCGCAGATAAAAAATCGATCCGGGTCAACAGGGTCGGTTCGGGCCGCAACAGGCGCGCATCGTCCAGGATGGATATCGCTGCATCAAAGCGACCCTCGTTAATTTCAAATTCGGCAAACTCGATGAGAGCAGGGGCAATGGCCGGCGTTTTGATTTCTGTCTGTCGCAGATCTGTGAACAATTGGCGTGCCCGCTCTCTGCGGCCCGCGCGAATCTCCAAGCGCGCAAGATACCAGCGCGCGTATGTTCGCCGCGGCTGTTCCGGCCTGCGGACCCACTTTTCCAGTTCATTGCGCGACGGTTTGTGTTCGGCGCGATACAGCTCATCGAGCTTTGGGAATAGCAGCGGGAGATCAGGGTCTGCGTGGTTACGATCAATGAAACGCTCGAGTACGTCATCTCCGGTCTCCGGTGTTTTAAGCTGCAAATGCGCTTCAGCGCTGCCGATGAGCGCAGCGAGCAGAACGGGATGAGGCGTTCCCTCCGGCCTTTTCAGAATCGCCTGAAACATTTCGATGGCTCGTTGAGGCCGGTGCGAAATCAGTTCGAGACGCCCGCGCAACACACGCCGCTCGCGCCGCTCTGCGACGGAAACCGGCTGTAACTGCTCCAAAAGCCGGCGTGCCTCGGGAGCGTTCCCCAATTCAATGCGCAGCTCAGCCGCTCGCAGCTCCGCTCGCGTGCCCCATTCTTTGTCATGCGCCAGCAGAATGAATTTAGTCAAAGCTTCCTGGCGTTTTCCTAACGCGCGTAACGTGTCGCCGGCGCCAAAAACAGCTGCTCTCTGAAACAGCGAACTGTCGTTAGTCAATTCCTCGTAAAGTGGCAGCGCATCGGCCCACCGCTGCAGACTGGCCAGCGCCTGAGCGCGCCAGAATTTCGCCCATGGCAAGTCGCGTAATCTCGCGTCGGTTAAGAGAACCAGCGTGGCCTCCGGTTCGTTTGCGGCCACCTGCGCTTCCGCAAGTTTTTCCGCGACTGCGCGCCATTGTGGTTCTGGCAGATCTTTGTTTAGCAACGACTGCAACCGCACGACCGCCACCTCCGGCACGCCTTCTGAAAGTGGCGTGCTGGCCTGGGCTATTTCAGCGGAGATATCCGCGTGCGCGACTGGGCTGAGTACCCCGATCAGACATGTGAGGGCTAAGCATCCGATATGTCTCATCTTCTCTCCAGCATTGCCCGTAAGTATTGCCCGGTATGGCTGGCCGGAATAGTGGCGACCCTCTCAGGCAGACCCGATCCGACCACCTCGCCGCCGTGTTCGCCGCCTTCAGGACCCAAATCGATGATCCAGTCGGCGCACTTAATCATCTCAAGGTTGTGTTCAATTACCACGATGGTGTTGCCCGCGTTGCGGAGCTTCATCAACACCTCCAGTAATTTTTCAATATCGGCGAAATGCAACCCGGTCGTCGGTTCATCGAGAATGTACACCGTGCGACCGGTCGCTTTCTTGGCAAGTTCTGTGGCAAGTTTCACGCGCTGCGCTTCGCCGCCGGAAAGAGTCGTTCCGGCCTGGCCGAGTCGGAGATAGCCCAGACCAACGTCGAGCAACGAATTAAGCTTTTCCGCGATGGTCGGCACATTGCGGAAGAATCGCGCGGCTTCGTCCACCGTTAAATCGAGCACATCTGCAATATTCTTGCCTTTGTAGGTGATCTCGAGCGTCTCGCGGTTGTAGCGTTTGCCTCGGCAAACCTCGCATTCGACGTAAACGTCGGGCAAGAAATGCATCTCGATTTTGATCAAGCCTCCGCCCTCGCAATTCTCGCAACGACCGCCTTTAACATTGAAACTGAACCGACCTGCGTCATAACCGCGGATGCGCGCTGCGGGCAATTGCGCGAACAGTTCGCGTATCGGGGTGAACGCGCCGGTGTATGTGACCGGATTCGACCGCGGCGTCCGTCCGATCGGGCTTTGGTCGATCACAACTACCTTGTCGATCTGTTCCAGACCGCGAATCGATTTGTGAGCGCCCGGCTTATCTTTCGAGTTATAGAAATGCCGGAAAAGGGCGCGCCGCAAAATGTCGTCCACCAAAGTCGATTTGCCGCTGCCGGAAACACCAGTCACACACGTTAGGCAGCCGAGAGGAAATGAGACATCGATTGTTTTCAGGTTGTTTTCACTTGCGCCCACGACTCTAAGCCAGCCATCGGGCCGCGCCTGAGTGCGCTGTTTTGGAACCGCTATGCGTGCTCGTCCGGAAAGATAATCGCCAGTCAAAGAATTTTTCGCGCGCGCGATGTCGTCGAAAGATCCCTCTGCCACAATCTCGCCGCCCCGCGGCCCTGCGCCCGGACCAAGATCAAGAATGTGGTCGGCAGCTCGAATCGTTTCTTCATCGTGCTCGACTACGATGACGGAGTTCCCAAGATCGCGCAGTTTTCGCAACGTTCCCAATAAACGCGAGTTGTCGCGTTGATGCAGCCCGATGCTGGGTTCATCGAGAATGTACAGAACGCCGGCCAGACCGGAGCCGATCTGTGTGGCGAGTCGTATCCGTTGCGCTTCGCCGCCGGAAAGCGTGCCGCTCTCGCGATTCAATGTCAGATAGCCAAGCCCGACCTCCACAAGAAATTGCAGCCGCGAGCGAATCTCGCGGACCACGTCTGTCACGATCGTCTGCTGCTGTTCGGTCAGGTGGAGATCGGCAATGAATTGCAGCGCGTTTTCCACGTTTTGCTGGCTGAACTGATGGATATTCAATTCGCAGTCGTTTCGGGCCTTGATTGTGACCGCAAGGATTTCCGGTTTGAGCCTTGCGCCGCCGCAGACCTTGCATGTCTCGCGTGCCATAAATGTTCGAATCCGATTCCGCGTGAACTCGCTCTCGGTTTGCTCATAAAGGCGCTGCATTTGAGGCACGAGTCCCTCGAATGGTTTTGTGATTTTCTTTTCACCGTTGCCGCCAAACTCCATTTCGATCGGTTGGTCATTCGTGCCGAAGTAAATCGCGGCTTTGAATGCTTCGGGCAAATCGGCGAACGGCATGTCTTCGTTCACGTTGAAGTGTTTAATCAGTGCATCCTGCAGATGGCGATAGTAGACTCGCATGCGTTTCGAGCCACGACGCCAGGGCGTGATTGCTCCTTCGGCCAGCGTTTTAGTTTGGTCGGAGATCATCAGCTCCGGATCGACCACCAATTCTGTTCCCAGACCGTGGCAAGCCGGACAAGCGCCGAGGTGGCTGTTGAAAGAAAAATGTCTCGGTGTCAGCTCGCCTAGATTGAAGCCGGTTTCAGCATTCCCGTAATCCGTGGAATAGCGGCATTCCGACCAATTGTCACCTGCAGTGCGTGTTTGGCACAAAACCACAATGCGATTGCCGCCCCATTTGAGAGCCGTTTCGATTGAGTCTGTCAGCCGCACACGAATGCCATCGCGGACGACCAGCCGATCGACCACCGCTTCAATCGTGTGCCGCTCACCTTTCTTCAGCCGGATCGGTTCAGTGCGATCCAGTTCGATCATCTGTCCATCGATGCGCGCACGAACGAATCCTTCACGCCTGAGTTTTTCGAACACGTCCCGGAACTCACCGGGTTGATTCTCAATCAACGGGGCCAGCACAACGATTTTGGTGCCCGGTTCGAACGCCAGGACCTGATCGACGATTTGCTGAGGCGTTTGACGGCTGAGCGGTCGCCCGGTGAGGGGATCGTGCGGTTGGCCCACCGCGGAAAAAAGGATCCGCAGGTAATCGTAGATCTCAGTCGTGGTTGCGATTGTCGATCGCGGGTTCGCGCCGGCGCTGCGTTGTTCGATGGCGATGGCAGGCGACAAGCCTTCAATGAAATCGACATCTGGCTTTTCCATTTGATCGAGGAACTGCCGCGCATAAGCGGAAAGGCTTTCGACGTAACGGCGTTGCCCTTCCGCATAAAGCGTGTCGAAAGCGAGCGAGGACTTCCCCGAGCCGCTTAAACCGGTGATAACCACCAGCTTCTCCCGTGGAATCTCGACGTTGAGATTCTTGAGATTGTGCTGGCGGGCACCGGTAATCTTGATTGTTTGCGCAGGCATTCTGCCGAGAGATGTCGAACCTATCAGTTAAGCATAGCCTCTCCCTTTCTGCAGCGAAAATCTAGCAGGCAACGGACTTGGCGGAGCCGCCAACCCTTTAATTACTGGGACTGAGCTTTAGGATCGCTGCTTCGGGAGTGGGATCTTCTGCCAGGACCCACTCATAGCCGTCGACGTGCGGCAATCGCACCATTTTGTCTTCCATCTCTCGCTTGGACACGAACAAGGCGTAAACCGCATTGGTTTCATGCAAACCGCGCTGGACAAGCGCTAAAGCCTCAGCTGGCCCGTAGCGCCAAATTTGACTGTACTTGTAACGGTGCTGTCCGTCCATCGGCGCGGCAACAACCCAGCTGGGAAACAAGGCATTCAAGTAAACAGGATCAATATCCGAAAGAACGATGCCGGGCTGTTTGCCGAAGTCTTCAAGAAAACGGCCTCGTGCGATAAACTCGGTGGATTGGCGTGGTGGAGAATCGAAATGAAGGGCATCCCACACTTGCAGTCGATCGATTTCGCGCGTGTTATAGCCGGAGCGCGAAGGGTAACCAAGACAGGCCGCGCCAAATAGAACGAATACAGCCGCGGCGGTAAGAACCCTTCGTCCGGCCAAAATATTCTGCGCGGCCCACGTCACTGGCAAGACAGCGACTGCGACCAAGAGAATTAGAAGGGGCAGGTAATACCTTATATCAACGAGCTTATCAATGTGACTGAGGATCATCGCCAGAAAAGTCAAGCCGGCTAGAAAGGCGCAGATAACGAAGCGATCGATCCGAATAAAAAATAACCCTATGCAAACCAGGAGAAGAAACGTCGGGACAAAAGATGTGCCGGTACCAAAAATATTCGCAGTGTGAAATCCAAGCGGCTGCACAGTAATTTCCTTCCACAAATTGAAGGCGTTGTCCGGAATATAGCGAAGTGAAAAGAGAAGATGATGCTCCTTGAAAAACGGAGCCCAAAAGTCGTAACCTGTCTTGAACGGCGAATGAAACTGGATCGTGTTTAGCACAAGCAGGGGGGCGGCAGCGAGTATGAAAACGACGGGCAGTACGGCGCAGTGAAGCAACCAGCGCCAGTGCATTCCTCTCATTGGGACCAGAGCCATGGCCAGTAACAATGGAACGAACGAAAGCGACTGAATTCGCACGTTTAGTGAAAGCCCAAGAAGAACCGCCGATAAATAGATTTTCCATCGGCGTTCTTCCGTAACACCCAGGTAGGCAAACATAAAGGCCAGCACGCTTAGAAAGGAGGCACTCACTTCGCTCATCGACGAACGACAGAAAGTAAAGAAGCTGGGAAGCGTGGCCAGTAATAGCACCGCAAACCCACCCGTCAACGGCATCGCTAGGTACGCGTAAAAGGCAAACACAGCCAAAAGCAGAAGCAACCCCAGCGTTTGATTCGTCCGAAAGGGTGCCAGCACGGCATCTGCGCCCGACAGGACCTTCAACCAGGGAAGCATCAGCGCCGGGTATCCAAAGAAGCCCCTTGATGGCAGTTTCTCGTAACCAATCTGTATGGAAGGCCGATGATCCCGATTAAGCGCTTTTGCCTGCGCGAAGTATTCTGTCGCGTCGGGACGGGGACCAAGGTCCAGCAGCATTGTCTTGCTGTAATCGATTCTAAGAACCGCGAAGTAGTAGAAGGTTAAAGCGCAGAGAAGCAGCAACGCGCCAGCGAAAAATGACCCTGTTGCGAATCCTTTGTGTGAACCGTCTGTCACAGGTTGTTGTAACGCGAAAAACTGCTTCAGGGATCCTGTATCATGAGCGCGTGCGCATAACGTCTGAGAAAAGCGCGAATTAATTCATTTGTATAGCGCTGGCAACCAGGTTTGGTCAAAGTACGATCTTGAACAGTACCGGAATTGAAGGAAACTGCGCCGCTAAACTTTGCATGCAATTCGTTACGACGGCAGTATGGAAGCTCTGCTAAACGAGCGCGAGACGCACACACAACCGTGGGGGACCGCCGCTCTTGAGCAAAGGCGCGAGCGCACCCGGGACCATTTAGCAAGAATTGCTCCTCGGCGCGAGAGCTGGATCAACCGCAACACGTACTATTACGAACTGCTCAGTCGGCTTCTCCGTTTTTTGGTGGAACCACAGAAAAAGGTACTCTCTGTTCGCTGCGGCACAGGCAATCTTTTGGCTGTCGTCCGGCCGTGCGCGGGCAAAGGCGTTGATATCTGCGCTGAGATTGTCACAATCGCACAGCAACGAAATCCAAGCTTCGAATTCGCGGTTGCATTTCCAGACAAGGAGGAGTTCCGGCAGGTTTTCAAGGGAGACGAAAAATTCGATTACATCCTGTTTAACGACATTGGCGATACCGTCGATGTGCTTGAAGCGCTGCGGAATTTAAAACCGCTCTGCCGGAGCCACACTCGGTTGCTCATAACAACTTACAACCACCTTTGGGAACCGCTCGTTAGCTTCGCCGAATGGGTAGGTATGAAGGTGCCGCGGACCGAGCAGAACTGGCTTTCCATTGCTGATGTTCGAAATCTGCTGACGCTCGCCGGTTTTGAAGCTCTTGAGACGCATCGAATCGTCCTGTTACCAAAGTATATCCCGTTGTTGTCTGGTTTCCTCAATCGTTTCTGTGCGCGCCTGCCGTTTCTGAGTAAGCTTTGCATGACGCAGGTGGTCGTTGCACGAATGCTGCCGCCGCCGGTTTCGCCCGAAGAGCTTAGCGTATCGGTTGTAATTCCATGCAAGAACGAAAAGGGAAACGTCGAGGAGGCCGTTAGACGCATTCCGGAGTTGGCAGGCAGAATAGAGATCCTTTTCTGTGATGATCAATCGACGGACGGCACAGCTGAGGAGGTGCTGAGGGTGCAAGCTGCCTATCCAGACAAGAATATCCGGCTTGAATGCGGACCGGGGGTTTGTAAGTCACGAAACGTCTGGACGGGTTTCAACGCTGCCACAGGCGATATTTTGATGATTCTCGACGCCGACCTGACGACGATTCCCGAGGAGCTGCCTTACTTCATCGATGTTATCTCTTCGGGGCAAGCGGAGTTTGTCAATGGTTCGCGACTCGTCTACCCGGTGCCAAAAGGAGCAATGAACGGAGCAAACATGCTCGGCAACAAGTTTTTCAGCGTCGCTTTTACGTATCTCCTGGGGCAGCGAGTAAAGGACACGCTGTGCGGCACCAAAGTCCTCTGGAGAAATGACTGGGAGCGAATCAAGCCGTTCCTGGGAACTTGGGGGACCGAAGACCGCTGGGGAGACTATGAACTGTTATTTGGCGCCGCAAAGTTGAACCTCAAGATTCTTGACTTGCCCGTCCACTACCAGGAACGCATTTATGGTTCGACAAAGATGACAAAGGTCTTCCGCAACGGACTGGTCATGTTGAAAATGTGCTGGCATGGGTTCTTGAAGTTGAAACTGGGGTATTAGGGGCACTACATCTAACAGGCGCCAATTTGAATTCGCAGTTACCCGAATCTTTTGATGCGAAAGCGCATTGCTAAAGAAATCCAGCACGGTCGCTTCCTAGCCGCGCACGGAGCAGGTGAGATTTGGAATTGGGAGAGCCCAGCCGGCAAACTGCGCTGGTCGCGGCGGGTGAAAATGCTCAGCGGTCATTTAGAGCCCGGAATGAGAGTGCTTGAAGTGGGATGTGGCACTGGCTACTTCACTCGCGAACTGGCACGCTTGGGGGCGGACGTCATCGCGATTGACATCTCGCCTGAGCTTCTGGAAATCGCCAAAGCCAATTGTTCCATGTCGAATCTTCGTTATGAAATCCAGGACGCTAGTGCGTTGAGTTATTCTAATGCAATGTTTGATTCCGTTGTGGGCAGTTCGGTTTTACATCACCTCGAAATCAGAGAGGCACTGCAAGAAATCTATCGCGTGTTGAAGCCTGGAGGCGCAATTTACTTTACAGAGCCAAACATGCTGAACCCTCAGATCGCGATACAAAAGAATGTCCCCTGGGTTAAACGCAAACTCGGAGATTCACCGGACGAAACCGCATTCTTTCGGTGGCCGCTCCGGCGGCTGCTCGAACAAACGGGCTTTCGCGATGTTCGGATCGACCCGTTTGATTTCCTCCATCCGAAGACCCCCATTGCTCTGATCGATGGATTGAACCGGTTCGGGCGTTTTCTTGAGAAGGTTCCGGTGATCGCCGAGTTTGCTGGCTCGCTTTACATTCGCGCCGTGAAATGAGCAGCACATTTACCGTGCAGAGCGACGAGGCTAAGGACCGCGCCGTAACATTGCGTAACCGCGCGCGACTCGGCGGCAACCAAAATCTTCTTTTCTGGTATCGCGAACTTTATCGGGACCAATTCAGGAACTTTCCGAATCCGGCGGCGCTATCGATGCTTGAGATAGGAAGCGGTACCTCGCCGCTGAAGCAATTTCACTCAAACGTCCTGAGCAGTGATGTGCTGGATCTTGATTATCTCGATCTTGTGTTTGATTGCCACGAAATCGATAAGTTAGGCGCGATCGAAGACAACAGCCTTGACGTTATTACGCTCACGAACGTGTTACATCACCTGAAAAGTCCAATTGCATTTCTGAATCGTGCAGCCAGCAAGTTGAAATCCGGCGGTAACGTAATCGCGACTGAGCCTTTCTTTTCCGTGCTATCAACTCTAATCTTCAAGTATCTGCATCACGAGATGGTCGATTTCCAGATTTCCGAGCCGGAGCTGGTTCACGTGCAAGGGCCTTTGGCCTCGGCCAATATCGCATTGCCATGGCTCATTTTTTTCAGGAAACACGAATGGCTGCGACGCTTGAATGCAAGCTACGATCTTGAGAGTCTTTCACTGCGCCCCTTTAGCTCGCTATCGTACATGCTTACGGGTGGAATATCGCACCGGCTGCCGATTCCAGGCTTCATCTATAGCGCGTTGTTTCCAATCGACCTCGCCCTCAGTCGCAGCTTTCCAAGCTTCTGCGCAGCTTTCTTTACCGTAACTCTTACGCGACGCTGATGCGGCTGGTCCCGGTTCTTCGCGAGATTGGCAATAGGGTTTACGATCGCGCGTTTCCCATTTACGTCCTGTGTTATCGTGGCTTTAAGGCTTACGCTGATCATGCGGAGCGTAAATTCTTGCGAAAAACGCTGGCGCCGGGAGACGTCGCTGTCGACGTAGGTGCGAATATCGGCATCTATACGCAGCTTCTCTCCCGTTGGGTCGGTCCGACTGGGCTTGTTCACTCGTTTGAACCTTCGCCGGAGAATTTCGGGCGCTTGCAGTCTGCCACGCACAAGCTTGCAAATGTGCGCTTATCGCAGTCCGCCGTGGGCGAATCCAGCCGGAAAACTACACTCTACGTTTCCGATAAACTCAACGTCGATCATCGCGCGTATCTGCCCGAAGGAGATTCACGTCATACGATACCTATCGAAATGATAGCGCTCGACGATTACTTCAAGCCCGGCGAACGCGTGGATCTCATCAAAATGGATATCCAGGGATATGAGCTTCACGCTTTGCGCGGGGCGAGTCGTGTTCTGGCGGATAATCCGGGTCTAAAGTTGCTCTTCGAATTTTGGCCTTACGGTTTAAAGCAGGCTGGGGCAAACTGGGCCGAGTTAATCGGCGTCCTGAAGCAAAATAGAAAACTTATCCAGCAAGTGTCGAGCAAGGGACTGACGGGTTTCGACCCCGGATCGGCAAATGAGAGCGAAGCTTGGTATATAAACCTATTCGCATCGTGAGAATAGTGGCTGGCCGCGAATGCTACGAGCATTACGCAGGATTAGACCTAGCGACTGAACGATTTCTGTACCATCGAAGAATCAAAAACCCGAGGATTAATACGACGGTGGTTCGATTTAAAATCATCAAGGCTCTAAATAGCGTCGGCTGATATTCGAACTCCACGTCATTTTTTCCAGCAGGCAGGAGCGCTCCGACCTGCCATTGGTTTACACGTAACGCTGCTTGACTCACACCGTTTACCCGGACCTTCCAAGCGGCCGTGAACCACTCATTCAAAATTAGGAGTGACGCTGCATTAGACTCCACTCTCGAATAACTCCGATTAGGCTGATTAATAACGTTTGTGATTACATCTTCCGGCCGTGCTGACATTGGCTGGTTGCCAAGAAACTTGCGGACGCTTTCAAGGTCGCGTGGAGTTACGTAAGCTTCAGAATGGTAATTAAAGCCTGTTTGGATAATCTCGACAAAACCAGCGACGTTCGGGGCGGAACCTTCGACCTGATGTACTAACGTAAATCGGTTCATCGGGTTCGCATTTTCGTAAAGTTTGTAACCCTCAATCTCTAACATTTGCTTTGTGTTCGCATCTGTTGGTGACTCAGCGGGTCCGCACAACACATAGCGAGCGCCCATCATGGCCCTTAGATGCGGAACACTTCCCAGCAGCATAAACTCGAATTGTGCGTACGGCTGTGGTGTAAGCTGGTTGTAGAAGCTCTTGATCCCATAGTAACTGGCGTTCATTCCCCAAAACTTGTTGTCAAAGACGCTGTCACGGAAATCTATCCGCCAATCGCGCACATCCGTCTCAGTGACGATCCGTTGGAGCACTCTGTGGCTAAGCAGATTCGTCGGTTTGTCGAACGCCGACTGAGACACTGAAATCCCTCTGACCGGAATGACCATCGCAGCGACGGAGACGAGTACACCGGCTAACGTTAGAAATTTGCAGCGAGGAACTTTACTGAAACGCCCGAGAATGAACAGCAGAGGCGCCAGTGCCAGCATCCAACATCCCGTCAAACGTTGGAGGGGATGCATCTGAGCAAGCTCCCAAAGAATGATTCCAGTCATAGCAAGGGCCATAAGCGCCGGCGCAATTAGGAGGCGCAGATTACGGCTGTTCCGGTAATTCTCCCAAATTCGCGGCAAAAGGCTATAACCGAAGCCGCTTAGGAACGAAACGCCGATTACAAACAGGACAAGGTAGCGCCCGGCTTCCCTGATCCGGTTAATGAAGGGAACATGGAAGTTTAGATACGCCAATCCCAGGTTAGTTCCAAAACCGGAGAGCAATCCATACAAGGCGATCGCTCCAAATGCCAGAACCAACATCCGAGGAAACTGGGCCACCCGCCGGAAGTAGATTCCGGCCAGCAACGTTCCGATTACACCAAGCGAGCCTACATAGGGACTACCTACGATGGCGATCCAAGTCGGTCTGATGACAATGCCGGCAGCTTCGTTTAGTTTAAGCTGAATAAGATTGAAGTTTTCCCATGGAATGTGCGCGTGCCCAATCACGGCTGCGCCGCCCCCGATGTGCCGAATCATCTCACCAGTGGCCAAGTACATTGGGACTATAGCAGCCCCAGCCAGCCCGAACGCAATCCCGCCGCATAGCGCCAGAGACCAGGCTACCCGCCAGATATCTGAAAAGCGTCGATCGAGGCACAACCAACCGACACCTACGGTGAACAGTATCGCGTTGACCTGGACGGCCAGCGGCGGCGCAACGAGTTACAAGGTTTACCGCGGCACCACGCCGAATGGCGAAGGATTGACGCCGATTGCGTCGAATGTTGCGACAGCCAGCTATTCAGATACGGGCCTG
>Ga0137415_10003985_pt1 | contig 14635 bp, 14 predicted proteins | sample CZODoug3_1_1_16f_FD_183082 | JGI IMG/M metagenome (GOLD analysis project Ga0137415, IMG submission 183082) | Vadose zone soil fungal communities from Angelo Coast Range Reserve, California, USA - CZODoug3_1_1_16fungal (Hybrid Assembly) | ecosystem: Environmental > Terrestrial > Soil > Vadose... | reverse complement strand
GGGCGGCCTCAAGGACAGCATCATCGACGGCGTGAGCGGGTTCCTGTTCGACGAGTACTCGCCGGCGGCGCTCGCCGAGGCGATACGCCGGGCGATAGACGCCTATGCCGATCGCCACACGTGGCGCAAGCTCGTGCGGGGAGCAATGGCGCAGCAGTTCGGCTGGCACCGCTCCGGGGAGCAGTACTTCGCGCTGTACGGCCGCGCCCTCGCGGTGCGGTCGGCCTTCCTCTCCAGCTGACCGGGAACGCGATGGAGTTCGTTCTCGCGCTCCACAGTCATCTCCCGTACGTCCTCAATCACGGCCGCTGGCCCCACGGCAGCGACTGGCTGTGTGAGGCCGCGGTGGACACGTATCTCCCACTGCTGGAGCGACTCGAGGAGCTGGCCGCCGAGGGGACCCCGACTCCGCTCACGATCGGATTCACGCCGGTGCTGGCAAACCAGTTGGCGAGCCCGGCCTTCGCCCGCGAAATGGAAGCGTTCTTCACCCAGCGTCTGGCCGCCTGCGACGAAGCTCCGCCTGCCCTCAGGGCTTCCGGCGATGCCGCGCTCGTGCCGCTCGTGGACTACTGGCGCTCGCGTCTCACCCGGCTGCGGGAGCTGTTCCGGAGAATCGATGCCAATCTCGTCACCGCGTTTCGCCGCCTGCAGGAGCAGGGTCGTCTCGAGATCATCGGATCCGCCGCCACGCACGGCTACCTGCCGCTGCTTGGCCGCGACGAAAGCATCCGGCTGCAGCTCGCGGTGGGCCAGGCGGAGCATCGACGCCTGTTCGGCGTCGCGCCGGTGGGCTGCTGGCTGCCGGAGTGCGCCTACCGCCCGCGCGGCAAGTGGCGGGGGAAAAAGGTGCGCCGCGGAGTCGAGCAGCATCTGTCGGACGCCGGATTTCGCTACTTCTTCACCGATGCGCATCTCGCGCGCGCGGGCAGCCCGCTCGGCGCCTACGGCGACATTCCGCTGGGCGCGGAGCGGTTCGACGCCGAGCGGCACGATCCGGGGTCCCCGGCCGCGGCCAGAAATCGCGCCGGGGCCGCGCGCTCGCCCTACCGGGCGTACCGGGTCTCCGGTCGCGGCGTGAAGCCGTCGGTCGCGGCGCTGGTGCGTGACCCGCGCTCCTCGATGCAGATCTGGAGCCGGCACCAGGGCTACCCGGGCGACGAGTGGTACCTCGAGTTCCACAAGATCCGCTGGCCCGGCGGCTTGAAGCTGTGGCGCGTGAGCGGTGCGAACGTCGACCTGGGCGGGAAGCGCGCGTACGAGCCGCCGGTGGCCCACGAGCGGGCGAAGGAGCATGCCTCCCACTTCGTTCATTTGCTCCACAGCCTCGCCCAGCAGCAGGCCAACGCGGACGGCATTATCGTGGCGCCGTTCGATACCGAGCTGTTCGGGCACTGGTGGTTCGAGGGAGCGGACTTCCTGGCCGCGACGTACCGCACGCTGCGCGGCTCCGGTAAGGACGGCGTCCGCGCGGTGACCGGGTCGCAGCATCTCGAGGCCCATGCGCCCGGCACCGCGTTGCAGCTCGCCGAGGGCTCCTGGGGAGCGAACGGCGACCACAGCATGTGGCTGAACGAGCGGACCTCCTGGACGTGGGACCGACTCTGGCGCTTGGAAGACGCCTTCTGGGACGCCGCGCCAGCCGCGCTCGCCAGCGCCGCCGCACGGCCCGTGCTCGCGCAGGCGGCTCGCGAGCTGCTGCTGGCGCAGTCTTCCGATTGGCAGTTCATCATCTCGACGGGGGCGGTGGTCGATTACGCCGAGCGACGCTTCACCCTGCACTGCGACGACGCGGAGCGGCTCATCAAGGCGCTCTCCAGCGGAGATCTCGAGGGTGGAGGTCGTTTGGCCGACGAGCTCGCACGCCGTGACGACCTGTTCCCCAACGTGCTGGCCCAAGTGGCAGAGGCGATCGGCCGCTAAGACGCATGCGGTCCATCGTAATTCACGGCCACTTCTACCAGCCGCCACGCGACGACCCGTGGCTCGGCACCATTCCCCGTGAGGCGTCCGCCGCGCCGTACCACGACTGGAACGAGCGCGTCGAGCGGGAGAGCTACGCTCCCGTGGCCGCCTCGCTTCCTTTCCTGAGCTTCGACTTCGGGCCCACCCTGTTGGCATGGATGGAGCGCAACGCGACCGAGACGTACGCGGCCGTGCTTGCCGCCGATCGCACCGGCAACGCCGTCGCGATGCCGTACCATCACTCGATCCTCCCCCTGAGCCCACGGCGAGACAAGGAGACAGAAGTACGCTGGGGCATCGCCGACTTCCGCCGGCGCTTTGGGCGCGAGCCCGAGGGAATGTGGTTGCCCGAGACGGCGGTGGACGACGAGACGCTGGACGTGCTGGCCGTCGAGGGGATCCGCTTCACGATCCTGGCGCCGCATCAGGTGGAACGCGTGCCGGCCGGGGGGCGCCCGGGCTGGCATCGCACGTCCTCCGGCCGGAGTATCGCCCTGTTCCTCTATAACGGCGCCCTGGCGCACGACGTCGCGTTCGGGCCGCTGGTGCGCGACCCCGCCGCGTGGATCGCGCGGCTCACCGCCCCCGAGGCTCCTGAGCTTCTCTCGCTCGCGACCGACGGCGAGACGTTCGGGCACCATCACCGGGAAGGCGCCGCCACACTGGCGCGGGTGCTCGAAGCCCTGAGCCGACGCAGCGACGTGCGAGTGGACACCTTCGCGGCGTTCCTCGCCCGGCATCCGCCCCAGGAAGGTGTGAAGCTCGTGGCGCCGAGCGCGTGGAGCTGTCCGCACGGCGTGGAGCGCTGGCGGTCGGACTGCGGCTGTCGGGTGCACGGCGAGCGGGCGACGCACCAACGCTGGCGTGCCCCGCTGCGAAACGCGCTCGAATGGCTGGCCGCCGAGCTGCACCAGGTGTTCGAGCGGGAGGGGGGCGCGATCTTCGCCGCGGATCCGTGGACCGTCAGGGACGTCTACGGCGCCGTGCTGGGAGCGCCGGACGACGCCGTCACGCGTTTCATCGGCGAGCGGCTGCGCCACCCCGACGATCGCAGCGCGCTGGCGCGGGCCCGGGAGCTGCTCGAGCTCGAGCGTCACGCGCTGCGCATGTTTACCTCCTGCGGCTGGTTCTTCGACGACATCGCCGGGCTGGAGTCGCTGATCGTGCTCCGCTCCGCGGCGCGGGCCATCGAGCTCGCGGGCCCGGGCGCTGCCCACCTCGAAGCGGGTCTGCTCGAGCGACTGGCCCTGGCGCCGAGCAACGATGCGGCGGTCGGGACGGGGCGCGAGCTGTATCTGACCGGCGTCAGAGCTGCGCCGGCCCGCGGCGTCCCCACCTGACATGGATCCGGTCCGGTTCGTTTTCGGGGTGCACTTCCACCAGCCGGTGGGAAACTTCGACCACGTCTTCGAGGATCACCTGCGGGACGTGTATCTCCCCTTGGTGGAGCGGCTCACGGCGCAGCGGTTTTTGCCGTTCGCGCTGCACATGTCGGGTCCGCTGCTCGAATGGCTGGAGCAGCACGCCGGCCCCTACCTCGATACGATCGGTCGCCTGGCGGCGGACGGGCAGGTCGAGCTGCTGCTGGCGGGATTCTACGAGCCGGTGCTCGCGTCGCTGACGCGGGCGGATCGGCTCGATCAAATCGGCTGGATGCGTGAAGCGATCAAGCGTCGCTTCGGCGTCGAAGCGACGGGCCTGTGGCTCACGGAGCGGGTGTGGGAGCCCGATCTGGCGGGCGACCTGGCGGATGCGGGCGTACGCTATCTGCTCGTGGACGACCGCCACTTCCTGGTGAGCGGATTCGAGCGGGACCAGCTGCACGCGCCGTTCCTTACCGAGAGCGGCGGCAAGCGCGTCGCGTTGTTTCCGATCGACGAGCGGCTGCGCTATCTCATCCCCTTCAGGCCGCCGTCGGAGATCGCCGCGTATCTCCGCGAGCTGCGGCAGGCGGGCCGTCCGCTCGCCCTGTTCGTGGACGACGGGGAGAAGTTCGGCGGCTGGCCCGGAACCAAGGACTGGGTATACACGCGCGGCTGGCTGGCGCAATTCTGCGACGCCATTGCGGCGCTCGTGGCGGCGGGCGAAGTCCGCCTCACCACGCCGGGCGCGGCGCTGCGCGAGGTGGCGAGCGCCGGGCTCGCCTATCTCCCGACCGCGTCGTACCGCGAAATGGAAGCCTGGGCGCTGCCGGCGCACGCCGTCGTGCGACTGGCCGCGTTGGAGCGCGACCTGGGCGAGGAGCGGGTCGCGGGGCCCGACGGCGCGTTCCTACGCGGCGGTCACTGGCGGAACTTCCTCGTGAAGTACCCCGAGGCGAACCGCATGCACAAGAAAATGCTGGCCCTGTCGGCGCTGTGCCGCGAGCGCGGGGACCCGCCGGCCGCGCGGCGCGCCATCGGCCGCGCCCAGTGCAACGACGCCTACTGGCACGGGGTGTTCGGGGGACTGTACCTGCCGCACCTGCGGGCCGCGATCTGGCGCAACCTGGCGCTCGCCGAGGGCGAGCTGCGTCGGGGCGAGGGTCTGGCCGTGGAGACGCTCGATCTCGACGCCGACGGCGCCGAGGAGCTGTGGATCCACTCAGGCGTCTGCTCGGCGCTCGTGAGCCCGCGGCGCGGTGGCGTGATCGAGGAATACACGGTGTTCGAGCGGGGAGTCAACTATGCGGACGTGCTGACGCGGCGGCGCGAGCCATATCACTTGCCGCCGGCCGATGGGCCGGGCCACGGGGAAGCGACCCACGCGAAGGATGGCACGCCCAGCATCCACGACATCGAGGCTGCCGCTCGCCTGCAGCGTCTGCCGCCGATCGACCATGCTGACCGTGCGCTGTTCGTGGATCGCGTTCTGGCGGCTGATGTGACGATCGACCGTTATTCGAGTGGGGCGTTCGATTCGGTTGCTTGCTGGGCGGGCACCCCGTTCCGCGCGAGCCTCGAGCAGTCGGCGCAGGCGGTAGAGGTCGTGCTACACCCTGGTGCGTCACCGGCCGGTCTGCTCGAGAAGCGCATCCGGCTCGATCAGGACGGCGAGCTGACGGTGCGCTACCGCTGGGATCCCAAGGCGTTCCCCCAGGATGCGTTCTTCTGTCCCGAGATCTCGGTTTCGCCTCCTGTGCAGCTCGATCTGATGCCGCCGGCCGAGGTATGGGAGTTCCCCATCGCGACCGTCTCGCGCTCGGAGCGCGGCTTCGAGGAGACGGCGCAGGGGTACTCGTACACGCCCCGCTGGCCGATAAGAGCTGGGGAGGCCCGGATCACAGTACGTGGACGTCCGTAGAGAATCTCAACCGCCTTGCTCGCAATTTTCCGGTACGTTCTGCAACAATCCGGTTCTATCGCCCGTCTGACGCCTCGTATCGTTGCGCTGTGTCAGCCTATCAGGAGTTGGACGCGTTCAAGGCCTGCCATCAGCTCACGTTGGCGGTGCATCGCGTTGCAGAGAGGCTCGAGGAACGGGACGCGACGCTTGCGGGGCACCTGTGGGCTGCTGCGTTGTGCGCCTCGAGCCGCATCGCGCGCGGCTCGGGGTTCCGGAATCGCCGCATGTTCGCGGCGTGCGTCGATCGCACGCTCTCGGCGCTATCCGAGATCTCCTATTACCTCGACATGGGATACGCGATGGGTCTGATCGCTAAAGACGACCATCAGGAGATCGAAAGTCTGGGCGGGCGGGCGTTGTTCTACTCCATGAAGTTGGTCATGTCGCTCGCGGGAGGGAGTCCAGACGAAACCGGGCCCCCATCGTAGGGCTCCGGTGTCCCGTGTTCGGGCACGGTGCCGCCGTGACGCACGCCGGTGGGGATGCTAAGCTTCACTCCGTGAAGCACGCCCGTTTGACGACGGCGTTCGTCATCGCGCTTGGCGCCTGTGGGCCGTCGTATCGGCTCTCCCCGACCGTCCAGGGATTGGGAGTGGCGTCGGATCCCGCCGCGCCACTTGCCCGGCCCGCCCTTCGACCGCCGGCCGACACTAACGACGCACGGGCCTACTACGATCGCGCCGTCTCTCTCATTGGGACTGGCACGAGCCTCGACACCGCGGACATGGCGTTATACTGGGCCTCGCGGCTGGATCCGGACTGGGCGAACCCGCTGTATGCCCGCGCCATTGTCATTCTTCGCGCGCTGCACACCGACCAGCTCAGGGAGCTCTTCCGTTATCGCTCAAGTCGTGTGCTGAGTCTCACACCGCGACAGGCGGGGCTTGTCGACTCCCTCGTGAGGCTGGCGTGGGCTCACAATCCCTTGCTGTTCACGAACGTCGACTTGTTCATCCTGCCTTCGAGTCCCCCGGGCGGTCACCCCGACCCCGGGCTCGAAGGGTGGCGCTCCTACAAGCTCGGATATTTCGCGCGCGCGGAAAGCCTCCTGGCCATGGCGTTGCGCGGTGATCCGGATCAGATCGAGCTCCGGGTCTATCGAGCCCAGTCGCTGGCCCTGTTGGGTCGCTTCGATAGCGCGGCCGCGGAGTTCGGCGCCGCCCGGGATATGGTGCGGGCGCGGGCGGTCAGCCACGCGTCGCCGGTCTTGCCGTCGCTCGAGATGTTCGAGTACGCGATCGGGATGGTGCGCGTAAATCAAGGCGACTTCCCATCCGCCAAAGAGGCCTTCGGGCGCGCGTTGACCGAGAACCTGGCGTTCTATTGGGCCCACGCCCGACTCGCCGGAGTTGACCTCGCGCTCGGCGACACCGCGGCGGCGCTCACTGAGCTGGGCCTGGCCGTCGAGCTCGAGGAGGACGACCCCGCCCTCCGGCTATACCACGGGTACGTGTTGCGCGTGGCGCGACATTACGTGGACGCGGCCGCCGAATTGCGGCGGTCGATACAGCTCGAACCGTATTACGCGCAACCGCATGTTCAGCTCGCGCTACTTGCCCGGGCGGAGGGGAACAAAGCGGCGGCGGTGGACCACTACCGGCGCTTTCTCGAGCTCGCCGCGCGCCGCGACCCCGATCGTGCCGCTGTCGTGCGCGCACTCTCGGCCCTGGCAACCCCACCGGATTCACGCTGACGTGCAGCGCCGCGACTGTGGTTGGGCCCCTTCATGGTCGAGGAGGTAAAGGAGCGGGAGGTTGTTGTCCTACGACACCGTAGCTCGTGCTGATCAGGTCCACTAGCTCAGGAGTTGCGCGCGCACCGGCAACGTCGATCGCAGCAGCCCGCGCAAAGTAGGACACGGCTTCTCGGTCGCGTCCAAAGATGCTGGCGCAATACGCCAGGCCCAGCCAAGCATCGACGTCCGCTACGCGATCTGCCAGGACCGCTTCTAGGTAGCGAGTCGCGATCGTGCAATGTTGTCGTGCCTCGTCGAGTCGGCCCAGTTGCGCGACCACAACTGCAGCATAACTGTGCGCGTCCGCGAACGTGGAGTCGCGGCCAATAGCAACAGTAAAGGCATCGGCTGCAGGCCCGAACGCGTGGAGGCCGAGCTGAGCTCGGCCGAGGTGGTACGGCATATTCGGGTCCGCGGGCCACGACGTGGTGGCGCGCTCAAACAGTTTGCGCGCATCGTCGAACTCACGGGCGCCAAGCATAGCGGCACCGACCTCGCGGTAGGTGCTCGCGCGCTCTCCCTCGAGTGCAGACAGCTCGCCTAAAGGCTTCCAAGCGTCCCTGGCATGGTAGAAACGCGCGAGGGCAATGATGTATTGACGCAGCGCCTCGGGGTTACGAGGCTGCGCTTTCGCCATTTCGCGACACACGTCGATTTTGCGGTCACCATCCTCCAATGGCGCACAGGACTCCGCGAATGACCGCACCTTGAGGCGGTGCAGGGGCCATGTGATCGCTGACAGCGCGTCATCGTGAGTCTGATGGAGCACGAACGTCTGAAAATCGACGTCCTGGGGGTGCCCGGGTGGTGGCCGCTGGTCCGTCTCGCACTCCAAGTGAGTCGCGAGGCGCACGCGCGTCCAAGGGCCGGTGGGCGCCACGTCGATCGTGAGCGAGGCGCCCGGATACACGAGGCCTCGCCAGAGCTTGAAGGTGACGTTGGCCGGCCATGAGAACTTCGGAGCGGTGACAAACGGTCCGGTGGTGTCCGTGAAGCTATAGCCGATTCCGGTGATCGCCTTGACTACGTGTTTGACGACTACCTCTCGGGGGTGCGGCTCGACCCAGGTATCTTCCCGGACCGCAGAACTTGCTCGTCCGCTTGGGCATGAAGGGCGCTGCGCCATAGCAGCCACGGAAGGAGCCAGGCACGTGAGGACGAGAAATAATCGGGTACAAGCGCTCATCGCTCAGGCAGCCTCGTTCATTTTACGAATCCTCTGCCATACTTTGCGAGCTACGCTTTCTTCCTCTACTTGACCCTCGGTATCTCCACGCGAACGACACGCCATGAGAGGCCCGCGCGACGGAACACGAGTGGGGTCCCCGTCACCGTAGTCGAGGCTGGGCTCGAGCACCCAGCTGTCCCCGCTTCCGGTGGTGCGGCGCGGCGTCACTTTAGGCAGTGACGGAAACCGACTGTAGATCTCGCGACGGTTTTTCCCTCCCCGAATCCGCTCGCCGGACTGAGGCCACTCCATGAGAATGTCCTCCGTGAACACCTTGTCGAGTGCGTGGAGGTCGCGGGCGTTGATTGCCGCCACTAGGGTCTCGATAGTAGCGCGACTCCGTGCGTCACTCATGAGCCTCCTGCAGCAAGAACGTGATAGCTTGATTCAATGTCGAGTCGGTATGCCCTGCGAGTCACTTTGGATCATCATTGACCTTCAAGCGCTTGTTAGGCGCCCGCTCAGTGCGGGTCACTCGGCATGGTTTCATGGCTAGCGTGATGCGCGGTGCGTTGGAACGCCAGGAATGCGTGGATGGCGGCTACGGCAGCCGAGTCCGTGGTGCGAATGCGGACTGCGGCGCCGCGCGGACGATCGGTAGTCTCATAACTGATCGCGGTGCGGCGCGCCGCCATCACGGATGTACCCGGAACTTCCTGGGCGTGCACCCGGAACGGCCTCGCAAAGTCGCCGGCTCGAAACGCGGTCGCGATGTCGCGCATGTGCTGTTGGATCGCCATGATCCCAGCTGTGTCAGAACGATTGTCGGCGTCAAGGACGATCCGCCCCCCATCTCCAAGGTCCTCAAAAACGTGCGCCGACGCGTATTGATCGACGCCCATGACCGTTTGACCACGTGCCTGCATGGCCACGAATGCAGTGTCTGATGGGGGCCGGGCAGACTCACCCCGCCGCCCGCACGCCGCGAACGCGATCATGAAAACAAGACTCTTCGCAGCCTGCTTCCCAGTCATGGATGGCTTGGGCCGCCTAACGGATCGCGCTTAAGCTGCGGGCGCAATGGCCGCGGGCGCAAGGCGGTGGAGCGGCAGACAAAGAGGCTGGCGAGCGAGGCAACGCAATTCCTCCCTATCGTGGGTCATCCACCTCATTGAGAATGACGAGGTCAAAGGACTCAGGCGGGCGTACATGCTCGAAGTAGTAGGCTTCAACCTCATCCCAGATTTGATGCCACCGCCCGGCGAATTCGGCATCGTCCCCGCGTGCGACTGTGCGTAAGTGACGCGCCTGATTCTGCGCATGTATGAGCACGGCGAGATCGATCGAATCTTTCAGCGGTGGTGATGCCGAATAGGCGCCTTCGAGTAGAATCACGGGGGCCGGAGCTACCTCGGTCACCTGCTCCTTAAGGCGGTAGGTTCCGCCTTCGCCCAGACCACGCACGAAGTCAAAGGCATGCCAGCGGCCCGGTTGTCCCGCTCGAAGGGGTTCAAGGGCTTCGCTCCGAACGCGAGCCCAGTCAAACACTCCGTTCAGCCGCTGTTCTACGGTTTGGTGCGGCACTTGTGACTCGGGAATCAGAGTCTGGTAAAAATCATCGAGCCGAACTAGAGCCACATCAGTAAGACGCATCAACCGCTTAGCGATTGTCGATTTGCCGGCACCGCTGCCCCCATCCAGAGCGACAACGATAGGTCGTCGCAATCTGCCCCGAATGCGGTTGATCTCCGTCAGAAGCTTCTGCTCGGGTGAGTTCATGCTTTGCCGAACGCATCGTAGGGGAACGATGGCCATAATCTACTCGAATCCCGGGACGATTACCGCCGCCGGCGGTCTAACCAGGGATTGGACTGGTGGCGTCACCGCCACCGTACTCCGTTGCTTCCTCTGGTGGAATATATTCCCACCCATGCGAATCGGCGCGCTCGTAGCGCTTCTGTGCGTGGCCGCGTGCCGCACCCGGCCGCTCGACAGGATGGCGCAGAAAAGCGACTCACTGGAATTCGCGCGGATCGGGCCACAGGACTCGACCGACGGCTCGCTGCTCGCCCCACGGGTGGTGGCGGAGCCGAGCGTGGTCCTGTTCTGGCTGCGCGCGGCGGACACCATGGCCGCGGAGGACCGCGCCGACACCTACGACGACCTGAAGTATTACACCGAGCAGATCGCACCCGCGCTGGAAGCGGGCGGGATCAAGCTGCTCGCCACTAACGCCGAAACCGTCTACGTCGAGCTCCCCAATCACACGCGCCGCGCCGTCCTCTTGTCGGGCCTCGACTATCCCTACGGGTACTTGCTGATCGATCCCGGCGGACCGGAGCGCATCCTGACGGGCGTGTACTCGGAGGACGACCTGCTGGAAGAGCTGCGCGTCTACTTCGACCTGCCGGACGACACGACCAGCGCCCAACCGCGCGTCGCGACCTGACGCTGTGCCGTCACACTCCGAAACCCCCGACCTGCTCCTCGCCGGCGGCGATGTGCTGCTGCACGACGGCGAGTGGCGAGTCGAACGGGCGGATGTCACCGTGCGGGACGGAAGGATTCAGGCGGTCGGCCTGACGCCTGGACGGGCGGACCGCAAAGCCACGCCCCTGTCGGTCCGTGATTGCAGCGGCTGTCTGATCATCCCTGGTCTCATCCAGGCCCACATCCATCTCTGTCAGACGCTGTTCCGCGGGCTCGCCGACGATCTGCGGCTCGAGGACTGGCTGGTGCGCCGGATCTGGCCACTCGAGGCCGCCCACACCGAGGAGACCGTCTACTGGTCCGCCATGCTCGGCGCCGCGGAGCTCCTGCTCGGCGGCACTACCGCCATCCTCGACATGGAGACGGTGCGGCACACCGGCGCGGCCTTCCAGGCGCTCGAGCGCATCGGCATCCGGGCGGCGGTGGGGAAATGCCTCATGGACGCGCATCCCGAGGGCGCGCCGCTCGAGCTGGCCGAATCGACCGACAACGCGCTGGCGGAAGCCGAGTCACTGGCCCAACGCTGGCACAATGGGGCGGGCGCCGGCGGCCGACTGCAGGTATGCTTCGCCCCGCGCTTCGTCCCCAGCTGCTCGGGACCGTTGCTCCGGGCCGCGAGCGACCTGGCCGAGCGGTTCGACGCCCAGCTGCACACGCATGCCGCCGAGACGATCGTCGAGCGCGAGACGGTGCTCCGTACCACGGGAATCGAGGAGATCGCCTACCTGGACTCGGTCGGCATCGCGGGCCCGCGCGCGGCGCTGGCCCACTGCGTGTGGGTGGACGCGCACGAGACGGCGCGTCTGGCGCGCCAGGGAACCACGGTGGTGCACTGCCCGTCGTCTAACCTGAAGCTCGCGAGCGGCGTGGCCAAGATTCCGGAGCTCCTGGCCGCCGGGTGTCGCGTCGCGATCGGGGCCGACGGCGCGCCCTGCAACAACCGGCTCGACGTCTTCACCGAGATGCGACTCGCCGCCCTGATCCAGAAGCCGCGACTCGGCGCGGATGCACTCCCGGCCGGCCGGGTGCTCGAGTTGGCCACCCTCGGTGGCGCCCGCGCGCTAGGCCTCGAGGACGAGATCGGGTCCATCGCGCCCGGCAAGCGCGCCGACCTGGTCGTGCTCGACCTGCGCGAGCCGCACCTCCATCCGGCGATCGGCGATTCCGTATCGCTCGTGGTATATGCGGCCCGCGCCAGCGATGTGCGCGATGTGTTCGTGGATGGCAGGCCGGTGGTGCTCGGCCACGACCTCCTCACCGCGCCGGTCGAAGAGATCGTGCGGGAGGCCGATCGCTGCGCGGCCGAGCTGCAGCGCGCGGTCAGTCCTTCAGGTGCGCCTTGACCGCTCCCTCGGCGTGAGCTTCGACGAACCACAGCCATTTGTCGGTGCCGCGCGAGATCTCCGTGCAGATATCCGACGAATCGACATCGCCGAGATCCGCCGTCTGGTCGATGGCCCGGCGGATGCGCTCGCCGAAATTGGACAGGGCCGATGACAGCGCCCACACGTGCTCCTCGCCCGTGGAAATCGTGAGCGGATACTCCGGCAGCTCGGAGCGCTCGGCGACGACGCGCGCGGTACCCTCCGCGGTCCCGCCGAGCTGAACCACGCGCTCCGCGAGCAGGTCCACGTACTCCACCACCGCTTCGTTGATTTCGTCGAACAGCTTGTGCAGCGCGATGAATTGCGGGCCCTTCACGTTCCAATGGGCCTGCTTGACTTGCGTCTGGAGGTCGATCGCTTCCGCCAGCCGGTTGTTGAATAGATCGCTCACCTGGCTGCGCACGCTCTCGGGCAGGTCGTTCATGGTTTCGTGAGCCATGGTGCTACTCCTCTTGTGACGGGTTGATCGAGGGGTGGTCGCGCTAGGTTGCCCGCAGCAGCGCCGCCCGCAGGGTCCGGGCGTCGCCCGGCTCCTCGTGGCGTCGGCCGTTGATGAAGAACATCGGGGTACCGCTCACGCCGCTGCGCAATCCGCTTTCAATGTCGTCCCGCACGCGCGCGCGATACACCTCCCGCTCGAGTTCGCGCTCCACGCGCACGGCATCCAATCCCAGCTCGCGAACGTACGCGAGCAGATGGCCGGCGTCTAGCGCGGCCTGCCGCCGGAATAACAGATCGTGCATCTCCCAGAACTTCCCCTGCGCGGCCGCCGCCTCCGCCACCTCGGCCGCGGACTCGGCGTGGGGGTGCTGCTCGCTGATGGGAAAGTGCCGAAATACAAAGCGAACGCGCGGCCCCAGGTCCTTCAGCACACGCTGCAGCTCGGGGAACCAGCGCCCGCAGAACGGACACTCGAAGTCCGCGTACTCGACCAGGGTAACGGGCGCATCGGCAGGTCCCCGAACGTGGTCGCGCGCGTCCACAGCGGCGGCGAGCAGGGTAGGGCGCTTTGCCGGCACGCCGGTCGACCCTACCGTTGCTTGATGAAGGTGCCGTCCTGTAGCTCGGCGTACGCCCGCCGTAGCTCGTCCGGCGTGTTCATCACGATGGGGCCGTACCACGCCACCGGTTCCTCGATCGGCTTCCCCGACACGAGCAGGAACCGGATACCGGCGTCGCCGGCTTGGACCGTCACCGCGTCGCCGCTGTCGAAAAGCACCAGCGACCGGTTTTGCACCTCTCCACGGCCCGGATTCGCGCCGGTCACCACGGGTCCCACCTGCTCCGTGCGGACCGCGCCCGGCTCCGAGGCGTCGCGGAACGTGCCGCCGCCCTCGAACACATAGGCAAACGCGTGCCCGGACGTCTCGACCGGCAGCGACTTGCGCTTGCCGGGCGGGACCCACACGTCGAGATAGCGCGGATCCGCCGCCACTCCCTCGACCGGGCCCGTTTTCCCCCAGAAGCTCCCGCAAATCACTCGCACGCGCGTGCCGTCGTCATCCGTCACCTCGGGGATGTCGCCGCCCGAGATGTCCTGGTAGCGCGGCCGGGTCATCTTCAGGGAGGACGGCAGGTTGGCCCAGAGCTGGAAGCCGTGCATCCGCCCCTGTGGGTCGCCCTTCGGCATCTCCTGGTGGAGGATGCCGCTGCCGGCGGTCATCCACTGTACGTCACCGGCCCCCAAGGCGCCCTTGTTTCCGAGGCTGTCACCGTGGTTCACCGTCCCGGCGAGGACGTAGGTGATGGTTTCGATGCCGCGATGCGGGTGCCAGGGAAACCCCGCGAGATAGTCCTCAGGGTTCTCGTTGCGAAAGTCGTCGAACAGCAGAAAAGGGTCGAACTCTTTAGTGTCACCGAAGCCGAACGCGCGCCGCAGCCGCACGCCGGCGCCCTCGATGGTCGGCTGCGACTGCAGGATTCGCTTGATCGGTCGAATGGACATGATTGCTCCTCGGAGTCTCACGTTACCGCACCTTGGTCAAAACTCCGGCGGCGGCTCTGGGGTTCCGCCTACGCTTTTCCGTTCACGTTGAACCGCTGAATCGTCTCCGACAGCTTGGCCGCCGCGACCGAGAGGTGCTGCGAGGTCGTGGTGAGCTCGCCCAGCGAGGCGATCTGCTGTTGCGTCGCCGCCGAGGTCTGCTCGGCGCCCTGGGCCGCCGTCTCAGCGATCCCGGCGACTTCTTCCATCCGCTTCACCACCTCGCGGATCCGCTGCGTCTGTCCTTCCGTCTCGCCGGCGAACGCGCTGGCGAACTTCACGGTGGCATTCAGGTCGCCGAAGATGGCGTCCAGCGCCTGCCGGGCCGCCGCGGACACGGCGCCCACGCCCTGGGCCGTGCGGCGCCCCTCGTCCATGGCCGCGATCACTTGCCCGATCTGGTCCTGCGTCTGGCGCACCCGGGCCCGCACCTCCTCCGCCGAGCGGGAGCTCTGCTCGGCCAGCTTGCGAACCTCGTCCGCCACTACCCGGAATCCCAGGCCGTGCTGGCCCGCGCGCGCCGCCTCGATCGCCGCGTTCAGGGCGAGCAGGTCGGTCTGGCTGGCGATGCGCGTGATCGCATC
>Ga0137415_10003984_pt1 | contig 14636 bp, 19 predicted proteins | sample CZODoug3_1_1_16f_FD_183082 | JGI IMG/M metagenome (GOLD analysis project Ga0137415, IMG submission 183082) | Vadose zone soil fungal communities from Angelo Coast Range Reserve, California, USA - CZODoug3_1_1_16fungal (Hybrid Assembly) | ecosystem: Environmental > Terrestrial > Soil > Vadose... | reverse complement strand
TGGCGATCGCCTCCTGGTACCAGCGACCCTTCCTGCCCTTGTAGGAGCGGACGTAGACGCCGTCGGTCGTCGGGACAATCCAGATCGTGGTGCGGTGAAGCGGCGACTTCGAATCGCGACGGGTTTCGATATCGACCTCGTCGCTTTCGGCGACCTTCCAGAGGAGGTCTTCTGATTTTGTCGCCATCTGTTCTCATCCTATGCCCGTGGCACGGTAGGCTGTCGGCATGAATTGGCGGGCGTTCGCCGAGGCATTCATCACGCTGGTCGTCATCATGGATCCCCTCGGCAGCGCGCCGATCTTCATCAGCCTGACCGCGGGGTTGACCCCGGGCGCCCGCCGGCGTGCGGCGCTCCAAGCCGCCGGAGCCGCCGGCGGCGTCATCGTGGTGTTTGCGCTCTTCGGCCGGCTCATCCTCGACTACCTGCACGTCTCGGTGGAGAGCCTCACGATCGCGGGCGGTTTGCTCCTCCTCCTTGTCGCGCTGCAGATGCTGCGCGGGGAGGAGATCGCGCCAACGGATACCGCGAACGTGGCGCTGGTCCCGCTGGCGACGCCGCTGCTCGCCGGCCCGGGAGCGATCGCCGCCGTCATGGTGCTCACGAAGCGCTACGAAGACGCGTCCGGACGGTTGGGCGTGCTGCTCGGGATCGTCGCCGTGGTGGTCGTGGTCGCGGCCGGCCTGATGCTCGCGGCCCAGATTGCGCGGCTGCTCCGACCCTCGGTGATTCAGCTGCTGACCCGGGTGCTGGGTCTGCTCCTCTCCGCCATCGCCGTGCAATTCATCGTCGATGCGGTGAAGATCGTCGCCCGCTAACGGATCAGAAACCCGAGACCGATCGGGTCGTCGGCCTCGAGCACGAACTGGTGGTAGCCGGTCAGGTGCGCGCTCCCCTCGACCTCGGTGATGACCGCGGAAAAGTCGGCCACCCGCGCTTCGCCCACCACCCGCGATGCGAAACGGCCACCGATGATGCTCTCGTGCATCAAGGTGGCGCCACGCGCCAGCTCGCCACGCTGGTCGAGTAGCGCGAGCCGCGCAGAGGTCCCGCTGCCGCACGGTGAGCGATCGACCTCGCCGTCGGCAAAGACCGTCACATTTCGGTTTTCTGCGGTGAAGATCACGCCATAGATCCCGGCGAGCTCCGGTTCGAGCGGATGGACGATGTCCCCTTCTGATTCGACGGCGGCCTTGATCTCCCGGCCGAGCTCGATGAAGCGGGGGACGAACGCCGGCTCGATCGGCAGTTCGAAGCGGTCCGCCGGGACGATGGCGTAAAAGGCGCCGCCGAATGCGACCGCAACCTCGGTCCGCCGGCCGCCGGCGGTCACCGCGAGTCCCTCCCGGAGGACGAAGCTCGGGACGTTTCGGAAGCGCACCGAGCGAACCCGCCCACCCTGCATGGTGGCCACCGTTTTTAGGCGGCCCGAGGGGACGTCGACCGAAACCTCCACCAGGCGGCCAGTGGCGGGGACGATGGCCGCGTCGATCGCCCAGGTCACCAGCGCGATGGTGCCGTGGCCACACGCCGTGCTGTAGCCGGCGTTATGAAAGAAGACCACTCCGAGCTGGGCACCCTCGTCTTCCGGCTCCGTCACGAAGCCGCCATACATGTCGGCGTGACCACGCGGTTCGAAGACCAGGAGCTGGCGGATGTCATCGAGGTGGTCGAGCGCGTAGCGCCGCTTCTCGAGGATGGTGCGTCCGCGCAGCGACGGAACGCCGCCGCTGACGATGCGAAACGGTTCGCCGGCGGTGTGATAGTCGACGGTGCTCACCATCAGGCGCCGTCCCGGCGCCGGTTCGCTCACGGCTTCATGCTGACACAGCCACCGAGTTCTGATTCCGCCGCGCATCACGTCCTTCGTCTCGGCTACGCTCTCACCGAGGCGCCAGTGATGCAAGATCTTGGCCTGTTGCTGCTGCGGATCGTCGCCGGGGCGACCCTGTTCGCGCATGGCTATCCGAAGCTGTTCGGCGGCCCGGGAAAGCAACCGCACCCGCTACTGGCGAAAACGATGGGACCGAATTACCCGGGGGCGGTGGAGCGGAGCGGGCCCGGGTTTGTGGTGGCGCTCCAAAAGATGGGCGTTCCCATCCCCGAGGTCGCCGCCACCGCCTCCGGTCTTGCCGAGCTCGGCGGTGGGCTCGCGCTGGCCGCCGGCCTCTTCACCCGGCCGGCCGCGTTGGCGGTCACCGTGAACATGGGCGTCGCCAGCTACAAAGCGCACTGGAAGAACGGCTTCTACGGCCAGGGCGGCTTCGAGTTTCCCTTGCTGCTCGGCACCGTCGCGCTCGCGCTCTGCCTCACCGGCCCGGGGCGCTGGTCCGTCGACCATCTCATCTCGAAGTAGGTCGATCCGGCCGTGAAATCCCTGCGGTGGCCGGCGGTGATCGTGGGCTTTGCCCTACTGGTGACCGGCACCGTGCTGGTCTTCATGGCATTCGACCGGGACTCGCACTCGGCCAGCGATACGATCCGTCCCTTCCTCATCACGATGACGCCCGTCTGGGTCGTGGCGGTCGCGGCCGCGATTGTTCTTCTCGGGCGGCGCGAAAGCCGCTGACGCCGATCAGTGCGCGCCGATGAGCTGGCTCACGACCAGCGCGACGGATAACAGGGTGATCAGTCCGGTTACGATCCAGCCGGCGACGTACAGCGGGAGACTGCTCCGCAAGCGACCCAGCAGCCGGCGGTCCCGGCTCATCACCATGACGAAGACCAGGATGAAGGGCAGGAGCAAGCCGTCGAACACCTGGCTCAGGTACATCACCGCGATGAGCGGCAGGCCCGGGATGAGGACGAACAACGCGGAGAATCCGATGAAGAAGGCCAGCAAGCCGTAGAAGGCGGGCGCCTGTCGCCAGCTCCGGTCGAGACCCTTCTCCCAGCCGAAGGCTTCCGTCACGGCGTAGGCGCTGGTGAGCGGGACGGTGCCCAGACCGAGCAGCGAGGCGGTGAGAAGCCCGAGCGCGAACAGTAGCTCGGCGAAGCGCCCGGCCAGCGGGCCGAGGGCGCGCGCCGCGTCGGCTGCCGTGGTGATGGCGGTTTGTCCATGCGACCACAGCGTGGCCGCACACGCCACCACGATGAAACCCGCCACCAGGTTGGTGAGGAACGCCCCCGCGGCAACGTCGATGCGCGAGGCGGGGAGATCCGTCGGCCCGAGGTGCTTGTCCGCGGCATAGGACTGGATGAAGGCCTGGCCCCACGGGGTGATGGTGGTGCCGACGGTGCCCATGACCGCGAGCAGGTAGAGCGTGGTAATGGACCCGTGCGGCACGACCGTGTGGGAGAGCGCACTGCCCCAGTCGGGATGCGCGAGGATCGCCGAAGTCGCGTAGGCGAGCGAGGTGCCGATCCCGACGCCGAGGAAGATGAACTGGATGCGGCGGAAGTTCGCCCGCGACAGCAGAAAGAGAATGGCGAGCGCAGCCAGCGCCGAGCTGAGCCAGATCGGTACACCGAAGATGGCCAGCGCCGCCCCAATGCCGGCGAACTCGGCCACCGTATCACCGAGATTGGCCAGCAGCATCACGCCGATCGCGAAGGCGGCGCGCGGTACGCCGTACTGCTGCCGGATCAAACCGCCGAATCCCTGCCCGGTGGCGAGCCCGAGCCGGGCGCCGACTTCCTGGGTGATGGCGAGCGCGAGCATGCTGGCGAGGACGACCCACATCAGGTCGTAACCGAACTGGGCACCCACGACGGAGTAGGTCGTGATGCCTCCGGCATCGTTGTCGGCGAAGCCGCTGATCAGCCCCGGACCGAGTGCGGTCAGAAAGGCCAGCCGCGGCAGGCGCGAGCGCAGTAGCCAGCGTACGTAGGGGCGCAAGCCCGGGGTTCTGCGTCGTCGCGCGCGCGGCTTCCTTTTCAACATGGCTCTGTCGGGTTCATCCAGACGTGCGGCTGCAAACTTGCCCGTTGCATTTTCGGGTACAACTGGGACTGATGCCCGAACCGAGGACGTTACCCCTCGTTGTCGCCTCCGTGAAGGACGTCACGCCGCACATGCGTCGCATCCAGCTCACCGGGCCATCGCTCGACGCGTTCGAATATTTCCCAGGGCAGGACGTGGCCCTGGGCGTGGTGCGGGACGATGGCAGCATCGTCCGCCGGCGTTACACGATCCGCCGCTTCGACGCGGGCCGGCAGTTGCTCGACCTCGAGGTCGTGATGCATGGCGATGGCCCGGGCATCCGGTGGGCCCAGGCAGCGCATCCCGGCCTTGCCGTGGAGGCGATCGGCCCGCGCGGGAAGATCGGCCTGGATCCAAACGCGACATGGCACCTCTTTGCCGGGGACGCGACCGCGCTCCCCGGTGCCTTTGCGATGATGGAAACGTTGCCGGCGGGCGTGCCGGCCGGTGCCTACCTGCTGGTAACCGATCCCACCGAGCGACAGCGGTTCGACGCCGCTGATACGACCAGGACGGTGACCTGGGGCTACGAGAACGCCGGCGACGGTCGAGACGACCTCGTCGCAAAGGCGGCCGCGTCATCGCCGGATGGTGGCCACGCGTACCTTGCCGGTGAGGTGGCACTGGTCTCGGCGCTGAAATCCGCCCTTCTTGCTCGGGGCTGGAGCGCTGACCAGGTCTCCGCAAAAGCCTACTGGAACCGCGGCCGCGCCAATGCCGGCCACGGCGAGCCTGAGATCAAAGCGTAGCAATAAAATAACGTCGAAAGGAGGCGATCGATGGCCACCCAGAAGCGGGTGTTTGCCTTCCCCAAGGAACGCAAGGAACCGCTCAGTGACGCCCGTCACGTTCGCAACGCGATCGCCCGCTTCGATCAAGTCGAAGGCGTCAGCGACACCGAGCGCGAGGCGGCCTGGCGCCGGATCAAAGCGGCAGCGAAGAAGTTCGGCGTGGAGATCCAGGTCAAGAGCTGGCGCGAGTTGATGAAGGGCGGAAAGAGCGGCAGGCGTTAGGCGTGGACCTGCGCCTCGCTGACCTGCCACAGACGGCGTGCCGCCTCGCGGTCCTGGGCCGCCGCCGATGGCGTGACCAGGCGCTGATCGAAGAAGTAGCCGCCACTGGTGTCACCCACTGCTTCGGAGTCGACGAGCCACACCAACGTCTGCGCGCCCTTTACGGCACTGCGGGCGAACGGTCGGGAGATCGCCATGCCGACGCGCATTAGGAAGCCGTTGTTGCGATTGAAGCCGGTCGCCACGAATCCCGGATGGAAGCAGTTGGCGGTGACGCCCGCGCCGGCCAACCGGCGCGCCAGCTCGACCGTAAACAGGATGTTGGCCAGCTTGGTCTGGCCGTAACGCGGAAACCCGAAGCCGCCCCACGAACGCTCCGCGTTCAGGTCGTCGAACGGGATCTGCGCACCCTGGTGCGCATCCGATGACGTGGTGACGATCCGCGCCGGAGCGCTGGCGGTCAGGCGCGGCAGGAGCAGGGTCGTCAGCTGGAAGGGCGCCAGATGATTGACGGCCCAGGTCAACTCGATGCCATCCGGGCTCAGCTGCCGCCTCGCGTAAATGGCCCCCGCGTTGTTGATCAGGACCTGGATGCCCGGGTATCTCGCTTGTGCACCGATCGCTAATTGCCGGATGCTGGCCTGTGACGCAAGGTCCACGGTGAGCACGTCAACGGCGGCGCCACCGGCAGCGGTCTGAATCTGGCGAACCGCGTCGGCCGCCCTCGACTCGCTGCGGGCGACGAGGGTGAGCAGCGCTCTCCGCCTGGCGAGCTCGATCGCCGCCGCCAATCCGATTCCCCGGGTCGCCCCGGTGATCAGGATTCGCTTAGCCGCCACCCCTCCCCACTCTTGCACTAGAAGTCCCGCCGACCCTCGAAGGTTTTCGCCGCGGCCGGCCGAGTGAGTTCGTAGACCGCGATCCGTTGCCCTCCCGGTGCGCGGAAGGAGCAGATCGGTCCGTGCGGGATCTCGAAGGTCGCCTCCTCTTTCCACCCTTGCTTGGTCAGCTTGGCCAATGCCCGGGTGAGGCTTGCAACACGGTAGACGAGGATTGGTGTGCCGCCCTTGACATGGTCCGCCAGCAGGAGAAGCGGCGGCGCCGGTGCGAGCTCGATCGCGGCAACCCGAGCCCCCATGCCTTCGACGGCAAAGCGCAGGCGACCGCCGAGCACATCCGTGAAGTAGCCGACGTCGCGCTTGACGTCACGGCTCGGATGGTAGACGAAGTCCAGTGACTCGAATGCCATCCTGATCAGCCCTTCGACCGATCGCTGCGATCCTGCATCTCCCAGGCGTGATCGAGCGCGTGCCAGGCGATGCGGCGGGCCGCGTAGCGCTGCGGCCAGCCCTTCTCCACGAGTGCCGCGCCACTCGAGGGACGCTGAATCGCCTGCGCGATCGCGGCCCGGAATTCCGCGAGCGCGCGCCGGTCGTGCCAGTCGGGCGGTGCGAGGCGCAACCCGAGCTTTCGGACGTAGGCTCCCTCGGCATCACGTACGTGATCGGCCATCTTGTCCCGGTCGCGGCCGCCGCCGCGGGGACCCTTGCGCAGTTCTCCGGGCGTGCCGGCGAGAATCTGGTCGTAAACGGCCCATGCGGCCTGCACGAGGGAACCGAGCCGCTTGCCCTCGGCGGAAGGCAGCGGCGCCGTGTCGCGTTTGGCCACTTCCCCCGGCACGCCGAATTCCGTGCTCGCTGAACCCGCGAGCCGCTCGATCACGCGAAAGCTGGGTTTCGCATCGAAGGCGGCTCGGGCCTGCTTGGCGACCGCGGCATAGCGCGGCGCGTAGGCGGCAAGCGCGGCGAGCGCCGATGCTTCGTCCTTTCCCGAGCGGCACCAGCCGGGCCAGTCGTACGCACACGCGAAGGTGCGCGTACGGCTGGACTCGACGTAGACCGGAATCGTCGTCGCTTTAGCGGACGCCGGCAGCCTCTTTGCTCGTGACCGGGGCCTTCTTCTGCAGGAGGCGAATAAACTCCCGCATCCAGCTCGGGTGATCGGGCCAGGCACGCGCCGAGACCATCTCGCCGTCGACCACGGCGTCCGAATCCACATAGGTGGCGCCCGCGGCCGTGACGTCGGGCTCGAGAGCCGGGTAGGCGGCGGTCCGCCGGCCCTTCAGCACACCGGCGGCGGCCAGTGCCAGCGGCGCGTGACACAGCTGCGCGACGGGCTTCTCCTGGTCGAAGAAGTGGCGGATAATGCGCTGGACGTCGCGGTCATTGCGGATGTACTCCGGGGCGCGACCACCTGGGATGACGAGGGCCGCATAGTCGGCCGGGTTGACATCCTTGAAGGCCAGGTCGGCGTCCCAGCTGTAACCGGGCTTTTCGGTATATGTGTCATAGCCCGGCTCGAAATCGTGGACCACGAAGTGGAGCTTCTTCTTGCTGAGCGCGGCGATCTGGACGTCGTATCCCTCTTCCTTGAGCCGTTGGTACGGGTACATCACTTCCAGCGACTCACCCGCATCACCGGTCAGGATCAGAACTTTTGGCGTCGACATAGGTATCCTCCTGAACTCACGCCAGCCGATGCAACAACCTACTTATACGATTCCGGGGAGACCGTGCGCCGTTACGAGCACGACGGCGCCGTAGGCCACGAGCGCGACGCCGGCAACGTTCGCGATCGACGAGCCCCATGGGAGCGATTTCTCGGCAAAGATGAGTAGCGTCAAGAAAACCATAGCCGCGATGTTCATCACGCCAAGCGGAAAGAGGATCGCGAAAAGTAGCCAGCAGCAGCCCAGGCAGTAGGCGCCGTGCTTCAGGCCCATGACAAAAGCGCCGCCATACCCATCGCGCCACGATGTGAGGAGGAAGCTCAGCGGGCTCCGGCACTTCGTCAGACAGAGGCTCTTGAGCGGGGACAGTTGGTAGACGCCTCCCAGCAGGAGCACGGCGCCGCCGAGCCGCGCCGCATTGCCCATCAGCCACGTCGACTGCATCGCCACTGCCTCGAGGCCGGCGGCGGCAGCGTAAGCTATCGCGCCGAAGCCAATCCAAACCGTGAGGTAGGCACTCACAAACACCCACGTCGGGACGAAGGGCTCCACCCGCTGCTGCTTCCCCGCCGCGACGGTCCCAAACATCACGATCATCGGCGCCGCGGTGGGGAACATCATGGCGATCATCATCGCCACCCAGGCAAGGAGGAACAGGGGCAGCGTTATCCCCATCGCGAGTCCCATTCCCTGGGTCATGCCCGCCTGGCGGAGCACGACGAGCCAACATGCGCCCGCCAGCGCCAGGAGCAACGCCAGGACGACATTACGCTGACGCCGAAGCCGCGCGCCGTTCGACTGGGCGATCACGTCAGTAGGAGTGATCGGTCGGGCTAGTTCTCGTACCGGAATTCGGTGAGGAACGCATTGGTTCCATCGACCTCAGCCTTCCAGAAGTGGTCATACCGGACGATGCCGGCCTTGCCCTTCCGCACGGGCTGGGTCACGGCCCCAAAGGGCGCGTTGCTGATCACGGCTGGAGACTTCCCGTCGCCGCCCTTGAGTTCCTCGATCTCCCCACGAAGGTACTGGCCGACTTCCAGCCGGGCTTCCCAACACCACTCTCGAACGTGATCGGCGCCGCCGTCACACCCGCGACGCTACCAATGAGGGGGCCAAGATTGGCGAGGTGTCCACCCGCCCCGCCTGAGAAGATCCCGGTTAGCGCTTCCGCCTGCGCCTTGCTCGCCCGCTCGTCGATATAGAGCGCGAGCTTCCAGCCGCCGTCCGTCATCTGCTTGGGCGACGAGACCACCAGCGCCGCGTTGAGGCCCTTGAGGTCGACATCGCCCATCTTCCCGTTCTTGATGTGCCAGCCGATGAAGACGTCGCAGTGATCCTCGGTCGCCGGCGCCAGGAAGATGCAGGAACACATCACCTTGCAACTGCAGGCCTCGAAATAGTCGCCCTCGACCACGAACTTCGTCTTCGGCTGGGTCGCGGCCGTCATCGCCTGGGCCATGAATCCCCTCCTGTTCCCCACATACCGACGGATGCTGCCCCAGTGTAGCCCGTTCGGGCGAGCGTTCGCTCCAGTATGGACATACTCGCGATCATGGCCGATAGTGGGTATTCAGCCAGGCAACGAGAAGGGTTTCCATAACGGGCGCAGCCACAACGGGTCGGCGGCAAAGACGCAGGTCCAGGCCGATCAAAGTCCTAGGGGCGATTCTGGTGTTCCTGCTCGCCTTGCTGGTCAGTTACGCCCTGTGGACGGTGTATGAGAACACGTTGACGCCGGCGGCCCTCGATCAAGGGCCAGCGATCAAGGCGACACCGTCACCCGGGAATGCGCTCTCCGTGACGGCCGCTCGGGCGCTGCAGGCCTACGGGGGCGAGGCGGTCTGGAAGGATGCCGTCACGGTGGAGAGCAGGGTAACGGTCGGCGGTCTCCTGTTTCAGCTGAAGGGGGTCAACATTCCAGCGCACGCAAAGATCACGGTCGACGTTCAGCGTCCCCACACGGTTATCGATCCGGTCGACGAAGCGGGTGACACCGGTGTTCTCGACGGGTTCAGCGTGATGATCCTGTCGCCGAGCGGCACCATCCTCGAGCAGCGCGCCGACGCCCGCGACCATCTTCAGAATGCCAGCGTCACCACTCGCTGGGACCGGTTGAATCTCGTGTACTTCCTGGGCTACGCGTTCTGGGGCTACTACTCTCTCCCTCACCAGCTGTTGCGGACCGATATCGCGTGGACCGAACTCAGTGACGGGCTGCTGCAGGCCGACTTTGGAACCAACCTGCCGGTGCACAGCCGCATTCAGCGCTTCTGGTTCGACCGGAAAACCGGGCTGCTCAAGCGCAACGACTACACCCCGGTGGCGGCCAGCCGCGATACCAAAGCTGCCCACGTCATCTTCGAGCACGGGGTCTCCAACGGCATCCCCTATCCGTCGAAGCGCCGCGTCAAGATGTCGCTTGGACAGTACGGTTGGGTGCTTCCGTTTCCGGATTTCATCACGATCGAGGTCGAGCGGTGGCAGTTGCGGTGAGCTTGCCGCGGAGCCGAACCTAACTAAGCCGTTCCACGATCATCGCCATCCCCTGTCCGCCGCCCACGCACATCGTTTCCAGCCCGATCGTCTTGTTTTCGGTGGCGAGACCGTTCAGCAGCGTGCAGAGGATGCGGGCCCCCGTCATGCCGAATGGATGGCCGAGCGCGATCGAGCCGCCGTGGGGATTCAGCTTGTCGCTGAAGGGGTCGATACCGAGCTCCCGGGCAGACGGGATAACCTGCGCCGCAAAGGCCTCGTTGATTTCCACGATATCGACGTCGTCGATCGACATGCCGGCCCGCTTCAGCGCCTGGCGAGACGCCTCGATCGGGCCGAGCCCCATGATCTCCGGCTCCAGCGCCGAGACCCCGGTGGCGACGATCCGAGCCAGCGGACGGAGCCCGAGATCCTTCGCCCGGCGGTCCGACGTGATGACGACCGCGGCCGCCCCGTCGTTCAGGGGACAAGAATTGCCGGCGGTCACCCGCCCGTTTTCCCGGAACGCCGGCTTCAGGGTGGCGAGAACCTCGACCGTGGTGTTCGGCCGCGGCCCATCATCACGGCTCATCGTGGTGCCGTTCGGCAGCGGCACCGGGATGATCTCGCGGTCGAAGAACCCGCCGTCGCGCGACTGCACGGCACGGGTCTGACTCTTGACGGCGTAGCGATCCATCTCTTCGCGCGTGACCTGCTTCAGGTCGGCGACGTTCTCCGCGGTCTCCCCCATCGCGATGTAGATGTCGGGATACTCTTCGGTGTTCCCGCGCTTGAGGCGCGGGTTCTGCGCATCGGGCTGGTCGGCGAACCCATTGACGTAACGCGAGACACACTCCACGCCGATGGAGAGGAAGGCCTCGCCCTCGCCGGCCTTGATGGCGTGGAAGGCCATGCGACTGGTTTGGAGCGACGAGGCGCAGTAGCGATTGACGGTTGTCCCGGGGACGTCGAGGCGGGTGAGAATGCTGACCACGCGCCCGAGGTTGAAGCCCTGCTCGCCGGCCGGCAGGCCGCAGCCGCACATCAGGTCGTCGATCGTCGACCGGTCCAGTTGCGGCACCTTCTGCAGGACCTTGCTCGTGACGTGGGCGGCCAGGTCATCGGGACGCACCTCGATCAGCGAGCCTTTGCTGGCTCGTCCGATTGGGGATCGACCGTACGCGACGATGACGGCTTCAGGCATGGGGTACGCCCAGTTTAGTCGCGCGTCGGCCGATTCTTAGCGCGTGCGGTCGCGATGCATGTGCAGCCGCACCGTGGTCCCCGTCTCGAAGGAGCGCACCTGCACCAGGTCACACAGTTGATTCGCGAGCCATAGCCCGCGGGCGCCATCCTTGCCCGGCGCGGGCCGGCGCCGGTCGGCGAGCGGGTCATTGAAGTGTCCGCTGTCCCGAATCTCGCAGACCAGGACGTCGCCGTCACGCCAGACGCGCAGGGTGCCAACGCCACCGCCATGTTGAAGGCTGTTGGCGGCGACCTCGCTGACGGCCAGGACCAGGTCGGCGATCGGCCGGCTGGTGAAGCCGGCCCGGGCAGCCTGCGTCGAGACCAGCCGGCGGACCGGCCGTAGCCCCGCGCCGTTGAAGGTGAGCGTCGCCCGGATGGCCGGTGGCTCGCGAAGCGGAGCGGCGAGCAGCGCCCGTTCGGCGTAGAGACCGCTCGCGGCATCGCCGTGATCGTGGGCCACGTAGGGATGGCTGCGATGCGCTTCCTCGATGACGTCCGGCGGGAGCGACGTCGTGTCGTATGGGCAGAGGAGCCGCCAGCCGGGTCCGTCGTCAAAGGCGACGTTGAGGAGCGCCTCGTGCCGCTGGCACTCGATCAACTCGGCCGCAGACCGCTCCGGGTAGATCGGCTCGCCAATTCCCCGGAATGGACGCCCCGTCTCCCGATGCGCCTCGACGAAATCGTTCCATGCCGGGATGATGCGGGCCGGGTTGGCCCCCACCTCCGCCATGTCCTTGAAGTGCACGCGGCCGGCATCGGCGCCGAGCTCCGCGGTCAGCGCCGCGATCTTGCGCGCCCCGACCACGACCAGGATCGGCTCGGCTGCCGCCACGCCCTCCCGGATGAAGGGCAGGGTGCCCGCCAGGAATTCATCGATCCCCGCATAGAGCAATGCCTCATGACGGAAACACGGCACCTCCAGCCGCGCGCTCATGCGCTCGAGCCTCCCGCGATGGCCAGATTCGGGAGTGGCGCCCAGTCGACGATCTCGAGCGCGCGCTCGAGCTGACGGGGGATGCCGTGGAGCACGAGACGGCGCCCCGGCTCGAGCGCCTGGGAGGCTCGCACGATCACCTGCAGCCCACCCAGGTCGCAGAAGAGCAAGCCACTGAGGTCGAGGTGCACGTCGCCGGCGTGCCCACGCATCCGGGCGAGCGCCTGGGCCACGGCGGCAACGTTCGACCGGTCGACGTCGCCGACCAGGGCCAGACCTGGAGGGTCAACGGTGGGCAGGATCTGGAGGATGGTATCGACGTATAGCGGCCGGTCCCAGAGCCGGCGCGCCGCCGAGACGACCGGTTCGGTGGGAGCCCCGAGGAAGGCGCGGACCGGTTTATCAAAGACTTCGAGTGGCTTGGCGTCGAATCGCGGCGTCGCCAGTTCGGGCGTCCGGACCCAGGCCCACACCCACTCCTTGATGAGCTGGCGCAGCGGCTCAGCCGGCAGACCCACGTCGCGGAATCGCTCGTCGTTCAGCTCCAGGAAGCGGTCGATGGTGGTGAGAAACGCGTCGATCAGCTGCTCGAGCTCGGGTTCCCGCATCGCCGATGGCGGCCCGGAATGCAGGCGGGCCCGAGCATGGAACAGCCGCTCGCGGTGCGGCCGGCTGAGCTGGTCGAACTCCTCCTGGAGAGCCCGGACGATGTCGAGCTTCGCGGGGCTGACCTGGGCCAGCCACTGGAGTCGCTGGCGCGGGTCACCGAGCGCGCAACGCGGATAGAAGCGCCCGCGGTTCTCGAGGTCGTTTCCGGTGCCGAGATGCCGGCAGGTGCGCCAGGTCCCAAGCGGCTTGTTTCGGGAGTCGGCGGCGATGAAGCTCGTCGCCTGGAACGCCGGACAGGCGTCGAACCCCTCAGGGAACGGACGCGGATAGATGCAGCGGTCGGCATGCTGGTCCGCAAGGCCCATAATCGCCCATTCGGGCTAGCACATATTATGCTGCCGGCGATGGGCCGTCAACCGCCTACATGGCGTTGAAGGTCTCGGCCACCTCGATCGAGCCGCCGACTGCAGGACGGGGCAGCCGCGAGCCAGCTTCACGGCGGCGTCGAGGCTCACGCAATTCGCCAACGGTCTCGAGCAGCGGGCCGAGGCCGGGAGTTAGCGCGGGATGGGGGCCGCGGTCCGGGCCAGCCGCAACGCCAGGACGGGACAGGCATCGACCGCCCGCCGGGCGTGGTCGACGAGGCCCGCCGGAACGTTCCCGGCCTTGATGATTGGATAGCCCCAGTCATCGAGGCTGATCAACTCCGGGAGCAGCTCGGCACACAACCCATGACCGTCGCAGCGGATTCGGTCGATCTGCAAGGCGTCGCTCATCAGGCCACCGCCACTCTCTCGGGCTCTGAAATCGTGAGGCAGCGGCGGCGCTGATGCCCGGCAAAGTCGTCGGCGAAGACCTCGAGCGCGCTCTGCAGCAGGGTGGCCGCGCCATCGGGGTGATGGCACGCGCCGCGGCCGGTCAGCTGGCCGCTCCAGCGAACGATGCGATCGAGATCGCCAGGCTGCGGCGACTGGGCCGCCAGCCGCTGCGTCGCGCCGGCCATCGCCGACAGGCCGAAGACGCACGGCCCACACTGACGCGCACTCTGGGAGGCGAGGTAGGTCATGAGCCGGGCGGTCGCCTCCACGCCACAGGTGTCGGAGGGAAGGAAGTGCACGACCCCGCATCCCAGTGCCAGGCCGCGCGCGCGCATCGATGGCGCGTCGAGCGGCAGGCCCCATTGCTCGTGAAGGTCCGCCCAGCCGCCGAAGTAGCCGCCGAGAAGCACCCCCCGCACATCGCCGCGAAGACCACCGGCGGCCGCCGCCGCGTCCGACAGGGTCGCGCCGAGCTCGATTTCATGCACCCCCGCGTGGTTGACGGCACCAGACACCGTCAAGAGACCAATACCCCGCGCGTGGCCATGGCCGAGACCCTGGTACCAGGCGTGGCCGCGGTGCGCGATCAGCGCGGCCAGCGCCAGGCTCTCGACGTTCTGAACCAGTGTCGGCCGGCCTCCGACACCGCGTTCGAAGGGGCGCGGCGGAGTCGTCGTCGGCCGGGCATCGCCGGCGTTCACGTAGTGCACCGCCGCGGATTCCTCGCCTGATATGTAGCCGGCCGGCGCCGTGACCATGCGGGTCCGCTCGCGCACATCGCCGGGTCGCTCAGCGAGCGCATGCCGGAGCGCCGCTTCCGCCTTTGCGTGCTCGACACCGACATAGAAGATGATGTCGTTGGCGCCAACCGCTCGCGCCGCGAGCAGCGCGCCGTCGATCACGAGGTGCGGCCGGGCCGCCATCAGCGAGCGATCCTTGAAACTCAACGGCTCGCCCTCGGCGCCGTTCGCGAGCACAACCGCGTCTCCCGCAGCGCGCTCGGCGACCGCTCGCCACTTGCGGCCGACGGGGAAGCCGGCGCCCCCTCGGCCGAGGAGCCCGCTGGCCTCCAGCTCGGCGATCAGCGCACCGGATGGAAGGGCGGGCA
>Ga0137415_10003983_pt1 | contig 14637 bp, 16 predicted proteins | sample CZODoug3_1_1_16f_FD_183082 | JGI IMG/M metagenome (GOLD analysis project Ga0137415, IMG submission 183082) | Vadose zone soil fungal communities from Angelo Coast Range Reserve, California, USA - CZODoug3_1_1_16fungal (Hybrid Assembly) | ecosystem: Environmental > Terrestrial > Soil > Vadose... | reverse complement strand
CATGCGCTGCTCGGTGAGAACGGCGCCGGCAAGTCCACCCTGATCAAGATCCTGACCGGGGTGCACCGGGCGGACTCGGGGCGGATGGTGCTCGGCGGCGCGGAGATCTCGCCGTCCTCGCCGCGCGATGCCGCTAGGGCGGGCATCGGCGTGGTGCACCAGGAGCGCAACCTGGTGCCCGGGTTCAGCATCGGCGAGAACATCGTGCTGCAGGGCATCCCGGCCAAGCGCGGCCTGGTCGACCGGGCCGCGATCCGCGCCGAGGCGCGCCGCTGCCTGCAGCAGCTGGACCTCGACCTGGATCCGGAAACGCCGACCGCCGGCCTCTCGGTGGCGCAGCTGCAGCTGGTCGAGGTGGCGAAGGCGCTGCACACCAACAGCCGGGTGCTGCTGCTGGACGAGCCGACGACGGCCAGCACGCCCAGCGAGGTGGACCGACTGTTCACCGTGGTGCGCCGGCTGCGCGACGCCGGCACCGCCGTGGTGTTCGTCAGCCACAAGCTGGAGGAGGTCTTCGAGCTCTGTGACACGGTCACGGTGCTGCGCGACGGCGCCTCGGTGCTGGAGGCCGCGCCGCTGGCCGGGACGAACCGGGAGGAGCTGGTGGACCGGATGGTCGGCCGGTCCCACCTGGCCGAGCCGCTGCCGAAACGGCCGGCCCCGACCGCCGAGCCCGTGCTGGAGCTCGCCGGGGTAAGCACCGACGCCGGCCACCGCGACGTCAGCCTGGCGGTCCGGCCGGGGGAGATCGTCGGCCTGTACGGGCTGGTCGGCGCCGGGCGCAGCGAGCTGGCCAAGGCGCTGCTCGGGCTGTCCCGGGTGACGGCCGGCGAGGTCCGGGTGCGCGGAAGGGCGGTGCGGATCAGGGACGTGCGGGACGCGCTGCGCACGCACCGGATCGGCTACGTACCGGAGGACCGCAAGGCGGAGGGGCTGTTCCTGGACCAGCCGGTCACCCGCAACATCGCCGTCACCGTGTGGAACCGGATCGGCGCCCGGTTCACCGGGGTGTCCAGTCGCCGCGAGGAGGAGCTGGCCGCCACCTACGTGGACCGCCTCGGCATCCGGCTGGCCTCGGCCGAGCAGCTGGTCGGCGAGCTGTCCGGCGGCAACCAGCAGAAGGTCAGCCTGGCCAAGTGGCTGGCCGCGCGCACCGAGATCCTGATCATCGACGAGCCCACGGTCGGCATCGACGTGCGCACCAAAGCGACCTTCCACGAGCTGATCGGCGAGCTCGCGGTGGCCGGCCTGGCGGTCCTGTTGATCACCAGCGACCTGCCGGAGATGGTCACGCTGGCCGACCGGGTAGTCGTGATGCGCGACTTCCAGGTGCGCGGCGAGGTAGCAAACGACACGCACGACTACGACCCGACCAGCCGCGCCGTCATGTCCCTGATCCACGCGTGAGGGCGGGGCCGTGTCAGCCAGTACTGCAGCGAGCACCCCGGCCGGGGGATCAGTCGGTGTGGAAGACCTCTTCGAGCGGCGCCCACCACTCGCCATCGACGGCGCTCGACACGGCCTGCTGGCAGGGGTCGGTGAGCTTCCACCACTGCTGGGTGCGCTGGTCGGCGGCCATCGCGGCCAGGTCGGCCCGGTGGTCGGTGCCGGTGTACTCGTAGTACGCGAACAGCAGGCCGTCGCGCAGGAAGATCGTGTAGTTGCGGATGTTGCTGCGGGCGATCTGGGCCAGTACGTCCGGCCAGACCGCGGCGTGCAGCTCGCGGTAGGTCGCCTCGTGCTCGGGGCGCAGCCGGATGACGGATCCGTAGCGGCGGGATGGCATGCGCACAGCCTGCCCGATCCCGCCGCGGCGCGTGGCGCGCTAGCGCACGTGCGGGCGCAGCCGGTCCCGGGCCGCCTCCAGGTGCTCGCGCATCGCCGAGGTGGCCGCCGCCGGGTCGCCCGCGCTGATCGCGTCCACCACCTTGGCGTGCTCCAGGTGCACGTTTGCGCCGGTGCCGCTGGTGTAGAACAGCCGGAAGATGTGCAGGTGGCAGTGCGTGTCGGCCAGCGCGGCGCGCGCCGTCCGGTTGCCGGCCAGCCGCATCACCAGGTCGTGGAACCGGGCGTCGTGGCTGGCCAGCGGCTTGTAGTCGGCGTAGCCGCCACCCGGCGGCGGCTGCACCGAGCAGGTGGCCAGCTCGGTGGCCAGCTCCGTCCGGGACCGCTCGTCGGCCAGCCGCGCGGCGTGCCCGGCCGCCCAGGGCTCCAGGTGCAGCCGGAACTCGTACAGGTCCTCGAACGCCGAATGGGACAGCAGCGGGGCGGACGTGTAGCCGCGCAGCGGTTCCTTCACCACCAGCCGCTCCGACTCCAGCCGGGCCAGCGCCTCCCGGATCGGGGTCTGCGACACGGCGAGGTCGCGGGCCAGCGCATCCATGTTCAGCTTGGCGCCCGGCGTGACCACATCGTCCATGATCAACGCTTTGACCGCGTCGTACACGCTGTCGGTGAGGATCTGGCGGGGCGCGGGCCCGACGAGTCCTCGCTCGCCGCCTGGCTCCATGCGTCCCTCCACCTGCTCCGGCCAGCGAGCGTAACGCAGCGACCAGGAGGTTTTCACCGATGACCCCGCGCGTCGACGCCCACCACCACCTCTGGGACCTGACCGTTCGGGACCAGCCGTGGACCGAGGGACTACCCACGCTGCGCCGCTCGTTCGCGCTCGCCGAGCTGGAGCCCGAGCTGCGCAAGGAGGGCATCGGCGCCACGGTGCTGGTGCAGACCGTCGACGTGCCGGAGGAGTCGCCGGAGCTGCTCGCGCTGGCCGCCGCGCACCCGGTGGTGGCCGGCGTGGTCGGCTGGGTGGACCTGACCGCGCCCGACGTGCCCGACCGGTTGGCCGCACTGCGGGCCGAACCCGGCGGGCGGGGCCTAGTCGGCGTCCGGCACGGCGTGCAGAGCGAGCCCGACCCCCGCTGGCTCTGCCGCGCCGACGTGCGCCGGGGGTTGGCCGCCGTCGGCGCCGCCGGGCTGGTCTACGACCTGCTCGTGGTGCCCGCCCAACTGCCCGCCGCCATAGAGACCGTTCGCGCGCTACCGGGGCTGCGCTTCGTGCTGGACCACGCCGGCAAGCCGAACATCGCCAGCGGCACCGAGGCCGACCGGGCGCACTGGGCGGCCGACATCCGCGCGCTCGGCGCCGAGGGCAACGTGGTGGTGAAGCTGTCCGGGCTGGTCACCGAGGCCGACCACGGCGGCTGGACGCCGGCGGACATCCGGCCCTACGCCGAGCAGGTGCTCGCCGCGTTCGGCCCGGACCGGACCATGTTCGGCTCCGACTGGCCGGTCTGCCTGCTGGCCGCCGAGTACGGGCGGGTCGCCGAGCTGGCCAGGGACCTGATCGCGGCGCTGTCGGAGGCCGAGCGGGACGCGGTGCTCGGCGCGACGGCGGCCCGCTGGTACGACCTCGAGCTGGACCTGCGATGACCATGCCCGAGCTGGGTGGCGAACGCCTGGTGCCGCCGAGGGTGATCCTCACCGACGGTGTCTACGAGACGGTCAAGACGCTGATCATGGACGGGCGCATCCCGCCGGCCTCGCGGGTCAACATGGACCAGCTGGCCCGCGCGCTGCAGGTCTCCGCGACGCCGCTGCGGGAAGCGCTGGCCCGGCTGGAGTCCGAGGGGCTGGTCAGCAAGGAACCGCTGCGCGGCTACTCGACGACGCCGCTGCTGTCCCGGGCCGAGTTCGAGGACCTCTACGAGCTGCGGCTGCTGGTCGAACCCGCGCTGGCCGCGGCGGCGGCCGGCCGGATCGACGCGGCCGACCGGCTCGCGCTGGCCGAGGAGATGGCCCGCTGCCCGGACGCCCCGGCCGAGCGCGGCGACTACCGCACCTACCGGGAGCTCTACGAGCACGACGTCCGGTGGCACGACCTGGTCGCCCGGATCGCCGGCAACGAGGTCGCCCGGCAGGCGATGCGCCGGCTGCACGCGCACCTGCACGCGTTCCGGCTGCACGGTGGCAACCGCAGCGGCGACCGCACCCGCGCGGAGCACGCCCAGGTCGTGGACGCACTGCTGCGGGGTGATCAGCACGCCGCCGCCGCCGCGATGCGCTCGCACCTGAGTACGGCCCGGCACCGCACGCCCGGCTTCACGGACTGAGCGCGGCGTTGGGGCTGCTTCGGTGCTGAGCCCTACCGGGGGCCTGCCGCCGCGCTGCGCAGCTCGCGCGGCGAGCACCCGAATCGGGCCTTGAACGCCCGGCTGAAGTGCGAGGCGTCCACGAAGCCCCAGGAGAACGCCAGCTCGGTGAGTGTGCGGGTGCGCAGCGCGGGGTTGCACAGGTCGGCGCGCACGCCGTCCAGGCGCTGCGCCCAGATCCACTCCGAGAGGGTGTACGGCCCGTCGGCGAACGCCCGGTGCAGCGTGCTCACCGAGATGTGCAGCGCGGCGGCCAGCGCCGCCACGGTCAGCCCCGGGTCGCGCAGCCGGGCCCTCGCGCACGCCTTGACCTGCTCGCGGCGGGCGGCCTGCTCCGGCTCCGGGGGCGGCTCGGCGCCGTCCAGCGTGCTCAGGCCGGCCAGCACGATGTGCTCGACGCTCTGCGCCACGGCGGCCGCCGAGGCGGGTTCCAGCTCGTCCAGGGTCTCGCCGAGCGTGCGGATCATCTGGATGGTCAGGTGGCCGGCGCCCCGGGAGCCCTGGACCGGCCGGGCGGTGAGCGTCTCGGTGCGCCTCGGGGCGGGGTGCAGCGCGGGGCGGGGCAGCATCAGCACGTACTGCTGGAAGTCGGCGGCGAACTCCAGCTCGTAGGGGCGGGTGCTGTCGTAGAGCGCGAAGTCGCCCGGCTGCAGCACCGCCTCCCGGTCGTCCTGGCGGACCACGCCGACCCCGGCGATCTGGATGCTGACCAGGAAGTAGTCCTCGGCGGCCCGGGCAATCAGGGACGGGGTGCGCCGGACCCGCTGCGCGCTGGCGATCACCCGGGACAGCTCCAGCGTGGCCAGCGTGTTGATCCGGATCTCGCCGTCGACACCCTCGGCCGACGGCGGCACCTGGCAGTCCAGCTGGACGTAGGCGTCGCAGACCGCGTCGGTCCAGTAGGCCAGGCGGTCGCGCGCGTCGACCTGGGCCGTGCTGAGCACCCGCGCCATACCCAGACCGTAATGACGCCGCGGCGGCCGGGCAAGGACACCTGCTCCGCAGAGTCAACGAAGCCGCCACGCTCAGACCAGCGCCGCTCGCGCCGCTCGGCGACCCTGACCGAGGACCCCCTGTGGAAGGAACCGCCATGCCCGTCGACCACCCCCGCTTCCGGGCCGCCGCGATCCAGGCCGCGCCCGCCTTCCTCGACCTGGACGCCGGGATCGACAAGACCATCGCGCTGATCGCCGAGGCGGCCGGCAACGGTGCCGCGCTGGTGGCCTTCCCGGAGACCTGGCTGCCCGGCTACCCGTGGTTCATCTGGCTGGACTCGCCGGCCTGGGGCATGGCGTTCGTGCAGCGCTACCACGACAACTCGCTGGCCTACGGCACGCCGGAGGCCGACCGGCTGGCCGCCGCCGCCCGCGAGCACGGGGTGACGGTGGTACTCGGCCTCTCCGAGCGCAGCGGCGGCAGCCTGTACATCGCGCAGTGGATCATCGGCCCGGACGGCCAGACCATCGCCAGGCGCCGCAAGCTCAAGCCGACCCACGTCGAGCGGACCGTGTTCGGCGAGGGTGACGGCAGCGACCTGACGGTCTACCCGACCGCGCTCGGCCGCCTCGGCGGTCTGTGCTGCTGGGAGCACCTGCAGCCGCTGTCCAAGTACGCCATGTATGCCCAGGACGAGCAGGTGCACGTGGCCGCCTGGCCCAGCTTCTCGCTCTACCGGGGCGGCGCTTACGCGCTCGGCGCCGAGGTGAACAACGCGGCCAGCCAGATCTACGCGGTGGAGGGCAGCTGCTTCGTGGTGGCCCCGTGCGCGACCGTGTCACCGGAGATGGTCGAGCAGCTGTGCACCGACGACACCAAGCGCGCGCTGCTGTTGCCCGGCGGCGGCTACGCCCGGATCTACGCCCCGGACGGCCAGCTGCTGCACGAGCCGCTGCTGCCGGAGGACGCGGAGGGCATCGTCTACGCCGACCTGGACCTCGGGCTGATCTCGCTGGCCAAGGCGGCCGCCGACCCGGCCGGCCACTATGCCCGCCCGGACGTGACCCGGCTACTGCTGAACAAGACACCGGGGGACCGGGTGGTGCCGTTCAGCACGCCCGGTGTCGAGCTCGGCCCTCGGGTGGGCCCGGCATCCGACGCCCCGGCCGAGTCCCGCGCGGAGAGCCCCCGCGCGGAAAGCGTGCTCGCGGTTAGCGTGAACTGACCGGTCCGTCACTCGCCCGGTTTGCCAGTCTCCTATCAGGATTACTCACGGCTTTTCTTAAGGCGCGCCGATTACCCTTTCGGGTAATACAGGGTGCGTCGGCCGTCGTGTCGCGCGACGGGATGTCGCGAACACGTCACGTCCGGTGGCCGGATGGGAGCAGTGTGGCGACGAGTGCCGCCGATCGGACCGGTCCGCGAACTCCGGCGGAATCAGGCTGGATACGCGGACTGATTCTGCTCGGCATAGCGATGTGTGGGGTGCTGAGCGCGGCATTCGTGGTGCAGCTGTGGCGCATGGACGCCATTTCCGGTGGCCGGCACGGCCGGTCGCTCTATCCGGGCGACGACTCGGCGTGGCTGCACGTGCTGGTGAACCACGTGACGGTCAGTGGGTTCTCCCGCGCGGCGGACACGCTGGCGCCGTTGCTGTTGCTCGGGCTGGCCGGGTGGCTGTCGCTGCGGTGGCGCCGGTGGGCGCCGTTGCTCAGTGCGGGCGCCGCGATGACGCTGGTCGTGCTGGTGCTGGTGGCGGGGAAAGGCCTGCTCGGACGCTTGATCGGGTCGAGTGCGCTGACCTGGAGCCCCACCGTGGTGTCCGGGCCGGCGACCGCGGTGGTGGTCGTCGGCGGGATGGCGGCCTGGCTGTTGCGCGGCTATCTCGGGGAGTCGGCCGGCCGTGCCCTGTGGGGGTTGGCGGCGGCGGTCGCCCTGGCCATCGGGGTGGCCCAGCTGTATCTGGGCCATCGGCTGGACGCGGTCTTGCTGAGCTGGCTGTGCGGGATCGGCGTTCTCGGCGCGGTGCTCATGGTGTGCACCCGGCCTGGCGCGCAACGACGGATGTTGCCGCGCTGACGCGGTTGTCCCGTGCTGGCGCGGGTTATCCCGCGCGGTGCGATCGCGGTGCGGGGAGGGTCGATCCGTTGAGTCGGGGGGAATGTCCGGCGCCGAGGTTCTCCGCCTCGGTGGCAATCCAATAGAGCTCGCACGGCCAGCGGGTCTCCTCGCGGCAGTCGCGGCAGTGGCCGGTCGAGTCCGGCACGTGGTCGGCCTGAACGCGCTGACGTAGGTCTGGCATCCGGGCGAGCATTGTGGCCATCAGCATTGGGGAGCCCGTTCCTTCCAGTTGAGGATGTGATCCGTGGTGCTTTTGGTGCTCAACACCTCATTGGGTGTGGAGTGACGGTTTCAACCTGAAAATGTGTCGGAGAGTCGACGAACGGTCCCCATCGACAGGCGAGCGGTTGGCTGATCTTACCTACAGGGGTGATCATCAGTTACCCTCCGCAACATCGCCGCCTACGGTACGTGGCGATCAAGAACCAGCCAGGGCACGGCCGGTGACCGCCTCGACGGGCGGCTCCAGCGTCGCTGGTGCGGGGAGGGTGTCGAGCGGGCCGGCTCAGCCGGCGGCGGGCGGCCGGCTCAGCCGGAGGCCTGCAGGTAGCGCCGGAACTGTTCGATTGAGGCCCGGATCGGCACGATCTCGGCACTGCTCGCGCCGCCGTGGCGCAGCTCGGCGCAGTAGGCATCCTCGGTGTGGTCGGCGCCCCGCTCGCGCTGCAGGTGTTGCCAGCGCAGGAACCGCTCGACAGTGTTCGGGCAATGGCTGCGCCCGGGCAGCGGGGCGCGCCGGCGGGCGAGCCAGACGATGAAGCCGGCGATCATTGCGTCCACGGCCACCGATCCGGCGACTTCAGTCATGCCCACCCCAGCTGGCCGGTCTCACCGTGCGAGGGGCCCGAGTCGCACTCGCGTCGCAGCCGCCGTCCGTGCCGGGCCCCACGGCCAGGTTAGCTGTCGAACTGTTCCGAAGTGGTCCGGTTCACACGGGTGGGCGTGCGGTGACCGCCGAGCCGCCCTCAGCCGCGGTGTTCACTCATCGGCGCCGCTTCGGGCGGGTCACCGGGGTCGTCCAGTGGGCGGGGCGGGCGAGCGCCGGCGGCAGCGTGCTGGCGAGGTCGCCCAGGGCCGCGTTGACCTGGAACTGGGTGAGGAAGATGCTCCCGGCGAGGTCGGCGCCGCGCACGTCGGCGGCACGCAGGTCGGCCCCGATCAGGTCGGCCAGCCGCAGGTTCGCGCCGCGCAGGTCGGCGCCGATCAGGTACGCGCCGCGCAGGTTGGCCCCGCGCAGGTCCGCGCCGCGCAGGTTCTTGCCGATCAGGTCGGCACCGCGCCGGTCGAGCCGCCGGCCGCCCGCGCCGGCCCGGACCAGCTCGCTGGTCCGCAGTAGCAGCGGGTCGACCTCGCCGCGGTGCGCCGCCACGTCCAGCTCCAGCAGCCGCTCGGGTACCTCGCCGGCGAGGCGCTCGGTCCGCTCCAGCGCGCGACGCAGCTCGGCGTGCAGCTCCCGCGCCGGCGGCAGCGTCAGGGCCTCGGTGAGGTACCAGCGCAGCTCGTGCAGCTGCCGCAGGACCGTGAACGCGGCGAACATCTGGCCGGCGATCGCGGGGGTACCGCGCCAGTCCCGCCCGGCGAAGGTGACCTGGGCGACCTGCTGCCCCGCGCCGAAGCAGTCGAACACGGTGCAGCCGGCGAAGCCCCGGTCGCGGAGGTCGGCGTGGATGCCGCAGCGGAAGTCCGCCCGCAGGTTGGTGCAGGGCTGACCGGCGGGTTTGTCCACCGCGAAGTCGGCGGAGGCGGCAAACGCGGGCGCCACGCAGCACAGCCCGACGCAGCGCTCGCAGTCCGCCCGCAGGTCTGCGCGGCCGTCCGGGCGGGTGGCCGTCAGCTCGATGTCCTCGGCCACCGCGCGTGCTCTCCCCAGGTCGAGAGCACCACCACCGGCATGCTCAGCCCGCCCAGTCTAGGAGGGCCATGGCCGGTCGGGACGGGCGCGCTACTCGTGCCGCTGCAGTGCGCGCCCGTCCCCGGCCAGCCCGGGCGAGCCGGTCAGCGCGGGTGCCCCGGCCAGCGCGGCCAGGGTCTGCAGGTAGTCCCGCCAGACCAGCTCCGACTCGGCCGGCCGGACCGCCGCGCGCAGCGCCGCCAGCCGCCCCGGCCGGTACAGCTCGCGCAGCGCGCGCACCAGGTCGTCGAGGTCACCGGGGGTGCAGAGCAGCCCGTCCACGCCGTCGGTGACGACGTCGGGGAAGTTGCCGACGCGGGTTACCACGGTGGGCAGGCCGTGCCAGTGGGCGAGCGCGACGAGCTGCGACGCGGTCGCCGTGCGGTAGGGCAGCACGAGGGCGTCGGCCTCGGCGAACAGTCGCGGGATCTGCTCGGCCGGCAGGTACTCGGCGTGCAGCTGGACGCGGTCGGCCAGGCCGAGCTCGGTGATCAGGGCGCGCAGCCGGTCCGCGTCCTGGTAGAGCTCGCCGACGATGCGCAGTTGCACGCCGTCGAGCCGGGCCAGCGCGCGGAGCAGGATGTCCACGCCCTTGTAGTGCCGGACCTTGCCGAAGAACAGCAGCCGCCGCAGCGGCGGGTCGCCGACCTCGCCCGGGCGCCGGACGCCGGTGGGCAGGTGGGGTGGCAGGGCGGACACGGCGACGGGCCGGCCGGTCAGCTCCGCCAGCGCCGCGCGCTCGGCCGGCGTGTGCACCAAGACGGCGTGCACCGAGCGCATCAGCAGGGCCGTCAGTGTCCGGTCGCCGGGGCGTGCCTCGTGCGGCACGGCGTTCGCGCAGATCACCACGACGTGCGCGCGGCGGCGGGACAGCCGGGCGATCGCGGCCAGCGCCGGCGCCTGGACCGTCGTGTAGTAGGTCAGCACGACGAGGTCGGACTCCGCGGCCGCCCGCCGCCCGGCCCGCCACCAGTGCGCCGGGTTGCGCCAGGACAGCGGTTCCGGCTCAGTGGGGTAGACGCCCGACTCCGGTGCCGAGAGCGGGTACCGCTGCGCCGGCAGCAGCCGGGCCGGCCCCTGCTCGGACCAGGTACGCAGCCGCACGTCGTGGCCGAGCGCCGCGAGCCGGTGCGCCAGGTCGGTGATCAGCAGTGGGATGCCGCCGCGCCAGGGGAAGGCCGGCCCGATCAGCGTGACGCGCACCCGAACGAGCTTACGGCGGACGAACTCACCGGGTCGGACCGTTCGCCCCGACCCGGCCGGCATCAGGTGGTCGAGCGGACGCACCAGCCGGCCGCGATCGATCGGCGTGCACTCGGGTGGGAACCCCTGGACCAGCTCGGCGCCGAGCGTAGGACCGCCGCGGGAGACGACTGATCACCGAGCAGGCCGGGCCCCAGATACTGGGTTGACTATCGCCACTCAGCATCCGTACGGTCCGACTCCAGATTCAGATAACGAACTCAGGAGTCGCCGTGCCGATGCTCGATGTCCATGTCCCCGAGGGTGCGTTGCGTCCCGACGCCGAGGCCGCGCTGCTCGGCCGGCTCACCGACATCCTGATGACCTGGGAGGGGTTCGACCCGGCGGATCCGGTGATGCGCAACGTGTCCTGGGTGTTCCTGCACCGGCTGGCGGCGGTGTTCGTCGCGGGCGCACCGGCGACCGCGCCCCGGTACAAGGTCGTGGCCACCGTGCCCGAGGGGCAGCTCGACGAACGGGCCCGCGCCGGGGTCATCGCCGAGGTGACCGAGGCCGTGCTCGACGCGGAGGAAGGCCGTTGGCCGCGCGAGGTCGGCCGGGTCTGGGTGTTCCCGACCGAGGTGCCCGACGGGTACTGGGGCGGCAACGGGCGGCCCACCCACCTGGCCGACATCCTGGGCCGCGTGCACGACCCCGAGACCGCCCGCGCGCTGGCCGACAAACGCATCACCGCGAGCCGCGCCGGCCGCACGGTGCTGCCCGGCTGAACCGGCCCGTCTCTGGGTTCCTGACCTGGCCACAGCGTTCGCGCGGCGCAGGGCGGTGAGCATGATCTCCAGCGCCAAGGAACGGGTGGCGGTGGTCACCGGCAGGCACCCGAAGATCGACCTGTTGGTCAACAACGCCGGGGTGATGTACCCGCCCCGCCAGACCACGCGGGACGGGCGCCTGTGGGCCATCTCCGAGGAGCTCACCGGAGTGACCTTCGGCGTCTGACTTCACGCCGCCCGGGGATCGGATGCCCGCGAGGCGTCAGAGCAGGGACGGGTCGGCGAGGGCTCGGGCGGTGACGTCGGGGACGTAGGCCGCCAGTGCGGCGACGAGGGCTCGGATGCCGAGGCGGGCTTCGGAAGCCAGTGCCGCGGTGCGGGCGACGTCGAGCTCGTTGGCGATGGTGAGCAGCGCGAAGTCGGTGAGGTCGGTGCCGGTCAGGGCGACGACCTCGCCGGTGAACCGGTCGGTCAGCGGGAGCGGCGTCGCGCTCCGTGGTCGAGGAGGTTCCCGCCGGGGTGGTCGACCTGCCCCGCGCCGAGATCGCGCAGCAGAGCACGGGCCGGCCACTCGGTGGTGACGGCGGCGATGGTCTCGGCCAACGCCACCGGTTCGTCCCGGGCAACGAGGTGTCCGGCACCGGGGATGCTGGTCACCGTGGCGTGCGGCGCCAGGCGCAACAACCCCTCGACGTCGTCGCCGGTGAGGGGCGACCCGCTGCCGCCGCGGACGAGTAGGACGGGCAGGTCGAGCGCCGCGGTGACCTGCCCCAGCCGCGGCATCTGGGCGAGGATGTCGTCGACGATCTCGGTGTGGGCGTCGAGCATTCCGCCGGCGGCGAGGAAGCGGCGGACCCGGTCGGGCTCGAGGTTGGGTACGACGTCCACCAGCACGAGACCCGCCACCCTCGTTCGCACCGCCGGATCAGCAAGGGCGGCGATGGCGGCGAGCCCGCCCAGCGAGGCGCCGACCACCACGCATCCCGGTGGCTCGGCGTGCAGCATGGCGGCGACGTCGTCCGCGTAGGGCGCGAGCGCCCTCGGCGAGCCGTCGCTGGCACCGTGACCGCGCTGATCGAAGGCCACGCAGCGGAACCCGGCAGCAACGAGGACGTCGATGACCGGCGTCCACACCTGACGACGCTCACCACCGGCGTGCAGCAGCAGGACGGTCGGCCCGACGCCGACCTCCTCCCCCCGCAGGACCGCGTCAGGCCGAGCGATGCGCCGCGCCCGAGGGACTGTGAGGTCGTTCATGGCGGCTCCTTACCTTGTGTTGTCAAGGTAAGGAGCCCTGCCTTGGACACGCCACCCGCGTCGGCATGACCGATGCGGGGGTCAATCACCACTTCGGTACCCGTGACCGCCTCCTGGAAGCTCTGCTGCGCCACGGCGGCCGGACAATCCGGGCGGGTGTGGCGGAGGTGCTGGGTTCCTGGCTCGACCGTGGCGCCGATCTCGGTGAGCTGGTCGACGCCTTGGCGGCCTTCTACCGCCGGGGCTACGGCGAGCTGGCCGTGGCGCTGCACGCCGCCGGCTGGCGGGACGACGGATCGGGGATGCTCGACCCGGTCGTCGACGCGCTGCACGCCCTGCGACCCGACGCCGCCGACATCCCTGTCGAGGACACCCGGCTCGCCGTCGCCGCGCTCCACCAGGCCCTCGCCACCGAGTCCTTGTACGGCCCGGCGTTCCGCCGCAGCGCTGGACTCACCGGCCGGGCGGCCACCACCCCCGCCCCCCAGCTCCGCTGGTGGACCACCCACCTCACCCGCTCCTCGGCCTCCGGTAGCGCGCGGCCCTCTCCGGCAGCATCGAGATCGGAAATCAGCGGGGCGGAAGACTGTGGAGTACGCGCCGGAAGACCTTGGTCATCGCGGCCATCTCTTGATCATCAAGATGGTCGATGAAGTGCCGGCGGACGGCCTCCACGTGTGCGGGCGCCGCGTTCTCGATGGCCCGTCGACCGTCGGCGGTGATCTCGACTATCGAGCCGCGGGCGTCGTCTGGGGCCGCCGATCGGGAGACGAGTCCCCGCCGTTCCATCCTTCGCACCAGGTGTGACAGTCGGGTTCGATCCCAGCCAAGTTGGCGACAGAGGTCTCGAGCGCGAAACCGACCTTCGGGCGACTCGGACAACGGCACCAGGACGGTGTACTCAGCGCCGGAGAGCCCGGACTTCTCGACTTGCCGGGTCAGTTCAGTTTCCAGTCCGCGGAAAAAACCAAAGTAGACGCGCCAGAACTGTTGTTCGTGCTCGTTGAGCCATCGCGGTTGCGCCATAGCTCAGCATATTCAAATGTCGACACGTCAACAACAAGGGTGATCCGCAGAAGCACGCAAGTTGTTGACGCGTCGACATTCGAGTGCTAGTTTTTTGTTGACGCGTCGACATCTTGGTCACAACCCGGACGGTTGCGATCACGGGTGCGGGAAGTCTCACAACGGTCTTGGCCAGACGGGACACAAGCAGATGACACGTGCTGTGCAGTTCTCCGAGTACGGCGGCACCGACGTGCTCAGCGTGGTTGATGCCCCTCCGCTGATGGCGGGTCCCGGGCAGGTTCGGCTCGCAATGCGGGCCGCGGGCATCAATCCCATCGACTGGAAGATGATGCAGGGCCTCATGCGTCAGGTGATACCCCTGACGCTGCCCGCGGGCCTCGGATCGGATGTGGCCGGTGTTGTCGATCAGGTGGGCGCGGGCGTCACAGAATTCCAGGTAGGCGACGACGTTCTCGGCAGCTCACTCACGCCCTCGTTTTCCGAAACTGTGCTCGCGGACCCGACAAACCTCATCGCCAAACCCGCTGACGTGTCGTGGGACGTGGCCGGAACGCTAGCCGGCGCAGGGGGCACCGCGTGGGCCGTGCTCAAGCAACTCGACATCCGCGCCGGCGAGACGCTGCTGGTCCATGCCGCCGCCGGCGGTGTGGGCACATTCGCCGTCCAACTCGCGGTCGCTCGCGGTGCACGCGTGATAGGCACCGCAAGCGAGCGCAATCACGAGTACCTCCGTTCGATCGGCGCACTGCCGGTCACCTACGGCGACGGGCTTCTCGAACGCGTCCTGTCGATTGCCCCGCAGGGGGTCGATGCTGTCCTCGATGCGTCCGGCCGAGGCGAGATCCCGGCTTCGATACAACTTGCGGGAGGACCCGACCGCGTCCTTACCCTCGCCGCTTTCGACGCCGCCGCGAGCGGAATCCACATCCATGTCGACGGAGCGGGGAGCGATCCGCGGCCGGCCCTCCGCGAGATTGTCGCCCTCATCGAACAGCGCCGGCTGCGTGTCCCCATCTGGCGCACATTCCCACTCGCGCACACCGCGGCCGCGCTCGACGCCAGTAACACAGGGCATCTCAACGGCAAGATCGTCGTGCTGCCGTAGCCGACCCCGGTCAACGAATACACGTCCGGGTCCGACGGGTCGCCCGCAAGTCCGACGAGGCCCCCGGCCACCGTTCTTGAGGAGACGCGAGATGAATCTGCTGGAGCAGAAGTTCGAATGCTGGAACAGCCGGGACTTCGAGGGTGCCGCCGCGTGCTACACCGAGGACGGCAC
>Ga0137415_10003982_pt1 | contig 14638 bp, 17 predicted proteins | sample CZODoug3_1_1_16f_FD_183082 | JGI IMG/M metagenome (GOLD analysis project Ga0137415, IMG submission 183082) | Vadose zone soil fungal communities from Angelo Coast Range Reserve, California, USA - CZODoug3_1_1_16fungal (Hybrid Assembly) | ecosystem: Environmental > Terrestrial > Soil > Vadose... | reverse complement strand
TCGACTTGGTGGGGCGATGCACCGTCGTGTTCGGCGCGCGCGGCGGCGCCCACCGCCAGTCCAATGAGATACGGGTGCGCGTTGAAGAAATGCGCGCCGCGCGCGACGGCCGGACGATACTTCGCGTCGCCAAGGTCGCGGAGGAGCGGCTCCTCGGCGACGCCGACGCCCACGCCGAGCAGGCGCTCGTAATTGTAGGAGCCCTGCACCGCGAAGAGCCGCAGGAGCGCACGAGCGAGAGCGAGCTTCATCGCAGCCATGCCACCAGGAGTCCGCCGCCGAGGCCAGCGGCGAACCACGCCAGGTTCGGGCCGCGGCCCACGAGCCGCAGCGTTCCGGCCGCCCCGGCGGCCAGGGCTGCCGCGATCGCGGCGACCGCCAGCAGCGTCGCGCCGCGAGTCGTCAACGCGCCCGCCAACAACGGGCGCGCGAGCCAGGCGAGGAAGAGCCCCGTCGCCGTCACGATGGCCGCTCGAGCGGCATCGCGGAGCAGGCCACCGACGTGCACGCGCACGAGCGCGCTCGGGTCTCCGGACTCGAGTGCCGCGGCCGCGGCGTGCACGATCCGGGAATTCACGCGCCGCAGCACGTTGATCGTGATTCCGCCGATCAATCCCGTGACGAGGCCGACGAGCGCGCCGAGTCCCAATCCCAAAACGCCGGCCGAGGCATGCGCCGTCGCGACCGCGGCGACGGTCGCCGGCCCGTACTCCGGATACCGCACGGCGCCGACGGGAAGAATGTCGTACTGCAGCAGCTCGAAGATGACGCCCAGCTTCAGCCCCGTCGGGATGTCGCCGAGAATCGCTCCCGCGATCGTCCCGGCGACGAGCGGGCGTGCGATCATCATCTGCGGCAGGCTCACGAGGTCTATCCCCACGAGCGTGCCCCACGCGAGCAAGGCGATCAGGATTTCAATTGGCAGGGTCACGTGAAAGCACCTACGGGAATCGCGGGTGCGGTCGGGACGTCCTGTGCGGTCACTTCGACGCCGCGCGCCGCGAGCTGACGCAGCTTCGCCGCTTCGTCGTCCGTCAGGTACACGAACCGCAGCCGCTCCGTGCGGCCGGCGCGATGGTGCACGCCTCCCACGTTGATGGTGCTGACCTGGGGCGCGTGCTCCACGAGGGAGACGGCGGTGTTGACGTCACCGACGAGGAGAATCCCGACGCGCGAATCGGTTTGCCAACTCGCCATTTGCCGGGCCGCCTCTTCGACGGAGGCAAAGATGACCTCCATGTCCGGCGGCACGCCCATGCGATAGAGGTCCTGCTCCCAGTCACTGCCGCGCACTTCGTCATCCACGAGCACGATGAACGTGACATGGAGCGGTTGCCCCCAACCGACCACCACCTGGCCGTGGATGAGGCGGTCGTCGATGCGGTACAACGCCAGAGTCATGCGGCGGTGACGCGGATGGCCTTGCCGCCGGCATCGGCGGCGCGGCGCGCCGCTTCCGCCGGCGCGACATCGCGGTGAAATACGAAATCGAGCAGCATGGCGAGGTTGACGCCCGTGACGACGGCGATGTCGGCATGCTGCTTCGCGTAGCGCACGGAGCTCGTGAGGCAGGATCCGCCCGGCAGGTCCACAAACAGGACCGCCGGCCCGCTACCGACGGCCTGCGTGAGCCGCTCGGCGAGCGCATCCGTGCCGCATCCCTCGTTGGACACCGGCGTCAACGCGCCATCGATTCCGGTGATGACGGTGACGGCGCTCACGAGGGCCTGCGCCACCGCGGCGTGCGACACGATGACGCCGCGCAACGGGGAGGAGTCACTCATAATCTTCCTCCAGGTACTGCTGCACCTCTCCCTTCTCCCGCATGCGCCGAATCAACCGTTCATTGAACGCGTGCGCCGAGTCGACTCCGCTGTAGCGCAGTAAATGAGTCATCGCGACGACTTCGCAGATCACTGTGAGGTTTTTTCCGGGATTCAAGGGAACCGTCACGAGCGGCAGCTGGACGTCGAGCAGCTCGGTCTGCTTCTGGTCGAGCCCGGTGCGATCGTATTCACGCGTGTTGTCCCAATCTTCGAGTTGTACGACGACCTCGATGCGCTTCTGTTGCCGCACGGAGCGAATGCCGAACAGTGCGTTGATGTCGATCAATCCAACGCCCCGGATCTCCATATAGTGCCGCGAGATCTCGTGCCCCCGGCCGATGAGCACATCGTGGCCGCGCCGGGTGACGTGCACGACGTCGTCGGCGACGAGGCGGTGCCCCCGCTCCACCAGATCGAGCACGCATTCGCTCTTGCCGATCCCGGAACGGCCGCGAAACAACAGGCCGACGCCGAACACGTCGGCCAGGGAGCCATGAACCGTCGTCCGCGGTGCGAAGGCGTCATCGAGGAAGGGCTTGAGGCGCCGGTAGAACTCGGCGGTCTTGAGCCGCGTGCGGATGACCGGGATGCCCCTGTCGCGGGCGAGCTGCACCAGCTCGTCCGGCGGCTCCTGCGCCTTGGTGAGGATCACACACGGCAGGTCGTACGCGAGGAACGTCTCGATTGACCGGCGCCGCGCTTTCGCATCGAGCGAGGCGAGATACGTGATTTCGGTTTCGCCGAGGATGTGAATCCGATCGGTGCCGATAAAGCGCGCCGTGTAGCCGGCGAGCACGAGCCCGGGACTGGACGCCTCGGGCGAACGAATCTCGCGCTCGAGTCCCTTTTCCGCCGTCAGCAACTCGAGCTGCAGTGGATCGCCCTTGCGGGCGAGCAGGTCGCCGACTTTGAGCACCTTACCTCGGAGCCTTGGACCGGCGGGTCGTCCGGCGGGTGCGCGGCGTTTCTTTTTCGTCGAGGAGCTGGCGCTTCACGCGCGCGATCGCGAGGTCCAGCGCCGACTGGTGATCGGCCGCCGCCGACTTCGCCACGTACACCCGCCCGCGCGGCGCGTGCACTTCGATCTCCACTCCCGCCTCGCCGTGATCATCGGTGAACACGACGTGCGCGTGATGCGGGCGCCGCACTAGCTTGGCCACTCTTTCGACCAGGTCCTTGGCGAGCGCGCGCAGGTCATCGTCGATCTCAGCGTGACGGGCGGTAATGGTGACGCGCATGACGTTCAGCCTCCTCGTTCAGCGATGATCCGTTGAAGATGTACCACGGTCGCCTTGGCGGCCGAGTCCCACGACAGCCCTTGCGCGAAGCTGCGGCCAGCGGCACCCAGTCGCGCGACCAGAGCTGGATCGGCGGCCAGGGCGAGCATGCGATCGGCGAGCCCGCGGGAGTCGCCGTGGGTGACGAGATATCCCGTGACGCCGTGGCGAACCGATTCGCGCAGGCCCGGACTGTCCGATGCGAGCGCGGGCGTACCGCAAGCGGCGGCTTCGACGTTCGAGATGCCCCACCCTTCTTTTGGACTCGGGAATACCACTGCCCACGCCTGGCGCAGCAGCCTGCGCTTTTCGTCCTCCGCAACGAATCCCAAAAAGCGGACTGCGTCGCCCAGTCCCAGCGTCTCGGTAATGCCCTCGAGTCGCCCGCGATCGTCTCCCTGGCCGCAGATGTCGAGCGTCAAATCACCTCGCACCTGCCGTGCCGCGGCGAGCGCCCGCAGCGCGTACTCCACTCCTTTATAACGCTTCAATCGACCCAGGTACAAGAACGCCGGGTGGGCGGCGCGCGGAGTCTTGGGATCGGGACTGTACCACGTCGAATCGACACCGGGATGGATCACGACTATTCGATCAGCAGGTACCCCGCGGCGCACCAAGTCGTCTCGCGTGCTTTCGGAAATCGCATGGAAGCCCGCCCGCCGGTACACCCACGGAACCGGCAGCTCCGAGGCCCACACCGTCGCGGCGACGGGCCAGCTCGCTTCGGCGAAGGCGGTCGTACCGAAGAGATGTGGCACGATCGCCACAAACGGCAACGCTGTGAGGACAGGAAGGAACAGGGGCAGTTTGTTCAAGTCCTCGACGACGATGTCATACATTTTCTCCCGCAACGCTCGCCGTACCGCACCGCGCGCGCGCAGCGCGAAACTGTGGCGTCCGCCGATGCGCGTGACGCGGATCCCGTCTACGCGTGCTTGCGGTTCAGCACCGGCCCACCCACTCGTTACGAGGTCGACGTCGTGTCCCCACCGCGCGATGCGGCCGAACAACTCGTGCAGATGGATCTCCGCGCCGCCGGCCTGCGGATTCTGCCGGTCGTTCCAGTTGACGAGCAGGATCTTCACAGCGCGCCGGTCTCGCGCGCTACGGCATCGAGCACTCCGTTGACGAAGGCCGGCGCGCGTGCGCCGGCAAACCAGTGGGCGAGCTTCACCGCTTCGTCGATGACCACGCGCGACGGGGTGGAAGCCTCGTCGAGCTCGGCGAGCGCGAGGCGCAGGATGTTGCGCTCGACAACCCCAACGCGCTCCAGGCGCCAGTGCTCCGCCGCTTCTTTCACGCGGCGGTCGAATTCCGGCCGGCCGGCAATCGCCTTCGAGGCAAGATCCGCCCCGCGGTCGTAGCCGCGCGGGGCGCGCCCATAAATCGTCGCGACGCGCGCGACCACGGTTTCAATCGAAGGTTCGCCCGACAGTTCCCACGCGTAGAGGAGTTGGAGCGCACGCGCCCGCGCCTTAGTCTCGGGACGCTGCACCGAGCCGCTCGAGCGCATCGGCGGTCTCGAGGGCCGCCTGCGCCGCTTCAGCCCCTTTCCCGAGCCGGGCCTGCGCCTGAGCCTCCGTGTCGGTGGTGAGAACGCCGAATCCGACCGCGATGCGGTGCGCCAACGCGACGTTGCCAAGCCCCCGCGCTGCTTCAGCCGCGACGTACTCGAAATGCGGTGTCTCGCCGCGGATCACGCACCCGAGCGCGACGATCGCGTCGAAGCGCTCACTCGCGGCAGCGGCCTCGGCGACGACGGGGAGCTCGAACGCGCCAGGAACCCACGTGACTTCCACGTTCGCGTCCGCGATGCCGCCGCGACGGAGCGCATCGCGCGCGCCGTCGAGGAGCCGGGTCGTGATGTTCTCGTGAAAACGGCTTACGATGATCGCCACCCGCCGCTGACGGGTGGAGGTGCGCGCGGCCGGCGGCGGGCGGTGGGGAGACACAGTCAGTGTGTTAAGAAGTGGCCGAGCTTGTCCCGCTTGACGTCCAGGTAGGCGCGGTTCTCGTCGGAAGGGGCCGGCACGATGGGCAGCCGCTCGACGATTTCGAGACCATACCCCTCGAGCCCCACGAGTTTCATCGGATTGTTCGTCAGAACGCGAATCGACGAGAGGCCGAGATCGAGGAGGATCTGCGCGCCGATGCCGTAGTTCCGCAGGTCCGGCTTGAACCCGAGCTTCTCATTCGCCTCGACGGTGTCGTGTCCCGCATCCTGGAGCTCGTACGCCTTGAGCTTGTTGAGGAGTCCGATGCCGCGGCCCTCCTGGTCCAGATAGACGACGACCCCCGCGCCTTCGTCCCCGATCATGCGCATGGCGGAATGGAGCTGCCAGCCGCAGTCACACCGGGCGGACCCGAACACGTCGCCCGTCAGACACTTGGAGTGCATGCGGACCAGCACGTTCTGTTTCCCCGCCACCTCGCCGTAGACGAGGGCGATATGCTCCGCTTCATCCACGTCGTTGCGGTAGCCGATGATCCGGAATTCACCGAACGGGGTCGGTAAGCGGGCGTCCGCCACGCGGTGGACCAGTCGCTCATGCTTGAGCCGATAGGCGACCAGCTGCGCGACTGTGATGAACGTGAGGCCATGCTCTTTGGCGAAGCGCTCGAGATCCCCTCGCCGCGCCATCGAGCCGTCGGCATTGAGGATCTCGCAGATGACACCCGCGGGATACAGCCCGGCGAGCCGCGCGAGATCGATGCTCGCTTCGGTCTGGCCGACGCGCTGCAGCACCCCGCCCAGACGCGCACGCAGAGGAAAGACATGTCCCGGACGACGCAGGTCGCTGGGCACCGTTGAGGGATCGATGGCCACGCGAATGGTCGCCGCACGGTCCGCGGCGGAGATGCCGGTCGTGACGCCGAAGCGCGCCGCGGCATCGATGCTGATCGTGAACGCCGTCTCGTGGGACTCGGAGTTGTGCTCCGTCATCTGCGGCAGCCCCAGCGCCTGGCAACGCGCCGGCGTCAGCGGCATGCAGATCAATCCGCGGGCGTGCGTCGCCATGAAGTTGATCATGGCGGGCGTGACCTTCTCGGCCGCACCGACCAGATCACCCTCGTTCTCGCGCCGCTCGTCATCGGCCACGATGACGAGCTTGCCCGCGCGGATATCCGCGATCGCCTGTTCTACTGCCCCGAACGACATAGCTGCCTCACGTACTTTCCCAGAACGTCCGCTTCGATGTGCACCCGATCGCCAACGGCGACCCGTCCCAACGTCGTATGCTCCCGCGTGAACGGCACCAGCGACACCTGCACAACGCCGGCGCTCGGCAGGGCGTTCACGGTCAGACTCACACCATCCACCGTGATCGCCCCATGCAGCACCGTCGTTTCCTCGACGTCGCGCGGCACGCGGATATCCACCAGGAACGCGTCGCCGGACTCGGCCACCTGCTCCACCGTGCCGACTCCGTCCACATGCCCCTGAACGAAGTGACCGCCCAGCCGATCGCCCGCGCGCAGCGCTCGTTCCAGATTGACGGGCTGTCCTTTCCGCCAGTCGCCGATCAGCGTCCGACCTAGCGTCGTCGCGACGGCATGCACCGTGAACCCGCCCTTCACGACCTTCTCGACGGTCAGGCACGCACCGTTCACCGCGATGCTCTCACCCTTCTTGACGCCCCGATAGGGCGACTGAATTGTGAGCGCGAGCCCCTCAGCACGTTTCCCGTTTCCCGTTTCCCGCGTCGCTTTAGCGACTCGCCCGACCGCGCCTACGATTCCGGTAAACATAGCCGCCGATCCAATACCAATAATGTATCAGAGCCCAATGGCCGTCGCTCTACGACGATCCAGCGCGGCGCTTCGGCGAGCGGAAATGCCGGAACGCCTGGAAAAGCGGGCACGCCGCCTTCGCCAAGCCACACCGGCGCTTGCACCCAGTACAACCGGTCGACCAGTCCTTCCGCCAGCAGTTTGGTACCGAGTGCGCCTCCGCCTTCACATAACAACGACTGGATCCCGGCGAGGCGCAGTTGCGCAAATGCCTGCGCCAGAGCCTCGGGCCGGAAGACACGCACGCCGTTGCCTTCGAGCACCGACACGTTGGCGGCCGGCGCTTCCGGCGATGCGACGACCCAGGTGGGGACCTCACGCGCGGTTTGTACCAGCGAGACGCCCAGGTTCAACATCGCGCGCCGATCGAAGACGATCCGCACGGGCGGCTTGCGCGGGACGACGCCGCCGCGTGCGGTGAGCTGCGGGTTGTCGGTCAGCGCCGTCGTCCCGCCCACGGCGATCGCGTCGAAGCCGGCGCGCAGCCAATGGACGTGCTCGCGCGCCTCCGGCCCAGAGATCCACTGCGAGCTCCCGCCCGAGTCCGCGATGCGGCCGTCGATCGAGGTCGCGAGTTTGAGAGCGACGAACGGCCGATCGGTCTGCAGACGGGTCGCGAGGAACGGCGCATTCTGCGCGGCCGCCTCCTCGGCCATGAGGCCAACCTGAGTTTCAATCCCGGCGCGCTTGAGAATCTCGATACCGCCGCGTGCGTCGAGATCGGGATCGCGGATGGCAGCCACGACGCGCCGCACACCCGCCGCACGGATCGCGTCGACGCATGGGGGCGTTTTGCCGTGATGCGCGCATGGCTCCAGCGTGACGACGAGTGTCGAGCCGCGCGTCTTGTCGCCGGCTGCGTGAAGCGCCTTGACTTCCGCATGCGGCCCGCCGAATTCCGCATGCCAGCCTTCCGCGACAATGTCATCACCGTGCAGGACCACGGCACCGACCAATGGATTCGGCGATACCCGTCCCCACCCGCGCCACGCGAGCTCGAGCGCGCGGCGCATCGCCTCGCGCTCGCTATCTTTCTTCAAAGCGCACCGCTGGCGACGCGCCTTTCCCGGCGCGGATCTCGCCGATCACCCACGTCTGCACCTGCGCGCGCTGGGCGGCTCGAACGAGGGCTTCGACGTCCTCGCGCGCCGCGACAGCAATCATGCCGATCCCGAGATTGAACACGCGCCGCATTTCATCGCGTCCCACCTGACCGGCGCGCATGAGCACCCGGAACAGCGCGGGCCACGGCCAGCTGCCGGCATCGATGACGGCGTCGGTGCCGGGCGGCAGCACACGCACGAGGTTGCCGGGTATCCCGCCACCGGTTACATGCGCGAGCGCGTGGACGGTGCCGAGGACGGGTCGCAGCGCCGCGGCGTAGCTCCGGTGAATGGCAAGCAGCACCTGCGCCACGGACTGGCCAGTTTCCGGAAACGGATCGTCGATACCCAGCTTCATCGACTCGAAGACGATTTTGCGCGCGAGCGAGTAGCCGTTGGTGTGCAGTCCGCTCGAGGCATAGCCGATCAAGAGGTCGCCGGGCGCCACCCGATCGCCATGGATCGCCTTGTCTTCCTCGACCACGCCGACGATCGAACCGGCGAGATCGTAATGACCCGGCGCGTACAGGTCGGGGAGCTGCGCCGTCTCGCCGCCGGCGAGCGTCATCTCATGCCCTCGGCAGCCGCGGGAGACGCCCGTGACGATCTGCGCCGCAATCTCCGGCACGAGATTCCCGGTGGCGATGTAGTCGAGAAACGCGAGTGGCGTCGCCCCGTGCACAAGGATGTCGTTCACGGAATGGTTGACGAGATCCTCACCGACGGTATCGTGAACGCCCGCGGCAATCGCCACAAGCACTTTCGTGCCCACGCCGTCGGTCGACATGACGAGCACCGGCTTCGCGTATCCGTCGGGCACGCGCACCATGCCGCCGAACCCGCCGATCTGCCCCCGTGCCAGCGGCGTACGCGTCCCGCGGACCAGCTCCGCGATCCGGCGCTTCGCCTCGTCGGCGACGTCGAGCTTGACCCCCGCGGCCGCGTAGCGATCGGTCTTCGTCACTCGTCTTCTCCGTCGAGTGAGAAGTGCACGAGGTCTCGAAAGGCCTTCACACGCCCGCGCACTTCCTGGAGCGAGACCTGCTCGAGTCGCTGCACGCCGAACGCCTCGACCGCGAGCGATCCCATCGCCGAGCCGTAGACCATGGCGCGGCGCAGGTTGGAAAACGTGAGATCACCAGTGCGCGCGACGTGCGCCATGAAGCCGCCGGCGAACGCATCGCCGGCGCCTGTCGGGTCGAACACTTCCTGCACCGGGTATGCAGGCACCTTGAACGTGGTGTCCGGATCCACGAGCAGCGCCCCATGCTCGCCCTGCTTGATCACGACCATCTTCGGACCGCGCCCGAGGATCCAGTGCGCGGCGCGGTACACATTCCAATCGCCCGACAGCTCCCGCGCCTCGGAGTCGTTCACCATCAGGATGTCGATGTGCCGCAGCAGCTGCAGCAGCAGATCCTTCTTGCCTTGAATCCAATAGTTCATCGTGTCGCAGGCGACGAGCTTCGGCTGCTTCACCTGATCGAGGACGTTCAGCTGGAGCTCCGGATCGATGTTGCCGAGAAAGACGAACTTCGCATCGCGGAATTTGGCGGGAATGCGCGGCTGGAACTGGGCGAACACCCCCAGGCGCGTCTCCAGCGTCTCGCGGCTATTGAGGTCGTAAGAATAGCGCGCCTTCCAGCGGAACGACTCTCCCTGCTGCCGCTCCACTCCTGCCAGGTCCACACCGTGTGCGGCGAGCTTCTGGAGGTGCGCCTCAGGGAAATCGTTGCCGACGACGCCGACGACCTGCACTGGATGCAGGATGGCGCCCGCCATCGCAAAGAATACCGCGGCGCCGCCGAGGGCGTCGGCGGTCTCGCCGAACGGCGTGATGACGGAATCGAGCGCGATGGAGCCGACGACGAGTAGACCCACGCCTACATCCGTTCCGGGGCGCGTATCCCCAAGAGAGTGAGACCGTTCGCGAGCACCTGCTTGATCGCGCGCGCGAGCACCAGCCGCGCGGCTTCTTCGGGCTCGCCCAAGACGCGGTACTTGTGATACCACGCATGCGCGATCCGGGCCAGTCCCTCGAGATAAGCCGTGACGCGATGCGGTTCGTAGGGCGCGGCGGCCCGGCGCAGCACCTCTGGGAACTCCGCCAACTCCTTCACCAGCTCGATCTCCTCCGGTTGCGTGAGCACAGCGAGATCCACACCATCGGCGGAGACGCTCGCGGCGTCGCGCCCGGCGACGCGAAAGATGCCGGACATGCGCGCGTGTGCCATCTGCACGTAGAAGACGGGGTTCTCCTCCGTCTGGCTTTTGGCCAGGTCGACGTCGAACACGAATTGCGAGTCGCCGCGCTTCATTAGAAAGAAGTAGCGTGCCGCGTCGACGCCCGTCTCCTGGAACAAGTCGCGCAGCGATACAAAATCGCCGGCACGTTTGGAAAAGCGGACTTCTTCCCCGCCGCGCGTCACACGCACGAGCTGCACGATCTCGACGTGAAAGAAATCGTCGGGGTAGCCCAGCGCCTGGAGGGCCGCGCGCATGCGCGGGATGTAGCCGTGATGGTCGGCGCCCCAAACATCGATCGCGCGGACAAAGCCACGCTCATGCTTGTCGCGATGATAGGCGATGTCGGGAACGAGGTACGTGTAGGTCCCGTCACTCTTTTTCAGCACCCGGTCTTTGTCGTCGCCGAGCCCGGTCGTCCGCAGCCAGAGCGCGCCGTCGGCGGTGAAGGTGTGGCCCTGTTTGCCGAGCTCCGTGAGTGTCGCCTCGATCAGCTTGCGTTTGTACATCGCTGACTCGAACGAGACGACGTCGAACCGCACGCCGAACTCGCGCAGGTCGGCATCCTGCTCATCGCGCTCGGCCCGGATGCCGATCTCGCGGCAGCGGCGTACGCCTTCGGTTTCCGGGAGGTCGGCGAATACCTTGCCTTCCTTCTCAAGGATCTCTCGTGCGAGCTCTAGGAGATACTCGCCGTGATAACCCCCTTCGGGGATTTCACCGTTGCGCCCAACCGCTTCTTGTACGCGCGCCCAGAGTGATCGCGCCATCTTGTCGATCTGCGTCCCGGCATCGTTGACGTAGAACTCGCGTGTCACTTTCCAGCCTGTCCACTCGAGCAGCGCGGCGATGCCGTCGCCGAGCGCGGCGCCGCGGCCGTGGCCGACGTGCAGCGGTCCCGTGGGATTCGCCGAGACGAACTCGACGTTGATTTTGCGTCCCCGACCGACGTCGCTCTTTCCGTAGTCGGGACCGGCGGCGATGATCGACGGGAGCACGCCCACGACCTGCGCTTCGGCGAGAAAGAAGTTGATGAAGCCCGGACCGGCAATTTCCGTCTTGCGGACGACCGACGCAGGGAGATCGAGCGTCGCCACGAGACGCTCCGCAATGGCGCGAGGCTTCTGGCCGAGGGTCTTGGCGAGCGTGAGCGCGAGATTGGTCGCCAGGTCGCCGTGCGTCACGTCGCGCGGACGTTCGATCGTGACGTCGACATCAGGCGCGCCAAGTCGCGCCGCCGCTTGCACCAGCGCCGCACGGATCGTCTCAGGAGCCTTCACTTGTCGCTGCTGGAGTCTTTCTTCGGCGCGGGTTTCGTCTCCGCAGGCTTCTCAGCCTTTTCGGATTTCTCGGCTGTCTTGTCGGCCTTTTCCGAAGTTCCTGCAGGCCGCTTGTAGTCGGTCGCGTAGAATCCAGAGCCTTTGAAATGCACGCCAGCCCCACCCGAGATCAGCCGTTCCGCGCGTTTCCCGCAGACGGGGCATTTCGCGTGGCGCTTACTCGTGATGCGGGGGAACGTTTTCTCGAACAGGTGCCCGTTCGGACACTTGTATTCGTAGGTCGGCATCGGAAAGCAATCTAACAACTATGCGTCTCGGCTTTGCATGTCCTAGTTATTGCGGCAATACCGGCAGCACGACGTGCGACGCGTACTTGACTGAGCGCCAGATGCGGTGCGTCTGTGCTTTGAAATCCGTCGGCTTGGCCAGGAAGATGTTCGGCACGAAGACTTGCGGATTCCGGTCGTACAGCGGGAACCACGTGCTCTGCACCTGCACCATGACGCGGTGCCCCCTTTGGAACCGATACGTCTGCGGTGGAATATGCACCGTGTACTCGAGCACCCGATTGGGCACAATGGACTCCGGACGGTCGAATGCGGTCCGATAGCGGCCGCGCATGATTTCTCCCGCCACCATCAGCTCGTAGCCGCCCATGCGCCGGTCGCCGTCGGCGGTGTCCGGGTAGACATCGATGAGTTTGACGACCCAATCGGCGTCGCTGCCCGTCGTGGACGCGAACAGCTGCGCGCTCAAATTGCCGGCGATCACGAGGTCTTCCTTCAGCGGCTCCGTGCTCCACACGAGAACATCAGGCCGTCCGTCGACGAACCGCTGATCCATCGCTTGCCACTGATTCCATTGGGAACCGCGCGAGTACGTCACCTCGATCGGTCGGGGCCGGTAGGGCACCGGATGGGCGGGATCGGAAACGAACGAATCGGCGGCGGTGCCGGCGGCGGTCGGTTGATCGAATGAAAGCCGCCCATCGGCCTGGAAGTACAGGTTCCTTGCGGTTGCGGCGCGCGGCGGCCAGGAATCGAAGCGGCGCCAGCGATTCGATCCGCCTTCGAACACGAGCGCCTCGGGAAGATCGAGCGGAGCGCGGTCCTTGAGATAGAACGCGAAGAATGGCGCTTCCACCTCGCGCCGGAACCAGACGCCGGTCGAGTCGCCGAACTGCACGCGCGAGAGGCCCGTGCCCGGACCGTACCAACCACCGTGATTCCAGGGACCCATGACGATGCGATTGCGGTTCGTCCCGGGGACGGTGTCGAATCGCTCGAACGCCGCGTAGGTCGCCGGCGGGCCGAAGATGTCTTCCTGATCGTACCAACCACCCACGGTGAGCACCGCCACGGGCGACGCGTGAATCCGCTTTTCCGTGGCGCGCGACTGCCAGTACTGGTCGTAGCTCGGGTGCGCGACGAACCCGTCCCACGACGGCCACGAGCGGCCGAGCAGCTTCGGCACCTTGGAGAGCTCACCCATGCGCCGATACCAGTCGTACATGTCGGTCACGCCGACGTCGAACTCGCCGACCTCCATGCCATAGGTGTATTCGACGCCGTAGCTCTGCCGGAACGCGCCTTGATGGAAGAAGTCGTCGCCCATCCAGGTGTCCGTCATGGGCGCCTGAGGAGAGACGGCGCGCATGGCGGGGTGACCTGAGAGTCCTTGCATCGTCGCCAACCAGCCGGGATACGAAATGCCGAGTCCGCCGACGCGCCCGTTGTTATTCGGCACGTTGTGAATGAGCCACTCGACCGCGTCGTACGTATCGCTCGCCTCGTCGAAACCCGAGGTGTCGGCCGGCGCGCGCAGCGGCCGGGCTTGCGCCCAGGTCGCGCAGGTGGTGGAGCAAAAGTTGGAAGCGCTCCTTGCAGCAGTGACACAGTGAGATGGGTTCTGAGAGACACGATTTGACAGAAGAAAGGAGAGTGGAAAGATGAAAGCGATTCGATTCGCTCAGTATGGGGAGCCTGCAAAGGTGCTGACGGTTCAGGAGTGTCCTCTCCCAGAGCCTGGAAAAGGGGAAGTGCGCGTTCGTATGCTGGCCAGTCCGGTCAACCCCTCGGATCTGCTGTTTGTGCGAGGGCATTATGCAGGGGTTCAACCACAGTTTCCATCACCCGTCGGATTTGAAGGCGTTGGCATGGTGGATGCTCTCGGACCGCAGGTGCAGCGTCCTGTCCCTGGACAGCGTGTAGCGGTTATCAATGGGAAGGGTGGCAACTGGGCTGACTATGCCGTGGTGCCAGCGCTCTCTCTGATTCCGGTGCCCGACAATCTTCCCGATGAGCAAGTCGCCTCCTTCTTCGTCAACCCGGGCTCAGCCATCCTCATGCTTCGTCATGTGCTAGCCATCCCCAAGGGGGAATGGTTGCTCCAATCAGCAGCCAGCGGCGAACTGGGACGCATGATTATCAGACTGGCCAAACACGATGGGATCCGCACGGTGAATGTCGTCCACCGGCGCGAAGCGGTGGCTGAATTGGAACGCCTGGGGGCCGACGCCGTCATTGTGTCCACAGAAGGGCCGATTGACGAGCAGGTCCGTAGGATCGTTGGTCCACAGGGCGTCAAGTACGCCATCGATCCGGTGGCTGGAGAAACAGGAACCCAGATGTACCAGGCGCTGGGCGAGGAGGGCAGAATGCTGGTCTATGGGTCCCTCACCGGCGAGCCGATCCGTGTAGGAGCCGATCCACGCTTCATTCTGGCAGGCCGCCGCATCCTGGAAGTGTTCTGGGTCGCCTACTGGTTTAACAGACTTGATGAGACCGCACAACGTCAGCTGGTCCAGGAAATCGTCACGCTGATGCGTGAGGGCATTCTCGTGACCTCTGCTGCACGCCCAATCTCCCTCGACGAGATTGGCACCGCCGTCACGCAAGCCGAAGCAACGGGCAGGCAGGGGAAGATCCTCCTCGTCCCCCAGCATGGCTCGTGACGGCAGAGCACCGATGAGAGAGCAGCAAACAAAACAGGCCCATGTTTTTGAAGCCTGAGAAAAATCAGTCAGATCGGAATCTATCACAAAAATGAGGGTTTGTCGAGACAATCTCAACAGCAGAAGGAGACAACAATTTATGCCACAGAACGCTTTTTTCATG
>Ga0137415_10003981_pt1 | contig 14643 bp, 13 predicted proteins | sample CZODoug3_1_1_16f_FD_183082 | JGI IMG/M metagenome (GOLD analysis project Ga0137415, IMG submission 183082) | Vadose zone soil fungal communities from Angelo Coast Range Reserve, California, USA - CZODoug3_1_1_16fungal (Hybrid Assembly) | ecosystem: Environmental > Terrestrial > Soil > Vadose... | reverse complement strand
TGAACGCGAACCGGAGGGCTTCGGCCCTCCCTTTTCCTTTTCTCCGATGGCGGGCGGACGCTAGGCTCACGCAGTGCGGGCCGAACCTCACACGACTATGGGGGATGATGAAGACGTCGTCAGTCGAGGCTAGGTGTACTACGATCTTTGTGAGAAGTCCGCAGACCTGGCCACGCGCGGCGTGTGCCCGCTCGGCGCGCCGGACGCAGGCCATAGATACCGCCGGGTCCTCGACTAGTCCCGGCACGGGTCGCTGAACGTCTACATGCGCGAGGTCGGCTTGTTGGCGGACGCAGAAAAGTACAACGGCGCGGGCTGGAACAGCGCGAAGTCGATCTTCGAACGCGCACCCGGTCGATTGTTGATTGAGATGTTGCCGTGAGCGTGGACTGTCTCATCCTGCGCAGATTCGCGTGTCGCCCGGCGTACGGTTTCTGAAGGTTTCCGATGTTCCATCGTCCTCCCTCCGGACTGTCCCCCGATGCGCTTATTAGATGCGGGTCATTGACCGTCGTCGGTCGGAGGAAGTCGCCGTGGCCCTGATTCGGTACGCGGCGATCAATGTCGTTCGCAGTCGCCGGCGGACCATCACTGCGATGATCGGAGTCCTCCTGGCGATCACGTTCGTCTCAGGCACGTTCATTGCAATCGATTCGTCCACGCGGGCGACGCTCGATGCCTTCCTTGCGAATCTCCCGTCGGACATCGATTTCGAAGCTCGGGCCTCGGCCAACGGTACCCAGCTGCGCGAGGCGGTCGAGGCGGTCCCAGGAATCCTCCGTGTGGCCGTCACACGTTTCACAGGTATCGGCAAGGTCGAATCGAGTGCGGCTCCCGGTGCGCTCAAGGCGCTGGTGATTGGTGTGGAACCGAATCGTCTCCCGTCTGCCCTCGAGGAAATCACGGTCATCGCAGGTAGCTTCTCCCTTCCGCGAGGCAAGGCTGCATTGTCCGAGGACCTTGCGGCGCGATTGAATGTCTCCACCGGCGCGATAGTGAGTCTCCGCCTCTCTTCGTTCGACCCGACCAATCAGACCGACCCGCGGGTGAATGTGACGGTCGCGGCCGTGTTTAGCGGTGTGCGTTCCGAAGGTGGTTCGGTCTCCACGCCGCTTGCAGTCGTGCATGTGGAGGATGCCGCCTGGTATGAGGAGCAACTCGGCTACGCGTACGTGGGGAACGGACTCACGGGCGAGGTTCGAATCGATCGGACGCAGGTTCTCGATCCGTACGATACCCAAGCGTCTCTAGGGAACGTCGCGCGGCTCGATCGCCAAGTCAACAGCGCGTTAGGTCTGTTCGGGGGCCACATCACGTCCGACAAGGTCCCTAATGCACTCTCGAGCTTCGCGAACGCCCTGACCATCCAACGGATCTTCTATCTGGGACTATCTGCACCCGTCCTACTCCTTGGCATCTACTTGGGGGCCATCGGCATTGACTTGAGCCACGCGGAGCGTCGCCGGGAGCTTGCGGTTCTGAAGACCCGCGGGGCCTCGCGTGACCAGACCTTAGGGCTCCTCCTGCTAGAAGCGGCCCTCGGAGGCGTCATTGCCGCCTTGATCGGCCTCGCGGCGGGCGTCGGCCTGAGCCGCCTGCTGCTTGCCTACGTCAGCCTCTTCAGCACGGCCTATACTCCGCGATATGAATTCGTCGTCCTTTCGCCGGCTACCGTTGCAACCGTTGCAGGCCTCAGCGTGCTTTTCATGGCGGCGACGAGCTACCGGTCCGCGCAGCGGACGGCCAACCTTCCCATCGTGGAAACGCTTCGCTATTACGCCCCTGGAGAGACCCATATCCGGTACCGGCCATCCTGGGACGCCCTCCTCGTCACGTTGGCGGTCCTGACCTACGTCATGGTCGTGTACAGTCGGTACCAGGCCGACTTCGTCACCTTCCTGATCGGCCCGGTGTTCATCGTCCTCCTCCCCCTGGCGCCGATCTTCTTCATGGTCGGTTCAAGCCGCCTCCTCACAAGGTCTTCGAGCAGGGTCTACGAGGCCGCTTCCCGCGTGAACAGGCCCTTTACGAAGAACCTGCACTACGTGATCACTCGGAACCTGCAGCGAAATCCACGACGAGCTGCAAACGTGGCGGTCATCATCGCGCTTGGCCTCGCGTTCGGCATGTTCACCCTGGTCACCTTCTCCTCTCAACTTGCGTACCAGGAGAGCCAGCTCCGGGCTGAGATCGGCGCGGGCATCGCCGTTAACGCGCCTCCTTCCGATCCGGGATTTGCGGCTGGTGTACGGGGCCTCCCGGGAGTCGAGGGCCTCACGCTCGTTCGGAAGCTGTACGTTCCGCCGAATCTCGGCTATGCGGATGTCTTCGCCTTAGACCCAGCAACGTATCTATCCACAACGAACCCAGAACCATGGTACTTCCGCGACATCGACCGCGGCGCGGCGCAGCGGGTGCTCGCGAGTCCCAATTGCGACCCGGCAAACAACCGGACCGGCCCAGGAGTTTGTCAGGTCCTCGTGACGGAAGCGTATCTGGCCAGTCAGTCGCTGGCGGTCGGCGACGTGTTGACGTTCAGAAGGGAAGTGCGGAACCAAACGGGTCAGCTCGAGCACGTCACCGTCACCGTGGGAATTGGCGGGACGGTTCGTGGGCTCCCCGGAACGTCTGCGGTCGGATCCGGCGTGCCGCTGGCTATCTACGGGAGTCACACCACGCTGAAAGCGCTCGTCGACATCGTCATGTCCCGAAACATCGACCCCGAGCGATACCTCGTCGCACTCCGCGCGGGCGCGGACTGGCGAGCGGCCAAGGACGGAATTCGCAGCCTGGGCGCGAGCGGGATTCGCGTCGCCGAGGAAGAGGTCGAGCTGCTACGTTCCATCCCGCTGTTCCGAGCTTTCTTCGGATTCATGGAGCTGGAGATGGCGTTCATGGTCGTGATCCTCACAGCCGGAATCGGGCTCATTCTGTACGCCGCGAGCCTTGAGAGGGAGGTCGAGTTAGCGTCCATCCGAGCGCGTGGTGCTAGCGGATGGCAGACCGCTGGCCTGTTAGTCGGTGAGGGGTCGTCGATCATGCTCGTTGGGCTGGTCGTTGGTGCGGGACTCGGCGTCCTCTCGGCGTACCTCTCCACAACCTTCGGTTCGGGTTCCGGGGAGAGCCTGGTACCGCTGTTCCTAATCGTCCCGGTGACGTCGCTCCTGCTCCTCGTTGCCGCGCCGATCGCGATGCTCGTCACGTCCGTCCTTGTCTCCCTGCGAGTCGCGCAAATGGACATCGGACGCGTCCTCAAGCTGCGAGGTGGATAAACGTGCCAGAAATCCTGACTAAGGACTTGATGAAAGTCTATCGAACGGGGAAAGCGGAAGTCATCGCATTGCGCGGCCTCGATTTGCGCATCGCCGACGGCGAACTCGTCGCGATTCGAGGGCCTTCGGGGTGCGGCAAGACGACGTTCTTGAATATCCTTGGGGGAATCGACCGCCCGACCGCCGGTCGGATCGAGGTGAACGGCTCCAACCTGGTCGATTTGAGCGAGGGAGGGCTCGTCCAGTATCGATTGCGACAGGCGGGCTTCGTCTTCCAATTCTTTAACCTCGTCCCGACGCTCACCGCCGAGGAAAACATCGAGCTGCCAATGCGCCTCGCCTCCAAAGACGCCACGGCCCGGAAGGCTCGGACGAAGGAACTCCTCGATCTCGTCGGCCTCGCCCAGCGTGCGCGTCATCGGCCGGACGAGCTGAGCGGCGGCGAGCAACAGAGGATCGCCATCGCAGTCGCCTTGGCGAACGATCCACCCTTGCTCCTTGCGGACGAGCCCACAGGAGAGCTCGACACGAAGACCGGGCAGGAAGTCCTGAATCTGTTCCAGCGGCTGAACAAGGATCTCAAGAAGACCATCGTCGTTGTCACCCACGACGCTCGGGTTGCGGGCATCGCTAGTCGCGTCCTCGACATCCGAGATGGCAAGATCGTCGAAGCCGCGGCCTAGGAGCTCACGCGACGGTCGCTCAAAGGGCAAGGCACTCGTATCCCGATTTGAGGTCATGGTGGTCTACGCGTTCGTCCCTTACCGCAAGTCGCAGCGGGAACTCGAGGAGATGCGCAAGGGCGGACCTGGAGGAAACGGGTGAGCGCGAACGGAGGGCCTCGGCCCTCCCCTTTCCTCCTTTTCCATTGTTTCTTCGGGTCGGCGGACGCGAGCCTCATATAGCCCGGCCCGGTTGGCCTCGCGCATGTGCCGGATGATGGGCGTCGTGAGCCGAGGGCCCGTCTACTACGACCTGTTCGAAGAGTTCGCGGACCTGGCTACGAGGGGCATGTGTCCGCTCGGAGCTCCGGACGAACGAGGGCACAAGGACGGTTGGGGCCTCGCCTGTTTCCAGAATGGGGCGCTGAAGGTCCACATGCGCGATGCGGGCTCCGCGGCGGATGCGTCCAAGTACTACGGGACCGCGTGGAAGATCGCGAAGCTGAACATGGAACGCGCGCCGGACCAATCGTTGATCGTCATGGGACATCTTCGTCGGGCGAGCTCGAAAGGTCTCGTGGCCCAGAAGTTCGCCCACCCGTTCCTCGAGGAACACGACGGGGTCACATGGGCGTTCCAGCACAACGGGTCGCTCGTGACCGATTCCGGCGATTCGGGGAAGATCGATTCCCAAATTCTGTTCGAGATGATCCTGAGCTCGCTGCGGGGCCGGTCGCACGAAGACGTGGCAAAGGCGACGAGGGCCGCGCGCGAGTTGGCCATCGAAAAGCACGGAGGGTTCACGAGTCTCAACTTCATGCTCTCGGACGGCCAAGCCCTTCATGTCTATCGCGACTTCCAGACGAACGGTCAGTACTATACGTTGTACATGGACAACCTTGGGGAGATGATCATCGGGGCTTCGGAACCCATCCTCGCGATGCAGGCAGACCCCATTCCGCGTGGCATCCTGCACACGGTAACCTCCGAGTTGGAACTCCAGAGGAGCACGATTTCGTAGAATGGGCTCGTGACTGCCAAAGGGTCCCGCTAGGTCTCCCGATCGGGGTGTTTGCGCCCGCCGGGTTGTGGGATTGATCGAGCCTCCGACGCGGCGGTCCTGCGGAGACGGGCGACGAGTCGTCCAAAGTCGAGGATGCTTTGACCGTCCAACTTGCTCTCTCCGTTCTTGCGGTCTCGGAAGCGATACGGGACCTCTTTCATGATCGGCTGCAACGAGACCAAGATTTCCAGAAGGGGCTTGTTCCCGTCACCGGTGATGTTGACGCCGTGGAGGAGGGACCTCCGCACGAGGAAAAAGCCAGACAGCGGGTCGCGGCAAGGGACGTCGAGGAAGACCCGGGCCATCGCGGTCGCGACCAAGCTCACGAGTCGACGATTGAGAGGCCAGGACTCGATTCCGCCGCCGAGGGCATAACGGGAGGCGACGACGCCATCGACCCCATCGAGCGAGTCGACCAGGCTGGGGACCAAAGCGACGGGGTGAGACAGGTCCGCGTCCATGACGCACACTAAGTCCCATCGACACATCCTCAAGCCATCGGCGATGGCGCCACCTAAACTTCTTCTCCCGTTTCTCGTTAAGACGCGCAGGTCCATCGTCAACTGCCTGCCCAGGCGTTCGGCGAGAACGGCGGTGCCGTCCGGGGAGTTGTCATCAACGAGGACGATCTCGAGCGGTCTTCCCAGCCTCGTTTGCACGGATTGAAGTTCGTGCAACAGGTCGTCGATATTGTCGCGTTCGTTGAATGTCGGTATGACGATGGAGAGCCCTTCGGAAGGATTCGGCCATGTCATAACCGGCCTCCCCGACGCGCCAACCTCAAGGTATAACTATCATGGTAGTAATTAGTCTTTTTGGGAAATCGAGTCGGACGGCGGGGGCGTTCATGGTTGGAAGCAATCTTCGGTCGGAGTCCGCCGTCCTCCGCCTGACCCTCTTCGACGTTCAGCGCAGTCAGTCGAAGGAAATCCCCCTGCGGTTCATCGAGATGGACGGGCAGGCGCATGTCCTCTACCCCGCCAGGTCCCGGCCCGAATGGGTATCTCAGGTCGCGGAATCGGTGCTGGTTCGTTGGAGTGTGGGAGACCGGCAGTTCATCGGAACCGCACGCGAGGTGACGGATCCTGCCGTGCTGCGGACCGAAGTACTGCCCATGTTCGAGGCGGCCTACGGAAAGGAGCGGCTCTCGCGGTGGTTCGGATCGGAGATGGGTTGTGTCTCCCTCCTTCGGTCCAACGACGGCGTCCCGTACTATCGAGCAGTCGAGACCCTGTTCGATCAGTCGGCCCCCATGTACGACCGCGTGGTCCAGAGCAATCGCTTCGACCGACACCTTCGGACCGTCGCGCTCGAAGTCCTGCGGACCCGGTTCCGCCCCGGGGACCGCGTGCTCGAGCTCGGGTGCGGCACGGGCCTTGAGACGATTCCGCTCGCCGAATCCGGCGTCGAAATCGTCGCCCTCGACATCTCCCGAGGCATGCTAGGGGAGCTCGATCGCAAGGCACGGTCAGCGTCGGTGCACGGTCGGATCAAAACCAGGCAGGTGCCGATCAGCGACCTGCACAAGATCGTAAGCGATCTCGGGCCCGGTTCGTTCGATGGGGCCTTCTCTCACTTCGGAGCACTGAATTGCGAACCTCATCTGGATTCCCTTCCCGAAACGCTCTACCAGCTCATCAAGCCGAAAGGACGCGTCTCACTAGGCGTCTGGAATCGAACCTGCCTTGCGGAGATGGTCCTCTTCGGAATGGCTCTCAGGCCAGCCTGTGCACTCGCACGGTTTCAATCGTCCGTACCAGTGGGGAAGACGCGGTTCGGAGTCCCGGTCTTTCCCTATTCCCCGGGAGAGGTGAAGCGCCTCTTCTCGCCTTTCTTTTCATTCGAGAGTGCGGTCGGAGCATCCGTCCTCATGCCGCCGTACAACCTCGCGAGGCGACTGGTCCCTCATCCCCGATTGATCGACCTGCTCGAAGCAGGCGATCGGCTGATACGAGATCGTCCGTTCTTGCGGTATCTCGGGGATCACTTCTTGCTCGAACTGCGACGGAGGTAACATGACACTCGCTCCCTCGGTCCGGGCCTATTTTCGTGTTCGGCCCAGAGGATTTGTCGATGGAGTCCGGCTCTTTGCTGCGTTCGTAACTTCCGCCCTTCTGAAAGCCGCGATCCCAGCACGGTTTCGATCCGTGGGCCTCGCAGTCCACGGAAGTCGGAATCTCCACGTCGCGGTCGATGGAATCGAGTTCGAAGTTCGACCGCGCACGAACGATCTGGACCTAATATCGCCGAAACACGAGCCATTAACGACAGACTGGTTCCGGGTCGGGGCCAACGACATCGTGGTGGACGTCGGCGCTCACATCGGACGATACACATTGAAAGCGGCGGCCGCCCACAAGGCAACCGTGATCGCGATTGAGCCTGATCCGTCCAATTTCCAGCTCCTGGAGAAAAACGTCCGGTTGAACCATCGCTCCAATGTGGTCCTGGTCCCTCAGGCAATGACTGCCATCCCTGGGAGTCTCCTGCTCTCGCCCGGTCCGTCAAGCAACACGGGAATGTCCTCGGTCGCGACAGTCTCCTCGGGGGAGTTGCGGACTCCCGTTGAAAACAGGGTCAGCGTTCCTGGTCAGACGCTCGACCACATCGTGAAGGCCTACGGGCTGAGCCGGATTGACTGGCTGAAGATCGATGTCGAAGGACATGAGGTCGCCGTCCTCGAAGGAGCACACACCGCTCTCGAGATCACTCGGCGACTCATCCTCGAGGTGACCGGTTCGACCGACGAACGCTGTCGGCGCATCGTCGAGGGATACGGGTTTGGTCTCGTAGCCGTCGAGAGCGGGAGTCCCGCAAGCACGTGGCTGCTAACCAAATCGTAGCTGGGGAGTTCCATCGATGGCGAAAACGGTGAGCATCGGAATCTGCGCGTACAACGAGGCGCGGCATATCCCGGCTCTGCTTGACTCGCTCCAGGGACAGACCCTGCCTACCAACTTCGCTCTGACGGAAATTCTCGTCGTTGCGAGTGGTTGCACGGACGGGACGGACCGAATCATCGAAGAGCGGGCCGAGGTCGAGCGAAGGCTCACACTGGTACGGGAGTCGGCAAGATTCGGAAAGTCGTCTGCCATTAACGAGATTCTCCGTCGATATCGCGGTGATATCCTGGTCCTAGTCAATGCGGATGCGCGGCTCCTTCCGGGCGCACTCTACGGCCTTCTGGAAGGATTTGATGGGGACGACGGTGTCGACCTGGCATGCGGACTTCCCAGCCCCGAACCATCATTGAGCCCGATCTTGGACGTCGTCGAGAGAGGTTGGTGGCGCATCCACAATCGCACACTCCAGACGCTCTCGGATCTCGGCGCGGGAAATCATTGCTGCGATGAGCTCATGGCGATGAAGAGAGGTTTCGCCGACTCGATTCCAAGGGACCTGCTGAATGACGGTTCCTACTTTGGAGTCCTCGGGGCGTTGCGCGGGAGGACCGTCCGATTCTGCCCGAGTGCCGTCGTGATCGTGGACACCCCGTCCTCCCTGTCCGGCCTGTTGTGGCAGCGCCGACGCATCTTGACGGGCCATCATCAGGTGACCGGTCTCCTCGGCCGATCGCCGTACACCTTCGAGGGCCTGGTCCTAACTGGGCCCGCCGTCGCCGCGAGGATCCTCCTTTCGGAGTTTTGGGAACGACCCGCTCAGACACTCGCGTTCCTGGGCATCGCCGGGCCTCTAGAACTCGTATCTCATCTCCTCTCATTCGTAGACCGCGCACGGAACCCAGGGTACCAACCTGCATGGCCGATGGTGGAATAGTGATTCCAAGTCTCCGCAGGCTTTCGAAGACTCCTCGCGGTCTCCTGCTTCTCGGCCTGCTGGTCCGGGAGATGTTCAGCTTCTGGACCGGCCATCCGTATGACCTCGAGGTCTGGCTCCGCAATGCCTATTTCGTGTCTCACGGGGCAAACCCTTACGCGGCGTTCATGCCCCCGGTGCCAGGACTCAGTTTCGCGTATCTGAATGACGCTCTTCCCGGCGTCGGCTACCTTCCGCCGTGGCCGCTCATCGTCGCTTCGCTGTACCGCCTGTACTCGATCGTCCCGGGGGTCAGTCGATTTGTCTTGTACTTTCTGCTCAAGCAGCCGCCGATTCTCGGAGACGTCTTGCTCGGCCTGTTGATTTATCGCGCACTGTTGGCGTGGGGGGGCAAATCCGAGGTCGCCCTTCGCGGCTTGAGATTCTGGATGTTTTTCCCCTATGCCATTCTCATTTCGGCAATTTGGGGCCAATTTGATGCGATTGTGGCTGCGCTCATCGTGATGTTCCTGCTTTCGAATCGTTCCGTTCCAGGATACACGTTCGTCGGACTCGGAATCCTGCTCAAGTGGCTCCCCCTCATTTACGTCCCTTTCTTCGGGTTGCTCGAACGGGGGAAACGAAAAGTTCTGCTTGGGTTGCCCATTTCTATCCCACCCGTCGTCACCGCGGTGATTCTGGCCGCGATGGGGTGGGACACTCCTGGAATCACTGCCATGTCGCAGTCCGTAAGCCACGGTGGTGGCGGAGGAATGACTTTTGTCAGCCTCCTCCAGGCGCCGGCAATCGTTCCGATCTTCTCCGCGATCAACGGCTTCTATCTCGTGATGGGATACCTTTGGATTCCTGGTTGCATCCTGGCGGGCTGGATTGCGTATCGACGATTTGGGGGAGATTCGCCAGAAGCTTTGACGCAATCGGTGCTGCTGATCACGACGATCTTTTTCTTGACCCGTTGGGGTGTGAATGAGCAGTATCTCATCTATTTCCTGCCGTTGTTCTACATCGACTTGGTGCTTTGGCATCCAGGGCGAAGGTCCGTGTTTCTCCTCACTTGGGGCCTTGCACTCGCGTTCCTCCTCGTCAACAACGATCTCTTAATCCGGTTCTTCGGTGCGCTCGATTCGCGCGCGGCCGACATCGCGTATAACTTCGACAACCACTCGAGTTTCGCCCCGCTTCGGCTGTACGGCATGTACGTTATCGGATGCCTCTTCACCCTGCACCTGATGCAGTTGTCTTGGATCTTCATGAATCCCCTGCGAGATTCGACCTCATGGCTCGTCAGGCCGTTCCTCTGGCTGCGAGCCCTGTCGAAACGGGCCGTCCCGGACGTTCCGGGAGGTCGGTAGGATTCACATGCGAGTAATGCAGCTCACACAGCGATTTCCCCCCGCGATTGGTGGTGTCGAGGAACACGTGTACCATCTCTCGCTCGGTCTGTCCCGATCTGGTCACCAGGTCGAAGTTCTCACGACCGACTTACTTCGCAGCACTCCATTCGCTCGAATGGGTTCGAATTCCAAGTCCTATCCGTTCCCCGTTACCCGCTCGCGCGTCTGGAAATTGTTCGAAGCACCGCATGGGCTCGGCATCGTCGCCCCTTCGATGGTCCGGCAGGCGGTGAAAAGGCGGGCTGAAATAGTTCATGCTCATGCCTACGGCTACTTCCCCACCTTCGCAGCGACCTTCGGCAGCGCGCTCGATGGTTGCGCTCTCGTCATTACACCGCATTCAGACGCAGGCCGTCCTTCAAGGAGCAAGTCGCTCTTCGATCGGGTGGTCCCGGGTTTGACCCTGAAAAAGGCGTCGCGAGTCATTGCCGTGACACAACACGAAGCGGTCCATCTCACCGCGCTGGGCGTCGATAGTGAGAAGGTTGAGGTAATTCCCAACGGAGTCGACATAGGGGAGTTTGCGCGACCGCCGAAGATGCGTGATGGAGACGAGCCGATTATTGGTCTGTTTGTCGGGAGAATCGATTCGGATCAAAAAGGACTCCATACTCTCATTCGAGCGGTCGCGCTCCTTTCCACATCCCTCGGCCTCCAGATTCGCTTGGTCGGCGAGGATTGGGGAGGGACCGAGCCGCTTCGATCCCTCGCCCAACGGCTTGGTGTCTCCGATCGGCTGACATTCGTGGGAAAGCTGAGTCGCGCAGAGCTTGTTGAGGAATACGCGCAGGCTCAGTTCTTCGTCCTGCCTTCGATCTTCGAGCCATTCGGGATTGTCCTCCTCGAGGCGATGGCGGCAGGTCTGCCCGTGATTGCATCTCGCGTTGGCGGCATACCCGAGATTGTTGAAGATGGTCGAACCGGGTTGCTTGTCGAACCTGGGAACCCTGGGGCCCTTGCCGAGGCTCTGCGCCACTTATGTCGCGACGAAGTTCTTCGGAAGTCCATGGGCCGCAGTGCTCGTGAGCAAGTGATGCCCTACGATTGGGAACTGATCGTGCCGCGAATTCTTTCCGTCTACGCGGAGGCCCTCGAAGAGCGGGGAGGTTAGATTACGAATCGCCAGCGTCGGATCGAGACTTTTCTCCTTGTGATCGGGCTCATCGCTGTGGCGCTTGTCGTGACCACTTCTTTCGCGCCCTCGGTTCCGTCGGGGACCCTCGTGGCCGGATCCACTCCCATACGAAATGTCTTTGTCATCATGAAGGAAAATCACGCGTTCGACAACTACTTCGGAACCTTCCCTGGCGCGGATGGGATCCCGTCCGGGGCGAGTGTTCCGGATGGAAATGGCGGGATCATCGTCCCTCATTGGATTGCGTCGACATCGACCGACGACCTTCCCCACAGCCGAGAATCGATGATCGATGCTTGGCACAACGGTTCGAACGACCGGTTCGCGATTGTCGCAGAACGGTGGGGCCCCGGGCGCGGGTCTCAGTCGATGGGATACTACGACGAGAGGCAACTTCCTTTCTATTGGGACGTGGCACGCAAATTCACCTTGGCCGATCGATATTTCCAGCCGATGTTCGGACCCACGATTCCGAATCGACTTTTCTCCTTTGCCGGTACCAATGCCGGGCTCGAATCGAACGTGATCGTGCTTTCCAATTTCGACGGCCTCACAATCTTCGATCAGCTGGCGGCGAAAGGGATTTCGTGGCGCTACTACCACGAGCCGAGTTCCTTCCACGCCCCTCTGCCATTGTACTTCAAGACGCTCGCTTCGAATCGGGCGGCGCTCTCTCAATTCGTGCCGCTGAATCGCCTCTTCACCGACATTCAGGTCGGCGACGTTGCGCAAGTCACCTATGTCGACCCGGCAGACAGTTCCTCCATCAGCGAGCACCCCGCACAGAACGTGTCGCTCGGGGAGTCTTGGACCAGAGACCTAATCGGTCTCATCATGTCGTCGGCGGTTTGGAGCACAACCGCGATTTTCCTCACGTGGGACGAGTCCGGCGGATATTATGATCACGTGGCGCCGCCCCAGGTCGACTCGTTGGGCTTTGGATTCCGCGTCCCGATGATTGTCATCTCTCCGTACGCCAAACGGGGTGCGATTGATCATGATGTGATGGATCACACTTCGATTCTCAAGTTCATCGGGTTGAACTGGGGACTCGCCATGCTCACCTCCAGAGAAAGCCAGGGCAACGACCTGCTCTCCGCGTTCACGCTCACTCGGTACACCCATGCCGAACAACGCTCGCCACTAGGCCAATTCTTTCCAGCTCCAGCTCCCATCGTTCAGTGCTTGAAGGCTGTGATCGCGCCGACATCGCAACTCGGTTCTCCTTTGAATCGTCGGGTGATTCCAAATGGCACCTGAGCTCCCCGGTTTTTCGATTGTAATCGCGACTCACAACCGCCCATCAAAGCTCCGAGCACTACTCGAGAGCATTCGGGCTTCTCGGACTTCGAATCTCGCCATGGTCGTCGTCGTGGACGATTCAAACCCATTTCAGGATCTAACCCATGAGTTCGCAGACCTGATGTTGAAACATGTCCATCTCGAAGAGAGAGTCTTTCAGTCCAGAGCGAGAAACGTCGGTTGGCAAGAGTGCCCCAGTCCGTTCGTCTATTTCATCGACGACGACAACATCGTCGCCAAGAACACCCTCGAGGAGCCCCTCCGTATTCTGGTTGAGAATCCTACGTTGGGCGCGGTCATGCCCGCGGTGCTTTACAAAGCCCGACCCGAACTGGTCTGGGTGTATGGAACACCATTGAAGCCCGACGGCTGGGGGCACACATTGATCGGAAGGAACAAGCCGAGGGCGCCTTCCCTCGAGAACCGTCTCCTGTCGACCGACGCCTTGCCCAACGCCTTCATTGTTCGCCGTGTCGCGATCGAAGAGCTACGCGGATTCGATGAGCGATTCGTCATGAGCGGTTCGGCTGATTTTGCGATTCGTCTCAAACGGGCCGGATGGGAGGTCAGCGCGTACACGGGGGTATTCACTTTACACGACGTCGAACCGCCCGGTCGGACCGGATATTGGGCCAGCCATCGGGGAGTAGATCCTGAACGGGTCTTCCATGACGTTCGAGACTGGTTCACCTTGATGCGATCTTTGCATCCCCGAAACCGGTGGTTCCTGCCACGAGCGACGAGACATGCACTGGGCTTCATGGCGCCCAATGCGCTTTCCTACCTCCTGCGTGGAGGCTCGAAGGGTCGCGAGTCCCTCTGGCAATTGGTCCGCGCGTATGTCAGCTCCGTGAAAACTGACAAGGAGTTGTGAAGACCGATGGAACCGGTCGTTCGGTCCACTAATCATGGACTCGGCATCGCGACCCGTGTCGTTCACGGACCTCGATTGAAGACGGTTTTCAACAGGACCATGGACTGGGTTGGCGAACTTAGTCCAGAAATCTCCTATGCGCTTCGAACGAGCCTCAGAGAGGCCGCGTTCCCACTGCGACCGGATGCGAGCGACACCTCCCCCAAGTTGCGTGACGACGTCTCGGTCTACGCCGCTCTTTACCGTAGTGCCACGGCAAACTTGGAAAGGATCGTGTCGAGATACCAGGACGAGATCAGATGGCCAGCGGCTCGTGTGTACAACGGGTTCTTCGAAACGATTGATGCAGAACTCTATTATTGTACAATTCGTTTCTTCCGTCCAAGACGGATTATTGAAGTGGGCGCCGGGAATTCGACTTGGTTCGCACGGGCGGCAATTCGGGCAAACGGATCCGGCCAAATTTGTGCAATCGACCCGTCACCCAGGTTGCGACTCCCAAAGGAATGTCGACACCTCCGGCTCCGCGTGGAAGAGGGCGATATCACGCTGTTCGAGGAACTCAGACAGAACGATATTTTGTTTGTGGATGCGTCTCATTCGGAACAAGAGGCGCGCTACTTCGTGGATCGAATTTATCCGGTCCTTCATCCCGGGGTTCTGATTCATCATCATGACATGACCTTCCCCTTCCTCGGGTACGCTTCCTTTGTTCCGGATTGGGAACAATTGGGAGAACAAGAAGTAATTCTCGATTTCCTGCTCGCTAACCGCGAATCATATGAAATTCTCACCAGTTCCGCATACGTACGTTATGAAGACCCTGACCTGTTGTTGCGTCTGATACCGAGTAAGAGCGCCAGACCTCTGATAGCCGGCGGCTCGACTTGGATCCGGAAAACGGCCTGACTAGGACCATGTCTGTCGCCCTGCTAATGTTCAATCTGAATGAACCCGACGGCATAGTCAGAAATCTCCGCTCGATGCGCGGGATCGGAGACGAGGCTGTTATCGTAGACAGCTCTCCCCCCGTTGACCACGAACACCTGGTGCGGCTGACGAGTGCCTACTCGGCAAAGGTTTACCATGTCCTGCCACTCGGTTTCCCAGAGCCTCTGCGGCCATTCGGCACAAGCAAAGTCGAGTCCGACTATGCCCTGATTC
>Ga0137415_10003980_pt1 | contig 14646 bp, 11 predicted proteins | sample CZODoug3_1_1_16f_FD_183082 | JGI IMG/M metagenome (GOLD analysis project Ga0137415, IMG submission 183082) | Vadose zone soil fungal communities from Angelo Coast Range Reserve, California, USA - CZODoug3_1_1_16fungal (Hybrid Assembly) | ecosystem: Environmental > Terrestrial > Soil > Vadose... | reverse complement strand
CGATCACGGTGTCCAACCCAGAGGGGAGGGTCGCCAGCACCTTGTCGAAACCTGCTGTGCGGCAAGCATCGTCGAGATCATCGATCGAACCGAACAGCTCGAGGTTCTCGCGCAGTGTGCCTGGCACCAGGGCCGGACGTTGGGTCAGCCACGCCACCTGCGCCCACCAGGCCCGCTGGTCGAGGTCCGCGACGTCCATTCCGGCGATCAGTACCCGCCCCGACGTCGGCCGGGTCAACCCGAGGATCACCTGAAGTGCGGTGCTCTTGCCCGCACCGTTTGGGCCGGTCAGCACGGTAACCGAACCGGGCTCGACGTCGGCGGTCAATCGATGCGGCGCGGCACCGTCGCGGCCGTCGACGGTGACGTCGTCGAGCCGAATCGACGCACCTGCTGCCATATTTCCCGTCGCTTCGCTCGCCTCGGTGGTATTTCCCGTCGCTTCGCTCGCCTCGGTGGCCACCGGCAGCGTCCCGCCGATCGGATCGGGTGCGGCGTCGAGCATGCCGAATGCCTTCTCCGCGGCCGTCTTCCCGTCCTGCGCGGCGTGGAACTCCGTACCGACGCGTCGCAGCGGCCAGAACACCTCGGGTGCCAGCAGCAGCGCCGTCAGTGCGGTGGACAGTTCCACCTCGCCGAACACGAGTCGGAGCCCGACGCTGACCGCGACCAGGGCGACGCCGAGGGTGGCGAGTAGTTCCAGCACGAGTGCGGAGAGAAAGGTGATCCGTAGCGTCGCCATCGTGGAACGGCGATGTGCGGCAGCGAGTTCGGCGATCCGGTGTGCGGGTCCGTCGGCCCGCCCGAGCACCCGCAGGGTCGGGATGCCTGCGATGAGGTCGAGCAGTCGGGACTGCAGGGTGGTCATCGCCGCCAACGAGGCCGCCGACCGTTCGGCGGTGACCAGGCCGATCAGCACCATGAAGAGTGGGACCAGCGGCAGCGCGATCAACACGATCACCGCCGACCGCAGGTCGTAGCAGGCCATCACGACCACGGCGGCAGGCGTGAGGAGCCCGGCCAGGATCACCGCGGGCAGATAGCGGGTGAAGTACGGCCGCAGACCGTCGAGGCCACGGGTGGCAAGGACGGCGGCCTCGCCCCGAAGGGCGGCGAGTTGGGGCGGGGGCAGCGCGCAGACGGTCGTCAGCACGCGCTCGTTGAATTCGGCGATCACGGCCGTCGCGCCGCGCTGGCTCAGCCGGGCCTGCAACCACTGGGCGGCCGCGCGAACGAGCCAGAGCGTCAACAGGATCCACAGCGAACCCGACCAGTGCGACACCGTGCGCGATGCGGGGTCGGTGATGACGCCCGAGATCACGTGCGCCAGCAGCACGGCGGAGGCGATGGCGCATCCGGTGATCGCCACGCCGCAGCACACCGATGCGGCCAAATGCCGCCGCATCGCGGTCGAGGCGTGCAGCCGGTTCACGTCGGTCGCCGCGACAGCCCGATCGGGGCAGGGATACGGTCAGCCGAGATGCGTTGCCGGAATACCCAATACGTCCACGCCTGATACGTGATGACGAGCGGGGCGAAGATCAGCGCCGCCCAGCTCATGATCTTCAGCGTGTACGGCGTCGAGGACGCGTTCAGCACGGTGAGGCTCCAGTCCGGATTCAGCGTGGACGGAATCAGGTTCGGGTACAGCACCGCGAACAGCAGGATCACCACGGCGGCGACCGTCCACGCCGTGCACGTGAACGCCCAACCGTCGCCGCCCTTGCTCAACACCAGCATGACGGCCGACAGCTGGGAGACGATCGCGAAGCCGAGGATCAGCCAGGTCCAGTCGTTGCCGTGAGCTAGTTGGGTCCACACCCCGAACGCTGCCACGGCCGCGGTAACCGGCAAGGCGAGCCTGGCGGCGAAGCGGGTCGCGTCGTCACGCACGGCGCCTTCGGTCTTCAGCCGGGCGAACAATGCCCCGTGGAACGCGAAGAGGCCTGCGGTGGCCAACCCACCGAGCAGCGTGTACGGGTTGAACACGTCGGTGAAGGAGAGATGAATCTGCTTGTCTGCGTTGACCGGAAGGCCGCGCACCAGCGCGGCGAAGACGACGCCCCAGAGCACGGCGGGCACCCAGGAGCCGATGGCGATGCCGAGGTCGGCCCATTGCCGCCAGCGTGGGTCGTCGATCTTGCCGCGCCACTCGATCGCGCAGATGCGCAGGATCATCGACACCAGGATCGCCAGCAGTGGCAGGTACAACCCAGAGAAGAGGGTGGCGTACATCCCTGGGAACGCCGCGAACATCGCACCGCCCGCGGTGATCAGCCATACCTCGTTGCCGTCCCACACCGGGCCGATCGTGTTGAGGGCGGCGCGCTGGTGCTGTTCGCGGTCACCCTTGGCGACCCTGCCGAAGGTCTTCATCAGCATGCCGATGCCGAAGTCGAAGCCCTCGAGCACGAAGAAGCCGACGAACAACGCCGCCAGGGCGATGAACCAGAAGTCGTGCAGTGCCATGGGACTGCTCCTCAGTACGCGAACGACAGGGGCGCGATTTCGTCGTCGCCAGGCGGCTTCGGCGGTGCGGGTTCGGAGTCGTGCTCCAGTGGCCCCTCGACCACATACCGGCTGAGCAGCCAGAACCAGACCACCGCCAGACCCGCATAAAGGGCGGTGAACGTGATCAGCGACGTCAACACCACACCGGCCGAATGTCCTGACACACCCTGGTCGACGGTCAGTCGGATCATCTGATCCCCGGTCGGGTTCGGCACCACCACCCACGGCTGCCTGCCCATCTCGGTGAACACCCATCCGGCGCTGTTGGCCAGGAACGGCGTTGGCAGTACGAGGAGCGCGAACCAGGCGAACCAGCGCTGGTCGGGGATGCGGCCGCGCCGGGTGAGCCACAGTGCGACGAGCGCGAACAAGCCTGGGACGGCGAGGAATCCGATCATCGCGCGGAATGCCCAGTAGGTGACGAAGAGGTTGGGTCGGTAGTCGCCGGGCCCGAACTTGGTCTGGTACTGCTCTTGAAGGTCCTTGACACCTTCGAGCTTGACCCCGTCGAACCTTCCCTCGGCCAGGAAGGGCAGCACGTAGGGCACTTCGATGAGGTGGGTGACGCTGTCGCAGTTGTTGTGCGTCCCGATGGTCAGGACCGAGAAGTCGGGATCGGTTTCGGTGTGGCACAGCGACTCCGCGCTGGCCATCTTCATCGGCTGCTGCTGAAACATCAGCTTGCCCTGGGCGTCGCCGGTGAGCCCTAGGCCGGCGGCGGCCGCCAATGCGACGAGGCAGCCCAGGATGGTCGCGGGACGGTACATCGTGCGGGCTTCGTCGCTCTCGCGGGCTCGCACCAGCCACCACGCGCAGACCCCAGCGACGAAGGTGCCCGCGGTGAGGAAGGCTCCCGTCACCGCGTGCGAGAAGGCCGCCGTCGCAGTGTTGTTGGTGAACAACGCCACGATGCTGGTCAGTTCCGCGCGACCGGTTTCCGGGTTGTATCGGGCACCGACGGGGTGCTGCATCCACGAGTTCGCGGCGATGATGAAGAACGCCGACATGTTCACCGCTACGGCGACGACCCAGATGCACGCCAGGTGCACCAGCCGGGGCAGGCGCGTCCACCCGAAGATCCACAGCCCGAGGAACGTCGACTCGAAGAAGAACGCGACCAGACCCTCCATCGCGAGCGGCGCGCCGAACACGTCGCCGACGAAACGCGAGTACTCGCTCCAGTTCATGCCGAACTGGAATTCCTGCACGATGCCGGTGGCCACGCCGAGGGCGAAGTTGATCAGGAAGAGCTTGCCGAAGAATCGGGTGAGCCGGTACCAGGCGGGGTTGTCGGTGATCACCCACACGGTCTGCATAACCGCGATCAACGGTGCAAGGCCGATGGTCAGCGGGACGAATATGAAGTGGTAGACGGTGGTGATGCCGAACTGCCACCGTGACACGTCGAGCGGGTCCATGTGCACCATCTCCCGAGCTGCGGTCTTGTCTACGACGAATTGTAGTAGACAAGACCGCAAAGGGCCATGACGCTGGTCACGCCCAGATTCAGCTGGTGGATTCCTTGGCGTCGGTGGCCTCCGTGGCTTCCGAGGTGACCTCCGGCCCGACGTCGGCGGCGGGCTTGGTCGCTATCTTCTTGGTACCGGCACGGATGCCGAACGCCGTGACGACCTCCATCACGCCGATGACGATCAGCCAGATCCCGACCACCAGTGCGAGGGTGGCCATCGATTCGAACGGCGATGCCAGGACCACGACACCGGCGATGAGGCTGATGATGCCGACGAAGATGTTCCAGCCGCGCCCGGGCAGCGTCGGGTCACTGATCGCTGAAACCGTCGTCGCCACGCCGCGGAAGACGAAGCCGACGGCGATCCAAATGGCCATCAGCAGCACGGCGTCGTAGAGATGCCGGAATGCCAGTACCGCGAGGATCAGTGAGGCGGCGCCGCTGATGAACAGCAAGATGCGACCGCCTGCGGTGACGTGCAGGCTGAACGCGAAGATCACCTGCTGGATACCCGTCACCAGCAGGTAGGCACCGAAGAAGATGGCAGCAACGGCGATCGAGATGCCCGGCCACGCCACGACCGCAACACCGAGTGCGACCGCCAGCACGCCGGAGACCAGAGCCGACTTCCACAGGTGCGGCAACAGGTTCGGTACAGCGGGAGTTGTCATGCGGAAAGTGTTCCACAGCGTTTACCGTTCCTGGTGAGTGAGCATGAGTTCTGCTCGGTTGCGGCCCGAACGGTCTTGGCCGCGGCGGACGGGTGTTCTCCGGTGGACCGGTGCGCATCGCGTGCGGCCGGTGGGCCGGAACTGCCGTGCCTGCCATCGTGGCGACGATGGCGGTCAGGCCTGAGCGGTGGTGTGCCCGCCACGGTCCTCTGTCCGCCGCGGGGTCCTACCGGCCGTTGCCTGATCGTCAGTCCGAGGCCACGCCTACCGATCGCGGCCCCCGTGATGGCCTCAGGGTGGCCGGGTCGAAAGTCTGCTACCAAAACATCTTGGCACCCGCCACCGACAACCACCCCGATACCGCTCACTTCTGCGCGGTGTCACTCACTTCCGCTCACAGTCGCACTCGCAGCTGCCGACCGTGCGCGGGGGATTCACACGGCGCCGATCGACGACCGGCGTTAAGTTTCTACCTACCGCGGCGCCAACACCCCGCTAGTGTTCCGTTACCGGCCAACCATTGAGGCCCAATTCAGAAAGAAGAGGCAACTCGTGCCAGGTAAGAAGATGTGGCGCATGGCCGCGGTTTTTGCTGCGACGGGCGCCCTGGTGATGTCGGGGTGTGCGAGCAACACCGAAGGTAGCGGCCCGTCGACCACCGCGGCCGCACCGTCCGCGGCAAAGGTCGACGAGATTGCCAACACCGTGCCCGAGAACATCAAGTCCTCCGGCAAGCTGATCGTCGGGACCAACCCGCCATACGCACCGAATGAGTTCAAGGATCCGAGCGGCAAGATCGTCGGCTTCGACGTCGACCTGATGAACGCCGTCGCGGCTACCCTGGGGCTCACCGCCGAGTACCGCGAATCCGACTTCGACAAGATCATCCCGGCGATCCAGGGCGGTACCTACAACGTCGGGATGTCGTCGTTCACCGACACCAAGGAGCGCGAGGCGTCCGTCGACTTCGTCACCTACTTCTCCGCGGGCAGCCTGTGGGCGAAGGGCAAGGGAGCCCAGGTCGATCCGGAGAACGCGTGCGGCAAGAAGGTCGCCGTCCAGTCGACCACGGTCCAGGAGACCGACGAACTGCCTGCGCGCAGCAAGAAGTGCACCGACGAGGGCAAGCCGGCGATCGAGATCATCAAGTTCGACCGCCAGGACGACGCCACCAGTGCCGTCGTGCTTGGCAAGGCGGATGCGATGTCGGCGGACTCCCCGGTGACGCTCTACGCAATCAAGCAGAGCAACGGCAAGCTCGAGACCGCCGGTGAGACCTTCGACTCGGCGCCCTACGGCTGGCCAGTGGCCAAGGGTTCGCCGCTGGCGGCATCCCTGCAGAAGGCGCTCGAGCACCTGATCGAGACGGGCGACTACAAGACGATCGCAACGAACTGGGGCGTCGAGGCGGGGTTGATCGACAAGCCCGTCATCAACGGTGCGACCAGCTAACCGCTTATGACAGTTGACGCTTCGTCGCCATCCGCCATCGACGCGGTGCCGTTGCGGCACCCGTGGCGGTGGGTGGCGGCGATCGTCATCGTCGTCCTGGTGGTGTTGTTCCTCTACGGTGCAGCCACCAATGAGGCGTACGGCTGGGCCACCTACCGCAAATATCTGTTCGACGAACGGATTTCGGCGGGGGCTTGGTACACCATCCAGCTGACCGTGCTGTCGATGGTGCTGGCAGTGGCGTTGGGCGTATTGCTGGCAGTCATGCGGCTCTCGCCCAACCCCGTGTTCAAATCGGTTGCCTGGGTGTATCTCTGGATCTTCCGCGGTACTCCGGTGTACGTGCAGCTGGTGTTCTGGGGGCTGGTTCCCACGCTGTACAAGAACATCCAGCTCGGAGTGCCCTTCGGGCCGTCGCTCTTCCACCTCAATCTGCAGGATCTATCGATCAACTTCACCCTGGCGTTCGTGGGCCTTGGCCTCAACGAGGCCGCGTACATGGCGGAGATCATCCGCGCAGGCATCAGCTCGGTGCCAGAGGGTCAGTCCGAGGCGTCGACCGCGCTGGGCATGTCCTGGTCGATGACGATGCGTCGCACCGTGCTGCCGCAGGCCATGCGCGTGATCATCCCGCCGACCGGCAACGAGTTCATCAGCATGCTGAAGACCACGTCGTTGGTGACCGCGGTGCCGTTCAGTCTCGAGTTGTACGGGCGGGCCCGCGACATCTCCGGGGTGATCTTCGAGCCCATACCGCTGCTCATGGTCGCCGCGACCTGGTATCTGGCCATCACCAGCGTCCTGATGGTCGGCCAGTTCTACTTGGAGCGGTACTTCTCCCGCGGCGCGTCGCGCAAGCTGACCAGCAAGCAGCTCGAAGCACTGGCGGCCGCGCAAACCATAGGTATAGGGGGGCACCCATGACGCCGATGGTGAAGGCCGAGAGCGTGTGCAAGAGCTTCGGTGCGCTGAAGGTGCTCAAGGGCGTGACCTTGGAGATCGACAAGGGCCAAGTGCTGGTCCTGGTCGGTCCGTCCGGGTCTGGCAAGTCGACGTTCCTGCGGTGCATCAACCATCTGGAGCAGGTGAATGCCGGTCGGCTGTACGTAGACGGTGACCTGATCGGCTACCGGGAGCGCGGCGACAAACTGCACGAGATGCCGCCGCGCGAGGCCGCGAAGCAGCGCAGGAACATCGGGATGGTGTTTCAGCACTTCAACCTGTTCCCGCATCGCACCGCGCTGGACAACATCATCGAAGCCCCAATCCAGGTGAAGGGCGTCAAGAAGGCCGCAGCGATCGCCCGCGGCAAGGATCTGCTGGAACAGGTCGGCCTGGCAGAGAAGGCGACCGCCTATCCGGCCCAGTTGTCCGGTGGTCAGCAGCAGCGCGTCGCGATCGCGCGGGCTCTTGCGATGGACCCCAAGCTGATGCTGTTCGACGAACCGACGTCGGCGCTCGACCCCGAGCTCGTCGGCGAGGTCCTCGCCGTGATGAAGAAGCTGGCGAGCGAAGGCATGACGATGGTGGTGGTCACCCACGAGATGGGCTTCGCCCGCGAGGTCGCCGACCAGATCGTCTTCATGGACGGCGGGGTGATCGTGGAGAGCGGCAAGCCACGCGAGGTGTTGAGCAATCCCCAGCACGAGCGGACGAAGGCGTTCCTGTCCAAGGTGATGTAGCGGTGATGCCGGCGGCACGCGGACCGGACCCCGCCGCCCCACTGTGGCGGGCGGCGCAGGTGTTCCGTCTCCTGAGTTGCATCTATGCGTTGTACTTTCAGATCGCGATCAACGGCGACCTGGACCGGCCGGCGGTCGGATGGGCGCTCTTCGCGGTGCTGATCGGCTGGAGCGTGGCGTGCGCGGCCGCATACCTGCAGGGCTACGGCCGCCGACCGGCGTGGGTGATCGCCGAGCTCGTCGTGGTCGTGGTGTTGGTGCTGTCCACCGGGTTCGTTGCGTCAGATCAGTGGGTGGCAGCCAACCAATCGTGGCCGACCACGCTGTGGGCCACCAACGCGACCATCTCCGCGGCGATCCTGCGCGGGCCGATCGTCGGCATGGTCGCAGGCGTCGTCGTGATGGCGGCAAGTGCGGCGTCGAAGGGTTACTTCAGCATCGACGTCGGCCGCAACGCCACCATCGTCATCGAGCTCGCGGTGGGCCTCGCGATCGGCATGGCTGCCCAGACGGCGCGACGCGCCCACGCCGAACTGGAAGACGCCGCTCGGCTCGCGGCATCGCTGGAAGAGCGCGAACGGTTGTCCCGCGAAGTTCACGACGGCGCGATTCAGGTACTCGCCCTGGTCGCCCGTCGCGGACGTGAAATCGGTGGTGCCACAGCAGAATTGGCCGAACTCGCGGGGGAACAGGAACGGGCGTTGCGGCGACTGGTCAGTGTGGGCAGCTCGAGTCTGCCCGCCGTGGCCTCGGCGTCGACCGATCTGGTCGCGCTGCTTCGGGTCCGCGCGAGCGATCGGGTGTCGGTGAGCCTGCCCGCCACGCCGGTGCCGTTGGAGACAGCGGTCGCCACCGAGGTGGACGCCGCCGTGGCCAACGCCCTCGACAACGTGGCCGCGCACGCCGGACCCGACGCACACGCATTCGTCTTGCTCGAGGATCTTGGGGACTCGGTGATGGTCAGCATCCGCGACGACGGGGTGGGCATCCCGGCTGGACGCCTCGATCAAGCGGTCGCCGAGGGACGCGTCGGTGTCGCAAAATCGATTGTGGGACGGATGAATTGGTTGGGTGGCAGCGCGCGGTTGAACACCGGGCCCGACACGGGAACGGAATGGGAGCTAGTGATTCCGAGACGGGGTGAGCGCAATGGCAGGCGCTGAGCGCGAGTACCGGGTGATGGTGGTCGACGACCATCCAATCTGGCGGGACGCGGTCGCCCGCGACCTGGCCGAGGACGGCTTCGACGTGGTCGCGACGGCCGACGGCGTCGCGTCCGCCCGCCGCCGCGCCGCGGTGGTGACACCCGACGTCGTGGTGATGGACATGCGCCTTTCGGACGGCACGGGTGCCCAGGCGACGGCGGAGGTGCTCGCGGTGTCCCCGTCGTCGAGGATCCTGGTGCTGTCGGCCTCCGACGAGCGAGACGACGTGCTCGAGGCGGTAAAGGCCGGCGCCACCGGCTATCTGGTGAAGAGTGCGTCGAAGGCCGAACTCGCTGCGGCCGTGAGCGCCACCGGCGAGGGCCGGGCGGTATTCACTCCCGGCCTGGCCGGCCTGGTGCTGGGGGAGTACCGGCGGATGGCCTCGACGCCCGACGCGGGATCAGGGATGCCGAGCCTCACCGAACGCGAGACCGAAGTCCTGCGACACGTGGCGAAGGGGCTGACCGCCAGGCAGATCGCGGAACGGCTGTCGTTGAGCCACCGCACCGTCGAGAACCACGTACAGGCGACGTTCCGGAAGCTGCAGGTGGCCAATCGGGTCGAACTGGCCAGGTACGCCATCGAGCACGGCCTCGACCAGGAGTGATGGTACGGAGGGCAGGAGCGAAGCGACCCGGGAATTATGTTCGCGTAGTACTACTCAAGACCAGCGCGATTCGCGGTGCCACGATGACGCCATGACCGAACCCGATCAGGCCGTCATCTCCAGGCTCTCGGCGGATTTCGCGACGATGGCGAGTTACCTGGCGCGCGCGTCGACCGATCTGCGCGAGCTGCAGCGCATCATGGCCGAGCGGACGCCACAGCCCGCTGCCGCGGCGCCTACGCCGTACTACTACCCCCAATACCAGCCTCAGTACCCGCAGTGCGCCGCGCAGTCTGCGACGTACCAGCAGCCCGCCCCGGCCCACACTGCCCAGGCACAGCCCGTCGGTCCGGTCCCGGCTCCTCGGCCGCAGCCCGCGCCCAACTCCGACGGCTGGATCGGCAAGGTCCTCGCGGTGGCGGGTGTCGCCGTCACGCTCGTCGGCGTGGTCCTTCTCCTGGTCCTGGCCGCCCAGGCGGGAATCCTGCGTCCCGAGTTTCGCGTTGCGGCGGGAGCGGTTCTGGCCGGTGTGCTGGTCGGTGTTGGATGGTGGCTCAACACCAGGCCGGGCGGCCGCGTCGGGGCGATCGCGCTGGCCGCCACCGGTATCGCCGCCGCGTACATGGACGTCATCGCCATCACCACCATCTACGGCTGGGTGACGGCGCCGGTGGGTCTCGTGTTGGCCGCCATCGTCGCGGGCGGTGGGTTGACGCTGGCTCGGCGCTGGGACTCCGAGCACCTGGGACTGTTGGTCCTGGTGCCACTGATCGGACTCGGGCCCATGGTGACCGACGGGATCACCCTCCTCCTCGTCGGGTTCATGCTCGCGCTGTCCGCTGCGACCCTGCCGGTGCAACTCGGCAAGGACTGGACCGGCCTGCACGCTGCCCGCGTGGCTGCGGCCACCCTGCCTCTGCTGGTCGCGCTCGCCGTGGTCCCGCGAGACTCCGGCCATGCAGCCTGGGTCGCCGGTGCCTGCGGCATCGCCGCGGCGCTGGCCATCGTCAGTGCCCTGATCCTGCTGCCTCGCAGTAGTCGACCGGTCGCGACCGCGCTGCTGGCGGCCGCGGGAACGCTGCCCGTGCTTGCGGTCTCGGCAGTCGCAGGCCGGGCGACGTCCGCATTGTCTGCTGGCGTTCTTGCTGCGGTTCTGCTCGCGATCGTGCTGGTGGGTGATCGGTTGCCAAACGTCACGGGTGCCGTGCGTCAGATCTGGTCAGCCCTGTCCGCAGTCGCGGCGCTCATCGCGGTCGCAGTAGCGTTCGACGGCCCGGTGGCCGCGCCGTTGCTACTGGCGATGGCGGCGGTGGTTGCGGTGGCGGGGCGCAGCAGCACGGTCGCCCGCTGGTGCGCCATGGGCTTCGGCGTCGCTGGAGCGTGCTATTACCTCGGCTACGCCCCGCCCTCCATGCTGACCACCGCGACCTCGGTGACGACGCCGGTCGCCGTCTCGACGCTGATCGCCAGTCTTCTGCTGGTGGCATGCGCGGTGGCGATGACGTGGTCATGGATTGGCAAGGCCGACGACGTCATACGACTCGGGTGGACGGCTGTCGCGTTGATCGGCATGTATGCCATCACGATGTTCACGGTCACGGCCGGTGTGCTGTTCGGCGGCGAGGTCTACGGCTTCTTCGCCGGACACGTGGCAGCCACGATCTGCTGGATCGGTCTGGCGGCGGGCGTGTTCCGTTATGCGGCAAAGCTGTCGCGGGAGGAGCGCTCGGTGCCGATCGGCGCGGGCATGGCGCTCGTCGCGGCGGCGATGGCGAAGTTGTTCCTGTTCGACCTCGGCACGTTGGACGGCATCTTCCGGGTCGTCGTCTTCATCGTGGTGGGTCTCGTGCTGCTTGGCATGGGAGCGGGTTACGCCCGACTGCTCGCCCAACAGGATCAACAGGAGCAGCAGCCGGTGTGAGGGCACTCACCTGCGCCGATGCCATGCATCCCGGTCGTGGCGCGGTTGTACCGAGTGAACGAAAGGGAGCTCATCATGACTAGTGCAACTCGTCGAAACGACGCCGACATCACCGCATTCGAGGCCTCACCGGAGCTGGCAGGAAACCTGCAGCGCGTGCTGGTGGATCTGATCGAACTGCACCTGCAGGGCAAGCAGGCGCATTGGAACGTAGTGGGGACCAACTTCCGCGATCTGCACCTGCAGCTGGACGAGCTCGTCGACTTCGCGCGCGCCGGTAGTGACACCATCGCCGAGCGGCTGCGTGCTCTGGACGCCGTGCCGGACGGCCGGTCGGACACCGTGGCGGCCACCACCACGTTGCCGCAGTTTCCGGTCTACGAGGTTGCCACCGCCGAGGCGGTCGACCTGGTCACCGCGCGGGTGTACGCGACGGTCGACACGATGCGTGCGGTGCACGACGACGTCGACGCCGAAGACCCCAGCACGGCCGACATCCTGCACCAGCTGATCGACGGTCTCGAGAAGCTTGCCTGGCTGATCAAGTCGGAAAACCGCAAGGTCTAAAGCGTGCCGGAGGGCGTGGGGGCAGGCATGGCCCGGCGCCCGGTCAGATACCAGGTGTGCATGACGCCCTTGCCCTTGACGTCTATCTCGCCTCGGTCCTCGAAGCTGAACTCGGGCTTGAGGCGTTGATAGACGTCATGGGGCACTTGGATGCGGCCCTCCACGTCCGTCGCCTCCATGCGTGATGCCACGTTGACCGCGTCACCCCAGACGTCGTAGAAGAACTTGCGCGCGCCGACCACGCCTGCGACCACCGGTCCAGCCGCGAGGCCGATCCGCAGTGGGACTTCACGGCCCTGCGGATCCTTGAGACCGGCCACGGCGTCGGCCATGTCCAGTGCCAGGCCGGCCAGGGCCTGAAGGTGGTCGGGCCGCGGCTCGGGTACGCCACTGACCACCATGTAGGAGTCGCCGCTCGTCTTGACCTTCTCGAGGCCGTGGCGATCGACGAGCGCGTCGAGGTCGGTGTAGAGGGCATCGAGGAAGCGGACGAGTTCGGTCGGTGTGGTGTCGCTCGCCCGTTCTGTATAGCCGGCGATGTCGGCGAACAGGATCGAGGCATCGTCGTACTTGTCGGCAATGATGTTGTGCGCTGGGTTCTTCAGGCGTTCCGCGATGGACGCGGGCAGGATGTTGACCAACAGCGATTCGGAGCGTTGGTATTCGGTCTCCATGGCGCGCTCGGCCAGTGCGAGCTCGCGCAGCGCATACCAGACCGTAGCGACGATGAGGACCCATGCCGCGGCGGTGTTGATGATGAAGGCCATCTTGAACGCCCAGTCGGGCTGGGTGCCGGTGTTGTGCGGGACTGACAGCTCGAGCGCGATCACCGTGACTGCTCCGAGCGCGGCCAGGAACGAGGCCAGCACGATGTGCTCGATGCCCAGAACCAGGACCACGATCGCCGCGGCGACGGCGAAGTAGAAGTGCAGGCCGATCCCGCTGCCGACATAGATGGAGGAGACCGTCATCCCCGTGTACGCCACCAGAAAGAACGACACCGATGGGAGCAGATCGCCGAACCGGTACAGGTGCGGGATGAGCAGGAAGACGACAGCGGTGGCGAGGTGCAGGGAACCGCGCCACAGCGGGTCGTGCGTGATGACCAGCTGCTCGACACCCCAGAACACGCTGACGACCGCGGCGATGCGGGTCGTCATGGACAGCACGCGCATATGTCGGGAAGTGCTCTGTGCTTGATGTTGAGCGCGGCCCTGTCCCCGGATCTCGAGTGCCACGGCCGGCACGCGCGCCCCGCGTCGGGGCGGCGGGTTCGCGCCCGCCGGCCCTGCTCCGTCGTCCACGATCGCCACGCCTAGAGGGTAACTCCCGCGAGATCAGGTGCTTGCTGGCTAAATTTTCGACAATGTAAATATTTGTTTGCCGTGCGGGGGCCGGGGACCACGGAGTGCAAGTGATAGTTGGCTGTAGCTAATCTGGCACGGAGTGCCGCTATTTCACCATTTCCCAACGCAAGATGCTTTGTGGCGGAACAATGCCTCTCAGCTGGCACTTTCATTGAAACGAGATCTGCACGTGATGGGACGACGCTAATGCATACCCTTTCCCTGAATATTTGCCAAACGTGCTTGGGGGAGCGAAGGACGGATGCCTCGACGCCTTGAGCTGAGACCGTCTTAGGAACGGTTACTTGCAGTTCACGTCAATAGCCACACATATTTGCTGTCGAGTGAGTAAATTAACCCCACCGGTTGACGGTGATGTCGAAAACTTCGGTTTTGAACGAAAGAGGCTCCCCCATGAACAAGTGCAGAGGCACTCTGTTTCGAGCAATCGCGACACGGGCTGTCATAGCGGTAATCCCGGTGGCGATGGTGAGCGCGTACGCCAGCGGGATCTTCGTGTCGCCCCCCAGGATGGCCGCCTACGAGTACGTCCAGGTGGCGGAGATCACCGACACGCCGAACACCATCGGCATGGCCGAGTCACCTCTCTACGGCATGTCGCAAGCTGACATCAACGCGACGCTGGACCAACTGCAGTCGATCGGTGTGCAGAACATTCGCGTGTTCGTGCCGTGGGCGCTGATCGAACAGACGGCAGGCAGCCCTGACTTCTCGCTCCTCGACATGGTGATGTCTGCCGCGGCAGCCAGGAACATGGGCGTGATGGCCGAGGTCAACAGCACCCCGTCGTGGGCGGGGCCGAACCCGGGCAACCCAGGGTTCCCGCCAGGCAGCGATACGCCCAACGTCACGGCGTTCACGAACTTCATGCAGGAGTTCATGGCGCACCAAATGACCGTCAACGGCCCTACCTATGCAGATATCGTGTCGGCGTACGAGATCTGGAACGAGCCCAACTACATCGTGTTCTCCAACCCCATCAGTCCTGAGGCCTACGCGACGCTGCTGAAGGCGGCGTACGAAACGATCAATCAGGACTGCACAAACAAGCCCGGGTGTGTAAGCGACCCGACTGCCACGGTCGTTGCCGGTGCCGTGGGCGCCACGCAGAACAGCTTTTTGACGATGGATCCGGTCACGTTCGTGACGCGGATGCTTGCCGCCCTCGGCCCCAATGCGCTGGATTACTTCG
>Ga0137415_10003979_pt1 | contig 14647 bp, 11 predicted proteins | sample CZODoug3_1_1_16f_FD_183082 | JGI IMG/M metagenome (GOLD analysis project Ga0137415, IMG submission 183082) | Vadose zone soil fungal communities from Angelo Coast Range Reserve, California, USA - CZODoug3_1_1_16fungal (Hybrid Assembly) | ecosystem: Environmental > Terrestrial > Soil > Vadose... | reverse complement strand
CGGAGGTCCAAATCGTGCGGTCGAAGCCGCACGCCCTTAGTGACCTGTTCCGCAACGTGCCCGGCGTGCGCCTCGGGTGCCGGGGGTCGTCCAATTGCGCCATTCGCATGACGCGGGCCCCGCGGGAATGCCGGCCCGATTTCGTGCTCGACGGGTTCCCGGCGACCAACTCGACGAGCCTCGACATGGCCACCGTAGGCATCATCGGCATCGAAGTCTATCGGACGCTGACCGAGACGCCGACCGAGTTCCTCAAGACCGATAATCACTGCGGCACGATCGTCATCTGGACCCAGTCCGGCCCCAGCGATCGCTGAACCACGCCCCTAGGGACGCCAACGCGGCATGACGTTGACCGAGCCGCCTCCCGTGATCCGCCGCAACCCCGAGCCGTCCTGTTGCACGACGTAGATGTCGCCCCCGCTGTCGAACGCGAGGTAACGCCCGTCCGGCGACCACGCAGGGTACTCGGCGGGCGCGAGCTCGGCGTAGACCTTGGTTACGCCGCTCCCGTCGCTGTTCATCACATAGATGCCGAATGTGTTGCTGTTTCGCTGGGACATGAACGCGATCTTGGTGCCGTCCGGCGACCACGCAGGAGCGTCGTCGGAGCCGGGCTGTGCCGACAGGTTCCTTGGATTCGAGCCGTCAGCGTTCATGACGTACACCTCTTCATTTCCGTCTCGGTTGCTAGCGAACGCGATCTTCGTCCCGTCCGGCGACCAGGCGGGTTGGGCATCGGTTTGTAGTCCGCTCGTCAGGGGCTTCACCCCCGTGCCGTCGACGGCGTTCATCGTGAAGATGTGCAGCGCGCCGCCGCGATTCGAGACGAAGGCGATCTTGCTGCCGTCCGGCGACCACGCGGGTTGCCCTTCCTTAGTGGTATCGGTGGTGAGTTGCACCACGTTCGTCCCGTCGGCGTTCATCACGAAGATGTCCAGCGGCGCGGCAGCGTTCACGTCGCGATCGGACTGAAACGCGATCTTCAGGCTATCGGGAGACCAGCTCGGCCACTCGTCGTCGGCCAGGGAATCGGTCAGGTTCACGATGCCGCCCCCGTCAGCGTTCACGAAGAAGATGTCGTACTGCCCGAGCCGGCCCCGAGTGCTGACGAACGCGAGATGCCCTGGGATGGGTGGGAGTGGCGCCTGGTTGTCGCGACAGGCTCCGAGCGCGGTAGAGAGAATACTAAGCAACCGTAGCGCACGGTTCATGCACCCGCTCCTGGTGTCCTAGACCGACGAAACCTACTTCGAGAAATCCACCTTCGGCGCCTGCGCCGCGCCGGGTGTCTCGAGCTCGAAGTACGGCCGTGGCCCCTTGCCCAGGACCTTCGCCGTCAGCACCTGCGGGAAGCGCCGGATGTAGGCGTTGTAGCGGTTCACCGCGTCGTTGTAGTCCTGGCGCGCGACGGCGATACGGTTTTCGGTCCCCTCGAGCTGGTCCTGCAACGAGCGGAAGTTCTCGTTCGACTTGAGCTGCGGGTAGTTCTCCGCGATCGCGAGCAACCGGCCGAGCGGGGCGGTCAGCTGGGCATTCGCCTGCGCCATCTGCTGCAAGTCCCCGCCCTGCACCGCCCCCGCCAGCTTGGCCCTGGCCTGCGCCACCTCGATGAACACCGTCTGCTCCTGTTTGGCGTAGCCCTTCACAGTCTCGACGAGGTTGGGGACGAGGTCGGCGCGCCGCTGGAGCTGCACCTTGATCTGGGCCGCGGCGGCGTTCACCTGCTCGTCGTACGTCTGGATGGTGTTGTAGCCGCAGCCCGCGACGAGAGCGAGAGCCAGGACCCACGAGCGTTTGAGCTTGTTCACGGAGCGTTCCTTCCTTCGCTGTCTACGCGAGTCGGTTGACGAACTCGGCGGTGTGCGCCACCGCCGCGAGATAGGCCAACGGGAGCGGATCACCCGGCGCCAGCTTGAGCTGCCCCACGCCGCGGGCGTGCGCCTCGAGCGCCGCGAGTCGTTCCGGCGCGAATCCCATCAGGGCCCCGGCCTCCCGGACCAACGCGTCCGGCGGGACGGGAGGTGTCTTGCCGGCCAGGCGCAGCGTCGCCCGCAGCATCGTGAAGAATCCCGCGGCGCTCCCTACGATCACTCGCGCCAGCTGTTTCGGATCACCCCGCAGCGCGGCGTACGCCTGGCGCAGCCGCACGAGCTTCCCCATCAGCTCGTGCTCGAGCTGGCCGCGCAGGTGCTCACGCTGCACCGTCACGCCGCGCCATGGATCGCGGCCCGCGAGCACCCGATGGGCCTCGCGGATGTCCTCGTACTCGATCGGAAATGCGTCGGCCGAGGTGCGCCACTCCCGCTCCGTGAGGATGAGCGGCGCCGGGTGACCGGCGCGCCCCCAGTCCCGCACCGCGCGCTCGAGACGCACGAACAGGGCTTCGTCCACCGCGTCACAGATGAGCAGCGTGTTCACGTCCGAGCGGCCCGGCACGTGCGTGCCGCGGGCGGCCGAGCCGTACAGCAAGAGCGCGACGAGCCGGTCACCCAACGCGGCGGCGACGGACTCCGCAAACCGCTCCACCGTCATGGTCGCCATCCTTAGAATCTCCCTCCCGCGCCGCCACCCGAGAAGCCACCACCGCCGCCGAATCCACCGAAGCCGCCGCTGAAGCCGCCCCCGCCCCCGCCCCAGCCCCCACCTCCCCAGCCTCCACCCCGCCCGCCACCGGACCTACTGAACGCGAGCGCGAGAATCCACCATAGGATGCGGCCGCGCGTGACGAGAATCAGCAGCACGATCACAGCGATCACCAGGCCCGCGGGGATCGGCAGGCGGCCGGTTTCGTCGGGCGGAGGGGGCGGCGGCTCCCCGGTCAGCGTGAACCCGAATTCGCGCGCGAACGCCTGCGCGATCAAATCGACGCCCACGGCCAGCCCCGCGCCATAGTCCTCGCGCGCCAAGTACGGAGTCATCGCATCGCGGATCCGTCCCACCCGCGCGTCGGTGAGGAACCCCTCGGCGCCGCGGCCCGTCGCGATGAACACCTGGCCGGTACCGGGGCGGTGGTTTTTCAAGGGCACGAGCAGCACCACGACGCCCAGGTTCTTCGTCGGGTCGCCGGCTGCGCCCTTGGCCCCGACGCCCCACTGGCGTCCGATCTGGAGGGCGACGTCGCTCGCCGCGCGGTCGCCCAAGTCCGGGAGCGTCACGACGACAATCTCGCCGCGGCTCTTGGCACGCACCTCGGCGATCACGGCTTCCATGCGCGACACCGCCGGGGGGTCGAGCACGCCGGCGAAGTCGTTGACGTAGCCCGAGGGCGGCGGGAGCGCTATCTGCGCAAGGACGATGAACGAGAGCAGTGGCACAGGTGTGTAGAAGCTACCTCGCAGCGCAGGGCGGTGGCTTGACTCCCGCCGGCGACGGCGCAACAATTCGCATGTCGGGGGTACGTTTTCCTAGACCTTCGAGGCTCACATGAAGGTGCGCACCGCCTCGTTGCTCCTCGCCGCCCTGGCCTGCGGCCCGAGCGTCCAGCACGCCAACAACCACACCGCCACCCGTGGGATCCTCATCACCGAGGAGCGCATCAAGCAGTCGGGAGGCAAGACCGCCTGGGAAGTGATCAAACGGGCCGCCCCGGTGTTCAGCACGCATGAGAGTCGGACCGGCCGCCCCGCCAGCATGGAACGGCGAGGTCGCGGCAGCATTCTGCTCGAAGATTCCCCGATCATTATGCTCGATGGGGTGCGGGTCTCCGACTTCAAGGTGCTCGAGCAGATCCCCGCGGAGACGATCTTCAGCATCTATATCCTCACTGGCGCGGAGGGCACCACCTACTACGGGACCAATGCCAGCGGCGGTGTCATCGAGATTCGTACCAAGGACGGCTCGCAGGACTGAACGGCGGCAGGCGCAGGCCGCGACGGCGGGGGGGGAGAGGTCGGACCGACCTCTCCCCGTCGTGTGGGACTCCTTGCCGCGCTACGGGTTGCGATCGATGCAGCTCTGGGTGGGCGGCAGGTCGCTCAAGTTCGGGTTGTTGAACTCGTCGAACGGAATGGGAAAGTTCACGTCCGTACCGTAGGCTGAGAATTGTGCCTTGAAGTACGGCCCCGTAGGAAACACCGCATCCGCTAGACGCCCGTACTGACGCACGAGACGACGCAAGTCGCTGAGACGATGGGCCGACAGCCAGAGCCAGCGCGCGCGCTCGGCGAAATGCAGATTGACCGCACTGCCCGCGGCGACAGTATCCGCGGCGCCCAGATTGACTAACGGTGCGACCGTCTGGATCGCCGGCCCGACGGTGTCGGTGCCGATGTAGGGGGGAGGTGTTTGCCGCAAGGCGTTATGCTTGGACAGGAACGTCGCGAAATCCCCAGCCTGCAACGCCGCTTCCGCTTCAATGAGACGCGCTTCAAGACCCGTCGCGATCGGCACCGGAGCGCTGCGTGTGCCGAAGCGCAGGTTGTCGAACTGCGGCGTTGCTCCGTCGAAGCCCCGGTTCGCGGCGGGCAGACGACGGGACGGAGTGCGGGGATCGGCGACCGACCGGAACGGCAGCCCGTTGCCTCCCTCTTTATCGGCCACCGAGTACCGCTTGAAAATCGTGTTGCCGTTGAAGACACCGTTGTTTTCGCGCGTCGTAATCTCTGAGTGCTCCGCGAAGTACACGAAGGTCGTCGGCACAGCGGCCACCGTCGCCGCCGCCGTCGCGAGGCTGTCCTCATCCAGCTGAGCACGTGCCTTCCCTACGGTTGCCAGGTTGGTAATGAGCGCTTTGGTGCCGGCGCTGACTCCTTTGGTTATGTCCAAGGCGCTCGCTGCCGCTAGCGCGGCGTTAAACCGGGAGATGGCCGTGTCGAGGATTTGCGTGGTCGTCAGCGCCGGACCAAAAGTGAACGTGCCACTCTCGCTCGCCCTACTGAAGGGGACGCCCGAACAGTAGTTCTCCGCGAAGAAGACGTACGTGAGTCCGGCCAGCGCCAACATCTCCGGGAACCCGCTCGAAGCCGTCGTGTCGGCCAGTGCGCGATACTTGTCCGCTGCGAACTCGGCCGCTCGACGGGCGCGGCTCAGATCGCGGAACACCGTCTGCATCGTGGCGTTGTTCACCTGGATGCGGCGGGCGTCGACTTCGATTCGCGTTGGAAAGGTTTCGGAATTGATCCATTCATCACCGAGCAGACCGGTGGTCATGATGATCCCCTCGGTGGTGCCACCGGATCCTTGGGCCCCGGATCCGCTGTATGCCAACGTGAAGTCTCCGATGGCCCCGGCTCGTATGGCCGGCAGGGCACGTGGGTCGTTCAGGTTAGCGGGCGTGACGATATCCGGGCTGTGGACGTTCAGCGGATCCCTGCAGCCCGCGTCAGGAAGGACGAGGCACGCCGACAAGAGTAGCGCGAGTCGGCGTGCGGAGCGGCGGACGCTCCCACCGTTCCGGTCGGCTCCCTGTAGCATCGTGGTTCGCATGGGCGCCTCGCTCAGAAGGTCAGGTTGACGCGGGCGATGAAGTATCGCACCGGCGGCTGTGTGAGGAAGTCTGCCGTGTTGAAGTTGGACTGCCCGGCGTCGTTCAACTCCGGATCAACCCCGGTGTAGTTCGTCCAGGTGACGAGGTTCCGCCCGGTCAGGGTCACGCTCAACGCGCTCGCGCCGAGTCTGCTCGCCCAAGTCTCCGGCGCGAAAAAGGTCAACGACACTTCCCGGAGCTTCACGAACCCCGCGTCCTCGAAATAGCCGGTTTCGAGTCCGTTGAACACTGTCGCCACTGCCCGCGCTTGATCGGCGAGCGGGGCCTTGGGGTCGCGCCGGCCTCGGCATATCCCGAGGAGGCAACGAAACTCCTCGGTGCTGTGGTCCAGCTTGTTGCCGAAACGCCCGTCTAAGAGACCGTACAGCCGGAAATGGCGCAGGAAGCTGACCTCGGTGCTCACCGTCCCGCCATGGGTCGGAAGCGGCGTGCCCTGGAACACCTGGGCTGGTCCGACCGTCACCTCGGACGCCGCGATGAGCCCGTCCTTGTTCGCGTCGTTGAAGGTGTACGGGAAATCCCAATACCCGCCCAGCGGGTAGCCTTCCTGGTGCCGCTGTGAGGCACCACCCAAGCCGAAGATGATCGGTTTGATCTTCTTGCCGGTCGCGGGGTCGATCCCCAGGTCGATCAGCCGGTTACGGTTTCCCCAGGCACTCGCGGTCACGTTCCAGGAGAAGCGCGGCGTGTTGACCGGCTGAGCGCTGAGCAGGATCTCGACACCTTTGTTGCTGACCTGACCGAGGTTCAGGAACTGGTCGGTACTCACGCCCAAAGAGGGCGCGAGCCGTCGGCGAATCAGGGCGTCCTTGGAGGACTTATCGTAGTACGTGAATTCGAGGTGCACCCGCTGACGCCACAGGTCGGCGTCGAAGCCGGCCTCCCACTCGCTCGTCCGCTCAGGCTTGAGGCTCTGGTTGCCCACGCTGCTGTCGGTGATGCCGGGAACATCGCCGCTGGCGGCGACTGCGACCGGATTGAAGAACGCGATGGCATCATTCGGGCCTGGCTGCCGACCCGATCTGCCCCACGCGGCTCGCAACCGCACCGAGTTCATGAGATCGGACCGAGGGAAGAACGGTTCGTCGGAGATCACCCACGATCCTCCCACCTTGGGATACACGATGTTGCCGAACGAACTACCGAACGCCGAGTTGCGATCGTTGCGCAGGGCGCCCGTGAAGAAAATGCGGTCGCGCAACCCGAGTTCCTCTTGCACGTACTCACCGATCGTGACGAATTCGTTAGTGGTCTCGTTCACCGTGGGAATGACCACTCCCGCGAGTGAGGTGGACCCCTTGGCCAGCTTGCGGCCCGACGCCACCGTTTGGGCGAACACGTTCTTGAAGTACTGCACCCCCACCGACGTGTTAGACACGAGTTCCGAGCTCAGGCGGAACGACGCCAGGGAGGTGAGCTGAGCCGTGTAGTTGAACAGCTGCGTCCGGTTCGAGATCCGGTTCCCGTCCAATGTGTTTTGATTCAGGGGAACGAGTCCGGGGGGGATGGTCTGTTGGTCAAAGCGGTTCGTGACATCCGTCCCAGCCACGGCGCGAATACTGAGGAAGCTCGTCGGCCGGAAATTTGCATTGAGGCTACCCGTGAAGCGCTCGATGCCCTGGGCCACGAAGATATTGAAGGCCTGTTCCGGCGTGAGGAATCCGTACCCGTGTTTGGCGGTGTCAATGGGACAGGCCAGCTGCGCGCAGCCGAGTAGCCCGCTGGAGGCGATGCCCGCTGAATTGTTGTCGTTTTGGGGCAACCCGAGGTTGCTGGAGACATAGCCCGTCGAGACCGCGATGTCGAGCAAGCGACTGACTTGGTTGCGGACGTTGGCCCGCAGGCTCACGCGCCGCAGATCGTTCGGGTGGTACACGCCCTTCTCCCGCTCGAAATCGCCAGACAAAAAAAACGTCGTCGCTTCGCTGCCACCCGAGGCGCTCAGCCCGTATTGCTGACGGCTGCCGGTCTGGAACGGGCTGAAGACCTTAAGGGGGTTAAAGCTACGAACGGTGTCGATCACACACGCGCCGGTCGCCCCGGGCGGCAAGGCGGCGGCCGTCAACGAGCAAGACGCTCCGGTATTGGTGCGGGAGGTAAAGTTCGCCGGCCAGTCGGCGTGGTCGTTGAGGGCGCCTCCCTCCACGTAGCCGGTCCATCTGGTCGGCCCCGGCCGGCCCCGCTTGGTCCTGATCTGAATGGCGCCGTTCACCGCATCGGTGCCGTACAGCGAGGTGGCGGCGGGGCCTTTCACGATCTCGATCGACTCGATCTCGTCGGGGTTGAGATCATTGAGCCGCGAGGGCGTCTGGCCACCAACGCCGATGGAATTCGATTCCGCCCCGTTCTCCACACGGACTCCGTCGACTACGATGATCGGCTCGTTGGAAAGCGAGACGCTGGTTGCGCCGCGAATCCGGATGCGAGAGCCCGTGCCGGTCGTGCCACCCGACGGCAGCACCTGAACACCCGGCGCCCGCGCGTTGAGGAGGTCCGCAAGGTTCGTGGGCAACGCCTCTTGGTTGATCTTTGAGGCGTCGATGTGCGAAACGGTATTGGGGATCTCCCGGGCACGCTGCTCCTCACCGGTCGCTGCAACGACGGTGACGCCCTCCAAAGAGACTGGAGCGGCCGTGAGCGTGAAGTCGAGCTGAGCCGGCTCGCCGGCCGTCAGGGTGACAGGGCGAACGGCAGTGGCGTAGCCGATCAGGCGCACCTGGACCCGGTACTCCCCTAGCGGCAACCGTTCGATTCGGTAACGGCCCTCCTGATTCGTTTGTCCCCGCAGCACAGAGCCCTCGACCACCACCTGCGCACCGGACACGGGCTGTTGGGACGCTTGGTCCGTCACCCGCCCGGCGATCGAGCCCTGCTGGGCGGCTCCCGACGACACGACGCCGCCGAGCAGCGCGACCCCTCCTGCAACACCGATCAGCTGCCGAATAGATGGAAGATTCATCGGTCTGTCCTCATACGAAGCGAGGTTTGGACGCCAGCAACACCAAGCCCCCGGCGGGAGACTTGGTCGGTGTGTCGCGAGTGACCGCTTACCGCTTACATCGATGTTGCGGAAGTGCCGCGGAGGGACGATATCGCCGAGCGAACGAGGCGTGGCACATGATTCACCTCCGTGAACCAAGTGGAACTGCACGACGGCCGAAACCGGGGTCAAACGTGGCTTGCGATAGAGAGGGTCGCAAGAGCCCGCGTTTAGTGGTAGGTTGGCGCCGGAGAGCGTCCGTGACCCGGGTGCGCAGGATCCTCGCAGGCCGTCTCAGCGCGGCGACGCTCGGCGCCCTGCTGTACGCCGCGCCCGCCTGCTGGTGGCACCGCAAACCGAGCGCCCAGGCGGTCGTGGCTGCGCCTGCGGGCGAGATCGCCCTCCAGGTCACCAACCACAATTACCTCGACGTGGTCGTGTACGTGCTGCACGACGGGCAGCGGACCCGCATCGGCACGGTGACCGGCTCGTCGAGCCAGGTCTTTTATCTCCCCGTGCGCCTGCTCGGGCAGGGCCATGAAATCCAGCTGTACGGCGACGCCATCGGCAGCCCGGACTTTGCCCGCACGGAGCGGCTGATCATCCAACCGGGACAGTACATCGAGTGGACGCTCGAGTCCGACCTCAAGCGCTCGAGTGTGGGAGTGTACTAGGCTACTGCGGGCCGGGAGGCGGTCCTGCGCAATGCGACGTTTCGTGCCGGAGAGGACGACGCGCTACCGCGGCGTCCCGGGGCCACCGGGGGCGGGCACGCCGCCGCCGGCCGAGCCGAATGCCTGATACGTGGCGAGTAGGGCGAGGATCGATCCGCCGGCGAGCAACACGATCCGCCCCCGCGACACGCGGCGCTCTTCGACCGACGCGACGACGGCGCGCGGCACGACCACCGTCTCGCCCTGCCAGGAAAGCACGTCGCCCCGGCGCAGCTCGACTTGCAAGACCGACAGGGTGAGCCCGCGCTCGCTCGTGCCCTGGAACCGACCGCGGACCACCCCGACGTCGGGGCCGATGTAGCGCGCGAGATCCTCGGAACCGGCCTCCGTCAGCGTGACCGCCAGGTACGTCGCGGGCTCGGGATGTGGTGCCGCGAGGGGCCGATAGATGTAGCACCCCGCGACCACGCAGCACCAAGCCAACAGAACCGCTACGCGGCCGCTCATGCCTCAATCAAACGTCTCGGCCGGCACCTGGCCAGAGCACCACGAGGAGCGAACCGTTCCTGGACGATCCGCTCCCCGCAGTCACCACGTCGCCCGCCCGCTACGGGCAGTCCGCCGTGTCGTTGGGATTCCGGAACCCGTTGCTGGAAACCTGCTGCGCGGGGCTCGGGATGTTGGTGTTCACGTTCCCCTCGGTTCCTCCGTAGTAGAGGCGGCCGGGGATCTTGTCGCGCCAGATCGGATTGGCGCCGTTGGCCGTGCGGTACGGTACGAGCGCCGGAATGCACGTCCGGCGATAGTCGTTCCAGACTTCGACGTTCTCGAACAGCGCAACGTACTTCTCGGTCATGATCGAGTCGAGCAGAGCGGCGCCCGTGACCCCCACCAGTGCTGGCAGCCCCGGGACGGCGCGCGCGTTGTTGAGATGCGTCATGGCCAACGGGTCGTTCCCCGTCTGGTTGTAAGCCTCCGCCAGGATCAGCTCGTTCTCCTGGTACGTCACGAGCGGTTGCGGGAAGTCCGGCACGTTGCGGCCGCCTCCCTTGATGGCGGAGATCGAGTCGCTCGACTGCACGACGTTCATATCCTGCCCGCCGAAGCCGCCGCCCTTGTTCCTCCCGAAGTACTGCGCCAGGCGAATCGTGTCCCTCCGCGCCTTCATGAGGTCCACTAAGAACTTCCCGGCCACGACGTCCTGCCCGAAGGTGGTGAGCTGGAATTGGTACCAGATGTTGCGCTCGGACGTCGCCGAGGTATGGAAGGTCTTCAGGTCTCCCGCGGTCGACCCGATTCCCGACGAAGCTGCGGTGATGGCGTTGCCGTACACCGCCGCCTTGTTCGCTGCGCCTTCTACCGTATGCAGGTAATACCGCGCTTTCAGGGTGTTGGCCGCCGCGATCCATTTCGCCTTGTTCCCGCCATAGACCAGATCCTGCGGGCCGGGCCCGCCCCCAGGCCCCCCGAGCTCGAGGATCGCCTGCGACAAGAGCGCCTGCACGGAGTCGAACACGGCGGCCTGCGCGTCGAGCGTAGGCGTGGCAGCAGAGCCCACCGCGTCGGTGTAGGGGATGTTGCCCCACCAATCTGCCGCCGTCCCGATGTCGAACGCTTCCCAAATCTTTGCGACGCCCAGGTACACGCTGTCGCCGTCGGCGCGCGCACTCGCCTCGATCTTGCGCAAATCGATCAGACCGCCACCGGTGTACACGTTGAACCAGTTGCCGTCCCAGCTGAACTCGTCAATCACGTAGTGGCTGAACTGATCGACGAACCGGCCACCGACGCCGGCGCACTGCTGCATCCACATGCACACGGTCATCGCCACCGAGTTTTCCTGCGAGCTGAACAGGTTGGCCTGCATCCCCACGAACAGCTGGTCGCGGGTCGCCGAACTCGGCTGGTTGGGGTCGCTGCTGAGCTTCTCCCCGGTCAGGAAGGAGCCGCAGCCCGCAGCTCCCAGCACCAGGCCCAGGGAGACGGCCACGACTTTGATCGAGCGAATCATGAGTCGATCTCCTCGGGCGCTAGCGGTTCAAGGTGATGGAGAACACGAACGAGCGGCTTTGGGGGTTGCCGAAATACTCAGACCCCTGAATGGCATCGGTGGACCCCCCACCGCTCGTCTCGGGATCGAAGCCGGGGAACTTGGTCCAGGTGTGCAGGTTCCGGCCGGACACCCGGATGTCGATGCTCCCGAGGCCGAGCGAGCTTTGCACCCACGGCGCGTCCAGCGTGTAGGTCACCGATATCTCGCGCAGCTTGACGTAACCGTCTTGGTCGAGGCACGCCTCGTCGTAGCCCGTGAACGCGCAGGGGGCGAGGTTGCCGTTGTACCAGTTCTGACCGATCGGGACCGCCTTTCCGGCCCCCGGCCCGGCGACCGGTCCCTCATACCACGCGCCCTGGCCGAACACCTTGTCGTTCCCCGTGCAGGCCGTTGCCGACGTGCAGGTCGCGCGGATTTCCGTGTCTTTGTGCGTGCCGTAGCTCCACAGCGCACCCTTCGAACCGTTGGCCACGACGCCACCGTGGCGGACATCGAGCAACCCGGAGAGCTGCAGCTTCCGATAGCGCAACGCCGTGCGCACGCTCCCTGTCCAGCGGGGGTTTGGGTTGGAGACGATCCGCGGGTTGGGATCGCCCACGGGGAACCCGCTGGCCGCGACGTAGAGCGCGCCCTGCGGCGCCCCATTGCACGCCGCGGCGAGGCCGGCGACGAGCGACGTGTCGCTGATGCCGCAGCGGATGAAGCCGAGGCTGCGGTGCACGCCGATCTCCTGGCCCACCTGCGCAACCCCGTCACCGAAGAAGATGTACTGCGGTCCGCTCAGGGTGAGCACGTAGCCGCGGTTGCGGGCCCACTGCAGTCCCACTTCCCACCCGTACTCCGGCTTCTGGAGCGGGCGGAGGTTGAGCGACACCTCCACGCCCCGGTTCCGGAACTTCGCCGCGTTGGTGTATTGATTGGTGTAGCCGGTCGACGGCGCGAGCGGCGTCGACAGGATCACGTCCGAGGTGATCGAGCTGTAATACGTGAGCGACGCGTCGGCGCGATCGCGGAACAGGCCGACGTCGATCCCTGCCTCCAGCTCCTTGGAGCGCTCCGGCTTCAACACGTCCGCCGGCTTCTGACCGCCGGTCAGCAGCCCCCCCAACCCATTCTGGGTCGGGGTGACGCCCGTGCCCTGCGCGATCCCGCCGAAGATCCCCGAGAAGAACGTGGGGGTCGTGACGTAGGGGGGTGGCTCCGTGCCCGCCTCGCCATACGCCACCCGGAGCTTCCCGAACGTGAGCCAGGGCCGTTCGCCGATCGCTTTGGTGAACGTCCAGGCCGCGCTCCCCTTGGGGAACCACGCCCGCCGCGACAGCCGACCAAAGTTCGAGAAGCCGTCGTTGCGGAGCGAGGCGGTGAGGTACACCTGTTCATACAGATCGAGCGTCGCCTGCCCAAAGTAGGACTCGCGATGGATCACGGTCTCGTTATCGAGCGACGGATCGCGCAGCACCGTGTTCGACAGCTTGAACGGCGTCGGGGCGACGAGGGTGCGGCCGACCTGGAACAGGTTCCGGTGGTTCTCACTGTTCAGGTTCTGCCCGAGCGTGACGGTCCCCGACGCGCGAGGGCTGATGGTGAAGTTCACCGTCCCGGTGAGGTTATGGTCGATCTGGTAGCTCACGATCTTGCCTTCGATCACGCGGCCACTGAAGCACACGTCCGAGGAGGAGATCGGGCAGCCTTCGAGACGCTCGTCGTTGGAGTAGTCCGCGCCCAGGGTGTAGTTGAACTTGAGCCACGACGTGGCGAGGTATTCCCCACCGATGTTGCCGAAGATGCGGCCCACGTTTCCCAGGTTCCGTTGCTCGAAGATGTCGTAAAACGGGTTGTCGAACCCGCGGTCCCCCACCAGATCCGTCGCCCGCGGATGCTGGAACCGGTACGAGCGGTGCAGGTGGTTGATCGGATCGAGGTACGGCAGGTTGTTGAAGTCGGGCGGTGTGCGCATCACCGGGATCTGGACGCCGTTGACGTTGTTGCCGCGCTGAATGAAATGGCCCCGGGTGTCGGCGTACGAGAGGTTCGCGCTGATCTTCAGCTGCTCCGACGGGCGGTGCGATCCCTTGAAGCGCACCGTCGTGCGGTTGTAGCGGTCGTTGTCGCCGACGAAGAAGCCGTTATTGTCGAGATTCTCGCCGGACAGGTAGAACGTCGTCCGATCGTTCCCTCCCGACATCGTGATCGCGTTCTCGATCACGTGGCCGGTCGTGTACAGCTCGCGGGCGTGATCGTATACGGTGGCGCCGGTCGGGATGCGTGGCCCCCAACTGCGCCGACAGATCCCGGCGCCGGGGCTATCGCACGAGCCGCCGAGCGACGTGTCGGCGTGCACGCCGAAGCTGCCCTGACCGAACAGGGTCTGCAGCTCCCAGAAGTGGTTCACGTTGTCGAACGAGGCGGAAGAGCGCAGCGAGAAGTGGGTCGCGCCCGCCCGGCCCGATTTGGTGGTGATGAGCACGACGCCCTGGCCGGCACGCGCTCCATAGATCGCGCCCGCGGCTGCGCCCTTCAGGATTTCGACCGACTCGATGTCGTTCGGGTTCAGGTCGGCGGCCCGGTTCGTCACCACCGTGCCCTCGCCCGGGTAGCCGCCGTCGACGGGATTGAAACTCGACGTCGAGGTGGCCGAGTTGTCGATCGGTACCCCGTCGACGATGAACAGCGGCTGATTGTTGCCCACGATGGTGCGGATGCCGCGGATCTGGATGAACGACGAGGCGCCGGGGTCGCCCGACTGACCGGTGACCTGGACGTTGGGCGCCTTGGCCGCGAGCGCCTCGACGATGTTCGACTCGTTGCTCTTGTCGATCTGTTCCGCCGAGACGGTGTTGCGAACGTTGCCGAGCTTCTCGGTCGCGGTTGCCGTGCCGGCGCCCGTCACGACGATCTCGCCGAGCTGCAAAGGGTTCGGGGCGAGAGCGAAGTCGTGCGTCACCCCGCCTGCCGCGAGCGTGATTTGCGCGCTCTGGGCCTTGTAGCCGAGCCGGCGCGCCACAAGCGTCACGGTTTGACCGGACGCGCGGGCGCCCGGCACGACGAATGCGTAGCGGCCGTCGTCGCGCGTGAGCGTGCCCAGCCCCATGGCGGGAATCGTGACCTCGACGGCGCCCAACGGCACGCCGGCGTCGCTCGTCACTCTGCCGGTGATGGTGACCGGCTGCTGAGCGCCCAGCCGGAGCGGCGCCGCCCACAGGGCGGCGAGCAAGATGGGAACGACCCGACTGCAGCGAACGCGCATGTTCCCTCCCTCATACGTAGGCCTTACCGGTCCGGTGGGGGCCGCCCGGGCGGCAGCCCCAGCTCGGTGCACGGAGAGCTGCACCAACTGCACGAAATTGGCCGCGCGGCGCACTGCGTCGCGCAGCGACAAGGTCGATCGATTTTGTTGTCGACGAATCGCGTGCGTGCGCCCAACGGCTAGGGAGGACGCGCGCGCGCGTACG
>Ga0137415_10003978_pt1 | contig 14649 bp, 10 predicted proteins | sample CZODoug3_1_1_16f_FD_183082 | JGI IMG/M metagenome (GOLD analysis project Ga0137415, IMG submission 183082) | Vadose zone soil fungal communities from Angelo Coast Range Reserve, California, USA - CZODoug3_1_1_16fungal (Hybrid Assembly) | ecosystem: Environmental > Terrestrial > Soil > Vadose... | reverse complement strand
ATGTGGAAGGCAAGAGCGTCAGGCCGCACGACGGCACATACTCCAACGTCGCCATTGCCCAGCAGCATGCCCTCGAAGTAAGTTGGCCCAGGTATGGCCCTGACAAACGTGTGGCTGCTGGCACGCTCGAAAGCATCGATCCTGTGAAAATTCCTCTCATGTGATGAACGCTCATTCTGGGCAGGTGCGGTGGCGGGCCCGACAGCCGCCAGAGAAGCCATGGCAGAAGTTTGAAGAAATTCGCGACGAGTTGTTCTCATAACCTGTGCAATGCCTTTTCCATATGCGTGGACTGGATTTCTGCGGAATCTCGCAAGAGTTTCTCACGAGAGAGCGCGAGAAAATGAAGACTTAGAAGTCGATGGGCTTCTGCTGATATTGCCGCAGAAGCCCATCCCTGCATGATTGTTCCCAGGTGCTTAGAATACGTACTTCAGCGAGAGCTGGAAGAAACGCGCATCCGGGGTATTGTTTTGGAAGAACTGCGGTCCGGTGATCTGGCCAGCATTATTGTTGAGTGAGTTGGTGGGAGCACCGAGCGTTGGGTGGTTCAATAGATTGAATGCATCAGCGCGGAACTGAAGGTTCTGCTCCCGCCAAACAGGAAACGTCTTGAAGAGGGACATGTTGACTCGGTTATAGCCTGGTCCATACAGCGTATCCTGCAACCCGCCAAGCAGACGGATGGCTGTTGCCGTGTCGCGCACTGGCCCCTCGAACAGGACAGGAACCCCATCTGGGTTTACAGAGCCCACAGGGTGGGTTGCATCCGAGATGGTCTCTCCTGGCAAAGGGTTCGCCAGAGCACAGGGGTTGAACCAGTTCGCCTTGTTGTGAACCTGAGCTGGGCAGGTGACACCCGGATTGCTGGGATCAGGCGAGCCGCCCCCCGCATACGGGTCACGTACGATAGTCGCGCGTGCTCCGCCGCCAGCAGCAGTGCTGATATTGGGAGAAATGGAAAAAGGAGTGCCGGTTTGCGCCACCCAGGTCAATGACGAGGACCAACCGCCGACGGTTTCATCGACCCACTTGGAGGAATTGCTGAGGAACGCCCTGCCCCTGCCAACCGGGAGCTCGTAGTTCCCATTGATTGTGAAGCGGTTCCGTACATCGTAAACGGAGTTGGTGTATTCATCGATGAACGGAATGAGGGCCTGATTCCGGCTTCCGATTGCCGCAAAGTTGCCGCCCGCATCACTGGCGTCATCCATGGCGTGAGCCCATGTATAGGTAGCCAGGAACGACAGGCCATGCGAATATCGCTTCTCAACCTTGGCCTGCAGCGAATTGTACGTGCTGACACCCGCGTAAGTGATCTGACCGACACCACCGAGATCGGGGAACGGGTTAAATAGCTGGGTGTTTGTTCCAGGACGGAACAAGCCCGGAACGGTGTTGGGGTTGTTGTAGAGACTCAGATGCCGGGACACGTTGCCAACATAGCTGATGGTGAAAGCCATGTTGGAGGTAATGGCCTGTTGTACCGAAAAGCTGTAGTTCATGGTGTACGGCGTCTTGATCTTGGTGTCGGTTGCATGAAATCCCGGATAGGAGACATAGTTCTGCAGTCCACCGTTGTCCGTGATCACATGCTGTACGCCTTGCTCAAGCGAGATCCCCTGGACGAACAACGATGGGCAGCTACCGCTGACGCAGCTTGCTGGGATGAACTGTGCCTGGTTGGAGAACGGAAAGTTAGCTCCGAGATTTGTATTGCCTTCCGACATCAGGCCGCCATAAAAGATGCCGAAGCCAGAGCGGACTACCGTATTGGGGAGTGGTTGGTATGCAAAGCCAATGCGGGGAGCGAAGTTTGTCTTCTGGCCCTCTGCGAGGCGATCGTTGCCGACGTACTGGATCGAAACATTGTCCTTGGCCAGCAGCGCCGGGAAGTTTGAACCGAGCGGGATATTGCTTGCACTTTTGGGGTATTGGTACACCGCAGACCCGGCCCCAAGTCCAAGCGGACCGTTGACAACGAAGTTGGCCTGCCGGCCTCCATTTTCTTTGTACGGCTGGTAGTAGTCGTAGCGCACGCCCAGATTGAGAGTCAATTTGTGAGTGACCTTCCAATCGTCCTGAACGTAGCCTGCGCGATACCATTGTGCATCGTTTACATTTGGAGCGTTAGCTAGGTAAGAGCTGCTCATCTGGTCGGCCAGGAAATCAGCCACAGCATTGCCAGTAAAGCTGACACCTGGAAGGCCTGTTAAAGTGCCGTTGTAGTAGTACAGTCCAAGTGATGCAGGCGCAAACTGGTAGGCGAATCGAACCGCCTGAAGCGACAGTCCGGCCTTGAGCGAGTGGTTGCCGATGTTGAAGGTGACGTTGTCGAGGATCTGATAGACATTCTGTCCTTCGTTGTTGGTGCCTTCCGATCCCCACGAATTGATCCCGCTGACACCGCCGTACGGCAAACCATATTGCCCGGGGCCAGGAGCAGGAACACCCCCCAGTCCGAGGGAAGCCGCGATGTTTGGCTCGTAAGCGTGCGCCTGGATGAATTTGGAACGGCCCCAGTTGTAGCCGAAGCGAAATTCATTCGTGATTCGCGGGCTGAAGATATGCGTTTCGCTCAACATGAAGTTCATGAAGAGACTGGGATCGCTCTGTCCGCCATATCCGCTGCCGTCGAGGAGTGGTCCCAGAGGCAGGTCATTGAGCTTCTGCTCGTGGGAATAGCTGTAGCGCATAGGTCTGATCCTTCGCGCTAATGTTCCAATCCAGGCGCTGGTCCCACTGAATCGTGTTGTCGTGTATGCCGAGATTGACGTTGTAGTTATTGTAGGTCTTGCCGTTGTTGGCATTCGGTTGAGGATAGAGACTCAGAATATTCTGAGCTATGGAATTGATCTGACCTGGGCAAAATACATTTGCTTTGCCATTGCATGAGAGAGGCTGGCCTGGGTTTGCGGAATTTGGTTGATAGAGAGTGACCGGTTGGGAGTCTGTAAGAGCCGGATTGAGCAACTCCGAAAAATCACCCTGCCGCATTAACGGAGTCGGAACAGTCGTGATATTTGGATTGCTGATGGCGATACGGTTCACTTCGATATCGCCGAAGTAGAAGAGTTTATTTTTCCAGATCGGAAAGCCGAGAGTCGCACCAAATTGATTTTGGTGATATGGCGGCGTAGTCTGTGCGTTCCATGGAATGGCGTCCAGATTTGTATTGCGGAAGTATTCCCATACGTCCCCGTGAATCTGATTCGTACCTGACTTGATGCTGGCACTCATCACAGCTCCGGCGGAATGACCGAACTCCGCACTGAAGTTGCTTGTCTGGAGATTGAACTCAGCAAGAGCATCGGGTGGAGGTCGCATCACGAAGCTGGAGCCATTAAGAAAGTCGGTCAGGTTACTGTTATTGTCGACACCGTCGAGAATGAAGTTGTTCTGTTCTGCGCGTTGTCCATTGGAGACAAAATCCCCCGTGCCGCTGCCACGGGTCGCGCCGCTGTTGGCAGAAGCGGATACCGCGCCAGCAGTGAGTTGCGCAATGTATACCCAGTTACGGCCATTGAGCGGCGTCTGATTAATCTCTTTCGTATCAATTGTCTGCCCCACACCACTGTTCTCACTCTGTAAGAGCGGAGCTTCACTCGTGACTGTGACTGTCTCGGTAATCGCGCCTGGCGTGAGACGAAGATTCACTTCAAGACGTTGCCGAGCATTGACGTGCAGGTTTTCTCGAGTCAGGGTTTGAAATCCAGTTACAGAAACGCTCACGGTATAGTTGCCGATCTTAATCGGCGAAAACGTGTAGTTTCCACTCTGGTTGGTTTGGGTCTGGAGCGTAAGGCCCGTCTCTGTCGCGGTCAGCTTAACATTCGCTGCAGCTAGAACTGCTCCAGTGCTGTCAGTAACGGTTCCCGTGATGGCGCCTTGATCGACCTGGCCCCATCCCGCAGTCGGCAGCAGTATTGCGATTGCGGACATGAAGAGCCCCAATACAACCAGTCGGTGTATTAAGGTCCGACAGCTCTTCCTCGAGTCCAGGAAATCTGAACTTCCTGTGTCTCCAAGTACTGACGGACTGCTCTTGCCGGACGTTTGAAAGGGAATGTAGTGCATTTGGTACAGCCTCCTGAGCGCTACTTAAAGGCTAAATGAGCGCTCATAAGCAGACCACAGTAGGTCGCAAAATCATGATTTGTCAACTGTTTTAGATTAACATATTTATTATCAATAGTTTAAATATTTTAATCATCCAATTTTAGAAAAATATGAGCGCTCATATGATATCAATTTTCTAAAGAAATATGCCGTATTTCAGCTATATGGAGCCTACGATGAAAAATTTACGGCCATGTTTCCTTTTAGTGAGCGCTCGATAATAGGAATGTTGACGGGCTTCATACAACGCAGGTAGGATGCCGATTGATAATAATGAGCGCTCATTCGAAAGAAACCAATAAATCCAGTAGAGATCTCCGCAAGCACGAGATTGCGGAAGTGCTCCTGGCCGAGATCGTCGGTGGCACGCTTGCCCCCGGCGAGCAAATATCGGAAAGAACCTGGGCTGCAAAGTTCGGCGTTGCCCAGGCATCGATCCGGGAAGCCATCAATATCCTCGCGCATGATGGCTTCGTCACCAAGGAGTCTGGCCGCAGCGCGCGCGTGGTGAACCTAAGTGAAGAAGACGTTGTTCAGCTCTACCAAGTCAGGGCTGGGCTCGAAGGGATGGCCGGATATCTCGCAGCGTCGGTTGGAGCTGATGTCTCTAAGCTGCGATCCATCGTGCAGGAGATGCGCCGCGCATCAGAAACGCGGGATAGTAAAGCGCTCACGGATTGGGATCTTCAATTTCATCTCGAACTCTGCCGAATTTCCGGCAATTCGCATCTCTTCAACTACGCGCAGAAAATCCTGCAGCCTTTCTTCGCGTTTGTACGAATGAGAGTCAGTGCCAGCGGGCAAGGAACGTCGGCCTGGGGACAGGATGTCGACGCGCACCAGCACATCGTGGATCTAATTCAAGAGGGAGAAGCCGAACTCGCGGAACACTACGTAAAGAAGGCAATGGTCCGATTCGCCAAAACTGCACATGACAACTGGGTAGCGCATGGAAAAAAGTCTTGAAGGCAAGATAATTGTTCTAACTGGCGGAGCGAGTGGGATAGGTCGCGAATGTGCGATTGCCTATGCGCGTGAAGGAGCGACAGTAGCAATACTGGATCTGAATTTTGAGGGTGCCAAAGACACCGCTGAAGGCCTCGGCAGCCGCTGCACTGCATATCATGTGGATGTTTCCTCGGGAGCCGACATCGAGGCCGCTATCGCATCCGTGCTTAAGGAATTCGGGCGTCTCGATGCCGTGCATAACAACGCTGGAATCGTGAGTCCGTCATGCCCACTGCATGAGACTACGGAGGAACAGTGGGATGATCTTCATCGTACCAATCTGAAGTCCGTTTACTGGACGACAAAGTTTGCATTCAAAGCTTTGGTCGAAAGCAAGGGCTCAATCTTGAATACGGCGAGCATGGTCGGTCTTCTCGGTCAGCAGGACCATGCAGCATATGTTGCAACCAAGGGCGGCATGATTTCGCTTACTAAGGCGATGGCCACCGACTACGCGAAGTATCAGATCAGGGTAAACGCCGTATGCCCAGCAGGCGCATGGACGCCGATGCTGGAGCAGTGGGCTGCGGAACAGCCCAATCCTGACGGTATTCGACAGTATCTCGACGACATTCACCTTCTTGGCTATTGCCCGCAGGGTGATGTCATCGCAGACGCAGCCGTTTTTCTGCTTTCATCCAAGGCGCGATTTATCACCGGATGCATTTTGCCGGTGAGCGGCGGCGCTGAGCTAGGTTATAGACGCTAACTGGAATAGGACATGCCTGACTACTCAATTCAATCCATCTCTACGTATGATGCTCGGTTTGCATTGCCGCTGGGTGCAGGGACAGACTCTATTCACGATACTTCGGGATACTGCTTGGCAATGACGTTGTTGTCGACCAAGAACGGTCCGCGCGGATCGGGCTTTGTGCTGACACTCGGCGACGGCAACACACTCGTTTGCAAAGCCATCGAAATGTTGGCGCAGCCACTTGAGGGAATGTCCATCGAAACTGTGATGGCAGATTTCGGGAATATCTCTCGGAAGATTGCCGACCACGCCGCATTGCGGTGGCTCGGGCCGCACAAGGGGGTTGTGCAATTGGCACTTGCGTCCATTACGAATGCTTGTTTCGATCTATGGGCAAAGAGCCGGGGCGTGCCGTTGTGGAAGCTCCTGCTCGATCTCCCTCCCGAAGAACTCGTTCGGGTTCTCGACCTGAGCTACCTCGAAGAGATACTCCCCGAGAACAAGGCTCTGACAATGCTCCATGAGCAGTTGCCCAGCCGTGCACAGCGGGAAGCCATTCTTAAGAGCGGCTATCCCGGATACGACACCTCCGTGGGCTGGATGAACTATGACGATGATAAAGTCACGGAATTGACAAAGAAGGCTCTGGATCAGGGATTCTCGGCATTCAAGCTAAAGGTCGGTTCGACAGAAGAGAGCCGGGATCTCCGCCGCGCAGCCATGTTACGCAAACTGGTAGGGGAAGAAAATACAGTGATGTTCGATGCGAATCAGCACTGGCACTTGCCTGACGCTCTTCGAATCTGCGGTGAACTCGCCAAGTTCCGTCCTCACTGGATAGAAGAGCCGACTCATCCAGATGACATCCAGGCCCACGTGGAGCTGTCGCGCGCAATCAGCCCATTCAAAATCGCGGCGGGCGAACACATCGCAAATCGTGTTTTGTTCAAGAACTTTATGAAAGCCAATGCGCTTTCGTTCATCCAGGTCGATTGCACAAGAGTTGCCGGCGTCAGTGAGTTCCTGACTGTCAGTTTCCTCGCGAAGATCTTCGACCTTCCAGTCGTGCCTCACGTTGGCGACATGGGCCAGATGCATCAGCACCTGGTGCTCTTCAATCACATTGGCCTCGGGCTCAAAGCGGAGTTTCTTGAGCACATTCCGCATCTCCGTACGCATTTCGTCCACCCCGCGCAGGTAGAGGATGGCGTATACAAGACGCCTCAGGAGCCTGGCGCCTCCACGGATCTGAAGGTTCTTGCTGAATCATAGTTGTCTAAAGAATCTGCTCTGCAGTTCTCACGTTTCGCAGAGCAGGCTTTCTTTGACGTTTTGGAATGTTGGCTCGATATGAGTAATGGATGCATCGACGCACACCAGCACTTGTGGCGCTATCTTCCTCCAGGGCCGGCTTGGATGGTGGATGGCATGGAGGTCCTGCGGCGCGATTTTCTAATTGACGACCTGCGTACCGTGACCGCCGAAGCGGGTGTCACGGGCACGATCGTAGTTGAGACGGAACGGACCACCGAAGAGACCGAGTGGCTCAGCAAAGTCGCGGCATCCGACGACCTGATCTGCGGAGTCGTGGGATGGGTGCCTCTTACAATCCCTGATGCTGCATCAGAACTCGAGAGAATCGCCTCTCTCCCCAAGATGAAAGCCGTACGTCATCCGATTCATGATGAGCCGGATGAACAGTTCATACTGCGAGAAGACTTCAATCGCGGCATTGCCGAGCTTAAACAATTCGATCTCGGATACGACATCCTGATCTTCGAAAAGCATCTTCCCCAAACTATCCGATTTGTCGATCAACATCCGAATCAGAAATTCATCCTCGATCATGTCGCCAAACCTCGCATTCGTGACCGTGTCCTCACGCCATGGCGAGACAATATTCAAGAGCTCGCTCTTCGGCCCAATGTCTACTGCAAAATCTCAGGAATGGTAACTGAAGCAGATTGGCTTACCTGGTCCGACGAAGAGCTTTCCCCCTATATCGAAACCGTTCTGGAGGCATTCACTCCCAAACGTCTGATGTTCGGCTCAGATTGGCCTCTCGTGACATTGGCATCTTCCTATCGGCGATGGGTCGGCACCGTCCAGATTGCAATAGCTCAACTGTCACCAGACGAACGTGATTGGATTCTCGCAAAAACGGCCATGGAAGCCTACAAGCTGGCGACGGCATAGTCCGGAAATTGTTTTATCGTACTGACGGAGAGATAACGATCAAAGCCCAATATGACGACAATCCAAAATCCTGGCTGGACTGCAAAGAGTAACGGCGCAAATGTCGGCTTCACCGCCGATGGCACTGCAGTACACCTCTACGTGCTGAAAGATGACGGGATCGAGGTAGCCATCATGAACTATGGAGCGCGTATCCTCTCCATCCGAACGCCTGATCGCTATGGCAACATGGCCAATGTTGTTCTCAACTACTCCGGCCTGGATGGCTACGTCGCCGATGTTTCCTCGTATCTTGGAGCGGTGGTAGGACGTTACGCGAATCGTATTGCGGCAGGCCAATTTTCAATCGACCGGCGCACCCTTCAGACCGCTACAAATAATAATGGCAATACGCTTCATGGTGGGTTCAATGGATTTGATCGGCGGGTATGGGCCGCTCATTCCTTCTCCTCCGGAGTGGATCTGACTATCAATAGCGAGGATGGCGACCAGGGATTCCCTGGAAACCTCACGGCTCGGGTTCGCTATACAGTTTTGCCGCATGCGCTTCGGATCGACTATTTCTTCACCACCGACCAGACGACGGTAGTCAACTTGACGAATCATACCTACTTCAATCTGTCCGGACACGCCGGAAAGAGCATTCTCGGCGACGAGCTCGCCATTGCCGCAGACCGCTACGCGCCGATCGATTCTCGCTTGATTCCTCTTGGATCACTGTGGCTGGTCGACGATACCCCTTTCGATTTCCGTTCAAAGACTGTGATCGGCTCACGGATCGACAACGATGACAGGCAATTGGAGTTAGCAGGGGGTTACGATCACAACTTTGTGCTGACGGGAGAAGCCGGAGAACTGAGAACGGTCGCTCACCTGCTCAACCCGGATAGCGGGCGGATTCTGAGTGTCTCCACCACAGAGCCGGGACTTCAGTTCTATACGGGCAATTTCCTCAACAACACGCTGTATGGTGCAGCTCAGGAAGGGCACGGAAGACGCACTGGCATTTGTCTCGAGACACAACACTTTCCTGATTCACCCAATCATCCGAACTTTCCATCGACAGAACTGCGACCTGGGCGCATGGGACACAGCACAACCATCTTTGATTTTTCAGTTGATAAGTCATGAAACGAACGAACACAATCATCGCAGCGGCTATCACACTCGGCGTCGCTGTCTCGATTTACGCTGGCTGGGCACAGGTCGCAGGCAGACCCGCTAGCCGCATCAGCGCCAATGCTGACTGGCCCGTTTATGGAGGCCAGCCTGCGAATCAGCATTACTCCAACCTTACCCAGATCAATCGCAGCAATGTGAACAAGCTTAAGGTTGCATGGACCTATGAGACCGGCGAGGACGGTGGTCTCGAGACAAGTCCTCTCATCGTCGGGCGCACACTGTATGCGTACACGCCGACCCAGAAGGTCATCGCTATTGATGCAGTAACTGGGAAGCTGATCTGGAAGTTCGATGCCGGTGTAAAGGCGGAGCAGCCGGCACGTGGAGTCTCATACTGGACGGACGGAAAAGAAGGCAGGATATTTGCGGGGATCATGAACTACCTCTATGCACTTGATCCTGTCACGGGTAAACCCATCCCCTCATTTGGCGAAAACGGAAGGATTGATCTAAGGAAAAATCTTCGAGGCGACTATCAGGTCCAGTCGATCGCCCTCACCACACCTGGCATCGTCTACAAAAACCTCATCATCGTAGGCGGTGAGATGCCGGAGACGCTTCCTGCACCGCCAGGAGACATTCGCGCATTCGATGTCCGGACAGGCGCTCTTCGCTGGAGCTTCCATACGATTCCGCATCCCGGGGAGTTTGGCTACGAGACATGGCCCAAAGATGCCTGGAAGACATCGGGGGCAGCTAATAATTGGGCTGGCATGTCACTCGATGTCGGGCGCGGCATCGTATATGTGCCGACAGGCTCGGCGTCTTTTGATTTCTATGGTGGCGACAGAGTCGGCAACGATCTCTTCGCTGACACGCTGTTGGCCCTTGATGCCAACACCGGAAAACGTATCTGGCACTTTCAGGACGTTCACCATGACATATGGGATCGCGACTTTCCCTCAGCGCCGTCTCTGCTGACCGTGACGCATGACGGAAAGCGGGTAGATGCGATCGCTCAAACTACCAAGACCGGCTACCTTTATCTGTTTGATCGCGTAACGGGTCAACCATTATTCCCGATTGAAGAGCATAGCTATCCGGCCAGCACTGTTCCCGGTGAGAAGGCTTCGCCAACTCAGCCAAGGCCTCTCAAACCTGCTCCTTATGCCCGGCAGTTGCTGACCGAAGACATGCTGACTAACCGGACACCTGAGGCACATGCCTGGGCCGTCGATAAGTTCCATACATTTCGCAGCGAAGGCTTGTTTATTCCCTTTGGCCTGGACAAGCAGACCGTGGTCTTTCCTGGCTTCGACGGAGGAGCCGAATGGGGTGGTCCGGCGATTGATCCTAAAATGGGAGTCATCTACGTCAATGCCAATGAAATGGCTTGGACAGGTGGCCTTGCGGCGGATAAGCCCGCCCGGACTCCTGGCGAGGCAATCTACAGGAGTCAATGCAGTGTCTGTCATGGATCTGATCGAAGCGGTTCACCTCCAGGATTTCCATCTCTGATCGGAATCAGTAAGCGGCTCACGGAAACCGAGATCACAGCAACCATTCATCAGGGAAAAGGCAGAATGCCGACCTTCCCGAATCTCTCCGATGCTCAATTGACGAGCCTGCTTGAATTCCTGCGCGAAGATCCAACTGCATCTGCAGGTACTCCACCGGCAAGTGACAAACAGGAGATGGCGTCTCTTGCGGCCGAGTCTGCAGCGGCCACGCCCAAAGGAGCCATGGCCTATGAGGAACACTGCGCTATTTGTCACGGTGACCACATGGAAGGCATCGCCCCGTCGTTTCCAATGCTCATCGGTACTGGACAACGTTTGTCGAAACAGCAGGTCGTAACGCTCATTCACCAGGGAAAAGGAAGGATGCCTGCGTTTCCCAAGCTGCGGTCAGATGAACTCGATGCCCTGCTGCGATATCTGAAGGTCTCCGATACGCTCGAGGCCACAACTGCTCAGGAGCCGCAATATAGTTTCACGGGCTATCGCAAATTCCTGGATCCCGATCACTACCCAGCGATTGCGCCCCCCTGGGGCACGCTCAATGCGATCGACCTCAACACCGGGAATTATCTGTGGAAGATCCCGCTCGGTGAATACCCGGCCCTCGCTGCGAAAGGTATGAAGAATACAGGCTCGGAAAACTATGGTGGGCCCATCGTGACCGCTGGTGGGCTGGTCTTTATCGGCGCGACGCTTTATGACTACAAATTCCATGCCTTTGACAGCCGGACCGGCAAGCTGCTGTGGGAAACCCATCTTCCGTATGCCGGGCGCGCGACTCCGGCGACTTACATGATCGATGGAAAGCAGTACGTCGTTGTCGCAACAGGAGGCGGCAGATATCAGGTTGATCCGGCCAAAGGGGTGTACGTCGCGTTCTCTCTGCCCTGATCGGCAAAACCCCATGCATTCACGAATGGAAATCAAGTTGAAAGGAACCGGTAGCATCATGCAATTCATGACGAGACGCACGATGTTGAAACACGGACTCACGGTCACTGCCGCGACCGTCGTTTCAGCCAAAATCTCAAATCCACTATGGGCCGAGCCCATTGTGACTGTGCCAGGTATCCAGCTCTATACCGTGGATAAGGAGCTTAAATCAGACGTCGAAGGCACGTTGAAGAAGGTTCGCGCAATCGGTTATCAAGAGGTCGAAACAGCCGGGTTTGGCGGACTTTCACCGAAGGCCTTTCGCGCCGCTTTGGGAAATGCTGGACTGAAGTGCAGCAGTTCTCACTTCTTCAATTTCGGTAGTGGGGATCCAAACCTGATCTTCGAAGCCGCAAACGATCTGGGCGTTCACTACATAGTGAGCTCAGGCATGAGCCAGTTCACGGACAAGGGTGCTGGTCAGGTGATGAAAGCTGATGACTATAAAGCAATGGCGGAGTTCTGCAACGACATCGGTAAACGCGCTAAACAGGCGGGCCTCCAGTTTGCGTACCACAATCACAACTCCGAGTTCCGGGACCTTGAACAGGGCAAAGTAGGTTACGACATTCTGATCGAACATACCGACGCTAATCTCGTTAAACTCGAACTCGATTGCGGGTGGATGGTGGCTGCAGGCCATAGCCCGGTTCAATACTTCCGCCAATATCCAAACCGATACCGGATGGTGCACATCAAGGACTTCGTGAAACCAGCGAAGCCCAGCAAATCGCTCGCCTCAGAGAATGTTCCTCAAGGAACTATCCTTGGCACCGGATACATCGACTACAGGCCGATCCTCATGGCCGCAAAAGCTGCCGGCGTCGAGCACTTCTATGTTGAACAGGAACCACCATTTATCGGAATGACGGCTCTCGAAGCAGCCACCAGGGACTATGCGTATGTTCACGCTCTTTCCGCGCAATGAGTTTCACGACCGCCAATGCAGCAAAGATTACCGAACGGTTCTGTTGCATGAACGACCATGGACGCAGGTCAATTGCGAATTTCGTCTGCGCTACGCGACGAGACCAAACAGAGCGCTGACGAACTGGATCTCGCGTGCAACCCCGGGTTGAGATAGGATGCATTGCCGGCGACGGATCAGACGCATAACGTCGAAGCCCTTGATCATGAAGTGAGCCGTCTTCATGCTAGCCTCTGCAGACAACCTCGGCCCATTAATGCAATGGTGCCAACAATCCCGAATCGGGATTCACATTACGTCGAAATGAGTGCGATAGGGGTTCAGCTGGTTAACACGTAACTTATTGAAAATAAATTATTTAACTGGTTGCCCCCCAGGGATTCATAATCCTCAACCAATCAATCACTTACGAGGCAACCTTCTTGAAATACCCTCTTCCATACCCTGCAATTTTCGGGATGAATTCGCACCTATTCGTACCTGGCGGCACACTCTCGCCAACCACTGGAGGTAGAGTTCCACCAACCAGCTGCCTGCTCCTGGATGACCGGTGTCATGGATTGCCGATTCTGTTTCTGGGCAATCCATTGGGGTGAGAGAGACCCAGCCCTGAGCCGTGATGGCCACCGTTGAGAACGCCGATACATAAGAAAAGGCACCCTGTTTCAGGGCAATGTGGTGGATGCGCTAGGCTTCTGACGTTTCCATTCGTTGATGTCGCTCGATCTTTGCGCTTGAGGTCGGAGTGCAAAGGGTTCTCCGTGGATATTGAGTGCATTACCGGGGATGCCGATTCCCGGCATCGTCAACTTAACGCCGCAATGCGAACTGAAGAGTGCAAGAAGCAGACATTGGCGGAGATGGCTCACTATGGAACGGCGATCCCGTAGGCAGTCGTATGCCAGAGATGAAATGCTTGCGTAAGTTGCCGAGAAGAGATGACGGCGCGCTCGGAAGGCGGCATTGATCGACTCGAAGATAGAGAGAAAACGTTGTGCGTGCTGTGAAGAGTGAAAGCGTTTCATCTGCCGTTCTCGCACGCGGGTGGGTTGATGCGAGTTCTCGGTACGGTTGTTTAGATAGCGACTTTGCCGATGCTCGACCTCGGGCAAAATCCGCCGCTTCGCTGCGGCGTAGCTCCGCAATTTGTCGGTGATGACCACGCGAGGCGCTCTCTCTGTGACATCTAGTAGCTTGCGAAAGAAGCGCAATGCCGCCCAGCGATCCCGCCGCGGCTGAACCAGGATGTCGATGGTGACTCCGTTCTGGTCCACGGCTCGCCACAAGTAGTGCTGGACGCCATTCATCTTGATGAAGACTTCGTCCAGATGCCATTTCGAGCCGAACTTAGCTCGTTTCTTCCTCAACTGAGCAGCGTAGAGAGGGCCAAACTTCTCACACCATTTCCGAACTGTCTCGTACGTGAGCTGTACACCTCGTTTGGCCATCATCTCTTCGACATCGCGGTAGCTCAGTGCGAAGCGGTAGTACAGCCATACGCATTGCTCCACCACCTCAATCGAGAAACGGTGCCGATGGTACCTCTCAGGTTTGCTCACCGCCTCAGCGTCTCACACGCTTAAGTTGACGATGCCATTCCATCTCTGCTTTGCCGATCAAGAATCCGGAAGGCGGTTACGTCCCACTCGGACGGCTCGCGAACGTCTATGAGACATCCGGGCGGTATGTGATTCTGCATGACGGCGCGCGCCGCGTTTAGACCATCACCCTCAACGTAGCTGGCGGCAACGTCGATGCATTCGTCAGGAACGCTCAGAAGCAGATTGCCGCGAAGGTCCCGCTTGCTCCCGGCAATTACGTTCAATTCGGTGGCACGGCAGAAGCTCAGGCTCAGTCGCGCCGCGATCTCCTGCTTCACTCCGCGTTGGCCGCCTTGGGCATCGTGCTGCTGTTGTCCGTCGTGCTCACGAATCGGCGCAATCTTCTTCTTGTGCTCGTCAATCTTCCATTTGCTCTTGTAGGCGGCGTCCTCGCGGTATTTGCGGGAGGAGGCATGCTCTCCCTCGGCGCGATGGTCGGCTTCGTTACGCTCTTCGGAATCACGCTCCGTAACAGCATTATGCTGATCTCCCATTACGAGCACCTGGTCGGAGCGGAAGGTATGG
>Ga0137415_10003977_pt1 | contig 14650 bp, 7 predicted proteins | sample CZODoug3_1_1_16f_FD_183082 | JGI IMG/M metagenome (GOLD analysis project Ga0137415, IMG submission 183082) | Vadose zone soil fungal communities from Angelo Coast Range Reserve, California, USA - CZODoug3_1_1_16fungal (Hybrid Assembly) | ecosystem: Environmental > Terrestrial > Soil > Vadose... | reverse complement strand
CAGGAGAACGACCGCTGGTTCACGGTCTATTTCGCGCAGCATCCCATCGCTCTATTCGACAGCCAGCAACTCCGGGTGGCGCCGCTGCTCACAAACTCTAAACTAGGGGAGGGCGAAGGGGACGCGTCCCCTTCGCCCTCCCCTGGTCCCCTCGTCGAACGGGACCAGAAAGTGTCAGATATGCGCCCGGTCTAAAATGTCAGGGATCCCCCCGGCCGTACACAAACTCCTTCAATGCCTGGCTTCCGCTCGCGTTAGTAACACCGCCGTGGCCGACGCCATGGAATCGTAATATCCCACAAAACGCTGCGGCTCCGCCGCCTTGTAAGGGCTTAGATTGTGCGCCCAGCGAAAGCCAATCGGTTGGTACCACAGCTCGGCCTCAACGTGGAATGGGCCCTGCGCATCGCCTATGCTGACGGAATATCCCACCACGCTCCCCGCGTCGGTGAAATTCGGATCCTCCGCGGCATCGCCCACCACGGCGATATCGGGTTCCGCGGTTTCCTTCTTGAAGCCGCTCGGCAGCAGCCGGTTGTCCTTCAGGTATCCCACCGCCGAGAGCAACCCCGTCGTCACGTGCCCGGCGGCATCCTTCAGAATCGGCTCGTAGATTTGCACCTGGTCGCTGCTGGTAATCTCGCGGTAGTGCGGCTGAAATCGCTCGGGATCGGCATCATTGTCGTTCCCTTCGATAGATCCATCGGCGTGCAGCGCGCCTGATTCAAACACCTTATTATTTCGTGCATCGCGAACCGTTACGTGCAGCCACGCGCGCCGCGAAGGGTAGGCCGTAGGCATCTTGTGGCCAGTCAAATTCTGCACGAGAACTTGAACCTGAAGACGGCCCGAGGCCAAATCGACGCTCCGAATGCTGACGCGCGCCGACTGCGATTGCAGAAACGCAACGGTCCTCTCCGACGCCGCGGTCATCTCCGTCGGCAGCGCCGCCACACTCAGGTCTTTGCGATATAGATTCAGCATTCTCAGCATGAAAAAGTTCCCCGCCACAAACGTATGCTGATGCGCTCCCTCGCGCGGCACGCCAAGCACCGCAGTAATGGGCACCTGGCCGTGTATCTCGGGCATGTGGCACGACTGGCAACTGCTTCGGTTCGGATAATCGCTGTGTAGCCATTCAGGGTACGGCATCTGTTCCGGCAATGAGCCGATCTCTTTCCCGCCCGGCCCCAGAGCCTTTGTTTTTAGCGTGTGACACGTTCCGCAGAGCGCAGAATCCCGGATATGCGTATCATCCGTGGGGCGGAACCCTGCGGAGGAAGTACGCATAATGCGTTGACGTCCGGCGTCGATCGCAAACGGGCCATACTCCGGGTGCTCGCCCTTTGACGCCGGCGGATTAACAACGAATCCTCCGTTGAAACTTTCGGGAGTACCCAGCTTTTCCTTCGCAATCTGGTGACACACGGAGCAAGACACGCCATCCTCGGCCTTCGCGTTGTCCTTTTTGTCTTGATCAAATGGAAGATGCGAAAAAATCTGCCCCTTGCGGCCCTCTACCTTTGCCTCAAAGCGGGTAATCGGCATATGGCAGACCGAGCATTCGTCCTCTATGGCCGCTTGCGATTCCGGATGATCGATCGATTCGCGCCGCACGCTCCCCTGCCAATACGGATCGCGCGACGAATTACCCATCATGCTTGACCGCCAAGCAAACCCGATGGAAACATCCTCACCTGAAGGCGTCACGATGCCATTGTGGCAAGCCAGGCACCGGTCCGAAGTTTGAAAGCTGGGCTTCGGTGCCGTATGCGGCCCGCCGCCGCTGACCAGTTCAGCCGAGCAACCCAGCAATCCCAGTAACGCAGACGCGTACCAAACCTTTTTTCCCATCACCAACCTTCGTTCAGCCGTCCGTCGAAAAAGTCCCACAGCAGGTAGAACACCACTTGCACTGGCCGTCCGGCCGTGTTGTTGACGGGGACTCGGACACCAAGATTCGCGCGAACGTGTTGTCTCTTGCTAATCGTCACTTGCATTTGCGGCAGCACATCCCAATTCGTTTTCGCATTGTCTACAAGGTCCCGTGCGGCCACGAACTCAAACATAGGCGACCACAAGCGGCCCAGGCCATGATTTGCCGCGATGCTCTGCCCCACTGCAGACTGGAAAAATATGGATTGCGGGAAGATGTCCGTGTGACGCGGCAGGTCGCCGCCAAATTTCATTTGCACAAATGTGTTCGTAGGAAAAAGCTGGTTAAAGGAGGCAAAGCCCTCGAACGTCGTGGTTCCCGTCCCGAAGCCTCGCGCTTTATTGCCGGTCGGCAAAAGGACGCCGCCCTGCAAGCTCATGATCGATCCCGTGCGCAAGCTTGAGAACATCACCCGCTTCAAGGCGAGTGTGGTGTCCCCAACGCCGCCGTACCACACATGGTTCTCGTCCTGAAAAGTGATTGGCACATCCGCCTCAAATTGATAATTCATTCCGATACGCTTCTCGTAAATGATGTGGTTCATGACGCCCGGCGTCCCACGCGCATTGACCGCCGTCGAGACCACGACTTCGTCCTCTGGATAAGCCTTCTCTGTAACCAGCGCCCGCGGTAGATTCAACTCCCCGCGTGCCCAGCGTGGATTCCGGCAGAGCCCGCGCAGGAACGCAATCACGTCATCGATCTGTTCAGAGGTCAGCGCATCCGCGAAAGACGGCATGATTTCGGAAAATCCGCGTGCCGGTCCCCCGTGAAGGATTACGTCTTTCCAGGCCGTATTCGGTTCGGGAGTCGTCTGGTCGCACGCGGTGAAATCCGGGAATGTCCGGGGCTTCTCGAATCCGGCAATCTCTTTCGACGTTCCTCTGCCGTCGGCGCCATGGCAAGCCGCGCACGCCGACTTGAAAATCTGCTCACCGGCGTGTGCCCGCGAACTGCCATGATTCCCTGTTTGCCCGAGCACCACCGCAAGCGGCACGCAAAAGCCCAACGCCACCACACCCACCACTGCCCGCGCATAGTTATGCATATGTATGGCAACCGGTCATTGCGCCTCGCTTCGATCTCACTGTGAGCAAAAGACAGTAACCCGTTTCAATGGATGCCGCAAATCATCGAAGAGATAGCGTCTAGACGAAAAAAGCGCCAGGAAGCCGCTAATAGCTTCCCAGCGCTGCTGTTAATGAATTATTTTACAACGTAAAGCGCTGCTTGCCACTGCTCTGGCGTATGTGTTGCACGCGCAAAGAGAGCAGCGTGCGGCAAACAGGATCACCTCAAAAAGAGAATTGCAGCGAAAGCTGCAACTGACGAGCCGCGATATTTGAATTGCTGGTGGCCGTGGGGCTCAGGAAGTTTATGCCGGTACTGCTCGAAAAGGGAGCAATGCAGTTGTTCGTGTGCGCCGTGTTTTTGCAAACCGTGCTGGCCGCACTAGGGGTGTTGACGGTAAGTGCCGTGGTGCTCACGGAAGTGAAGTTGGTTGTATTCGTCAAATTGAAGGCTTCGACTAAAACGCGCAATTGGTATTTTTCCTGGATTTTGACGTCGCGCTCTACCCGGAAATCAAAGGTTGTCAATCCAGGGCTAGTGAACGTGTTGCGGCCAATCTGTGCCGCACGGCCGGTGGTAAATGCGCCATTGGAGCTTACCTCCCCGCAGGTCAAGCCGAAATCGGCCGTCGCGGGACAGGTTGGCGAGTTGCTCATAAAAGGCGTCACCGGGCGTCCACTGGCGAGGGTGAGGATACCGGAGAAGCCCGTCCCGCCGAGCGCGCGCCGCGTGAAGGCATTGGAGGAATGTGCGAATGGCAGGGCATAAACGAAGCTCCACACGAAATGATTGCGCTGATCGAGGTCGGACAGCGAATGCTCGCCGTTGACGCGCATGGGATCCACTGGCACGTCCGTCCCATTGAAAGTGCCGAAAGTGCCGGGGACTTGTCCGGTGTCCGTAGCTTTCGAGTAGGTGTAATTGGCGATGGTCTGGAAGCCGTGGCTGAGACGTTTGTTGTAGCTCAGCGTCAGGCCGTGGTACCAGGAATTGACGACGCTCTCGCCGAGCAACAGGACACCTCCGCCTGTTCCTGTGGAGGCGCGGGCCGTATAGAGCGGTACGGTTAAGGTGGACAATGTAGTGCCAGTGCTGTCGACGACGTCGTACGTCCGCGTGCTTGTGGCCGGGGCCAGGTTGGCATCCACGAACACCGGGAGTCGCAGCCCCCGGCTAAACAGGTAGCTGGCCGTTATGCTGGAGTTCCAGCCCAATTCGTGCTCGACCACCAACTCGCCCATATGCACCAGCGGATTGACAAAATCGGGGGTCAAACCGCGAATCACTTGGGTTGAAAGCGACGGGTTTGTGTTGACCACTTGCGGGGTCACTGCACCACTAAAGGGCGCGGCAAGAGCGGGCCCCGGTGGCGTGAAGATCACGTTGGGAAACCTCGGAGCGCAGGTTGTCGTGGGGCCGCAATTGAAGGTCTGCTGAAAGACGCCATTCTCTGAGCGCACGGTGTAGAAAACGCTATTTGAGGTCTGCCCGTAATAGAGGCCGTAGCCCGCACGGACGACGGTCTTGGGCGCAAACTCCCAAGCAAGCGAAACCCGCGGGCCAAGATTGTTCTTGTCAATCGGAATCCGCGTCGTTAGCGCGCTGGCCAACGGCGTGGTTGTGTTGGGACGCGGTGGCTGCGGGACCAGCTGAATGTCATATCGCAGCCCGTAGTTCAGGGTGAGCCGCGGGCGAATCTTCCATGTATCCTGAACAAACGCACCCACATTGTTTTGCCAGAAGTCGTCCAGACCCAGGCCGGTGATGGGATCGTTGACCTGACCGAAGCTGGTGTAATGTCTTCCGGTCGTATTGTTTCCTGATGGCCCAGTCGTCGGAGTCTGGTATACGTCAAGCACCCAGTTGCAGAAAGCGAAGGCCGCACTGGTATTTGTACAGGGAGAGCCTATGCCAGTTCCCACACTTGTACCGTAACTGTACGTGCCGTCGCCCTGGAAAAGATTAGCGAGTTTCTCGTGAACTAGGTTGACGTCCACGCCTGTTTTCCACGCGTGTCTACCTTTAATGAGCGACAGTGTGTCCGTGAACTGATATCGGCGCTCATCCGGGAAAAACGTCCGCGGCAAGCTGGTGCTCTCGCCATACGTGAGGCCGGATGTGAGACTCACAGACGGGCCGGGTCCATTGGCAGTGTCCGCCTCGAAGTCCTGGCCGTACTGAAAACGGAAGTCGTTGGCCATGTTCGAGCCGAAGGTAGAGCTTAGGTCCGCAACGGCAAAACGGCTTCGGACTGTGTCATGTCCATTATTCGTGATCGTACTGCTCGTTGATACGCCCGTCAAAAAGCCGTTCGGTGAATCCCAATCTTGCCAGTTGACGCTTCCGGACAAACGATTATTCCGGCTAAGTTGATAGTCCGCCTTGCCGAAGTAAATATCTTGATTGCCCGTACGGGCAAAGCCGCTTGCCGACGATTGCAGGAACGCTATGGCCGCCGCGCACTGGGCTGCGCTGACCACTGCTGCCGGAGGACAGTTCGTTGGGATCGCCACGGTATTGAAATAACCCTGGTTCGCCGCTACCGTACCGGGGAAGCTGCGGCGCTGGCCGTCGTAGGCAAAGTAGAAGAACAGCTTGTCCTTCAGCAGCGGGCCGCCAAAGTCGCCTCCGAACTGGTGGCGAATTTTTTCCGGCTTGACGAAATTGGGCGGATTGCCAGTCGCGAGCGATTGCTGAATCGCGGAAGCTTTGGAGAAGGGATCAAGGGCAATGCCGTGAAACTGGCGCAGATACCAGAACATCCCGCCGTGGAAATTGCTCGTGCCGCTCTTGGTGACGGCATTGACAATACCTCCCGCGGCGCGCCCGAATTCTGCGCTGTAATTGCTGTCGGTTACCTGAAACTCCTTGATGGTTTGCATGCTGTAGGCGTAAGCGATACGCGTCCGTCCGCGCGCCTCCGAGAAAAAGGCTTGGTTATTGTCGGCGCCGTCCACCGTGTTGTTGTTGTAAAGGCTTGAGATGCCTCGGTAGCTCACTAAGCCAAAACCGCCATCGGTTGAGACACCCGGAGTGAGCAGCACGAAGTCCGTCCATCGGCGGCCGTTTATCGGAAGATTCTGAACCAGGTTTTCGTCCACTACTTGAGATGACTCCATCTTCTCGGGTTCGAGCAGTGGCGCCGCACCCGTTACCGTGACTTCCTGAGCGACTTCGGCTATCTTCAATTGCAAGTCCAAGGTCAGCGTGGAACCCACCTCCACGCGAATCCCTTCGCGCTTCAATGCGGCGAAGCCTGGCATCCGCACAACGATTTCGTAGATGGCGGGCTGGAGAAGCACCGCCCGATACTCTCCTTCTTGGTTGGTTACGAGCTCGCGTGCTACGTTGGTGTCCACGTTTCGGACGACTACCTTAGCCCCGGCGACAGAACCCCCGCGTTCGTCTGTCACGCGGCCACCGAGCGAGCCAGTGCCGGCGGACTGCGCGGCCGCAGTTCCAACAAAACTCAAAATCAAAAGTAACGCCCAACCGATAACTCCCAAGTCAGCAGTTTTCCAGCCACGTAACACCATTTGATCCTCCCGAAAGAAATGGTTTGCAGGGGATGAAAACACAAAGAGAGAGAAGTCCGACCAAGACTCCACTCGGTTCCTGTGATTGTCGCACCACCCCGCAAGCCACCCACTAATCAGCGGTACTTTAGTCAGAGCGTGAAGCGGAGTCAACACCCGGGATTTGGCTGTGCAAAACGTCTCACGCGTGCGGATGCGATTTGTCGTAAATCCAATCAGTTGCCGGATCGATGCGTGCGTGTTCGGTATTGTTGACGGCGATTGGTGCCCCGACCCTTGCGGCGAGCCGGTTTACGTAATCCACTAGAGCATTTGCTTGGACAACCAGTACCTGTTCTTCAGCGCCGCTGATGCGCTTGCCTTGGAACTCCGCCTCGGTGAGGTGCTCGAGCATCTCAGCGGCAAGGGCGTCGCGGAACGCAGTGATGAGCTGCAGTCTGTTCTCCAGGTCGTTGTAGGTCTCGTCGTTGCCGGCGAGAGCGGCGGTGGAGATTTTCAAAGTGGCCAAGCCGAGTTCACCCACCGGAGCATTGATACGTTTGTACGCCTTCGCCAGTTCCTCGAAGCCAGCGCCGCTGTTTTGTACTCCGGGAGTCAAGGCCCACAGATGCAGGTCTTCCGCAAGGACCCGGCCCTGGCTCTGATAGTCATCCTGCAATCCAACGAGGCTGAGAAGCGTGGGGCGGATATCGGTGTGGTCGGACCAAACCGCGTTTGTAACCCCGTGGTTCCTGACCCCCGGACCGGCGAGGCCGAGGAAGGTGTTGTTGATTTCGGGTGCGACGCCGCCGTGATTCCACGCAAAGCCCGGATTCACGCCGACATTTGGTGAGCCACTCGGAACGAAGGTTTGAAAGAAATAGTCGGGATCTCCGAACATCACGAAGCTCGGCGTACGCAGCGGATCGCCAGTGATCATGTGCAGCAGCTTCATCTCGACGGGGTCGGCAAGGAAGCGCGTGAGCATATCGACCTTACCGGTTCTGGGGTTGACCGCCGTGAGAGCGGCAGCGTCATGCTCGAACTGACGCGCAATGGCGGAGTCACGCGCGGGCTGGCCGCTGATGTAGAACGCAGGCGCCATATCAAAATGAATGTCGAACGGCGTTTTGGTGAAATCAAGCGTGGGATCCTTCTGGCCGAGCAGTGCTTGAATGTTGGTCAGGATTTCGCCGACGGTGTTCGGGCCAATCGATCCTGGTGTGTACGTGCAGGAAGTATTGACGCCATCGCAGGCGCCATTGAGCGGCGGCCCGCCCGCAAAATGATCATTCTCATCAGCGGTGAGGATGAAGAGCGTGTTGCTGGGCGTGATGCCATCATTTGCAAGACGCGTGAAGAACTTATCGAAGGCGCTGTCATAATCAGCAAGTTGCTTGACGTACCCCGCCTCCCCAGGTCCGAACGCTCGGAAGGGGAACGAGTGGCTCTCGTGAGCGTCAGAGATGTAGGAGTAGGTGATCGGGACACCGTTTTCTTGCATCGCAGCGGTGTACGCTAGCGACTGCGCCGCGGAGATGCCCCCGAAGCCGGGGAATCCCGTGATGGAGTTGCCAAAAAGATCGGTCAGCCCACCGGGAGCGATTACCGGTGCCACGTACTTATGCCCGTAGAGGGCACTAAAGCCAACATAGCCACCGGGCTCGTCCGGCAGGACATCGGGCTTGCTGTTACCCGCGGCGCAGACGGCGTCACCCACAGCACAGTGGATGGCAATGCCGACGAAGTCTTTTGTAGCTTGGCTGGAACTGCCGACCGCCTCAATCGCTTCGGGTGAGCCGGCACCAAAGACAGTGGTGATATCGGCTCTGGTGTTCTCGAGCTCCATGTTCGCGATAGAAACGGCGCCAACATTACATCCGGCGCGCGTGAAAGGCACCCATGGAGCCGGGGCGTTCTTACCCGCAGGCGTGAGCAGGCTGAAGGTGGGATCGGCGACTGGATCGACAAGGTCGGTCCAGTACGTGAAGGAGGTGGTGAATGTGGATCCCAAGCTATCCGAAGACGCCGGATTAAAATAGTTGAAGCTGTTGGAAACGGGCTGGCCGTGCCGTTCGCCATACACACCGGTGAGAGAAGTAATGATGTCGTCGGCGGTGTGAGAGATAAGCGGAGTGTGGTGATTGGAGGATAAGATGCCGTTGTTCACGAAAAAATTCAGTAGATGCGGCATTTGCTCGAGGTCCGAGGGAACGTTCGGGTTATCGCGCGTGAAGTGAACGTTGTCGAACTGAATGTAGATGACGTGCTTGACGTCGCCGTGCGCCGAGTGCAGCGTGCACTGGCTGCTGGAGCTTGCTGGGATTTGCGGCGCGGGGGGACGCGCCTTGGCCTCGGCCGTACGGGGAAAGAGACCCGAAATCGCGGGCGCAACGACCAGGGCGGCGGACAGTCCGGCCGCAACTGCTTTGCGAGCGCCTAGAACTACTACACCGCGCGAATGTCTGCGGGCAAACCTTAGGATCCTGAAGAGTCTTCGATTCATTGACGGGCCTCCTCGGAAAAAGCCTGGGCTGCGTTTCTATTCCCGAGAAACGTAATCCAGGTTACGGTCCGAAGAAAATTTCCTAAACAGTTTGTGACACAAATCGAGAACGCATCAAACCAGTCTTATTATAGTTCGACCGGAGTGTTATCTGAAACTACGAGCGTGGGCGCCCCAGCATCCTCACGCGCGCTTACGCGTGCGGATGCGATTTGTCGTAAATTTCCATCAGTTGCCGGATTGATGCGTGCGTGTACTTTTGCGTGGTTGATAGGGATTGGTGCCCCAGCAGCTCCTGAATCGCGCGCAAATCCGCGCCATCCGCCAGTAAATGCGTCGCGAATGCGTGGCGCAGGGAATGCGGGTGCAAGTCCCAATTGACGTTCGCCAGCTTGACGTACTTCTTTACGATTCGCCCCACCGAACGCTGCGTCAGCCGCCTGCCCGCGTAATTCAGAAACACCGCATTGGTGCGCGGCGCCGCCCTCCGCATCCCGCCGCTGCCGGACGTTTGCAGCAAGAGCTGTTCCCGCAGTGGCCAGTATTTGTCCAGCGCCTCTTGCGCCTTCGTTCCGTACGGCACGATGCGTTCCTTGTTGCCCTTGCCACGCACGCGCAGCATCTGCTCTTTCCGCTCCATATCTTCCAGGTTCAATCCCGTCAGTTCGCTCACACGCAGCCCCGACGCATAGAGCAGCTCCAGCAGCGCGCGATCGCGGCGCAGCAGCAACCCTTCATCTCTCGCTGCTTTTTTTCCCTGCGCTGCACCACCCTCACTTTTCTTCGCAGGCAAACGTCCGCCCGCCGCAGCCGGCCCCGTGCCCGCCAAGTCATTCAAAAATCCATTCATCTCTTCCGCGGAAAGGACCGAAGGAATTCGCTTCGGCAACTTCGGCGTCGGCACGAGCCGCGCCGGATTTTCCTTGATCATCCGTTCGCGCACGCAATACTTGAAAAACGAACGCAGCGCCGCCAGCTTCCGCGCTATCGAGCTCTTCTCCAGCCCTTGCTCGTGCAGATGTCCCACAAATTCGCGGATGATCAGGTGCGTAATCTTCGGCAGCGCCGGTGGCTGCTCCCCAGGAGGCGAAAGATACGCCATGAACTGCTCCAGGTCGTGCCCATAATTCAGAATCGTGTGCGGCGAGGAGTTCCTTACCGACTGCAGGTACTGCAAATATTTCTCAATGGCCTGCTTCATTTATCCGGAGCCGCTCCCAGGGCACACCAAAGTATAGTCGCGCAGAATCGCGCGAGCACCAATTCACAAATGCGTGCTGCTGAGTTGTTAACGGGAACTTATGGCTTCGCGCCCACCGGCGTCGCCGCTTCTTCCGGCTGCGCTGGCATCGGATCGGCGACCACGGACTCCCAGTCGCAACCTTCCTTCAAGCAACTGCGCACCGTGCCGATCTTGGTCTTCTTCTCCACAATGAACGGCGCGCCGCACTTCGGGCAAGGTTCGGCCAACGGCATATGCGGCGTCGTGAAATCGCAATCCGGATACCGTGAGCAGCCGTAGAACACGCGTGGACGTCCCCGCCCGCCTTTGCCTGCGCTGCCGCGCCGAACGAACTCGCCTTCATTGCATTTCGGGCACTTAATTCCCATCGTGATCGGGCGCGTGTACTTGCACTTCGGATACCCAGAGCACCCGATGAACTGGCCGAAGCGCCCACTCTTCTTTATCAGGTGATTGCCGCACAGCGTGCACTTTTCCTCGAGCGGCTCGTCGGGTTCGTGCGCGATGCGTGTTCCCTCCACAAGGCGCCGCGTGGTTTTGCAATCAGGATAACCGGTGCAGGCCAGAAACGCGCCAAAGCGCCCGCGCTTGATGGCCATTTCCTTGCCGCAGTTGTCGCAATACTCGGTCTTGCCTTCGCCGCTCGCGTCGTCGCTCAGTTCTGGTGCCATGTCCTGAATGAAATCGCAATCGGGATAGCGCGAGCAGCCCAGGAAAAATCCGTGGCGACTGATGCGCTCCAGCAGCTCGCCTTCACCGCACTTTTCGCACTTCTTGCCCGTGGGGATCCCGGCCTTGTACGAAACCATCTCGTCGCCGGCCTTCGCCAGGTCAACAACAAATTTTCCCCAGAACTCCCGCACCGCGTCGCGCCACGGCAGCTTGCCCTCTTCAATTTCGTCCAGCTCTTCTTCCAGCCGCGCCGTGAACGTGACATCAAACACGTCATCAAAACTTTTCACCAGCAGCACGCTCACACGCTCGCCCAGCATCGTAGGCGTGAACCGCCCCTGGTCTTTGCGCACGTACTCCCGGTCCACAATCGTTGAAATAATCGAAGCGTAGGTCGACGGACGCCCGATGCCCTTCTCTTCCAGCTCCTTGACCAATGTTGCTTCCGTGTACCGCGGCGGCGGCTCCGTGAAATGCTGATCCGGGCGAATCTGATCGAGCCGCAGCATTTGCCCTTCGGTCACGCGCGGCAGCGCCTTGCCTTCGCCTTCATCATCTTTTTCGTCGTCCTCGCGGTCAGCACCGGCCACCGGCATCTGGTATACGCGCAAATAGCCGTCGAATTTCTGCACGGAGCCGGTGGCGCGAAATGTGTAATCTCCCGCGGCAATATCAATGCTCGTCTGATCGAAAATCGCCGGCAGCATCTGCGACGCCACGAAGCGCTGCCAGATCAACTGGTACAATTTGAAAACATCGTCTTCCAGATACTTGCGCACGTCTTCCGGCGCCCGCGAAACGTCCGTCGGCCGCACCGCTTCGTGCGCTTCCTGCGCGTCTTTCTTGGACTTGTAATAATTCGGCTTCTCCGGCAGGTAATTGGATCCGAAGCGTTCCGGGATCAGCTCGCGAACCTGCTGCAGCGCATCCTGCGAAACATTCACGGAATCCGTGCGCATGTAAGTAATCAGCGCGACCGATCCCTCTTCGCCGAGCTCAACACCTTCATAAAGTCGCTGCGCCAGCGCCATCGTGCGCTTCGCCGTGTACCGCAGCCGGTTGTACGCCGCCTGCTGCAGCTTTGAAGTCGTGAACGGCGGCGGCGGGTTGCGCTTCTTTTCTTTCTGCGTTACCGAAGTGACCTGCCACTTCGCCTTGCTCACCGCCGCGACGATCTTATCCGCCGCTTCCTGATTTCCGACCTCAATATCCTCGCCCTTGTACTTGCTCAGCTTGGCTTCGAATATGGGCGGCTCGCCCGCATCCAGCATCGCGTGGATCGTCCAATACTCCTGCGGCACAAACGCGCGGATGAGCTGTTCTCGCTCGACGATCAATCGCAAAGCGACAGTCTGCACGCGCCCCGCGGACAGCCCTCGCCGCACCTTGTCCCACAGCAGCGGCGAAATCTTGTACCCCACGATGCGGTCCAGTACCCGCCGCGCCTGCTGCGCGTCCACGAGGTTAGTGTCCAATTGCCGCGGCTTTTCAAACGCCGCGCGAATCGCCTTCGGCGTGATCTCGTTAAATGTCACGCGAAAGATTTTCTTAGGGTCAATCGGCGGAATGCTGATCTCATCCCGGTTTTTCTTGGCGCTCTTGGATTTGCCCTTGGCATCTGTCTTGGCTTCGGCCTCTTCCTTTTCTTTCGCTTCGGCGGCCTTGTTGCCATTGCTGGACGCTTCTTCTTCGTATTTGGTGGGCTTGGAAAGCACCATCGCCAGGTGCGCCGAAATCGCCTCCCCTTCGCGGTCCGGGTCGCCGGCGAGATACACCGCCGTGGCGGAGCTGGCCGATTTCCTCAGATCATTAATAACCTTGCCCTTACCGGAAATAATCTGCAGCGTAGGCTCAAAAATCTTGGCATCGTCCAGGGTTATCGGTTTTCTGTTCGATTTCTCCGCAGCCGCGGCAGCCGCCTTCCCCTTCTTGCCCCGTCCCTTCTTCTTTTTCTTGGGCTCGTCATCGGGCATACGAAGACCAATCGTCTTCTTGGGCAGGTCCATAACGTGCCCAATGGACGCTTTGACCGTGTAGTCGCGTCCCAAATACTTATTGATTGTCTTCGCCTTGGCAGGCGATTCCACTATAACCAGCGAACGTGCCATCTTGTCTTTGTAACCCCGGATTCCCTTGCAGGAAGGCCCATGTGGCGGGGCGTGTGTCCTTCTCGCTACCTTATTGAAGATGCGCAAACACGCCCTACGGATTCATTCCGCTGTTTGCGCGTCTGCTAAGACCCAGCTTTTCAGTGATTTCCAGTAAGGGGAAACCCGGCCTCCTGGAGCTTAGAGCAGCACTTTGCTGAACTGTTTGCCCGGCATCTGCCGGATGATCCCCTTCATCTCCATGTCAAACAGCGTAGCCAGAACTTCCGAAGAGTTCAACCCCGAACGCTCTACGATGTCGTCGATGTGCTTTGGCTCGTCCGTGCTCAGCAGGTCGTAAATCTTCTTTTCCGAGGAATTCAGCGATGCCGCCGCAAGCAGATTCCGCTGTTCTGCCTCGGGTTGCTCCGCCTGCAAGAGGGCCGCGCGTACCGGCGTGGGCAACTCTTCGATCACGTCCGCGCCATTGGTCACCAGCTTCGCACCCTGCTTGATCAACTGATTCGGCGCAAAACTAACCGGCTGGGTGACATTCCCCGGCACCCCGAACACTTCCCGCCCAAACTCCATCGCCAGCCGCGCGGTGATCAACGACCCGCTGTACTGCGCGCCCTCGACCACCACGACCCCGAGCGGCATCCCCGCCACAATCCGATTACGCACCGGAAAATTCTCCGGCGCTGGATGCGTCCCCAACGGGAATTCGCTGATAATCGCTCCCCGTTCCAGCACCTTCTCGTAGAGCTTCTTATTCTCCTTGGGATAGCAGACGTCCACGCCCGTGCCCAGCACCCCAATCGCCCGGCCATTCACCGCCAGCGCCCCTTGATGTCCAATGGCGTCGATCCCGCGCGCCATCCCGCTCACCACCAGCAAGCCCCGCGCCGCCAGCTCCCGCCCGAGCCGCTCCGCCATTTGCGTCCCGTAAAGCGTCGGCCGCCGCGTGCCCACAATGCTAATGCTCGGCTGATTCAGCACCTGGGCATCCCCACGCACGTACAACATCACCGGCGGATCGTAGATTTGCAGCAGGGTCTGCGGATATTCCGGGTCGGTCCAGTTCACCAGCCGGCAGCGCTCGATGCGCCGCGTCAGCGCCAGCTCTTTCTCCGCGCGTTTGAAGGATTGCTTCTTAAAGACTGCTTGCGCCACCGGGGCCGGCAACCTGCAGGCTTCCAATCGCGGCAGCGGCGCGCGAAACACTTCTTCCGGCGAGCCAAACTCGCGCAGCAGCCGGGCGGACAGCCGCGAAGCCAGCCCAGGGGTAAGCGCCAGCGCGAGCCAGGAGAGGGAAGCGTCTAGCTCCATCGCTCCGCGAGCCTACGCGCAGTATAACGTTATTGTCAACTACCAGATTCGGAATCTAGGTATAATGGCGGAATTACTGAGTCTGTCGACGTCGAACCATCAAGCGTGTAGCTCAGGCTGGTGGAGTTCACCCTTAGGATTCGGAAGGAGTCGAGCCTTGGTCGGCAAGCAAACCGTTTCCTGGTCAGGTGAAGCGTGCGCGCTTCACTCTCACCACTCTGGCGAGCCGTTCGCGGCGTCAAGGGTCTGCGATGAACGGTCCGGCAAAAACCGCCGGACCGCCCTTGACCC
>Ga0137415_10003975_pt1 | contig 14654 bp, 9 predicted proteins | sample CZODoug3_1_1_16f_FD_183082 | JGI IMG/M metagenome (GOLD analysis project Ga0137415, IMG submission 183082) | Vadose zone soil fungal communities from Angelo Coast Range Reserve, California, USA - CZODoug3_1_1_16fungal (Hybrid Assembly) | ecosystem: Environmental > Terrestrial > Soil > Vadose... | reverse complement strand
AGCAGCGTCACCAGGATGCGCGCACCGCTTGCGCCGATAGGATGCCCGAGGGCGACTGCGCCTCCGTTTACGTTGACTTTCTCGGGATTCAGTTTGAGCTGTCGCGTTACCGCGATCGCAGCTACCGCGAATGCCTCGTTTAGTTCGACCAGGTCCACATCTTTGTCGCGGTCCCAGCCGGTTTTCGCCAGCAACTTTTCCACGGCTTCGACGGGCGCCATCATCACCCATTTCGGTTCCACGCCGCTGACGGCTTGTGCCACGATGCGCGCAATCGGCTGCTTGCCGAGCCGTTGCGCGTTGCGCTCGCTGGTGACGACCACTGCGGCGCCACCGTCGTTGGTGCCGGGAGCATTCCCCGCGGTCACCGTGCCGTCCTTCTTGAACGCCGGCTTAAGCTTGGCCAAAGCTTCCATGCTGGTATCTTCGCGAGGCGATTCGTCGTATTTAATCACCACGGGATCGCCCTTTTTCTGCGGGACCTCGATGGGCAGGATCTGCGCCTCGAAAAAGCAGGACTTGCGAGCACGCACCGCCTTTTGATGACTCTCGACCGAGAAGCGATCCTGCTCTTCTCGCGTGATTCCGTATTTCTCGGCAACGAGTTCGCCGGTCATGCCCATGTGAAAGTCTTCGTAGGCGTCCCAAAGCCCGTCGTGAATCATGGAGTCAACGAGCTTGCCATCGCCGAGGCGGTACCCCGTGCGCGCTTGCGGAAGCAGGTATGGGCAATTGGACATCGACTCCATGCCGCCCGCTACAACGATTTCGGATTCACCGAGCTGCACGGCCTGGGCAGCCAGCGCGACCGCTTTCAATCCCGAGCCGCAAACTTTGTTGATGGTCATTGCGGCGACGCGCGGATCGCAGCCACCCTTCAGCGCAGCCTGACGAGCGGGATTTTGCCCAAGTCCTGCTTGCACCACGTTGCCGAGGATGGCTTCGTCAACTTGCTTCGCATCCAGCCCAGATCGGCGGATCGCCTCGGCGACAGCTTTCGCGCCGAGGTCGACTGCGGAAAAGCTTGAGAGGCCGCCTTGAAATTTGCCGATGGGAGTGCGGACAGCAGAGAGTATGACCGGTGTTTCCATGACACGCCTCCGAACCAAGTAACAGTATATCGGATGCGAAAGGGCCAAGCCTGGCTACGAAAAAGCGAGGGGGGCACGACTTGGTCGTGCCCCCCTGAACGTGCAGGAACGAGAGTCCTAGTTCGCGGCCCCGGCGGCGGTCGCCTGGTTTTCATCGGCGCTCGGTCCGTAAAGACCGGGCACCGCCACATCCAGCAGACGGAAGTACACGCCGAGCTGCGCGCGATGGTGGATGAGGTGGTTCATCACGACGCCGCGGAGCACCGCCACGCGCGGCATAGCAAAGATCTCCTGCCCGCCAGCGAGCAGCTTCCACGTCTTCATCATCTCCTGATCGCTCACTGACGCCAGCGCGGAGCGTGCCGCCGCCGATTCCTTATCGAACGCAGCCAGCAGATCTTTGCGATTTTCGATTTTCGGAGGTTGGTACTCGGACTTGCCGCTCACCGGAGCATAGTCGAATTCTTCGGTGTTGACGGTCATTGTCGTCCAGCCGGGAAGCAGAGCGATGTGCGCGGCGAGCCATCCGACGGTGCCGGACTTCTCGTGCGGCTTCCAGTTCCATTTGTCGTCCGGAACCCGTTCGAGAATCTTGCGAGTGTTTTGCATTTCCTGGTCGAATTCACCGAGCATCGATTGGCCGATGGTCATGGTTTACCTCTCTGAGGGAGATTAGTCTTGCGGTTGTTAGCGCGCTCGAAAGCTTAGGCGAAGAAAAGGCGAATTGTCAAGTGAATTCTTGTACATAATGACCGAGCCCTGACCGCACCAACCTTTTCGCCGGTTGACATCCTTGCGCCCGGGCACAGAATAGCCCCATGGCCCACCAATTCACAACCTCCTATACGAAGGACGCCCGCGATCTACTCCGTTATTACAAGCGTTTAGGTGATCGAGCTATTGAGCAATGTCCTGACAAAGGGCTCTTTACCATCATCGACTCTGAAGCAAATTCCATCGCAATTATCGTCAAGCACATGGCCGGCAACATGCGCTCACGCTGGACGGATTTTCTGACCACGGATGGCGAAAAGCCGGACCGCCTCCGCGACTCGGAATTTGAGACACCGCCGCAAACACGCGCTGGCTTGGTTGCGCTGTGGGAAGCCGGCTGGAAGATTTGTTTGGACGCATTGGACCAACTAACCGACGATGATTTGACGCGCACAATCACGATTCGCACCGAGCCGCATTCCGTGATGCAGGCCATCAACCGGCAAGTAGGGCATTACGCGCATCATGTGGGCCAGATTGTGTTTCTCGCCAAACATTTCGCGGGGACAAATTGGCAAACTTTGAGCGTGCCCAAGAAAAAATCGGAAGATTTCAACCGTCGCGTCGCGGCTGGTGAGGCTTCGCAACGCTAATCACTTGCGTGACCGCCGTGACGACCGAATACCATCAAAGCTAAGCGCTCGTAAGGCTTCTCACCGTTGTACTCCTCGCCGAAGCCAGTTTCGGTTCGCCTGCACCTGGCTCGTGACGACATCATTTCGATGGAATGATATATACGTGGTTAAACGCGATAGTCTGCGCCTCGACGGTATTTAGTACAGTTGTTCGTTTTTGCCCTTCTGACCGGTAGTAATGCGATGGATCCCCTCGTAAGATGAATTGGGCATCAATCCGCGCGGTGGTCGTGGTTGTGATTATCTGCTTCCCAGTCTACTTAATAAGCCGAGTGCGGTTCGGGCGGAGTTAGGCCTTCCTCGTTCCCCGAAACCCATCAATTGTAAATCGGATCGAAATACCACGCTTCATAACCCTAGTGTTTGTCACAGTTCCGAATTCGGTGGGTCTAAGTCTTTTGTTTAGTGCAGATCCGAAAAAGGGGGGAGGGGGGTACTCGACGGTAGATACTATCGCGTGGTGTCGCGGAGCAAAACCGCGTCCGATTCCACATGCCCGCGTTCCAACGCGATCTTGCTCCCATCCGGGGAAAACCTGAATCGCGCGATTTGCTCAGAGGTGAAATGCGTGAGTTGCCGAGGGGCCGAGCTATCGAGCGGTTGCTCCCAAAGATTATCGACGCCCTTTTCTCGCACCACATATACGACGGCTTTCGGGTCTGGAGCGAAGGCCAGGGGCGCGGACGCTCGTTGGTCCAATTCATGATAGTTAGTCTTCTTGTCCTCGACAGAGTAAACAGTAAGGACCAGCCGGTGATCCAACTCACGCACTTCTCTGCCAACGATCCGCTTTCCGTCCGGAGATACGCTCCACCCGAACGGAGCGTCTTGGACCAAGGTTTCCGGCTGTCCGCCTTCGAGGGAAACCCGCTTAATGGCTTGATTGTCTCCCCGGTCCGTGTAATAGACCCATTGCCCATCTCTTGAGCATTCAGGTTCGCTTTCGTTGGAGCCGAAGGTAAGTTGTTTCAGATTGGTTCCGCTGCTGTCCATGCGCCAGAGGTTCATCGAGGCTTTCCCTGAGCGGCCTGCTGAACGAAATACAAAGTACTTTCCTCCGGAGCACGTCGTGACTTGATCGGAAATATGCTGCGCGTCGGACAAGACAACCGTTTCGCCGCCGGTCGGATTTACCAAACGAATGTCCGGGGTCTGTGGCACAACCAGGCGTCCATCCGCAGCCCAATCCCATCGCCAAAAGTCTCGATGGGATGCCAGCGGCACAGGTTGCACCGCATCCGGTGAACTTGACGGGGCTACCTCGAGGCCTAATTGCCTCTGAATTTGACTGACTACGATGCTTTTCCCATCCGCGGAAATGCTCGGATGAAAATAGTCATTCGTGTCCGTGGTCAATTGGCGGACGCTGCCATTCGGATAGCCAACTAGCGTCAATTGTCCGTGCAGGCTGGTCATCTGGCTGACGGTCGACATTACAAGACCGCTTGCATCCGGCAGCCACACGCCGCCGAAATATATCCGTTCGGCGGAAAATGCCCCGGTTTGTTGTTTGCCGGTTTCCACGTCGATGGCCTGCAGCCCGGAGATCGCATCCGCGCTTGGTTGCGAGACGGGGATCACAATTGTTTTGCCATCAGGCGACCACACCGGCTCAAAGCTGTTGCTCGCCAGCGGAGCATTGCTCAGCAGAGTACGGTCGGCTGAACCGTCGCTATGCGCGATCAGCAAGTCCCAGAAAGGGCTGTCGTGGCGCTCGCGCATAAAGGCAAAACGCTGGCCATCCGGTGAGAATGTAATCGGGCTATCGACATCCCTGATCAGCAAGTGTGGGGTGCCCCCTAGAACCGGCGCGCGATACAACGAAGCCAGCGTATGCTCGGCTTCATCGCGGCGCACGCAATAGATATAACTTCCATCCGGAGAAAAGGTGATGCCTGCGTAGCGCGTAGCCGCCGGAGGCACTACCTGCGTGTTGCTCTGAGTGGGGATATGCCGAAGCCACAGCGATTGCACACCGTTCTCGTCGCGCACGTGCAGGAGATATTTGCCGTCTGGCGAGAGCGCCGCCAATGATACGTGGCCATTGTTCGTCAGGTTCTCAATCGAGAAATGCTCGAAGGGCAAATGACGGCTACGCTGCAGGAATGAGTAGACACCAAAAGCGGCTGCGGCCAAAACAATCAGCCCAACGATGGCGGTGAGCCCCGCGCCGAACTTGTTCTGTTTCGCCGCTTCGACAATCACAGAACCGCTGGATTTGGCACGAACTGGTGTTTCTTCTTGTGTTGTTGGGGCCAGGGGCAGCGCGATCCAAAGGATTATGTAGGGGATTAAATCCACACCGGCGCCCAAGACAAAAGTAAGCAACCAGATAATACGCATGGTTGCCGGACTTACATCGAAATGCTCCGCCAAGCCGCCGCAGACACCGGCGATCTTCTTGTCCGTCCTGGAACGTGTTAAGCGTCTCTTGCCGGCGACTTGTGCCACCCCGGTGCTCGGCGGGGCAGCGACGGCTGCAATTCGCGCCGAGGACGAAGCCGGGGCCGCGCGTCCCGAATCCATTTCGCGCTGCAGCCGCTTCAAATCCGCGCGGAGTTCCGCGGCGACCTGATAACGCACCTCGCGATCTTTCTCCAGAGCCTTATTCAGGATGCGCTCGAGTTCCGCGGGCACGGAAGGGTTCAGCGTTACTGGCGCAACCGGTGCGGTATTGAGGATGTTGTCAAAGATAACCGCGCTGGTTGACCCGAGGAATGGATGTGTCCCGGTGAGCATCTGATAGAGCACCGCGCCCAGTGAGAATAAGTCGCTCCGGCCGTCCAACTCCGCCCCTCGGGCCTGCTCCGGCGACATATACGCGATCGTCCCTACCGCTGTTCCCGGGCTAGTCAGGAAGTGCTTGGTCTCGACAACGGTTTCACCGCCCAGCGTTTCCTGCCCCTGTTCGAGCAGCTTGGCCAGTCCGAAGTCCAAAATTTTCACGGAACCGCGATCGCTTACAAAAATATTGGCAGGCTTGATGTCGCGGTGCACGATGCCCTTTTTATGCGCCACATCGAGCGCGTCAGCGAGCTGGATGCCAATCTCCAGAACGCGGGAAATCGGTAACGGGGTTCCCGTCAGCAGCTTATCGAGTGATTGGCCCTCCAGCAGCTCCATCGAGATGAAAGTGCGGCCGCCGTCCTCTTCGATAGCGTGGATGGTGCAGATGCCGGGATGGTTCAGCGCCGAGGCTGCTCGCGCTTCGCGAATAAACCGCTCAAGCGACGTGGAGTCCGTGTTCTCGGTCGGCAGAAACTTTAGTGCGACACGCCGGCCAAGCTTCGTGTCTTCAGCCTCATAGACCACACCCATGCCGCCACCGCCGACCTTGCGGAGAATCTGGTAGTGCGCGATGAGCTGGCCTTCCATGTTGTTCGTGAAACAAGAGATGGTAGACGCTGCGGCGAATGCGGTCAATGTTCGTTACAAGATGTGAAAAGCTTCCTGGAGTGCGCCGAGAGTCAATCCTGAGCTGCCAAAGGCCGAGACTGAGCACGGAAGAACAGTGCTGCGTGCTACTCCTTAGGGGCGTAATAGCCTTTGCGGGCGAGCACTTTGAGATCGTGATTGGACATGTCGACTTTGACCTTGCGGAATTTTCCGTCGCGCGATGCATTTGTGGGGTAGTAGCCCAGCGTGTACTGGCTGCGCAGCTCTTCGGAAATTTGGTCGAACGCCTCCGCCAAGTGTTTTTCGGAATTGACGGAGATGGTGCGGCCACCGGTCTCGTCCGTAATCTTGTGCGCCACACCGCCATTGACGCCAAAGTGAGGATCGCCCACCAGCAAAATGTGAATAACGGTGTCCGTGCGCTGTGCGGCCTCTATGGCTTCCTCCAAGCGTATTTTGCTGCCTTCGTCTTGCGCATCGGTGACGATGACGATGGCTTTCCGGCCAGCCTCGGTATTCAGCTTTTCGTTGCAAGCGAGATAGATCGCGTCGTAGAGCGCTGTTCCCGTGATTTGCCGCGAACCGACAGGTCCGGGGTTGTTTCCGATACTCCCGGCCGACGGCACGTTGATGCGCGCTTTGCGAATGGCGCGGTCGAGCTGCCCGCGGTCATCGGTGAAGTCCGAGAGGAGGTCGACATCGGAATCGAAGGACATGACCAGGGCTTCATCGCCCTTGCGCAGCACGCGGTCCATGAAGCGGCCGCCGGCGTCTTGAATTGCATTGAGCATGTATTGTTCGCTGCCGGAAGTATCGAGCAGCATGGCCAGCGTAATCGGCAGTGTGACTTCCTTGGAGAAAAAGGCGATCTCCTGCGGCTGGCTGTCTTCCAGGACCTTGAAATCTTCCTTCTTCAAGTCCGTTACGATGCGCTTGCTTTTATCGCGAACGGTCACAAACAGGTTCACCAGGTTGACTTGCGTGCGGATTACCGGCGGTTGCTGCTGCGATGGCTCCTGCGGCCGCGCCAAGGAGGCGACTCCCAGGGCCACCCCACAGGGTATGCAGACCAACAGAACCTTCTTTGCAAAACGCATGTATAATTTCCTTGTCGAGAATATCCGGTCAGAAGTGCCCGTTGCTATGTCGCTCCCCCCGTAGGATGCGGAGAAGCGCGGCGCGGGATGCGTGGCTCGGCCCCCGGAGCTGTTGAACCCGCAGAAAGTTTGGCCTGAGGACCATGAAAAGTCTACGAAAAATCGCTGTTGCGGCTATCGCCGTTCTCCCCGGGTTTGTTGCTTACGTGGCAGCGCAGTCGGCTGGCCAGCCGGCGCCTGCCGCGGGCTCCCTACAAAGCGGAGGTTCGCAAACGCCTCAACCGCAATCCTCCGCGCCGCCCCCTAGCGAGGCTCGTGCGAAGATCAGCGTGAACTCCAACTTAGTTATTCTCCCGGTTACGGTTAAGGACCGCGCGGGCAATCTCGTTCCAGACCTGCAACGGAACGAATTTCGCGTTTTTGAAGATAATGTGGAGCAGAAGATAGACGTCTTCACGGCGGAGGCTTTTCCGTTGTCGATGATCATTCTTCTGGACAACGACCTCAAACAAAAGGACGGGGACGAGGTCCGCAAGAGTCTTGATGCCGTGGTTGGCGGGTTGAGCCTGGACGATGAGGCGTTCATCTGCCGCTTCGACGAGTTTTTCCATCCGGGAACCGGGTTTACCACGGACCACGACCTGCTCCTCACCGAACTCCAGCGCACGAAGCTGGATACGGAGCCATCGGTGGCGCCTTCCGGCGCTGCTATTAGAAACGCGCCTTCGATCAACGGACATTCGGCCATCGGCGATTCGCCGAATATAGCTTCCACGACGCTGAACATTCGCGGGCAGTCGACCAAGGCGCTGGATGACGCAGTGTTTAGCGCCGCCCAACTTCTGCGTGATCGCAGCCGCAATCGCCGCAAGCTCATCCTGCTTGTTTCCGACGGGGCCAACGGCGGAAAAAAGAGCAACAAGATGAATTACGACAGCGTGGTGAAGACGCTGCTGCATGACAATATCGAGGTTTACAGCGTGGCGGTGGCCAGTGCTTTCCTGGAGCGCAAATTCTCCCGGCTGGTCGACTACGCGCACGACTCCGGCGGAGAAGTCTACTTTGCGGCCAAGCGCGAGACTCTGGAAGAGCTTTACTCGCGGATTAGCGAGGAAGCGCGGAACCAATACACGATTGCCTATGTGCCACGAGGCACGGATCGCTCGGCGGACGTTCACAGCGTGGAAGTTCGTATTAAGCGCGAAGGACTCACGATCAAGACGCGCGACAAGTATTACAGTGGCGAAATTCCCGGGGCCACCCGCCAATAGCTCCTTTTCAGAGCTTCTTTTGAATGTTTTTTCGCGTGAGGAGCGAATACCACTTGACTCTCGCGCGGCTCACTCGTATACCTCAAGCTTCCAGTGGTAAAAAGCCGGTGCGCCGATCGCGCCGGTGAACCCGCAGAGCGATAGAAGGAGCTTCCATGAAGAAAAAGGGCAAGAAGGACGACAAGGGCGGCAAAAAGGCCAAGTAGGACGTACTTCGGTTTCGATCAAGGGCGCCGTGATTTTACGGCGCCCTTTTTTGTATGAGCGCGACGTAAGAGCCAAATCTCTGACAAGAGATTCTAAGAATTGGAAGTGGTCGTTCGCTGCCGACCTGAGGCGCGGCAGTGCCTGCCAGCCACAGGCGGGCTGCGCCCCTACGAGGTTTCGGACAGAGTTTCCTCGTGAACGGGGCAGATGGGACGGTAGGCGCAGCTTCGGCAGATGAAGCCTTCCTTCGCTGGAAAACTGCGCGCGCGGATGTCGGCAGCGACTTCCTGCACGATTTTCAGCGCTTCGTCTAACTGCTTGGTAGTGCGCGGTATTTCCTGCCGGGAATTGTCCTGTAGATAGTGAAAGACCAGTCGTGCGGGATTGAGTTCAAAAATCTCTTTGGCCGCAATGGCGTAGATGCTTAGCTGCAGATCGCGGCGGACTTCTGAATCCTTTTTAGGCTTTCCGGTTTTGTAGTCGATGATTTCGACGTCTTTTCGTCCAAGCGAATTGATCTGGTCGATGCGGCCTTTCAGGATCACGTTGTTTTCCACGGGAAGCGCGAACGTTTTCTCCAGCTCCAGAATCTCCGGCAAGTCACTCGCGATAGTTTGATGGAACGCGCGAAGCTGTTCGAGACCGTCTTTCTTGTATTCGCCCTCCTGATATTCGTCTTCAAAACCGGAGACCGACCACTCCGCTTCGAACAGGCGCTGTACTTCCTCAAAAGGCAGGCGATTGCCTTTCTTCAATTCCGCCATCAAGCGACGAATGGTTGCGTGCATGACTCGGCCGAAGGTTAGCGTGGCCTTCGCGCCTTCCTGCAGCGACCATAAGTAGGCAAAGAGATATTTCTGCGGGCATTTTCGGTAGCTATCCACGGCGGAGGGATTCAGCTCCAGCGGCTCGGGGCACGCCGGCAGGAACGTTTCCGCCCAATCCGCGATGCGCGAAAAGATTTTGGGGCGCTCGATTGGCGGAGCGAACAGCGAACCCGTGGCAGTCGCAGCCTCGGAAGTCTTCGTCCCATTCGGCGCGATAGCAACCGGTTTGGGCGCAAGCTGCAAAACGTCACGGCGCTGTATGCCGGGTTCCATCAAAATATCCTCGATGAAGGGCGGGACTCGGCCTTTTTTCTCCGCGAGCGCGGTGATGGTGAGCCGGTCCTCCGCGCGCGTCAATGCGACGTAGAAGAGCCGCCGCTCCTCCTGATTGTGAAATTGCTCTTCGGGAGCGCCTTCCTTCATGAGCGCGGGCGGGAATTCGAAAACGTGCGGGCGCTCGGGCTGCGGAAATTTGTTCTTGTTCACCCGCAATACAAATACGTGAGAAAACTCCAGACCTTTCGCGCCATGAACGGTCATCAGGCGCACGGCATCGCCCGGAGCGTCTTCTTCCAGGCAGATGGCGCCGCCGGCTTGCTCGAAGTAATCCAAATACTCGATGAATTCCGGCAACTTGCGCGTGTCGCTCTTGTCTTCCCACTCCTTGACGAATTCTGCCAGGCGCTTGATGTAATCGCGATCCTGCTCCGGAGCGCGCTGGTAGATCTCGAGCCACTCGAAGAGGTCAGCGACAATGTGGCGGGCGTCGCGGCGCTTCATGGTCTTGCGCTGCGCGGTTGTGAATTCGAGCAACTCGACGATGGCGCTGTGCGACGGATCAAAAGGCAGCGGCGGCTGCCGCGTTTGCAGCACGTCGTAAATTCTTGTGCGTTCTTTGCGGGCGCGCTCGGCAAAGCGCACAAGGTCGGGGGGCGCAAGCTGCCAGGCGGGGGCTGCCAGTACGCGCGCTGCGGCGATGTCGTCGTACGGCGTGGCGATGAGCCGCAAGTAGGCGAGCACATCCTTCACTAGCGGATGCTCGAGAATGGACAGCCGCGAAATCACAAAGGGAATCTTGCGACGGGCAAGCTCGCGCACGAGCTCGTCGCGGTGACCGTGCGCGCGATAGAGAACGGCAAAGTCGCGCCAGCGTCGGCCGGCTTTGTGGATGCGCTCGAGCTCGGAAGCAACCCAGCGAGCTTCGTCCTCAGGAGTAGCCAGTTCCACAATGCGAATCTTTTCGCCTTCAGGTTTGTTCGAACTCAGCACTTTTTTGGGAAAATCCGCGCTGACCGTGTTTTGGCCGATGACCTGGGTGGCGACCCGCAAAATATTGGGAGTTGAGCGGTAATTTTCCGTTAGGCTGACGCGGAATTTGGTCGAATCCTGCCCTTCGCGCCAACCCGCAAAGCGCTCGAGAAAGAGCTTGAAGCTGCCGAAAGAAGCGCCGCGAAAGCGATAGATAGCTTGATCGTTGTCGCCGACGGCGAAAATATTTTTGGAATCGTTCACGAGCAGCTCGAGCAAACGCAATTGCGCGATGTTGGTGTCCTGAAATTCGTCCACGAGAATGTAACGAAAACGATTTTGCAGCGTTGTACGGAGAGTGGCATCGCGTTCGAGCAATGTGACTGCGCCGGTGATCAGCGTGCCGAACGAAGAACACTTTTTTTCGCGAAGCAGCTCTTCGCTGGCACGGTAGGCTCGCGAGATTTCTTGTTCGCGTGCCACGGTCTCCTCGCGCTCGGCAAGCGTGTCCGCATCGAGTTGGCTGCGCTCCGCTTCTAACTGAGCAGTGAGTTCGTCCACATAACGCTGGTAACCCTCGCAAGAAACCAGCTCATCCTGGCAACGCGAAAAAAACTCCACGAAATCGTTGAGGAATTGCCCGGGCTCGGCGAGACGGCGGTAGCGATCGAGCTTCAGCCGCGAGAGATTGCGGCGCAGCAGAATCCAATGGTCGACTTTATCCAGCATGCGACTTTTCGGATCGCTGTCTTTCAGGATGGACTCACAAAAGGCATGGAATGTTTTTAGAGTGACATCCTTGCCTCGCTCGCCGACCGTTTTTACCACGCGAGCCTTCATCTCGCCGGCGGCTTTGTCCGTAAACGTCAAGCCCAGAATATTTTCGCCTGATAAGTTTGGATCGGACTGCAAGAGGTGGCGAATACGCTCCGTAATGACACGGGTCTTGCCCGTGCCTGCGCCAGCAATCACCAGTAGCGGCCCTTCGGCATGGGTGATGGCGCGACGCTGTGCGTCGTTGACTTTCAGGCCGGTGTCGGGGAGCGGCTCGAGATCAAAAAGTGTGCGCATGATTTAGAGAGCTGGAAACGAGAAGGGTAGCGGATTCCGGGGCGAAGGGGAAGCGAAACTTAGGAGAGCTAATTGGCCGAACCAGATGGACTTGCGGAGTCGGAACGGTTGCTATTGGCTTTGGCGTAGTAGCCGCGGCGAGCACGCACTTGGTAGCCCTTGTGGTCCGGCACTTCAATACGGATCTTGTGATATTTGCCGTCAAACTGTGAATGTGTGGGAATGTAAGCGATGGAATATTGATTGCGCAGCTCGTCGCCGATGTCCTGGAAGGATTGATCCAAATCGTCAACGTGATAAGGATAAAATGCGCGACCGCCGGTTTCCTCCGCCAAGTCCTGCAGGATCTTGTCGCCTTCCGTCAGATGCGTTTTGCGGTTAGCGGCTTTGTCCGGATTGGTCTGTGAGAGTTGAATCCACTGCGTGCTGGTGCTGATGGTGTAAATGACGACGCTATAGCGCTGCGCCATCTCGATAGCTTCCGAGCGCGTATGGTTGGAGAGATTGTCGTCGCCGTCGCTGATAAGGATCATCACGCGGCGTACGACGTCGGGCTGGTCGCCGGCCGGCCGCGGCGGATGGCTCAATTCCTTCTCGCACGCATTATAGATTGCGTCGTAGACCGCAGTGCCGCCTCCGGCGCGCGTCTTGAGAATTTCATCACGCAAACGGCCCGCGTCGTCCGTAAATCCCTGGAGGACCGCAGGCTCGTCGTCGAAGGTCATGACAAACGCCTGGTCCTTATTGTGGCGCAGAACACTGAACAGAAAGGAAGTAGCGGCGTCCTGCTCGAATTTCAGGCGGTCGCGGATGCTGTTGGAAGTATCCATGAGCAGGCCGATGCGCAGCGGCAGGTCCGTCTGGCGGCTGAAATAGCGAATGGCTTCCGGACTCTTGTCATCCCAGATCTTGAAGTCGTCCTTGTCGAGGTCGGGAACAAGCTTGTTTCGCCGATTTAAAACAGTGAAAAGGACGTCGACGAGATTGACGACCTGCGTGATGCGGCCCTGGTCTTGCCGGTCGGGCGCCGGCTCTTGCGGAGTTGGCGGCGGCGCAGGCGCGGGCTGTTGTGCGGCATCCTGCCGCTTCGCGGACGCCGGGCTGGAGGATTGCTGGGCGCGATCACCCGGACTTGCGAAGAGTAGCGCGACAATAAGGGCGAGCGAAATAGGAATCCGACGCATGTGAATCGATTATAGGTAGCTGGTGAGGGCAGCGTCAATTCGTTCCGAGGATTCCCCGGCGGCATCGCTGACCTGATGAAGAAATTCGCGCAACTCCGGAGGAAGGGGAGCGCGCAGTTCGATCCACGCGCCGGTGCCAGGTTGCGTGAAGCCGAGCTTGGCAGCGTGGAGAAAATTGCGGGGCAGAGGTGGCAGCGTGATCTTGCCGATGCGGAGCTGCGTTGCCGCGCCGTACAACGTGTCACCCACGACCGGATGCCGGAGAGCGGAGAAATGCACACGAATCTGGTGGGTGCGACCCGTGTGAAGCCGAATCTCGACTAGACTGGTGCTGCCGATTCGTGCGAGTGTGCGCCAGTCCGTGCGCGCTTCGCGGGCGTTGCCGAGCACGATGCTGCGACGCGTCGTCATGCGGGTGCGGCGTTTGGGGTCGCGCATGATGGCCAGCTCAATGCGGCCGCTCTCTTCCCTGAGGTGACCTTCTAAGAGAGCGATATAGGTTTTTTTGACTTCGCGTTGCCGAAATGACTCGGCGAGCTTGGCGTGAGCTGCATCATTTTTCGCGACGAGGATTACGCCGGAAGTGTCTTTGTCCAGGCGATGCACAATCCCAGGGCGGAGTGCGTCGCCGCCTTGCGACAGGGCCTGGCCGCGGCCGAGAAGCGCGTTCACCAGCGTGCCGCGCGGATTGCCGGCCCCGGCGTGCACAGTCATGCCGGCTGGCTTGTTCACGGCGATTACGTCTTCGTCCTCGTAGAGGATTTCGAGAGGAATGGATTCGGGTTCGGCGCGAAGCGGAGGACGCCGCCGGATTTCTATGCTGATGCGCTCACCATTGCGAATACGGTGAGAGCCTTTCGTGGGACGAGAACTGACGAGCACCTGGCCGCTGTCGATAAGTTCTTGCGCGCGCGTGCGGCTAAGCTTGCATCGCGAGGCAATTGCTTGATCCAGGCGCTGCCCCGCCTCACTCTCGGTAACGACAAATTCCTGAAGCGCAGATTCGTTGCTCTGGCTCACGCGGAGATTGTAGCAGCGGTTCGTGCGATACAAGCTCGAATGCCCTGTCAGCTCGAGTGACTCTTGGTGGCTTCGGGGGCGTGGTGCTTGTGGAAGAAAAGGACGTCGATGATGATGAGGGCGGCGCCGATGGTGATGGCGGAGTCTGCTACGTTGAAGGCCGGCCAGTGATAGCTGCCGAGCCAGACTTCAAAGAAGTCTGTCACGGCGCCGTGCACGATGCGGTCCGTCACATTGCCGGTGGCACCGCCGAGGAGAAGAGCAAGGCCGGCAGCAGTAAGACGACCGCCGTCGAGGAAATTGACGTTCTTGCGGCGATACGTCGGAAAGAATGAAACGCTGCGGTTTCGGGGAGATTTTTAATGAATAAGTTAGTCGCAACGATTGTCACCGCGGTTCTGATTAGCACAGGGGACGTTGCCTACTCAGGCATCAGTGGAGGCGCAGGGGCAAGTGCGCAAGAGAGTGCGCCACTTCTACTTGTTGGTCCCGTGGAAGCGATAAACGCCAAAGACGGAGCTGCGATCGTCCTTGGGCAGAAGGTACTGATGCCAGCCCCACAGCAACTCATCGTTGGAGACACAGTTGCGGTCTTCGGAATCACCCGTGCGGACGGAAGCCTTGTTGCTTCCGGCGTATTGAACGAAGGCTTATACGTTCCAGGGGCAACCTCAATATTCGTTACAGGCACGGTTCAGAAGAGCGATCCGTCTCTCGGACGGGTCGTAATCGGTGGACTCACTGTCGACCTGACGCCCGCGATGTCACACGGATCTATGACCCTAGCCGTCGGAAGTAAGGTTCAAATTACCGGTACGCGGCCAGTCAACGGT
>Ga0137415_10003974_pt1 | contig 14656 bp, 11 predicted proteins | sample CZODoug3_1_1_16f_FD_183082 | JGI IMG/M metagenome (GOLD analysis project Ga0137415, IMG submission 183082) | Vadose zone soil fungal communities from Angelo Coast Range Reserve, California, USA - CZODoug3_1_1_16fungal (Hybrid Assembly) | ecosystem: Environmental > Terrestrial > Soil > Vadose... | reverse complement strand
CAGATCGTGGAGGTGATGGAGCGCCGGGGCTACCTGCGGCGCCGCTCCGACCCCACCGACGGCCGCGCCCGCCCGGTGGAGCTGGCGGACCGAGGCCGCCGCGCGCTGGCTGCCGCATCCGCCTTCCACCGCACCTACGAACGTCGGCTGATCGACCGGCACGGGGCCGCGGCGGTCAGCGGCCTGCGCGCGGTGCTCGACGGCATGGTGGGCAGTGGGTCCGAGCCACTGGACTACCAGCTGCGCGCGCTCTACCTCTAGGCCGGTACCGGGACGGTGGCGCTGAACTCGCCCTCCCAGTGGGTCAGCCGGTTGGCGGCGATGTCGACCAGCGCCCGTACCCCGTCGCGGCGCGCGGTGCCGATCCCCCGGATCAGTACGCCGCGCTTGCTGGCCAACCGGTACCCGCCGCTGCCCAGGGCCAACCCGGCCGGCCCGCCCGCCCAACCGCCGACCAGGGAGAGCAGCGCGGCGTCGGTGTCCGAGGGGGTGCCGTTGCCGCGCCAGCGCGCCGGCAGCGCCAGCGGCCCGTGCCGGGACGGCCAGGCCAGGCACCCCGGGCCGGCGCGGCGCAGCAGCGGGCGCACCGCGGCGGGTAGCAGGCTCGGATCCACCGGCTCGGGGGCGGGCGGGTCGGACAGAGGGGCCGATTCGGGCTCGGGGTCCGACCAGTCCCCCCAGGTGGCGAGCATCTCGCTGATGCCGGCCCGCCCGTCGGCGCGCAGCAGCACCGCCCGTTCGGGCCGGATCCGCAGCGCCAGCCGGTCCAGCAGCAGGGCGGGGCCGGGGGTGGCGTCCCGCAGCACACCGGCCACATGCTTGTAGTTGCGCTCCAGGTAGCGCAGCGCGGTGAACGGCAGGCCGGCCATCCGCTCGGGGCCGCCCAGCCCGTGCAGCCGCACGGGGTCCACCAGCTCGGCACGGCCGGTCAGCACCAGGTCGTGCCGCCCGGCCCGCAGCAGCAGCCCCACCGCGGGGCGGCGGCGCAGCGCCCGCACCTTCACCGACCGGCGGGTGGTGACCACCCAGAGTGCCCCACCGCTCCAGCTGAACGCGGTCGGCGTGACGTGCGGCCCCCGCCCGGTGTCCACCGCGCTGTACAGCACGGGAGCCCGCGCGAGCACCTCCCGCACCCGGGGGTCTTCGGCGAGCCGCCGAGCGTCCGGCACACTCTCGGCGCCGGAGGAAGAGGCCGACGAATTGGCCATGGTCATAGCCGTCAGGGTACGAACACGACGTCCCGATCCGCGCCGGAGTGCGCACCGTCACGCCCGAGCAGCGCGGCCGAGGTGCCCAGCCCGGACGGCGTCGGTGGGACGAAGCCGGCCACGCCCTCGGCGGCGCGGCGGCGCAGCTCCGCCTCGGTGTAGCGGGCGCACCGGCGGTGCCACTCGAGGATTCCGGACATCCAGTTGCGCAGCAGTTCGACGTGCCCGGCGAGCGCGCGCCGGGCGGGCTCGTCCAGCTCGAAGTCTTCGGTCAGCGTCGGCAGGTCGTGTTCCGCGATGTGCTCGAACTGCCGCAACCGGGACTCCATCAGCGCCGCCACGAAGTCCCGGGCGGCCCACCGGTCCACGCCCAGGAAGTTCTCCAACACCAGCACGATGTTGTGCACCTCGCCCTCGAACTCGATCTCCTTCTGGTACGAGAACAGGTCGTTGGTGAAGGCGGCGTAGTCCTGGGCGGCGGTGTCCAGCTCGTGCATCACCCGCGTCCGGTAGATCTCCGGCGGCAGCGCGTCGGGGTTGGCCAGGCGGGCCAGGCTCGCGGTCAGGTCGGAGCCGAAGGTCCGCCGCCGCATCTCCACGTAGTCGATCGGGTCCGGGACCCGGTTGCGCGCCTGGTTGTCCAGCTCCCAGAGCCAGCTCGAGGTCATGTCCTCGATGGCGGTCCGGAACTCGCGGCGGCCCCGGTCGTCCAGCGGGCCGGCGGTGCGTCGCCACAGGTCCGCGAGCCCCCGCTCCACCGGGTTGGCCGGCTCCGGGGTCGGGCCGGCGTCCAGCGGCATGAACGCCGAGAGCCGCTCGTTGCACAGCTTCGCCGCCGGCAGGTTGCGAGTCGTCCCGAAGGCCAGCGGGAAGTAGTCGTCGCCGTAGGTGCCCCAGGCCAGCCAGTCGGTGGAGAGCTCCAGCTGCTCGGCCCCGGCGTCGGCGTGGATCATCGCGGCGCAATGCGCGAAGTCGAAGCCGAGGAACCGGTGCTCGTCCCACACCGCCGTGCCGGCCAGCCCGGGCAGCCCGTCGAACATGCCCATCCGTCGGGCCCAGCCGACCGCGTACCGGCGGGTGCGGACCAGGTGCGGGCTGGTGCGCACCGAGTAGGGCATGTACAGCCCCGGCGGCGTCAGGTGGCCGACCGGCAAGTACGGCCGGTGGGCGTACTGCCGGTTGCGGCGGCGCAGCCCGGGCAGCGGCCCCAGCCGCAGGCCCGAGGTGCCCAGCCCGCTCGGCCCGCCGAGCCCGGCCAGCGGGCCCGGTCCGGCGGTCGGGCCGTCGAGGGCGCCGTCGTTCATGTACCGGCTGGAGCGGGCGTGCCACTCCTGCCCGCCGGACTGCCAGTCCTGCAGCCCCTTGACGTAACCACCGACGGCGAGCTGCTCGCCGGGCGTGGCGGCGTGCTCGGCCAGCAGCGCGGGCACCTCACCCAGCGCGGTGTCCTCGAATTGCTGCATCCGGGAGGTCAGCACCTCGTTGACCAACTCGGCGGCCCGCTGCGTCGAGGTGTCGAAGAACCGCTCGAACACCAGCACCGCGTTCGAGTTCTCCCCCTCCTCCTCGACCTCCCGCTGGTAGGAGAACAGGTCGTTGCGCAGGTGTACGGCATCGGCGAAGGTGTCCGACAGCACCCGCATCGGCCGGGTCGCCGCGAATCGGTCGGGCAGCTCGGCGCCCACCGCGATCTCCACCAGGTTGGCCGACCACGGCGCTCCCCCGACCCGCCGGCGCACCTGGATGTACTCGATGGGGTTGGCGATCCGGCCCAGGTCGATGTTGTCAAGCTCCCACAGCGACTCCACCATCAGGTTGTGCGTGCTGATCGTGAACCGCCGTCGCCAGCCCGCCGAACGGGCCGGCGCGGTGCGCGCCCACAGGTCCGCCAGGCCCGCCTCCGCCGGGAGGTCCGGGGTGGGCGAGGGCTGACCGGGCTCGGCCATGAAGGTGCCCAGGCGGCGCAGGTAGGCGCGGGCGCCGGGCAGGTCGCGGGAGTACTTGAACTGTTCCAGGAAGTGGTCGTCGAAGAAGAACACCCACACGTACCAGTCGGTGATCAGGTCGAGCGCCGGGCCGTCGCAGTCCGGGTGGGTGTAGGCGCAGAGCAGGGCGTAGTCCATCTTGGCCAGCGCGTCGGCGGTCCACACCACGCCCCCGCCCGGCTTCGGCGCGTCGAGCATGCCCATCCGGTCCGCCCACGCCGCGCTGTGCGCCCTGGCGGCCTCCAGGTGCGGGTTGAGCCGGGCCGGGTGGACCAGGTAGAAGTCCGGGAGGGTGAAGGCCTGCATCATCGCTCCTGCTCGAGTGGGTCGGGTCAGCGGTACCGGCGGCGGCTGGTCAGGTGGCCGGGGTCAGGTGGCCGGGGTCATCCGGCTGAGTGCTTCGCGGAAGGAGTCCGGGTCTACGCCGAAGGGGCCGTCCAGCGGGCGCGCCAGCTGCAGCGCGAGGAAGACGACCGCGCCCAGTGAGGCCGCCAGGACGCCGATCACCATGACGTTCACCGGGCGGCGGCTGAGCCCCGCGAGCATCGGGAACGCGACCATGAGGGCAGCGCCCACCACGGTGCCGCCGAGCAGGACGCGGTTGAACACCTTGTTGCCGGTCGCGGAGTCCACCCGGGCCCGGTGGCTCTCGTCGATCTGCCGCACGTCTCGCAGGCTCTGCTCGCGGGCCAGTTGGCTACCGGGGTCCCCGGCCGGCAGCGCGGTGAACAGGGCCCGCAGTTGGCCGATGAGGTGGGTGAGCTTCGGGTCGGCCTCCCCTTGAAGGCGCAGCGCGTCCCACTCCCGGTCGGCAACCTCGCCGGCGTAGTCCCGCAGCAGGCCCTGGGCGGTGCCCCGGGTCGGCTCGGCCGTGGCGCCCGCCTGCGCGTAGGCGTCGATCAGCGCGTTCGCCTCGGTGTCCGAGCTGCTCGAGATGTCCGAGCCGACCTGCCAGGCGAACACCACGTAGAACGCCAGCACGACGGTGAACAGCGCGCTGAGCACCCCGCCCACGAAGGACACCGAGTCCGCGTCGAACTCGCCGCCGATGACCGCCCGGCGCCGCCCCAGCAGCACCGCGGCCACGACCGCGAGCACCGTGGGCGTGATCACCACCGCGATGATTTGCATAAGCAAGGAATGACATCCGTTCGCCTGTCGAAGATAATCCGAGTGCGTACTAGAAATGAGCAGGTGCTAATTCTGGTCGATGAGTGAAGTGGCCGCGGCGGACGAAGTTAAAGCAGTCGATCGAGCCGCTACCAGAGTTCGCGGCACTGATCAACCAGATTGAGTGAAGAACCCGTCGAGCGCTGTACTTCCCTCGGTGGGCGGACTAGGAACTGATCCAGACGCGGCCCGGTTCGCGTCCCCGATCGCCTAACAAGATCGTTTTATGGCGGTGCGCCCGCCGCGCGGTACCTACGCCCTTGCCGAATTACCGAAATCGGAAAGGCGCACTGATGCGGACGAAAGGAACCGCCGCTATTGGGTTGGTCGCGGCGGGGCTCGGTGTGATGTTGCTGCCCTCGGCGGCCGCCGCGACTCAGCCGGAGGCGCGCATTGCGGTGAGCACAACGGTCGACCCGGGAACGGCCCGCCCGGGCCAGGTGATCACCCAACTCGCCGAGGTGACCAACACCGGCGCCCTGGGGCTGCTGCGCCTTGTCGCCGTGCTGGACGCCGCGCCGGGGTGCGCCACGATCATCCAGGTGCTCCCGCCGGGCCAGGTCACCACGGTGGCGTGCACCGGCACCGCGTCCACCGGCCACAGCGTGTTGACCGCGGTGGTGCGGGGCTCCTCGCCGCTCGGCGGCGCGCTCTACGCCAGGGCGACGACCCGGGTGGCTCTGCCTGTTCCGGTGAGTCCACGCAGGTCAGTGCCGGTGCCATCGCCGACGGAGGCGCCGCCATGGCCGACCGTCGAGCCATCCCCGCGCGCGCCACCGGAGGCGGCCCGCCCTCCCGAGCGAGCCCCGGCACGGCCGGGCGCGCACCCTCGGGCGCTGCCCCGGCCGGCGCCGAGACACCCGGCCGCCACCCCGCCTCGGCCGGTCGCCCGACCGGAGCCGTCGGCGGCGCCGAGGGCCGCTGCCCCGCCGCGCCCGGTCGCCGCCCGCGCCGTTGCCCGGTCCGCCCAGGTGGGGCCCATGGCGACCCCGGCGCGGACCGCCGCGGTGGTCGCCGTCCTCGGCGTCATGGTGATGACGGTGAGCGTCGGGGCGTTCACCGCCGCGCTCCGACCTCGATAACCCCACTCAATCCGGCGGAACTTACACAAATAGCTGACAGTGGCGCCCAACGGTTGCCGGACCGGAATTGGTGCCCCTACGTTCGGTGTCGGAAATTCCGGAAACGCACCCAGTATTGCGTCCTGCCGAGAATCAATTCTCATCATCTGACCGCCGCGCTTATCGCGCGGACCTCAGACTGTCCAGCTGCTCAGGAATTGGTGGTGTGTGGTGACTGTTACCGAACCGATCGAGCCCCTCGTGGACGGCGATTCCCCGAGGACGAGTCTCGATACCGCGGCCGCGCGGAACCTGGCCACGACGACGAAGTCGGTCCCGCAGATGCAGGGGATCACCTCGCGGTGGCTGCTGCGCATGCTGCCCTGGGTGCAGGCCGACGGCGGCGTGTACCGGGTGAACCGCCGGTTGAGTTACACCGTCGGCGACGGCCGTGTCGAATTCATCACCACCGGCGCGGCGGTGCGGGTCATCCCGAGGGAACTCGGCGAGCTCTCCCTGCTGCGCGGGTTCGACGACGAGGCGGTGCTCACCGCGCTGGCCGACCGGTTCGTGCAGCGGGAGTACCGGCCAGGTGAGCTGCTCGCCGAGTCCGGCGAGCCCGCCGACCAGGTCTTCCTGATCGCGCACGGCAAGGTCAACACGATCACCCGGGGCAAGTACGGCGACGAGGTGGTCGCCGGCGTGCTGGCCGGCGGCGACCATTTCGGCGACGAGGTGCTGGCGGATGCCAGCAGCAGCTGGGAGTTCACCGTCAAGGCGATCACCCCGGTCACCGTGCTGAGCCTGAGCCGCCAGGCGTTCGAGGCGATGAACGGCAACGCCGGCGGGCTGCGCGCGCACATCCAGCGCCAGCTGGCCAGCGCCAGCCGGCCGAGCAACACCCACGGAGAGGCGGCCGTGGACGTGGCCGCCGGGCACCAGGGCGAGCAACAGCTCCCCCAGGTTTTCGTGGACTACGACGCCGCGCCCCGGGAGTACGAGCTGAGCGTGGCGCAGACCGTGCTGCGGGTGCACAGCCGGGTGTCCGATCTCTACAACAAGCCGATGAACCAGACCGAGCAACAGCTGCGGCTGACCGTCGAGGAGCTCCGCGAGCGCCAGGAGCACGAGATGGTCAACAGCACCGAATTCGGGCTGCTGCACAACGCCGACCTGCCCAACCGGCTGCACTCCCGGACCGGCCCGCCGACTCCGGACGACTTCGACGAGCTGCTCGCCGTGGTGTGGAAGGACCCGTCGTTCTTCCTGGCCCACCCCCGCACCATCGCCGCGTTCGGCCGGGAGTGCTCCAAGCGCGGGCTCTACCCGGGCACCACCGAGCTGCTCGGCCACCAGGTACCCGCCTGGCGGGGGGTCCCGGTGCTGCCCTGCAACAAGATCCCGATGAGCGAAACCCGAACCAGCTCGGTGCTGCTGATGCGTACCGGCGAGGACAACCAGGGCGTCATCGGGCTGCACCAGATCGGGCTGCCGGACGAGTACCAGCCCGGGCTCAACGTCCGGTTCATGGGCATCGACGACAAGGCCGTGATCTCCTACCTGGTCAGCGCTTACTTCTCGGCCGCGGTCATGGTGCCGGACGCGCTGGCCATCCTGGAGAACGTGGAGATCGGGCGCGAGGACTAGCCCTGTGACGATCACCGACGAGTCGCTCGAGGCCGAATCGAGCCCGGCGCCACTCGAGCAGTCCAGCCTGGGCACCGGCGCCGCGCGCAACCTCGCGACCACCACCAAGTCCGTCCCGCAGATGCGCGGCATCTCCCCGCGCTGGCTGTCCCGCTCGCTGGAGTGGGTGCCGGTCCAGGCCGGCACCTACCGGGTCAACCGGCGGCTCAGCTATGTCACCGGGGACGGCCGGGTCACCTTTGTGCAGACCGGTGCCCGGGTCCGGGTCATCCCGGCCGAGCTGCGCGAACTGCCGGCGCTGGCATCGTTCGGCGACGACGCGGTGCTCGGCGCGCTCGCCGGCCACTTCGAACAGCGCCAGCACGAGCCCGGCGCCACGCTCGCCCGCTCCGGGTCGACCGTGGACGAGGTGCTGCTCATCGCGCACGGCAAGGTAACCAAGCGGGCGGCCGGTCAGTACGGCGAGGCCAGCGTGCTCGGCCGGCTCGGGGACGGCGATCACCTGGGCGCGGAGCTGTTCGCCCACCACGCCCGGACCTAGGACTTCGACGTCGTCGCGGCCACCCCATGCACCGTGCTGGCGCTCGAGCGGCCCGTGCTCGAGCAGTTCCTGGCGGCCACCCCGGTGCTGCGCGAGCACCTGCGGCGGCTCGGCGACCGGCCGCCCCCGGCGCGTACCAAGCACGGCGAGGCACCGGTGGACATCGCCGCCGGCCACCGAGGTGAGGCGGCGCTGCCGGGCGCCTTCGTCGCCTACGAGCCGGAGCCCCGGGAGTACGAGCTGGCGGTGGCGCAGACCGTGCTGCGGGTGCACACCCGGGTTGCCGACCTTTACGGCAAGCCGATGGACCAGACCGAGCAGCAGCTCCGGCTGACCGTCGCGGAGCTGCGCGAGCGCGAGGAACACGAGCTGCTGAACAATCCGGACTTCGGGCTCCTGCACAACGTCGCGTTCACCCAGCGGGTGCAGACCCGGGGCGGCCCGCCCACCCCACAGGACATGGACGACCTGCTCGCCCGGCGGCGGCGCACCGACTTCTTCCTGGCCCACCCGAGGGCGATCGCCGCGTTCCACCGGGAGTGCAGCCGCCGGGGGCTCTACCCGGAGCCGGTCGAGCGGGGCGGCCGGAAGGTTCCAGGGTGGCGCGGGGTGCCGGTGCTGCCCTGCGACAAGATCCCGGTCAGCGACCGGGGCAGCAGCTCGATCCTGGCGCTGCGCACCGGCGAGGACGCCAGCGGGGTGATCGGGCTGCGCCCGGCGGCGCTGCCCGACCAGCACCGGCCCGACCAGCACCCCGAGCGCGTCCGGCACCAGACCGAGCAGCACGAGCCAGGGCTGAACGTCCGGTTCACCGGGATCGACTCGACCGCGGTGATGTCGTACCAGGTCAGCGCCTACTTCTCGGCCGCCGTGCTGGTGCCGGACGCGCTCGGGGTGCTGGAGAACGTCGAGGTCGGCCACGACGGCGTCCGGCGGTGACCGCGGTCGAGGCGCCGCGCACCGCGCACGCCGTACTGGAGTCCTGCCGGCGGCGGACGGAGCCCGCGCTGCGCGCCGCGATCGACTCGCTGCCGGCCCCGATCCGACACATCGCCGGGTACCACCGGGGCTGGTGGGACGAGCACGGCACGCCCACCCCCGGCGGGGGCGGCAAGGCGATCCGCCCGGCGCTGGCGCTGCTGGCCGCCTCGGCGGTCGGCTCCCGCCACCCGGGCGGCGCTGACCCGGGCGGCGCTGACCCGGGCGGCGCTGACCCGGGCGGTGCTGACCCGGGCGGTGCTGGCCGGGTGGACCACGACCGGGGCGGTGCTGGCCGGGTGGACCACGACCGGGCCGAGCGCGACCGGGCGGTGCCGGCGGCGGTCGCGGTGGAGCTGGTGCACGACTTCTCGCTGTTGCACGACGACGTGATGGACGGCGACCTGACCCGGCGACACCGACCGACGGCCTGGGCCGTGTACGGCGTCGGGGAGGCGATCCTGGCCGGCGACTCGCTGCTCACCCTGGCTATGGACACGCTCGCCCGCACCGGCCGTCCCGTCGCCGGGCGGGGGGTCCGGATGCTCGGCGAGGTGGTGCAGGAGCTGCTGGACGGTCAGGTGGCCGACCTGGCGTTCGAGCGGCGTACCGACGTCGGTCTCGCCGAGTGCCTGCGGATGGCGGAGTCCAAGACCGGCGCTTTGCTCGGTGGGGCGTGTGCCCTCGGTGCCCTGTTCGCCGAAGCGCCGACCGCCGAGGTCGCCGGCATGCGGCGGTTCGGCCGCGAGCTCGGGCTGGCCTTCCAGCTCGTGGACGACCTGCTTGGCATCTGGGGCGACCCGGAGACCACCGGCAAACCGGTGCGCGGCGACCTGCGCTGCCGCAAGAAGTCGCTCCCGGTGGTGGCCGCGCTGACCTCGGGCACCCCGGCCGGCGCACAGTTGGCCGCGCTCTACCGCCGGGACGGGGAGCTGTCCGAGGCCGAGCTGGCCAGGGCGGCGGAGCTGGTCGAGCTGGCCGGAGCGCGGGACTGGTGTCGGGACCGGGCGGACATGCTCGCCGACTCGGCGCTGCGCCGGCTGCCCGCCGACGCGCCGGCCACCGCCGAGTTGGGCGTGCTGACCCGGCTGGTGCTCGACCGCGACCACTGACCGTCCACCGCGCCGGTCCGTCGGCTAGGAGGGTCCTGAGCAATGCCGCTCGTCGCGAGCGGTGATCCAGTCGGATGGATCGGCGCGCTGCGTCGTCTTCGGAGGGGCCGATACCGCTGTTGTATCGGCCCCGACGACAACGTGGCGAGGCGCCGACTGGGCGCCGCGCAGCAGAGCATGCATTGTTCAGGGCGCTCCTCGGGGGCCGTAGGCTGCGCACATCCGATCTTTGCGAGGAGCGTGCCGGTGGCCCACGACGACGAACGCATCGCGCTGTTCCTCGACTACGAGAACCTCGCGATCGGCGCCAGGGACGGACTGGGGGTCGTGCCGTTCGACTTCGGGCCGATCGCCGACGCACTGGCCGAGCGTGGCCGGGTGGTGGCGCGGCGTGCCTACGCGGACTGGTCCAACTTCGACGAGGATCGCCGGCTGCTGGCCAGGGCGCAGGTAGAGCTGATCGAGATCCCGCAGCGGCTCGGCGCGTCCCGGAAGAACGCCGCGGACATCAAGATGGCGGTGGACGCGATCGAACTGGCCTTCGAGCGCTCCTTCGTCACCACGTTCGCCATCGGCACCGGCGACTCCGACTTCACCCCACTCGTGCACAAGCTCCGCGAGCTGGACAAGCGGGTCATCGGCATCGGCGTGCAGTCCTCGACGTCCGCGCTGCTGCCCCCGGCGTGCGACGAGTTCCTGTTCTACGACCGTCTGCCCGGGGTGGAGCCCAGCACGGCGCCCCGGCCCCGCCGTCGCGGCCGGGCGTCCACATCGCGATCGCCGGTTACCCCCGCCAGCACCGTGCCGGCCACCGGGGAGACCGCCGCCCCGGACACCCCCGACACCGACGAGGACGCCGTCCCGACCACCGACGACCGGGACGTCAACGCGCTGGTCACCCAGACCCTCGCCGGGCTGCGACGGCACGCCGACGGACCGGTGCTGGCCTCCCGGCTCAAGCGGGCCATCCTGCGCAAGGACCCGACCTTCGACGAGGCCGACCAGGGGTTCCGCGGCTTCGGTGAGCTGCTGCGCCACCTGGAGACGCAGCGGGTGGTCGCGCTGAATGCCGGGTCCGCCCAGGGTGATCCGGAGGTGTCGTTCCCGGAGGACGAGCCGGCGGAGGACAGTGCCTTCCGGCTGCTCGTCGATGTGGTGCGCGAGCTGCAGGCGTCCGGGGCCCCGCCGCAGCTGAGCGGGTTGAAGAACAAGCTGCGCAAGCGCACCCCCGACTTCAGCGAGAAGCGTTACGGTTTCAACAGCTTCCTGTCCTTCGCCAAGGCCGCGCGTGCCCGCGGGCTGATCGCCATGGAGTGGGACGAGGATCTCGGGGATTACCTGTTGAAGCTGCCTGACTGACAGACGGGGTTTCGCGTGGACGCCACCACCTGGCTGGCCTTCGCCGGAGTCTCCGCCCTGATGATCGTCACGCCCGGCCCGGACACCGCGGTGACCGTCCGCTCCGCCCTGGCCGGCGGGCGGTCCGCCGGCCTGCTGACCGCGCTCGGGGTAGCCGTCGGGCAGTGCGTGTGGGCGCTGGCGACCAGCGCCGGGGTGGTGGCTCTGCTGCTCGCGTCCGAACCGCTGTTCCTGGCCGTCCGGTACGCCGGCGCGGCCTACCTGGTGTTCCTCGGGCTCCAGGCGCTGTACGCGGCGCTGCGCGGCCGCATCGACAACCTCCCGACCGGTGCCGGCGGCGGTCCTGGGGCCGGCGCCCGGCGGAGGTCGACGCCGCTGGCGGCCTGGCGGCAAGGGCTGATCAGCGACCTCGGCAACCCCAAGATGGCGGTGTTCTTCGCCAGCCTGTTGCCGCAGTTCGCCCCACCGGGGCCGGGCGCCTTCGCCACCCTGCTGCTGCTCGGCGGCACGTTCGCCGTGCTGACCGGTGGCTGGCTCACGCTCTACGTGTTGGTGGTGGCTCGGGCCGGCGAGGTGCTGCGGCGCGCCCGGGTCCGCCGCGCGGTGGAAGGCGTCACCGGCGCGGTGCTGGTCGGGCTCGGGGTGCGCCTGGCGACCGAGTAGCCACCGAGTAGCCGGGCGCTCCTGGCCGGGCGCGCGGCCGGGTCAGCCACGCTGACCTGCCCTGATGGCCAGCAGGGCGATGTCGTCGCTGCGCGGCGAGCTGGAGAACGTCTCCACCGCCGCGCGCACCGTGGCGATGAGCTGTGGGCCGGGCTGCCCGGCGGCCGTCCCGGTGGCGATCAGCAACCGTTCCGGGCCGAACTGCTCCCGCCCGGCACGCCGCTCGGTGACCCCGTCGGTGTACGCCAGCAGGGTGTCCCCCACCGCCAGGTGGTGCCGGGTGGCATGCAGCCGCAGCTCGGTGGTCAGGCCGACGGCGGTGCCGTACTCGCCGATGAGCTCGGTGTGGCCGTCCGCGTGGACCAGCACCGGCTGGGGGTGGCCGGCGAGCACCAGCTCTACGTTCAGTCCCGGCGCATCGCCCTCGCCCGCCCGGGTGACCAGCGCCACCGCCAGGGTGCAGAACTGGGACGGGTCGGCGACGTCCATCATCACGTCGTTGAGCAGCTCCACCGCCCTGGTCAGTGACCGGCCCTCGCGGACGAGCACCCGCAGCACGTCCCGCACCATCCCGGTGCGGGCGGCCGCCCTGGCCCCCTTGCCGCAGACGTCACCGACGGACACCAGCCAGCTGGTGGAGCCGAGCTCAAGTACGTCGTAGAAGTCGCCGCCGACGTCGCTGCCCGCGCTGGCCGGCAGGTACTCGGCGGCGAACTCCACCCCGGGGGCCGCCGGCAGCGCCCGGGGCAGCAGCGCCTGCTGCAGGGCCTGCGAGGTGGCGACGTGCGCGGCGGTGTTGCGGGCGTTGTCGATGGCCAGCGAGGCACGCCGGGCGATGTCGCCGACCAGCGCCACGTCCTCCGGGGTGTGCGGGCGCTGCGCCGGGCGGCCCACCACCAGCGCGCCGATCGGCCTGGCCCGGGCGGCGAGGCCGACCGCGATGCCGTCGGTGGGCTCGCTGAACCAGCCGGGGGCGGCGCTGCCGGCCAGTATGTCGGAGAGCTGGCGGCCGAGCTCCTCGGGAGGCGTCGGATCCAGCGCGGCGCGCAGGTCGGGGATGGTGTCGTCCGCGGCGTGGGTGAGCGCGGCGAGGCGCAGCTGGCCGGTGTCGTCGAGCAGGTGCACCGCGCACCACTGGCCGAGCCTGGGCACCACCACCTGCGGTACCAGTGCCACCACCAACTCCACGTCCAGGGACTGGCCGAACAGCTCGCTCGCGTCCGCCAGGTAGGCCATCCAGGCCCGCCTGCGCAGGTCCGCGCTGCGCAGCCAGTCCATCTCCACGGCCAGCGCGATCCGTTGCGCGGTGAGCTCGGCGATCTCGGGGGCCACCGACGAGCCGGTGCCAGGCATGATGCGCAGCGTGCCGCGCAGCGGTGCGGTCAGCGGCAGGCCGACCTCCACCAGCGACACCCCGGGCCGTGCGTCCGAGGGGGCGGACGGGTCGGCGCCGTCCTGGGCGAGCCGGACCGAGCCGCTGCCGTCGCCGTGGTCCACCTGTACGGCCACGCCGTCCGCCCGCAGCACCTCACGCAGCCGCCGGGCGAGCTCGGCCACCAGTACCGGCATGTCCAGCCGCACGCCCACCGCGGCGGGCACGTGCAGCAGCCGCCGCACCTGGTCGGTTTCCGGCCACTCCGGGAGCGGCTCGCTGGGGTCGGCGAGCGGGAGCGCCTCGACGGTCCCCGCCTGGTGCACCCTGGCCAGGCAGAACCAGGTCTGGTGGGAGCCGTCCCGCCCGTGCCGGGTGCCCCAGCTGGTGGCCATCTGCTCGACGAGCATCAGGCCGCGCCCGTGCGAGGCCGCCCGGCCGAACCGGGGCCGCGGTTGTGCCAGGTACACCTCCAGCGGGCCGGCGCCGTGGTCGGTGACCCCAATGCGCACCTCCTCGGCGGTGATGCTCAGCTCGACCTCGAACTCGGTCCCGGCGTGCAGCGTCGCGTTGTCGCACAGCTCGCTGGCCAGCAACAACACCGTGTCGACCAGGTCCTCGTCGCCGACCGGGTCCAGGCCGGCCTCGACCATCGCCCGGCGCAGCATGGCGCGCGCCAGCCCGGTCGAGGCGGCGTCGGGAGGCAACCGGAGGCGCTGTTCAAGCCGAACTGGCACCCGAGCAGTCTGCCAAGAGGCCGCCGCGATGGCGCGCCCGAGCCGGGGCGCAATAGAGTGGCTCGCCAGGGTGCGGAGACTGGGGCGCGGATTGTCGCCCACCCGACGGATGCTCACCGCGGGCAAACAAGGGATGCCACTATGACCACGGCACGCAAGGCCACCGCGACGAGCGCAACGAGTCAGGAAGACGGTTGCGAGCCGGCGGAGGCGGTGCTGCACGCACTCACCTCGGCGATGGTGGAGGTGCAGCGCGGCAACTTCGGGGTGCGGCTGCCCCGTCGAGCTGGGCTGCTCGGCGAGGTCAGCGAGCTGTTCAACGAGCTCGTGCTGCTACTCGAGCGGCGCAACCGGGACCTGCTGCGGATCAGCCGGGTGGTCGGCCGTGAGGGCCGGATGATGGAGCGGCTCGACGAGGACGCCGTCGACGGCGCCTGGACCGAGGGTGCGCACGCGGTCAACTCGCTGATCGACGACCTGGCCCGGCCGACCTCGGAGATCGCCCGGGTGCTGGTGGCGGTGGCCGAGGGCGACCTGTCCGAGCACATGGCGCTGGAGATCGAGGGGCGCCCGCTGCGCGGCGAGTTCCTGCGGATCGGCCGCACGGTGAACAAGATGGTCGACCAGCTCTCCTCGTTCGCCGACGAGGTGACCCGGGTGGCCCGCGAGGTGGGCACCGAGGGGCGGCTGGGCGGCCAGGCGGCGGTGCCTAACGTGTCGGGCACCTGGCGGGACCTCACCGAGAACGTCAACCAGTTGGCGGACAACCTGACCGGCCAGGTCCGCAACATTGCCCAGGTGACCACGGCCGTGGCACAGGGTG
>Ga0137415_10003973_pt1 | contig 14657 bp, 9 predicted proteins | sample CZODoug3_1_1_16f_FD_183082 | JGI IMG/M metagenome (GOLD analysis project Ga0137415, IMG submission 183082) | Vadose zone soil fungal communities from Angelo Coast Range Reserve, California, USA - CZODoug3_1_1_16fungal (Hybrid Assembly) | ecosystem: Environmental > Terrestrial > Soil > Vadose... | reverse complement strand
GCGCGACGCCGCTCTTCTCCGCGTGGGTCATCGCACCGCCGAGGTCTTCAAAGGTCACGGTCTCCCCTGTGACCGTCTTGATGACTTCGGGTCCGGTGATGAACATGTTCGACGTTCCTTTCGCCATCACGATGAAGTCCGTCATCGCGGGGCTGTACACGGCGCCGCCCGCGCAGGGTCCCAAGATCGCGCTGATCTGCGGCACTACACCGGAGGCGAGGACGTTCCGGAAGAAGATCTCTGCATAGCCGCCGAGGCTGATCACGCCTTCCTGGATCCGGGCACCGCCGCTATCGTTCAGGCCGATCACCGGCGCGCCGACCTTCATCGCCGTGTCCATGATTTTGACAATCTTGTTCGCATGCATCTCCCCGAGACTCCCGCCGAAGACGGTGAAGTCCTGCGAGAACACGAAGACCGTCCGACCGTCGATCGTCCCGTGGCCCGTGACGACGCCGTCCCCGGGGATTCGTTTCTTGTCCATCCCAAATTCGGTCGTCCGGTGTTCCACGAAGGCGTCCAACTCGACGAAGGATCCGGGGTCCAAGAGGAGCTCGACCCGCTCCCGAGCGCTCCGCTTGCCCTTCGCGCGTTGGGCGTCCGTGCGCTCCTTCCCCCCACCCACTTTCGCGAGGGCCTTCCGTCGGTGCAGCTCTTCGACGCGCTCATCGCCCGCCATGGACGCGCCGAACGCGGAGGCGTGTCATTAAGGCTTCGCGGTCCGTAGGACGGCCGGACGGTATGGCCCGGGCCTTCAGGGGAGGACCTTCAGGTTGCCTTCCACGAATTCGTGTTTCGCGTTCGCATCGTCCATGATGATGAGGGCACCGTTCGGGGCGATGTCGTACGCCCGGCCCGTGATCGTTCCCTTCGACGTCGTCGCGGCGACCCGTTTGCCGATGGTCGTGCATTGTCCGCGGTAATCCTTGATCAGGAACTCGATCCGCGTGTTCCGGTATCGAGAATACAGGTCGTCGATCTGGTTCAAGAGGTAGTCGAGGAACTCGTCGTTTGCAACGAACAGGTTCACTTCCCGTTTGAGCGTCGTCGCGGTCGCTTGCACATCCGGCGGCAGCCGATCGAGATCGACGTTCGTGTTCACGCCGATGCCGACGATCACGTGGTAGGTGTCCCGCCGGTACACGCCTTCCGACAGGATCCCGGCAATCTTGCGGTCCTGGTACACCGCGTCATTCGGGTACTTCAGCCCCGCGAAGACGCCGAAATGACGGAGGGCCTTCACGACCGGCATGCCGACCAACAGCCCGAGGATCCAAGCTTGCGTCTCCTTCGGCCGGAGGACCGCGGAGACATACAGGCCACCAGGAGGCGAGGCCCAGGCGCGGCCTTGCCGACCTCTCCCCGCGGATTGGCGATCCGCCCAAATAACGAGTCCTTCTTCGAGGTCTTCCTCGAGCAGTTCCTTCGCGGTTTCGTTGGTCGACTCGACGTGGTCGTAGTGCCACACGGTGCGGCCCACGAGCTTCCGGTTCGGCTCGTGGAATTCGCCGATCTTCAACATCGAGCCGACGCGCGGGCCGCTATTTCAACATTCCCGGCTCAGGTGGGAATGTGTGTCGCGGCAGGCGCTTTCGCCTTCGCCAAGTCTTGGCTCGCCAGAAAGCCCCAGAACATGACGGCGATCCCGACGAACTCACCGATATACAGCGCCCAGGCCAGGTTGAAACGAGCGAGGGAACCTCCCGCCGCAATGATGAGCGCCCCAATCCCGATCCACAGGTTGAACATCAACCGCGTCCGCCAGTACGAATACGCCGCGATTCCAATGAGAGCGAGGCTGCCGGGGATGGTGAAGAGGGGAGAATAGATGCGGACGTTATCGGGAAGCGCCGTCCCCGCGACGGGGATCGGAGAGGAAAGCGCAGCCGCGTTGACGGTCGCTCCCGCCACCGCGACAGCGAACCCGGCGAAGGCGACGATCGTGTAGAGCGCGAAGCCAACCCCGGCTCGGCGGTGAATGAGCAACACGGAGCCGATGCCCAAGACGGCGACGAGAGGTGCCGCTACAAGGTAGTAGACCTTGTACGTCGACGCGGTCCAACCATAAGCCTCCGCGAGGAATTGGGTGAAGGCCGCAATCCCATAAAGGCCGAGCCCGAGGGACCACGCCAGTTGGAACGGCTTTCGACGGGCGATCCATTGGTTCAACACGAGGGCAGCGAAGATCAGACTGACGACGGTCGCACCGAGAGAAACGACGGCCCCTTCCAGACTCATCGAGAGCCGCGCACCGAAGACGCCGCCATAAACCTTCGCGGCGGGAGTCAGCCTAATCGTGCTGAGGCGTTTCGCCGCCCAATCCGGCCGGTTCCTGGACCAGTTCGACGAGGACGCCGTGGGCGGAACGAGGGTGGACGAAGGCGACGAGCCGACCGCGAGCGCCAGCGCGTGGCTCGGCGTCGACCAATTGGAGGCCTCTCTCCCTGAGGCGGCCCATCTCGGCGCGGATGTCCTGGACCGCGAACGCGAGGTGGTGTAGACCTTCCCCGCTGCGGTCGACAAAACGCGCAATCACACCGTCCGGTCTCAGGGATTCGAGGAGTTCGATCGGCACCGCGCCGGTCCGGAGAAAGGCCACGCGAACGCCCTGTGCCGGGACCTCCTCGACGGATTCGGGTTCGAGGCCCAAGATCCGATAGTCCGCTACGGCCTTGTCGAGATCGCGGACCGCGACACCGACGTGGTGAGCCGGGCCGATCATACCTCTTGCCTCGGTCGATACGTCCCGAAGACGGACCGGAGGAGATCGCTAATCTCGCCGAGCGTCGCGTGGGCGCGCACGGATTCCAAGATCGCGGGAATCATGTTCTCCTCACCGCGGGCGACCTCCTCGAGGCGCCCGAGGTTCCGGTCCACCGCCTTCCGATCTCGACGCCCGCGGAAGGCCTGGAGGGCGCGGGCCCTCTCGGCCGCCAACTTCGGATTCGTCTTCGACACCGGGACCGCGATCCCTTCTTCCGTGTACGCGTTGACGCCGACCACGGTCCGCTCGCCTCGTTCGAGTTCCATCTGATACCGGTACGCGGAATCCGCGACCTGACGCTGGACCCACCCCGACTCGATGGCTTTCAACATGCCCCCATGACGATCGACCTCCCGGATCAGCTCGTCGGCGTCCGCCTCGAGCCGGTCGGTCAGGGATTCGATGACGAAGGAACCGCCCGCGGGGTCGACCGTGTTGGCGACGCCGCTCTCATGGGCCAGGATCTGTTGCGTCCTCAACGCGAGGCGCACCGCCTTCTCCGACGGGAGGGAGAGGGCCTCATCCATGCTGTTCGTGTGCAAGGACTGGGCGCCGCCGAGCACCGCCGCGAGGGCCTGGACCGCGACGCGGACCGCGTTGCTTTCCGGCTGCTGGGCCGTCAGTGTGACCCCCGCGGTCTGCGCGTGGAACCGGAGGGCCGTGGATTCCGGACGTTTCGCGTGGAATCGGTCCCGCATCAACGAGGCCCACAGGCGACGGGCCGCACGGAACTTCGCGACCTCTTCCAGCAGGTCGATGTGGGCGTTGAAGAAGAACGAGACCTGCGGGGCAATCACGTCCACGTCGAGACCTCGGGCCACCGCAGCATCGAGGTAGGCGATGCCATTCGCCAGGGTGAACGCGATCTCCTGGACGGCCGTCGCGCCCGCCTCCCGGATGTGGTACCCGCTCACGCTGATCGCGTTCCAGCGCGGGACCTCCCTCGAGCAGAACTCGATTACGTCGAGGGCGAGTCGCATGGACGGGGCGGGTGGATAGATGTACGTCGAGCGCGCGATGTATTCCTTCAGGATGTCGTTCTGGACCGTCCCCCGCAAGGAGCCTCGGCGGATTCCGCGACCTTCCGCCACCGCGACATACAGGGCAAGCAGGATCGGGGCGGTCGCGTTGATCGTCATGCTCGTGCTCACCTGGTCGAGCGGCAGTCCGTTGAAGAGGAGACCCATGTCCTCGAGTGTGGAGATCGCGACCCCGACCCGGCCAGCTTCGCCCCGGGCCAACGGCGCATCGCTGTCGTAGCCCATCTGGGTGGGCAGGTCGAAAGCGACACTCAGCCCTTCGTTGCCGTGCGCGAGCAGATACTTGAACCGCCGGTTCGTCTCCTTCGCGGTCCCGAATCCTGCGTATTGACGCATCGTCCACAGACGGCCGCGGTACATCGTCGCGCGGATGCCCCGCGTATACGGAGGTTCACCGGGAAAACCGATCGTAGCCGCGAAAGCCTCGGCGGATTTTCTGGCGGGCGCGAATACGACATCGAGTGGCAGACCGCTGCCGGTCTGCCCGGAGGCCGTGGTGGGAGGCGCTGGATCCTTCGTGATCTTCGATCGGGACTTCACGGTCTTGCGTCGAGTCGCCATGGTCGTCGAACGCCGCACCAACGAACGGACGCGAGATAAGGATTTCTTCAGTACGAGGACCACGAGAGTCCGAGCGGTGGCACGGAGACACCCTTGCCTCGCACGACGGTTCCGACGATCCGAGCTTTCGTGTCATGGTGGAGAGAACGGATCACGTCCTTCGCATCCTCCTCCGGCGCGACGATAGCGAAACCCATTCCCATGTTGAAAGTCTGGTACATCTCGGCGCTCTCAATTCCACCGAGCTGGGCGAGCGCGCGGAAGACGGGCGGGGGCTCGAGGGGTTCCGAGATCCGAAACTCCACGTTGGACTTGAGGCGAACGAGATTCCGCACGCCGCCTCCCGTGATGTGGGCCATGCCGTGCACGGTCGCGCGACGCAACGCCCGGAGGACCGGACGCACATAGATCGCGGTCGGTTCCAGGAGCTCCTCCCCCCATGGTCGGCCGGTCTCGCCGACCGCATCGAAGACGGTCAGGGCCGATTCCGCGAGGACGCGTCGCGCCAGGGTCAGGCCGTTCGAATGGATCCCGGTGCTCGGTACGCCGATGATCGCGTCGCCCGGTCGGATCGCGCGGCCGTCGATAATCTTCGACTTCCGGACGGCGCCGAAACACGTCCCGGCCAGATCGAGCTCCCGGACCAGTTCGGGGACGACCGCGACCTCTCCGCCGATGATGGAGACGTCCGCGAGTTCCGCGCCGCGGTTCAGGCCGATGCCGATCTGTCGTGCGACCTCGCGGTCGTAATTCGAGATCGCCACGTAGTCGACGAAGGCGAGGGGTTCCGCGCCGATGCAGATCATGTCGTTCACGTTCATGGCGACGCAGTCGATCCCGATCGTGTCCCATCGCCGCATCTCCTTCGCGACAAGGACCTTCGTGCCGACGCTATCCGTGCAGAGGGAAAGCGCGTACGAGCCGAAGTCGACGAGCCCGGTGAAGTGGCCGATCTTCGTGAGCGGCTTGCCGAGGCCCTTCCGGCGGTAGCGCAACCCGGCGACGAGGGCGGCGATGTGAGCCGCCTTCTCTTCCTGGCTCACGCCGGCGTCCGCGTAGCTCCGGACCATGTGGCACGGAACCGACCGCGGCTATTTCAAGGGTCCGCGGAACCCAGTTCACATGTTGAGGCGAATCCGGGCTGTGATCAGAGGAGGGGAGGATCTTCCCTTCGGTTGAAGACCAAACAAAGGGGTTGCGCGGCATGGAATTTTCGTTTCGGACATCTTCTAATTGTCTTTCATGCAAGGGTTGAGCGGCGCGTAGATCGCCATGGAGTGTCCCTGTCGAGAGGAAAGGGTTATGGAGCCCACCGGCATCGTTCCGTGTGATGGGAAAGGCATGGGTCAAGGCTCGCCGCCACGACCGGTTCTACCGGGCCGCGAAGAAGCAAGCATATCGCAGCCGGGCCGCGATCAAGCTGTCGCAGATCGACCACCGAATTGGCCTTTTCCGGGAGGGCGACGTCGTCGTCGACCTGGGCGCCTCCCCGGGAGGGTGGTCCCAGATTGCGCAGGAACGGATCGGTCCTTCTGGACGCGTGCTCGCTGTCGACCTCGCTCCCTTCGTCCCACTGGATGGTGTCGAGTTCCTCCACGGTGACTTCCGGGATCCCAAGGTCCAGGCCACTTTGTTCGAGCGGCTCCGCAGGCCCGCGAACGTCGTGATGAGTGACATGGCCCCGAAACTCAGCGGGCACCGGGCCGTGGACGTCGCCCGGTCGCTCGACCTGGGAGACGGGGCCCTCTCCTTCTCCGTTCGCGCGCTCCGCCCCGGTGGTTCGTTCCTCGTGAAGGTGTTCCAGGGAGACGGATACCGGGAGTTCCTCCGGCGGGTCGGCGATGCGTTCGAGGTGGCGAAAGGAATCAAGCCCAGCGCGTCCTCTCCCGGGAGCGCAGAACTCTACGTCGTCGGGGTGGGACGCCTCTAGACCGTCGAGCTCCGAGAGATCGATCGGGCCTTCTCCACGCACCGCTGGGCCTCCTCATGCGCACCGAGGCGGGCGAGGACTTCCCCGCGGTTCAACCAGGCCGCCACGTAGGTCGGGCGGAGGCTGGTGGCTTTCCCATGACAGCGGTTCGCTTCCTCGAACTGGTTCATCCTCGCGAGGACGACGCCCTTGTTGTTCCATGCGATCGCGTACTTCGGCCGTAGATGAATCGCCTTGTCGTAGCACTCAAGGGCCTTGCCGAGCTCGCCTTTCTTGAAGTATACTGTACCGAGGTTGCACCACGCGACTTCGTTCTCCGGATCCAATCGGATCGCGTTCTCGTGGCACCGCAGGGCCTCGTCGACTCGGCCGAGATACTTCATCGCCACGCCACGGGATGTCCAGGCGTACGAAGGCCGTCGAACCATGCGAATCGCGCGCTCGTAGCGAAGGAGGGCTTCCTGATGACGGCCTTGTTTCACGAGGCGGTCTCCTTGTGCGATCTCGCTGTTCGACAGGTGGAAGAGGATGAGGGCCGCAATCATCCCGACGGAGGCGATTGCCACGAACACGATCGCGGGCACGGGATTCGAGGCATCGAACAGGCTCTGGTACATCCGAAACCCGACGAAGGTCGCGACGAGGCCCGCGACGGACCCGAACGTCACCAAGTCGAACATGCGACCTGAGATCCGGAGGAGCTTGCCGGCCTCGGTCTCCGCGGGCGTCGCGGAGACGGGAACCCGGGACACGTCACCGAACAGCTCCGACCGAGGCCCGGGGACTTCGGCGACGCTCGACTCGGCTCGTACTTCGGGTATCCCATCCTGGCCCGCAGGTTGGATCTCGACGAGGAGGGAATCGAACAGTTTCTCGGCAACGGCCTCATCGACGTCGGGAGGCTCGTCCGTGCTCGGCTCCGCCTCCGCTGCCGCGGACGGGGCCTTGGACAGATCCATGAGGTCTTCCAGGAGCGCGTCCACCTTGTCCGTGCGAGACGCTTCGCTGAACGAATACCCGCAGGAATCGCAGGACGTCGCCCCGCGAGGATTCGAAGACCCGCATACCGGACACGAGACGTCGGACTCTTCGCTCACAAATCGCTCGTGTCGGACCACGGCATGAAGTCGATAAACGTATCGCCTTGGGTTCCTGGCCTGAGAGGATTCCGGACGACTGGCTAATCCCAAAATCGCTTCGTTCGCGCGTACGTGACCTCCGCGGCGAGGAGGTCTCTCAGAAAGTCCTCTTCGGTCTCGTGGTAGCCGCGGAGGATGCGCGCGGCGGTGTCCTCGCCGACGCCGCGGGCCATCAGGGCGACGACCGCCTTCTTCCCGTGGGCCATGACCAAGCTTGCGTTCGTAAACAGACGTTTCGCCTTCGACCGGCTCTCCTTGTCCGTCCCGCCGAAGTCGAGCTTCGCCACCTTCTCCTTCTCGTACGGTGCGACGACGGCGACCATGAGCGCCTCGCATCGAGGACAACGGATTTTCGCGGGCAAGTCGCGGACGGTGTCGCGCCAAGACATCTTGCAGTTCAGGCAGAGGAACGTCGCCGACTCTTTCTCGAGGCGCGCCTTCACCGCCATCAAGGTCGCGTGGTCCGCCTTCGACGGGGTCACCAGGAGGCGCCCGCCTTCGAGACCGGCCCTCCCAACAGGGGTCATGCGCGTGACGACGACCTCGATCTCTCCCGACCGGATCTTCCGGAGGACCTCGACCGTGCGGGGAATGTCCATCCGTTCCCAGAACACCTTGTCCAACACTTCCTCGAAGAGCGGCGTATTCTCGAACGTCTTCAGGAGACGCGGGATCGAGACACTCTCCCAATCCACATCCCGTCGGAGGGCGCCGAACTTCTTCGCCACGTAAACGAAGGCCCAGCGGAGGAAGGCGGAGTTTTTAAGGATCACCCGGAGCAGCGGTTCGAGGGCGTCTGGGTCCTCGGGCCGCAGGATTTCGACAATCTGCTGCGGGTTCACGGATCGCGGGACCTCGAGGACGATCCGGTATGGGTCCGTCTGCAGTCCGACGCTCTGCCCGAACCGGGCGCTGACGAGGGAGGAAATCAGCTGAGCGAGGGTCTCGTTCACTTTCGAGCCGAGGCAAGCGTTCACGATGATCACGTCCCTCGCGGTCTCGATCGTGATCCGCTTGTCGGTCCCCAAGGGGGCGTCGCCGACGGATGCGAGGTACTCGAGGAACTTCGCGGCACCCCGGGCGTTCAACGGGTACGCGGAGAGGTCCCGTTCCCTGCGCAAACGCCCTACCTCTTGCGCGACGGCAAAGGGGACCGGGATGTCCTCGCCCACCCAGGAGGGCACGTCCCCGATCTCCCGGACCGGTTCGACGAGGATGTGATCCTCCTTGAAATCGACGAAGCGCCAGGCCGTCCCCCGCATGATGAAGCTCTCCCCGAGCTTCGCGTTCTCCGCGACGAACCACTCGTCCAGGGTGCCGATCGCCCGCCGGGAGGAGATGTCGACGATCCGGTACGTCTTCACGTCCGGGATCATCGAGATGTTCTCGAAGAAATAGGGCAACGAGTTCGAGCTCCGACCGAGACGGCCGTCCCGGGACCACAGGACCCGAATGTCCGCGAGTTGCTTCACGACCTCGTCGAAGTCGGCTCGTTTCAGCGCACGGAAGGGCCAGCTCCGGCGGACGGTCTCGTATGCCTCATCGACGGACGCGAACCGTTCCGATACGGCGATCGCCACGAGCTGGTTCGCGAGGACGGAGCGATTGTCCTGCCGCACGACGAGGTCCTCGATCTCCTCCGCGAGGGCGCGTCGCGTGATCACGCACGCCTCCGCGACATCGTCTTCGTGCGTCGCGAGGATGACCCCGTCGGAGACCTCGCCGACCCCGTGGCCCGACCGTCCGATTCGCTGGACGAGTCGGGAGACCTCGCGCGGCGAGTTGTATTGCAGCACAAAGTCGGCGCCGCCCACGTCGATCCCCAGCTCGAGGGAAGACGTGCAGACGAGGGCCTTGAGCCGACCCGCTTTGAACTCATCCTCCATCTGCACGCGGACGTCCTTCGAAAGGCTCCCATGGTGCACGCCGATCCCGGGATCCTGATACCAGGCCGTGATGCGCGAGGAGAGGAACTCCGCGGTGTCTCGGGTGTTGACGAAGAATAGAGTAGACTGGTGCTCCTTGATCTGCTCGTAGCAGCGACGCAACGCGGTCGCCTGACCGGGCTGGACCCGGAGGCGTTCGGCGATCTCGGAATCCTCCTTCGCTGGATCCGGCATCTCGACGCGGATCCGCATCCCCTTCGGCATTCGGACACGGATCACCTCGACGGGCCGGCCCACGCCCGCGAGGAAGGCGCCGACCTCGTCCGGAGTCCCGACCGTCGCCGAGAGCCCGATCCGCTGGAACTCGCGTCCGGTGAGGTCCCGGAGCCGTTCGAGGCCGACCGCAAGCTGGGCGCCCCGTTCGTCGGAGGCGAGCTCATGGATCTCATCGATCACGACCCATCGGACCGATTTCAGGTGTTCCCGCAGGCGACGCCCGGTGAACAGGATCTGGAACGTCTCCGGCGTCGTGATGAGCACGTCCGGCGGATGGCGGGTCATCGCCGCCCGTTCCTGCGGGGTCGTGTCCCCATGCCGGACGGCGACCCGCACGCCCAGCCGCTCCGCGAAGAAGGTCATGCGGCGCAACATGTCGCGGTTCAGCGCGCGAAGGGGCGTGATGTACAAGGCGCTCGTCGGCGCCGGTTTCTCGCGAAGGAGGTGTTGGAGGATCGGCAGGAAGGCGGCTTCCGTCTTTCCGATCCCCGTCGGGGCGACGAGGAGCACGTTCGCCCCGGCCAAGATCCGCGGGATCGCGCGGACCTGGGGCTCCGTGAACTCGTCGATGCCGAGGGCCCGGACCGCGTCGAGGATGGGGGGATCGAGGCCCAGGGATTCCATGGGGGTCGCTTGATGGGCTCCTCGGACTAAAAGTTGCTCCCCGGGGCGCCAACTCTGGACACCGGACCGCCAGCGCCGACCATGAAAAAAATTATCAGGGTGGATAACGGGGGCGATGAGGCCTTACCGGTGCCTGGGCACGATAGGCTCCTGAGGTTCTAGAGTGAGTCGTCGCCTGCCCACCTCACCCCTAGCGGTGACGTTCTTCGTCCTCCTCGCAGGCGCCGCCCTCCTCCCTCTGCTCTCAACCCCCGCCGCGGCCTTCGGCGAACGGGTCTACGAATCGAACACGGTGATCTCCGGGACGAGCCATCTCTCGGTCGACTCGAGCGACAGCGTCGCGCAATCGTTCCTCACGTCGGCGTCGTATCGGCTCCTGAACCTGACCCTGCGCCTCCGGAATTCGGGCGGCAGTTCGAATACCATCAAGATCGCGATTCAGACCGACGCCTCGGGTCAGCCATCCAACACGATCCTGGCCCAGGTCACGTTCGCCATCACCAACACGGCCCTCGCGAACGTCGTCGTCACCTTCCCGTCCCCACCGAGCCTCGGCGCCGGCGTGCGGTACTGGATCGTCGCGACCTCGTCGAGCTCCATCGTCAGCCCTTATGAGTGGCATCATAGCAACGCCAACACCTACGCGAACGGACAGGCCATGACGAACTTCGGTGGAGGCGGCTGGACCGCTGCGTCACCGGCCACGGACATGTACTTCGTCGCGTACGGCCGCGAGACCGCCTCGAATCTGACCGCGACGCTCCGCGCCCTCGACAGCGAGCCGAATCCCGGAGACACCGTCACGTTCCGTCTCTATCTGAACAACACCGGGAACAATGCCGCCCGCGGCGCCTGGCTCAACGACACGCTCCTGCCGGGCCTGACATATGTCTCCGACACCGCGGCCGCCGCCGGTTCGACGACGCCTTGGCCCTCGTTTACCTTCGCCGGCCTGGTGAACGGGGCCCGCTCGTTTGACCTGACGTTCCGCGTGAGCCTCGGGACGGAACCGGGGACGATCCTGACGAAGGCCTTTGCCTTCGTCTACGTCGATGACGCCGGGACGACAAGGACGCCTGCCTCGGCGCAAGCGTCGGTCCTCGTCGGCGCGGCGACGAAACAACTCTACCTCGATCCGAAATTGATTGGCTCGGCACAGCGACTCGACCCCGCCAAGCCCAGCGGCGGTAGCGGAAGCCAGTTCAACGAGACCTTGGCGAAGGATGGGAGCGCGCACGATTTCGACTTGGACCCCGTGCTCGCCCGTCCGCTCCGCGCGTTTTCGGCGAAGGCGACGGTGTTTCTGGACTCCGCCACGCATGACGTGAAGAACCTCCGGTTGAATCTCACCTTGTCGGACTGGAACGGGGTCACGCTGGTCCCCGTCGCCTATGCCGAGCAGACCGTGACGACGAACCAGTTTCCGGATTATCAGCCGTTCGCCTTCCCGTTCCCGGCCTTCGATCACACCTTCCCCACCGGAGGCCGGATCCGCTTCACGGTTCGGAACCTCCCCGCGAGCCAGACGGACGCGATCCTCGCCATGAACTCCACCTTCGCGGCATCCTTGGTGGACCTCAAGACGACGACCTATGTCCGGATCGATGCGCTCGACATGCGCGATGCGGTCGGCCCGGCGACCGTGTGGTCTCCGAAAGATTCCCTCGTCGTGCAGGCGAACGTCTCGGATCCCCTCGGCAGTTCGGAGATCGCTGGCGCGCGAATCAATCTCACCGCGCCGTCCGGCGCCATCATCGCCAATTACACCGCGATGGCCCTCTTCGCGACGGACCCGGCAACCCCTTCGGCCTGGAAGGTCTTCCGATTCACACTCTTCCCGCCCCTCGCTCGAGGGACGTACAAAGCCACCGTGACCGCGATGGAATCGAACGGGGTCTTGGACATCGCCGAGTCGACCGCCCTGGTCCGTGCCCCGTCCTTCACGCTCTCCAAGACGACGACGGTCGCGAATGTCCGCGGCGGGGACCGGTACACGTACGATCTGTGGTTCAACAACACGGGCACCGGAACCGCGGGCCGGGTATGGATCAACGACAGTCTCCCGACCGAACTCACGTTCCTGGGTTCCTCGGACCCCGGCGCGATGACGGGCAATTACAACTGGACCTGGACCGCCCGAGATCCGGGCAACTACCGACTCAGCATCGACGTCCAAGTGAAGTCCGCGATTCCCCCCGTGCCGTACTTCCGGAACACCGCGTTCCTCAACTACACGGACGAAAAGGGGTTTTCATGGCCGATGAAGATCGCCTCCGTGGACGTCGCGTTCAGCGGACCCGTCATCAGCCTCACGAAGTCGTCGATCAAGACGCTCGTCCATTCCAAGGAGACGATCGTCTACCAGATCACGTTGCAGAACACCGGCGATTCCGCCCTGAGCCTCTGGGTGAACGACACGCTCCCCGCCGGCCTCACCTATATCTCCGACTCGGCCAGTGACCTGGGAAGTGCCTTCCGGGGCCGCGTGGTGTCCGGGAATTCCCTCTACATCCGGCTCGGGGACATGCCGGGGCTCCAGACCTGGACCTTCAGCGTCACCGCGAAGGCCGCGACGAACCTCGCGCCCGGATCGATCTTGGTGAATGTGGCCTCCCTGAACTACACGAACTCGAACGGCTTCCTCCTTCCCCCACGGGTGACCACCTGGGCCGTCTTGGTGAGCGCCCCCGACATCCAGTCCGCCGCCATCACGATCGGCCGGACCCAGGTGACGCCCGCCGACATCATCCGGGCGACCTTGTCCTTCACGAACGCGGGGAGCGAGGCCGCTCGAGACGCGTGGGTGAACCTGACCCTGGGTCCCGGCCTCGGCTACGTGAACGCGACCCTCGTCCCCTTCCTCAACGGGGCGGAGGTCCACTTCGCGCTTTCCAATGCGCCCCTCGGACCGACCACGATCTTCCTGAATGCGTCCGTCGACCCGGGCGTCGAGGATCATTGGCCCATGACGATCAACGGCAGCCTGACCTACTCGGACGCGTACCGGAACGTCTTCCCCGCGGTCACGATGACGTCCAACTTGATCGAGGCGTCGGTGCCGAAGATCGTCCTCCGGGTGTCGCCCGCGACGACCTCCATCGAGGCGGACACCCTTGTCTTTTACAACATCTATCTGGTCAACGCAGGGAGCGGGGTGGCAGGCGATGTCCAACTTTCTCTACCGCTCCCTGCCAGCTTTTTGTACGTGACCGACACCTCCGACGCGATACCCCAGATCGTTGGCTCGACGTACACCTGGGGCTGGACGAACGTCGCGCCCGGCTCGAAGTCGTTTTCCCTCGAGCTGAAGGCGAAGCCCTCGGTCCGCGACGGGTCGCGGGAGAACCTCACGTTCCACGCGGACTTCACGGACCTGAACGGGAACATCCGGTCCGCCGATGCCGCCGCGATCGCCAACTTCGTCGCGGCGCAGATCAAGTTGCACCTCGATGCGCCCGCGTCCGAATCCCGCGTCGGGGAGACGCTGAAATACACGTTGACGATCCAGAACCTCGGAGGGTCCGTCGCCCACTCGCTGTGGCTCGTGTACACGAACAACTCGCACTTCGAGCTCGTCACCTATTCGTCCACAGTGGAGGCGACGAAGCCCGATCCCTTCCAGCTGAACTGGTCCTTCAAGGACGTCCAGCCGGCCCAGTCCTTGGTCGTCACCCTCGACCTCCGCATCCGAGATGGAACACCGACCGGCCTTACCCTCCCTATCATCTTCGAGGCCGGGTACACGAACAGCGCAGAGACATTGATCGGCTATTCCCGGGTCGACGTGACGATGAAGGTCCTTGCGGACCCCGTCACCTACGTGTGGATCGGACTCGTCGGTTCCGTCCTTGGGGCGCTGATTGTCCTCGCCGTGATCCGTCGATTCAGCACCCAGATCGAGGAGGTCTTCCTGGTCTACAGGGATGGTGTCCTCCTCTACCACTTGTCACGCAGCCTGTCGCAGGACAAGGACGAGGACGTCCTCAGCGGCATGTTGACCGCCGTCACCGAGTTCGTCCGGGACGCGTTCGTGTACGGAGAACACCGCGAGTTACACCAGCTCGACTTCGGCGACTACCGGATCATGATCGAGCGAGGTCACAACCTCTATCTCGCAGTCGTCTACTCGGGGAAAGGCGCCTCCGTGATCAAGAAGCGGGTCCGGTGGGTCCTGGATCACATCGAGGAAGCATATGCGAGCGTGCTCGAGAAGTGGGATGGCGACATGGACAAGGTCGTCGGGGCCCGCGACCTGATCCGCGAGTACCTGTTGAAGTCGAACGGCCGGCCGTTCCGCGGACTCCCCGGCCTGCCATGACCTCAGTCGTCGATGGGCCCGGCCGGAATTTCCGGTCTCGCGGAGACCGCGGGACCTTTTGAACCGACGACCATCTGGTTATGAGCCAGACGCTCCACCAGACTAAGCTACGGGCCCTC